>Ga0163200_1000729_pt1 | contig 13242 bp, 11 predicted proteins | sample PL_2010_200m_FD_113535 | JGI IMG/M metagenome (GOLD analysis project Ga0163200, IMG submission 113535) | Freshwater microbial communities from Powell Lake, British Columbia, Canada to study Microbial Dark Matter (Phase II) - PL_2010_200m | ecosystem: Environmental > Aquatic > Freshwater > Lake ... | reverse complement strand
GTTTATCCGTATAAATGTAATTTAAATCAATATCGTTGAAATTTTTGAATAATTCGCTCATTGTAACCGTTTATCAAAATAAGCAATATATACCTAAACAATATTTTCCATTATTATTTCATCTTTTTTGTAATCCCTACTCGCTCTCTTACCTAGGAGAGAATTATAAAACAAAGGCGAAATCCCAATTCCACCTGTTCTTTTACCAATAATGTTATCCTGAGTAAATAGCTCTCCTTTTTTTATATCATTTTTTGCGACCATGCACTTCTGCAATGCCATTCTTGTTCCTCTTTCTGATAGCGTTGGCTTCTTTTGGCCTTTCCCTAAAAATATTTCTACTCTCCGTATTTCATTAATCAACTTTGCCAATTCATCAGGATTTAATGATGCTTTGTGATCTGGACCATTCAGGTTCTTATCTAATGTAAAATGCTTTTCAATAACCTTGGCCCCCATAGCCACAGCATAAGGCGCTGCCCCAACTCCGACCGAATGATCGGAATAACCAACCAATATATCAAAATTATGCTTAAATGTATGAATAACATTCAAATTGGCTTCTTTATCATTAATCGGATAATTCGCGCAGCATTGAAGAAGAATGACATCTTTATTATATGGGTATATCTCTTCTAATGCTGCCTTCACCTCGGCTAAATAGGTCATACCAGTTGATAAAATAATAGGTTTGGACTTTTTAGCCACTTTTCTCAAAAAAGGCAGATTGGTAACATCAGTCGAAGAAATTTTATATGCAGCCAGATGAAAATCATCCAATTCATCAAGAGTATCTTCGTCAAAAGGAGTAATCAGAAAATTTATTTTTAATTTTTGACAATAATCTTTAAGTAGTTTTATCTCTTCTTTTGAAATCTCAAGTTTTTTTATCATTTCAAACTGGGATTCTCCAGCTTCGGTTGTTTTTGTCTGATAAGGAGCTTTCTTGACGTTTTTAAGAATAACATTTTCTGTTTTAAAAGCCTGAAATTTTACAGCGTCTGCCCCGTATTTTTTGGCGAGCTCAATCTGCCTTTTGGCGAAATTCATATCGCCTCCGTGATTAACCCCGGCCTCAGCAATAATAAAAGTCCGCGAGTTTTCCGAAATGACAAAATCGTTAATTCTAATAGCTTGATTAAATTTCATCTTTGTTCCAACTTTCGATTTAAGTATTCTTTAGAATACTCCTTATATCCCGAAACATCTGGTCAAATCGCTTCTGAGAAACGGTCGGAAAATTAATCCCTTGACTTGCAACATACTTGCTGACAGGACAAGGCCTTGCATACTTTTTATAAAGATCCATACTGCTCAAAGAATAAAAGAAAGGCCGAACTTCAATACTTTTTTTTAGAAACTTTTTTATATAAAGATCCCTTTTAGAATCTTTGAATAGCACGCTTACTAGCCAGACAATCTTCTTCCGTTTCGGGATGTCATTCCTCTGGAACTCCAACATTGGAAAATCTGATAAATGCGCCCTGTATTCCGCTTCAATCTCTTCGCGTTTCTTAAGGATGTCCTTAATTCTTTCCAGTTGTGCTACACCTATAGAAGCTTGCAAGTTGGTCATCCGGTAATTATATCCGATTATCTCATGCCAGTATTTCCTATCTTGGCTCATACCATGGTCGCGCAACAGCTTCATCTTATCTTTTAGAACCGCAGAATTTGTAACACACATCCCCCCTTCGCCGGTGGTGATAATCTTATTAGCAAAAAAGGAAAAACAACCGATATCACCAAAAGACCCCACCTTCTTCCCATCAAATGTAGCGCCATGCGCTTCAGCGCAGTCTTCGATAACGTGTAAACGATGCTTCTTTGCGATCCACATAATCGCGCCCATATCACAAGGTTGACCATAAAGATGAACTGGAATGATTGCCTTCGTCCTAGGCGTAATTGCCTTTTTAACCATCATCGGATCAATACACCAGCTTTCCTTTTCGATATCGACGATCACGGGTTTCGCCTGGGCATGAATAACCGCATTGATGGTTGCCGCAAAAGTCAAGTCAGGAACAATAACTTCATCTCCTTTACCGATCCCCAGCGCCAAAAGGGCCAAATGCAAAGCAACGGTTCCATTGGATGTAGCCACGCCATACTGACAGTTACAAAATTTTGAGAAACCTTTTTCAAATATATCAATATAAATACCTCGGCTAGATATCCAGGTAGACAAAAAGGCATGCGTTAAATATTTCAATTCATTTCCTGATAAATCAGGATAGGCCACGGGAATATGGACATCCTCCCTATATTGAAAATAATCGACCACTTTCATCTGATCATTAACAATTGGAACAATCTTAACAGCATCATTGACTTTAGCAAGTAAAGCCTCATAATTCTCGTTGTCCCTGGCATAAGAAAACTTACCGGAAAGAATAGTACTTACTTTTTCATACAAATGATGTCCGCTCAAAAGTAACCGGCGGATATCGCCATCGGTCAGAACACCACAAAGCCGACATTCCTTATCGAGAACAAACACAACACCCTTCCCATTATCATTGATAATCTGTAATGCTTCCAAAATGGTATGTTTGTAACGACAAAGTAATTTATCTATCATTCTGCAACCTCTTCTATAAGCCGAAAGGACCTCTGAATATCCGAAATGTCACCATTAATCTCCAGCGTAACCGTTTTATCTTTCAACCGCAATACTTGAAGCTCCTTAAGCAATAGACTGTTCTTACTAAAAGGCTGATGTTCTTGGTTCTCTTCACCGATATCCCCAATATGCAAATAATCGGTATATGATGAAAACGACTGTAATTCTTTCGAAAAATCAAGACCTAACGTTAAGGAAGAAACTTTCAAATGAGCTACGTCTAGCAAAGGTATAATATCAATCCTCTTCCGCAATTCAAGATAGTCCTGGAAACAAGTCAACATCAGCGGAATCTCATCTCCAAGCTTCTCCAGCACAGATGAACGTAAAATATGGTTCTCAACATAAATATTGATGTTACCGGCATATTTCCTAATTTTCTCATACCCAGCACAAAATCTATTCAAAGCCGCCTGTCTGTTGTAAAATTGACTTGCAACAATAGGAATTCCTAATTGGTAAACCTCTAAGTCCATAAGAATTCCTGCGTGCAACCCAAACTTATTGATATCCAACGCACGACATAGATCAAGCGCTCTCTTTAAATGTCCAATGCTCTTATAATAAACGTCATTATCTAAAGATGCCAGATTAATAACAAAATGCTCCTTCGGTGGAGGAAAATAATTATGCATAAGAAAATCAATCCCCGAACTCCTATGCAAATCTAAGAGATCTTCCTCTAGTCCAGCATAATAATCCGACCCTCCAGTAAGTTCGATATACGAAAATCCTCTTTCCTTTAACAACAAGATTGCATCTTTGATCTTTTTATCTTTTAAACATAAACTAGATATATATATCTTCATTATCAACTTTTTTCCTTATCTCGACTTTTTCTAACCACCCATATGTCTTTTCTATCCCTTTTTCAAGACTTACTTTTGGTTGCCAGTCTAAAACTTTTTTAACCAGCGTTAAGTCTGCGTTTCTCCCCCTTACGCCCTGAGGCGCATTAATATTGTATTTTTTAGTTATTTTTTTTCCGGAAATCTTAATTACAATATCAGCTAGTTGGTCAATGGTAACCAACCTATCTGAACCAATATTTAATGGCTTACTGTAATCTGATTCCATAAGCAAAATGATTCCTCTTACGCAGTCATCTATGTAACAATATGAACGGGTTTGCCGCCCATCCCCCCAAATCTCTATCTCTCCGGGATCAGTAGCTTTAGCTACCTTTCTGCATATTGCAGCAGGGGATTTTTCTCTGCCTCCCTCATAAGTTCCTTCAGGTCCATAGATATTATGAAAACGGGCTATCCTTATGCCAAGGTTATAATCTTTCCGAAACGCCTCCATCATTATTTCAGTATAAAGCTTCTCCCAACCATAAAAATTATCTGGGCCTGCTGGAAATGCATCATCCTCTTTTAGGGGCTTTACTTCAGGAGTTTCTTGTTTATACGTTGGATATATACACGCGGAGGATGAAAAAAATAAGCGCCTCACTTTATTTTCATGGCAAGCTTTCATTATGTGAGAGTTAATAAGAACATTATCATACATTATATCTGCTCCCACTTCTGTTATAAAACCTATACCTCCCATATTAGCAGCTAAATTAAAGACGTAATCCATGCCTTCTGTTACCTTCAGGCAATTTTTTGAATCTCTCAGGTCAAGGGTTAATTTTTCAGAATTGTATTGATCTTGAATATAATTGTCCCATTTAACATCCACTACTCTGACAAAACAACCTTGGTTATATAATCCTCTTGCCAAATGAGAGCCGATAAAACCCCCTGCCCCGGTTACCAAAACTTTTTTATCCACTAAACCTCCTACATGCATGGCTAATTACAAATTATATATTTCTTTTTTATATCGACCAAGATTCTCTGAAATCCAGACAATTGTCTTCTCTAAGCCCTGGGCTAAAGATACCTTCGGTTGCCAGTTAAGAATCTTTTTTGCCTTAATATTATTACAAATCAACCTGCCTACTTCGCTTTTTTTAGGACGCACTCTCAAAGAATCATATTTAATCTTTAGTTCCTTCCCAATAATTTTACTGATACTATTCACTAATTCTTTTATCGAAATCCCTTCGCCCAGACCAATATTAATTACTTCGCCAATTGCTTTTTGGGAAGCACCAATTTTAATGAAACCTTCGACAGTATCATCAATGTATGTTAGATCTCTCGTTGGCCACAAGGAGCCTAATTTAACCTCGCTTTCAGCAAGAGCTTGAGTAATAATTGTGGGAATAATAGCTCTGGCTGACTGCCTAGGGCCATAGGTATTAAACGGCCTTATAGTAGTGGCTGGCAGCCCAAAGGCAAGATATTGGCTTTCAACTATTTTATCCGCACCTATTTTACTAGCTGAATATGGAGATTGTCCTTGTAAAGGATGTTTCTCGTCAATAGGAGTATATTGAGCGGTTCCATAAACCTCACTGGTAGAAGTATGTACCAATCTTGCTACGCCATATTCTCTGCAGGCATTTACAATATTCGCGGTTCCATTCACATTAGTCTGAACAAAATCCATTGGGTTAATGTAAGAATAAGGAATGGCAATTAGGGCTCCGAGATGAAAAACAATCTCGCAATCCTTAACCGCTTTTCTCACTGCCTCTGAATCCTTAAGGTCACCCGTAAATATTTCTAACTCCACTTGAATCTCTTTAGGTAAAAACTCTATTAGTCCCCAGTCATTACGTGAATTGTATCGGACAAAAGCCCTAACTTTTGTGCCTAATTTGACTAATCTTTCGATTAAATGACTACCGATAAAACCGCCTGCGCCAGTAACTAATATTTTTTTGTTTTGATAGTATCTCATAAGTTTTTAAGAATTAACTAGCATCTATTTGTATTACAACTTTATAAACATTTCGAAATCATCGATATAAATATTCCAGGAATTAGCATTTTGCAACTGTTAACCATTTAATACAATTTAGAATTACATGCTATTGGCATACGCCAGCCGGTTCCAAACGCACGATCAGTTATCTTTATTCCAGGCGCAGCTTGTTTTCTTTTAAATTCTGCTTTTTTTACCATACTTAATACCCTGTCTACTATTTCTTTATCGAACTTTTCCTTAATAATCTCTTCTGCGGACTCATGCAACTCAATGTGCCGGTAAAGAATTTGATCCAAAGTATCATACACGGGAAGAGTATCCTGATCTGTCTGATTAAGTTTAAGCTCTGCGGAAGGAGCCTTGGTTATAGATGATTCAGGGATTGGATTCCCCTTTGTTTTATTCACCCATCTGGCAATACGATATACCATGGTTTTATTTACGTCAGCGATTACCGCCAAACCTCCGGACATATCCCCATATATCGTACAATAGCCAACAGCCAATTCTGATTTATTTCCCGTAGTTAATAATAAAGCATTGTATTTATTTGACAGAGCCATAAGTAAATTTCCCCTAATTCGCGATTGTATATTTTCCTCTGCCACATCAGATGGGTAGTTTTTAAATACGTCTTTTAGTGTTTCATCAAAAACACCCATTATGGATTTAATCGGTAATTTGATAGTTTTTATACCTAACCTTTTGGCCAAATCTAAAGAATCTTCTACGCTTCCTTTACTTGAAAACGGCGAAGGCATAAGAACGCCCAAAACATTATCTTTACCTATTGCATCAACAGCTACTACCGCTGTCAAAGCTGAATCTATTCCTCCCGACAATCCTAGGATAACTTTTCTAAAACCAGTTTTAATAATATAGTCTTTTGTGCCAAGTACTAACGCCCTCCATGCTTCTGACTCAGGAGCAAAATCATCATCGCATACATTAGTCTTTGTATCAGATAAATCGACTAAAAGTATATCCTCCTGGAAACCCTTAGCACGACTGAATAGTCTTCCTTGAGCATTGAATGCGCAACTTCTGCCATCAAACACCAAATCGTCATTACCACCTATTTGATTAGTATATAATACTGGAGTTTTGTGCTTCTTGGCTATCTCGGACAACATTGTTTCTCGCAGCTGTTGTTTCCCGACAAAGAATGGCGAAGCAGATAAATTAAAAAGATAATCTACTCCTGATTTTATCAAATCCTCAATTGGGTTATTCCGGTAAAGCCGCGATGAGAAATCCGTATCATTCCAAATGTCTTCACATATGGTTATTCCGATCCTGTTTCCGTTTAAATTAAGAATAGCTGATGAAGTAGCAGGCTCAAAATAACGATATTCATCAAACACATCATAGTTCGGTAAAAGCATCTTATGGTATCTTCCAGTTATTCTCCTATTGCTTAATAAAGCTGCAGTATTATAAAGAGGTTTACCTCTACCACTAGTATTTATATCAGCTAAACCTAGCAATAGCGGAGGATACCCAGAAATAGCATTAGCTAAGTCTCCTGCCTTATCCCAAGCCTTACGTATAAAAGAATGATTCAAGAGAAGATCCTTGGGCGGATAACCTAATAAAGCTAACTCTGAAGTAACAAATAAATCGATACCTGGATAAGTAGTTGATTTAATACTATCAACAATCTTTTTAAAGTTACCCTCTAAGTCACCTACCGTCAGATTTAATTGTAAAATACCGACTTTCATTATTTAGTTTTTTACTTGCTCAGCTGCAAACTGATAAACTTCTTCAAAAGGCAAATCAGCTATTTTCTTAGCCGTTATCATTGATAATAGCAAGCCTTATCCAATATCCTTAGAATAGTAAGCGGGATACGTTTCTCTGGATATTGCCACGGCCCATAATTATTTGACGACCGGATAATTATCGCGGAAAACTTTTTTATCCTGAAATACGCCCACACTTGTAACCAAGATTTTTTTATTATAATAGAAACTCATATGTTTTAATAAGTTAAATTGTTGTTATTTCAAACATGCAATTATATAGTAAACAACTCAAAGTCATCAATATAAATATTACCTGAGTAACCAGCTGTATCAATGCCAACTCTATCGATATACATATCTTGAATTGACCAACCCATCTGGTCAGCCATTGATTTTGCTTTCTTGTAAATATCAGTAATAATCGCTTCCTGCCAATTATTATTTAAAACTTTAACCCTATCCGAACGCAGAACTCCCGAACGTTTAGCAAGAGGGTAATTTATATTAACAACCAAAGCCCCCTTAAATCCATCCTCACCTTTTAAATAGGTCCTTAAACCTACATTGCCCATCTGGGCACCTAAGGGGATATCAATAAAAAAAGCCCAATAATCGTATCCGGCTTTAGTATAAACGATTTTAAGATTTTCTGATATGTTTCCTCTATAACTTTCTTTGTCAGTGAGACCGTGAAAATTAACTTTACTCTCAGTATTCCCGGTCCAAAAATTAAGGATAGGAGCTTCCTTGATATCTAGATCATTCAAAGAAACATAAACTTCATCACCCCATATTTTCTTTTTTATCTCGGAATTATTAGGTAAATTGAAAATATCAGCTAAGCTTATTAACAATCTCTCTGGTTCGTAATATTTGACTAATTCCTTTGTATGGAATTCCCTGGCCTTTACCCATTCTTCTTTTTCGATGTAATACTTGGCGTATAAGATACAAAATTTAAACTTGTTATTTTTTATTTTGACACCTACGCCATTCCATATAGCCGGGGAAAGCTTTGAAAAAATAGGGGAATATTCTACATAGACCTGCTCGACCTTAGCATATGCATCCATTCCTTTTTCAAAATCTTCAATCTTTCCTTTGTTGTTTTTTAAATACCAGTCACAAGCCTTAAGATCTCTATTTATATTTTTAATAATCAAAGCGAGCAATGTTGACTCTACTTTTTTACTTTTATATCGTGAATTAGTAACCATACCCTTACGCACTATCTTTTTATACACTCTCATTTCATCTAATTCGCTTCTTCGTTTTTCATAGAATCTAGCTAATTTTAGGCGAAACCAAGTAGAACTATTAAGACATAAGCTACCAAGGGCAAAAGCAAAAACTACTATTATTAAGAAACGCTTGCTATTCATATAGCGAACAAATTTAAATTTAGTATTAACACTTAATCTTACTTTTGACACTTAGATTTTTCCCAATATTCTGCAAAAAAAGCCATGAATGTACCAAAAATAAGGCTTACAAGTCCTGATATAGCTACATTTTGCCTTTTATTTAGTTTCTTAGGAATTTTAGGCTCAAAAGCAGGAGAAACGATGCGAACTTCACCTAATTGAGCCTGATTGATAATGCGGGCATCTTCAATCCTTGAAGATAAATTAGCATAAGTCTTAGCGAAGATCTCTGTCTGTCGGTTTAATTGTATAAGTTCAAATTCTTTCTGATTTACATACTCTTCTAACCTATTAACTTCTTCTTCTAGTGGACCAATTTCGTTCTTTAGATAAGCAACCCTCGGCTTTATAGTATTTATTTCGATTTCTAAATCTACAATTTTACTCTTAAGATTTTGATAAATCGGGTTTATCACTTCACTTTTAAGCTTCTTTTTGTTAAAATCAGAGGCATCTTTCTCCTTGTTGATTGACTTTTGCCATAAGGCGTCATCAGTTATTGCTTTAGATACAATGATAAACTCGTCTTGTTTTTGTATTTCTACCTTATTTTGAACCAAGGTAACTTCTTTTAGCCTAAGGATTGACCCTAAATCAATCAATTCTTTCTTAAATTCGCTTAGCCTACCCTTTTTAATATTCAAATCTCCCCGCATTAAATCAATTCTATTTTTATTTTTAAAATCCCTCACTTCTTCTTCTATCTTAAACAGGTTGCGCTTTGCGATTTCAAACTGATTATTTATAAAATCCCCCGATCCCTTTACCTCCCCGGAAATAAGTTCCTGGTTGTATTTAATATACTCTTGCGACCAAGCATTGACTATATCTGTCGCTTTTTTGGGGTCGGTACTTTCTACAACTAATTCAATAACATTGCTTTCTTCATCTTTTTTTGTCCCGTCAATCTTTAAATTATTTTTTAAATCTTCTGGAGTAAGCGCCTTACCTGATTTATCAGTTAAACCTAAAGCATCAATTATCCTTTTCGACACTACATCAGACTTTAATAATATTTTATGGGTTAATAATGACATAAGTGGTTTCTTTTGGTAGCTCTCTCCAGCAGTATCAAGCTTACCTACACCAAATGACACTTCCGCAGGAAAAAGAGCAGTTTGAATTTGCGAAGGCAAAACCATAATATAAACTGAGGCCTTATAGGTTTTTGGCTGCAGAAAGCTTATAATAGCTGTAGTAAGCACAGAAACAAAGAAAATAGTTAAAATTATCTTCTTTCTTTTGATAATTACGTTGATGTAGTCGCGTAAATCAATTTCATCCTCTACCGGTGGTTGCTGGGTATTCATCGTCCCTCCTGGTTAGTTGACTGTTCTATAGTTCGCGAGTTTAAAGTTCGTTGGTTATCAGCTATCAGCTTTCAGTCGTCAGTCATCAGCTTTCAGCTTTCAGTAAAAGCAAAATTCTTTGTAAGAGAAAAGGCTAAACAGCTTTCAGTCGTCAGCTAACAGCTAAAAGCAAAGTTCTTTGTAAGTGAAGAAACTCAAGCAGCTGTCAGCTTTCAGCTGTCAGCTGTCAGTCTTCAGCTAAGAGCAAAGTTCTTCGGAAGAGAAAAAACAAACAGCTTTCAGCTATCAGTCGTCAGCTTTCAGCAAAAACAAAGTTCTTCGGAAGAGAAAAAACAAACAGCTGTCAGCTATCAGTCTTCAGCTAAAAGCAAATTTCTACATAAGTGAAAAAACTCAAGCAGCTGTCAGCTATCAGCTGTCAGCTATCAGTCGTCAGCTGTCAGCAAAAACAAAGTTCTTCGGAAGAGAAAAAACAAACAGCTTTCAGCTATCAGTCGTCAGCTGTCAGCAAAAGCAAAATTCTTCGTAAGTGAAAAAACCAAGCAGCTGTCAGCTAAAGACAAAAACTTCGTATTGATGTCATAGTAGCGTGTCACAGCAAGATATAGTGCTTGGTCGGATCAGTCGGGCTTTTGGCTACGGCTTTGACGACGTTTTTCTTGACCAAACCTTCCAATATCAGTCGTCAGCGGTCAGCTTAATATGCTTATAGATAAAACCGTAGGAAGTTATGATATTATCCTTCCCTATTTCTTACAATACCTTCCCGTCCCATAACTGCCGCAGAAAAATCTTCCATGGCAATATTTCTATTTCGCCGCGCAGCCTTTTCTCATTTTCATTACACACCAGGATGCTTCTTTTCGGCGAATATTCCCTGGAAAAAGCTTCCAGTCCGTTCATATCCTTCTTGTCAATATAGCCGGACCCTTTTATCTCTACGGAAATCTCTCCCGCTCCCAGGACAAAATCCACCTCAATCCCTGATTTGGTCCTCCAGAAATTTATAGTAAAATCTCTACCGGCATATGATCTGTAAGCGATTATTTCCATAAGCAGAAAATGTTCAAATGCCTTTCCGAATTCAGCGCCCCTCGGTTCCAATAAATGCCTCTTTGTCAAATATCCGGCAACGCCTACATCAAACATATAATACTTTGAAGCTTTTGTTATAACCTGGCGCGATTGCCTTTTTTTAAAAGGTTCAATCCTAACGGCCAGCAAGGTATCCACGAGAATTTGATAATATTCTTTGACTGTCTTGGAATCAACGCCGCATTCACGGGCAATATTGCAATAATTGGTTAGCTCGCCATGAGAGTATCCAAAGGCATCAAAAAACCTTGAAAATGCGGGAACATTGCGGGTAAGGCCTTCGGCAAAAACCTCTTCGCGCAAATAATCCTGCACGTATGCTTCTAAAGACTTCCTGCACTCTTCATCATTCTGCAAATAATGAAGCGGTATTAGGCCGTGGTTTAAAGCGCGTAACAAGTTAACACTCCCAATTTCCCGGCTGACAAGCGGAAATAACTCGTACCTCCATGCCCTTCCGCCCAATAAGTTTACATGCCCTCTTTTCAGCTTTCTGGGGCTGGAACCGCAAAGCACAAACCTTAGCCCTTTGTTTTCTATGAGCCAGTGCACTTCATTAAGCACCTGGGGGATCTTTTGCACTTCATCAAGTATAATGGGTTTTTTAAGCGCGCTGCTGTCTTGCGCGAGTAACCGTTCGCGCAAACGCGAAGGCTCTTTCGATATTTCGAAAAATAAGTCTGTTTTCAGGAAATCATATACCAAGCTACCGGGGAATTTATCCTTTAGATATGTAGTCTTGCCGGTCTTGCGGGCGCCCCACAAAAACGCAGACTGTTTATCGGGAAGCTTCATATATAGAATTCGTTTTATATTCCTCATTATTCCGAATAATCCTCCAATTTAGTATTACTATAATGGAGTATACTACATAATAGTAAAATGTCAAGTATAATATTTCAGTTATCGGCTTTCAGCTAACAGCTGTCAGTCTTCAGCTTTCAGTCGTCAGTCATCAGCTAACAGCTAAAAGCAAATTTCTTCGTAAGAGAAAAAACCAAACAGCTATCAGTCTTCAGCTTTCAGCTATCAGTCATCAGCTAACAGCTAAAAGCAAATTTCTTCGTAAGAGAGAAAACAATTCAGTCATCAGCGTTCAGTCGTCAGCTATCAGCAAAAGCAAAATTCTTTGGTAGAGAAAAAACAAATCAGGTTAATTAAACACTAATTTATTCCTGCTTTTTTTAAAAACGTTCTCTACGAAACCTAAATACTCACGGCTGGCTTTTTCTCCTACAAGAAATCCGCCGTCATAAAGATTAAAATTGCGTTCCTGCCTCATCTTATTGCCAAGGACAAGAATATCTTCATCATCAAGTATTAGACTTAGCTTCTCCAAAATTTTAACATGATGGCCGGCAGTACTTCTTATTTTATACCCACTCTTAGCAATAAGCGCGATACCTAATTTGACGATGGCATCGTAAGTAAATTTAAAAATCACATCCGGAATATCCGATTCTCGGACTATTTTAAGGTCATGCAGACCAGACCTTAGAAACTGCTTCATTTGTTTATCTTTAAATTTCAGTTTTTGAAAGTATTGGCTCTCAAAATTGCTCATATAAGCCTTATGGTCTTTGTTTTAAAAACGCCGTTTATAAAATGGTCTTTATCTTTCTTCTTGGCCTTGAACTCCTTTGGGCTTAAATTTATTATATTGAATTCCCTGCCTATACCCTTCTGTAATTTAGCAATGTGCCGCTGTAATTCCAATACTGAGTGTGAACCAATAACCAGAATATCGAGATCGCTTGAAGAACCCATCTTATTAATTGCGTATGAACCAAATATATACGCCTCCTTAAGCCCTTTGATACCCCGCAAGATATCTTGAAGCTTTTTTTCTATGCCGTAAGTCTTAAGAAAAATCTGGCGGTAATGCTTCAAAATAGGATTATCCTTAGCGAGAAAAAAATACCTTTCTGTGCCGCGGAATTCGCTTTTTAAAAGGCCTAATTCTTCAAATTCTTTAAGTTTAGCCTCGGTATTTTTAGGGTCGAGCTCTAAAATTCTTGCCAGCTCATTAATATAACGTTGGGCGCCCGGATTAAGGAAATAATAATCTAATAATTTTATCGCAACCTTTGAACGTAAGTATATCATCTTCTCACCATGTTTATGGTAATAAGATACCATAGAAAAGTATCTTGTCAAGAGTTCATTACCGCTTTCTATAGGCCTGATTGAGACAGCTATCAGCTGTCAGCTATCAG
>Ga0163200_1000726_pt1 | contig 13252 bp, 12 predicted proteins | sample PL_2010_200m_FD_113535 | JGI IMG/M metagenome (GOLD analysis project Ga0163200, IMG submission 113535) | Freshwater microbial communities from Powell Lake, British Columbia, Canada to study Microbial Dark Matter (Phase II) - PL_2010_200m | ecosystem: Environmental > Aquatic > Freshwater > Lake ... | reverse complement strand
TGTTTTTCACTTGCATTCTCCCGACTGGTTGTGCTATAGTAACCTCGTACTTTCTCCCCCAAGGATTCCTCATGACCCCTCTCATCATCACAGCCACGCCAAACGTCTGCTGGCTGCAACCGAAGGTGGATTACCCGCGCACGCCGGAAGCCATTGCCGAAGAAGCGGCCCTCTGCCAGCAGAACGGCGCGGCCGTCCTGCATACCCACGCCGAAGGCAAATGGAAAGAAACCATTGCTGCCGTGCGCGCCCGCTGCGACATCATCGTGCAGTGCGGCATGTCCAGCTTGCCCATCCCGGAGCGGATGGATGTGTACGAAAATAAAGCAGACATGATCTCGGTCATCCTCAACCACCACGACGAGGCCTTCGCCCAGACCGAGTGCAACGTGCTGCACCTGCGCGAAGAGTTGGTGGCGTACTGCCGCCTGTGCAAGGAATACGGCGTTATTCCCGAATGGGAGGTCTGGCACGCCGGGTCGGTCTGGAACCTGGACTATCTCATCGGTAGGAAACTGCTCGCGCCGCCATTCGTCATCACCCTGTTCTTCGGCTGGCCGGGCGGGACGTGGAGTCCGCCCACCGTCGAGGAGTATCTCTACCGCCGCAGACTGATGCCGCAGGGTTGCGTCTGCAACGTCAGCATAATGGGAGATGGGCAGCGCGACATCCTGGCCGCGGCCATCATCAAAGGCGACCACGTCCGCGTCGGCACGGAGGATCATCCGTTCGACCACAGCGGGAAATTGGTTGCGACCCACGAATTGGTACAGGAGACCGCTGAAATGGCGAAGGCCCTCGGCCGCCCGCTGGCAACGGTGGAACAGGCGCGGGAGTTGATCGGGTTGTGAGTATTCACCACAGAGAGCACGGAGCACACAGCGTTTAGTGGGCACAGAGAAAAGATTTTCTCCGTGCTCTCTGTGAACTCTGTGGTGAAATTTTTTAGGAGGAAACCATGTCCGAGAAAAAAGTTGTCATCATCACCGGCTCGGCGCGGGGCATCGGCGCGGCGTGCGTCCGGGTTTTTGCACAACACGATTACGCCATCATCGGGCTGGATGTGCTACCAGAGGGGCAGAAAGTCGCGGAGCAGGTCAACAGGCTGGGGGGCGGAGAGTGCGAGTTCTTCGTCTGCGATGTATCCGATGAAAAGCAAGTCGCGGATTGCATCCACAAGGTCGGCGAGAAGTACGGACGCGTGGACGTGCTGGTCAACAACGCCGGGGTGGTGCTGGTCAAGCCGTTCGATCAGATCACCTGGGAGGAGTTCCGGCGCACCACGGACATCAACCTGGGTGGGCATTTCCTGCTGTGCAAGTACGTGCTGCCGTTCATGAAGGCGCAGAAGAGCGGCGTGATCGTCAACATGGGATCGGTCTCGGGGCATGTCGGGCAAATGGATCATGTCATGTACGGGGCGACCAAGGGCGCGATCATTGCCATGACGCGCGCCCTGGCCTGGGAACTGGCACCCTACAACATCCGCGTGAATTCCATCAGCCCCGGCTCGGTGGATACGCCCATGCTGCGCGGCGACATCGAACTGGAATCAAATCGCACCGGCATCCCGTTCGAGGCGGTCAAGAATGAGCGCGAGGCCGAACAGGCTTTCAAGCGCTGGGCCGACCCGATGGAGATTGCCAAACCCATTTACTTTCTTGCCAGCGAGGGCGCGTCGTTCGTCACCGGCGCGGATTGGCTGGTGGACTGCGGGTGGGTGGCAAAGTGAATGTGACCGCCCCAACACTGCGCACCTCGCGCCTGCTCCTGCGTCCCTGGATCGCGGAGGATGCCGACCGGCTGATTGCCATCCTGCAAGAGCCGGACATCCTGCGCTACTTTCCCCGCACCGACCCCTGGCCGCGCGAAAAAGCCGACCGGTACATTGCCCATCACCTGTCCCATTGGCAGGAACACGGCTATGGCCACTGGGCGGTCGTGACACCCGCGGACGGGCAAGTGGTCGGATGGAACGGGCTGGAGTTCCTGCCCGAAGCCAAAGAGACCGAGATGGCTTACCTGTTGAGCCGGGAGGTCTGGGGGCGCGGCTACGCCACCGAGGCAGCCCGGGCCGCGCTCCACTTCGGCTTTACGAATTGCGGCCCCGATAAGATCATCGGCTTGACCCACCCGGAGAACATCGCCTCCCAGCGCGTGCTCGAAAAATGCGGGATGGCTTTGGTTGACCAGCCGGTCTATTTTGGCATCGAGCTGCGCCGCTATTGGGTCGAACGGGAGGAGTTCTTCAGCAGTAAAAGCTGCACCCACAAAGGCCGCAAAGCCGACCCTTCGACAAGCTCACCTGTGCCTGCCTGTCCTGGCGGCCAGGCCTGCCCGGTCGCCTGCGGCGGCATCGTGGAGCAGCCGGATGGCGGGACAAGCCACAAGTCCGAGTACGAGGCGTTGGCCGCCTTCGGGCCGCTGCTGATGAACAGCGACCTGGCGACGGTCATGCGCTGCAACCACGTCTGCAACATGGCCGGGCTGGATTCGATCTCAACGGGCGTGGCGGTCTCCTTCGCACTGGAATGCACTGAAAAGGGCTGGCTGCCGCCCGAACTGGCCGCTGAATTGCCGCTGGAATGGGGCAGCGGCGAGGTCATTGTGGAACTGACCCAACGCATCGCCGCGCGGAGGCCCGGCCTGGGCGATTGTCTTGCGGACGGCCTCCAGCGGGTGGCGAAGCGGCTGGGGCTAGAAGTCCAACAAGCAGCCAGGAGACGCAGGGTTTCATCAACAGAAGTGGGTGTATGGAATCCTCCTTGGTAGCGAATAATTGAATGTTTGCCACACCTCAACCTGTACTGGAAAGTGCCGGAAGGGGACGGGACTTATGTTCTTCTTCCGGAATTTTCTGCTGCGCGGGTTTTATCCAAGTGCTTACGGCTGATGCTTTCAAAAAGCTGATAGGCCTCATTTGGTTTGATGTTTTGATGAACTACAGCCCTCACCGCCTGGATCATGGCCACGGGATTCTCGGACTGGAAGATGTTTCGTCCCATGTCCACCCCTGCTGCACCACTCTGAATAGCTTGATAAGCCATGGTCAAGGCTTCTTCTTCAGGTAGTTTCTTCCCGCCGGCGATGACTACCGGTACGGGACAAGTCTCTATTACCTTCTCGAATTCTTCACAGTAGTAGGTTTTAACGATACGTGCACCAAGCTCGGCAGCAATTCTTGAAGCCAAACTTAGATACTTTGCGTCACGAACCAGGTTTTTCCCAACCGCTGTGACTGCAAGTGCAGGGATCCCATAGCGTTCTGCCTCGTCTAATATTTGAGTGAATCCAAGCAAGGTATCTCTCTCGAATTCAGCGCCTACCATGATTGAAAATGCCACACCTGAGACATTTAGACGAATAGCCTCTTCCATGGAGACAGTGATCCCCTCACGGAGTAGTTCTTTGCTGAGTATGCTCGTCCCGCCTGAGTTTTCTCGAAGACAACACGCCGCTCGAATTCACGCAGACCATCCATCGAGGCGACCGCTTCCGTGCCAGCCTGCGACGATGTATAAATCCTGGAAAGGCGCTTGACAAAGACGCCTATTTCATGTATCATGTGAAACGATATTACATGTCCCCCCCTTCGCGTGTAGTAATACTACACGCGGCTTGAACTCACGACAGAATAGACGATCATGAAGTTCGAGAACCAGTCGAATAACGCGCTTGCCAAGCTGAGGGGATATTATCCTTCCCTTTCTTCATCCGAGGCAAAGGTTGGGGATTATATATTGAAGAACCCGGAGGGCGTCATTCGCATGACTCTGGCTGAAATCGCTGAACACAACGGCGTGAGTGGAGCGACAGCCCTGCGGCTGTGCCGCACGCTTGGATACGAAGGCTGGCTGGAGTTCAAGATTGCGATTGCCCAATCCATCCCTGTCACCCCTCAACTGATCCACGACGACATCAAAGAGACGGATCCTCCAGACCTGATCGCTCAAAAGGTATTGCGCGCCAGCGTTCAGGCATTGGAAGATACGTTGGCCGTGTTTGACGAAAAGGCTTTCACGCGCGCGGTTGACATGATCGCAGGCGCCAGGCGTGTACTGATCGTGGGCGTGGGTACTTCGGGACCCATGGCCCACGAAATGTTTAACCGCTTGTTCAGGCTGGGGATCAATTGCTGGGTTCAGACAGATTCGTACCTGCAAGTCATGCAGACGGCTCTTCTCTCCAAAGAGGACGTAGTGGTGATCATCTCGCAAACAGGCGATTCCCGCGATCCGCTCCGCACCGCCTCAGAAGCAAAGTTGAATGGTTGCGGCGTGGTCGCCATCACCGGCAACGCGCTATCCTTGCTGGCGCAGAAAGTGGATGTGGTATTACTGTCAGTTTCCCACGAGACGCGCGTGGAAACCACAGCCTCGCGCGTCGCCCAGCAAGCTCTTATCTACGCCCTGTACGTTGCCCTGGCAATGCGCTCTGTGAGCAAAACCATCGAAGCAGACCAAATCATCTGGGAAGCATTGATGCGCAAGAAGCCATTCCAAGCCGAGGCGTGAAAAGCTGGATGGACATCAATTCAGAAACAAGGCTCAAAACATCATGAACGATACTGCCGTCAGCATAAAAAAACTGAGTTACAGATACAGGGGAACCGAGAAGAACGCCATTGAAGATATCAACCTGGATCTCCAAAGAGGGGAATTCCTGGTGCTCATGGGGCCAAGTGAAGCGGGGAAAAGCACCCTGGCGGTCTGTATCAACGGGCTGATCCCTCACTTTCACAAAGGGAAAATGGAAGGCGCTGTGGTCGTCAATGGCAAAAACACCCGAGAGCATACAGTCTCACAAATGGCTGAGGAGGTAGGACTGGTCTTCCAAGACTTCGAGGCGCAGTTGTTTTCAACCAACGTGGAATTGGAGGTGGCCTTTGGCCCCGAGAACTTCGCCATCGAACGCGAAGAGATTGGTAAACGGATCAACGAGAACCTGGCATACGTCAAGTTGAGCGAGTTTCGCGACCGGCCTCCCTCGACACTTTCGGGAGGACAGAAGCAGAAGCTGGCGATTGCCGCAGTCCTGGCGCTAAAGCCGAAAATCCTGGTCATGGACGAGCCGACCACCGATCTGGACCCAATCAGCAAAATGGGGATCTTCGATATCACCAACCGATTACGCCAGCGTTCGGATCTGACCCTGCTCGTCGTAGAACATGAGACGGAGGAGGTTCTACACGCCAGCCGGATCGCCCTGCTCAAGGATGGAAGCCTGGTCAAAGTTGGCCCAGCCCGCGAAATCCTGCAGGATGTGGAATTATACGAAAAATTGGGTCTCATGCCTCTGGGTATCCCGCGCTTCTTCAAAAGCATGGGGGATACAAAGTTACCGCTTACCCCTGACGAGGCTGAGACAGCTTTCAAGAAGGCCGGCTGGAAGATATCTTCAGAGAAGTACGAGAAGATGGTGGAAGCAGAAAAAAGTGAACAAAAAGCCCTGGCCTCGAAGGAAGCATTGATCCGTTGCCGCGACCTGGAATTCGATTATCCCAGCGGTGTCAAAGCCCTGCGAGGCATCAACCTGGATATCTACCCCGGCGATATGGTTGCCATTGTCGGGCAAAACGGCAGCGGCAAAACCACTCTGGCAAAGCAGTTTAACGGTCTGCTCCTCCCGTCGAGCGGGACGATCACCGTGGATGGAAAAACGACAAAAGAACAGGGCATTTTTCGCCTCGGCCAGCGGGTGGGATACGTATTCCAAAACCCCGACCACCAGATATTTTCAGAGACAGTGGTTGAAGAGGTATCTTTTGGCCCGCGCTTACGGGGGGTTGATAAAGCCGAGGTCAAAGAACGCGTCAAAGAGGCACTGTCGGCCGTCGGGTTGGAAGGGGCAGAGGATCAGGATCCATTTAGTATGACCAAGAGCGGCCGCCAACGTGTAGCGGTGGCAGCTATCCTGGCTGTGAAACCCGAAGTACTCATCCTGGACGAGCCGACAACCGGCCTCGATTATCGAGAGCAACACAGCATGATGGAGATGGTCAAACATCTGAACGAAAGTGGCAGCACAATCATCTTTATTACGCACCACATGTGGGTTGTAGCAGAATACGCTAAAAAAGTCTTCGTAATGAAGGATGGTTTGCTCCTCCTGGAAGGTACAACGCGAGAAGTCTTCTCCCACGAGAAAGAACTGCTGGAAGCCTCCCTGCGCCCACCGCACTTCATTCAATTCACAAACCGCTTGGGTAAAACAATGCTGAGGGTTGAAGAATTGAGTAACTATATTGTAGGAGCAAAGAAGTAATGGAATCGGAACTCTACCTCGATTACAAGACCGCCTATCACAAGCTGGATGCGCGTGTAAAGATCCTGCTGTTCCTAATTTTCTTTATTGCGATCCTGCAATTCCAGAATCCCTTATGGTTGATACCATCCGTCCTGTTGGTATTGTTCCAACTGCTCATCTCACGTTCAGTGAAGAATCTCGTCCGTATCCGCTTCGTCTTGCTCGTATTGTTCATCTCCAGCTTGGTCATGTGGAACTTCTTCTCCAGTGGCGTAACGCCGCTTTTCTGGGTATTCGAGGTCGAATCGTTGATGTACAGCATCAGCCGCACTTTACTCATGCTGATGATCGTCAGCATGGGTGTGGTGCTGATCAGCACCACACGCAACGAAGAACTGGTCATGGGGATGATCAAGATGAGATTACCCTACCGCGTCGGCTTTGCCATTTCGACATCAATACGCCTCGTTCCGACCATCGCCTCGAGCCTGCTGACCATTAGTCAGGCGCAACGCAGCCGGGGCCTGGACCTCGAGAGCGGAAACATCTTGGAGCGGTTGAAAAAGTTTCTCCCACTGCTCGTGCCGGTTTTCATCTCCAGCATTCGAAATACGAATATCTTTGGCATGGCGCTCGAATCGCGCGGCTTTGGGGCACGCGAGGACCGCACCTTCTACCTGGAAATGAAGATGGGCGCCGGTGATTACGTCATCTTGACGCTTGGCTTTTTGTATCTGATCGCCAGCATCGGTTTAAATCTCGCTGGTTATGGCAATATTACTGGTCTGACCCGCTTTTAGGAAACGAGATGTCCGAAAATACCAATGATCTGCTCCCCTTTGTCCTGCGGCGCGAAAACGTAGCCCGCTACGAAGACGGCGCGGTCGTCATTTGCGACCGCAGGAAGTACCCGTTCGAAAAGGCCTTTGTCCGCTGCACGGACGTTGAATCGGTCGCCCGCGCCATCGAGGAGATGGTTACTCAGGGCGGCGGGCCATCCGTCGCCGCCTGGTATGCCATGGTCCTCGCTGCACGGGAGGCAGAGCCTCAAAAAGCTGGAAACCGCCTAGAATATCTGAAACAGGCAGAGAAGCGCCTGGTCAACACCCGCCCGACGAATACAGCCCTTGCGCGGCGGCTGGAACAGGCTATGGAAGTGCTCGGCCAGGCAATGGAAGCGGGCCAACCGCTGGCGGACAGCCTCCTGGCCTGGATCGAAGGGCGTCGTGACCAGTCCTATCGAGATTACTCGGCAACCGCACATTTTGGCGCCAGCCTGATCGAGGACGGCGATGGCATCCTGACCATGTGCTTTGCGGAGACGGCTTTCTTGCTCAGCCTGGGGCTGGCCGCGCGTGAGGGGAAACACATTCGTGTGTTCACGCCGGAAACCCGTCCCTATCTTCAAGGCGCGCGGCTGACCGCGCCGAGCGTCCATGAGCTGGGCATCCCTGTACAGATTATTGGCGATAATATGCCAGCCTACATCCTCTCACAAGGCAAAGTACAGAAGTATTTCACCGCGGCCGACCTGGTCACGCTGGATGGGCACGTGGTCAACAAGATCGGCACCTTTCAAAATGCCATCGCTGCGCATTATCACGGAGTCCCCTACTTTGTCTTTTGTTGGGGGTTGGATCCGACAAAACCCGACCGCGCCTCGATCGTGGTTGAAGAGCGCAACTCTGACGAGATGCGTACCTGCCGCGGTCAGCCCACTACAATCCCTGAGATTGACGCCTACTACCCCGCCTTCGACATCACGCCACCGCACCTCGTTTCCGGGGTTATCATGAAGAGCGGCATTTTCAGCCCTTACGACCTGAAGAAACATTACCTTTCGATATAAGCGGTGTTATCCTCAATGGAGAAAAACATGCCTCAACAACAGGAACGCGTGGCCATTATTGGGGGCACAGGGATTACCGGTATTCCCGGACTTCCCCTGGTTGAGGAAACAGTGAAGACTCCCTATGGGCGAGTGACCGTTTCCATTGCCGAAGCCACCCCCCATCCGGTCGTGTTCTTGAACCGCCATGGGCCGAATCGCCAGAATCCGCCGCACACGATCAACTATCGTGGCAATATCACAGCGTTGAAAATGCTCGGTGTCCAAAGAGTCATCGCGACCAATGCAGTTGGCTCGATCAATCGAGAGATGTCTCCCAAGAGTCTGGTGATCTTGGATGATTATCTGGATTTCACAACGGGGAGGCATCTTACATTTTTTGATGGGGGAAAGACCGGTCATGCTTACACGGATATGAGTGTCCCCTGCTGTCCAGCGCTGCGGCAGCGGATGCTTGATCTGGCAAGCGAGTTTAACCTGTCTATTCACCCGCACGGCACGTATGTTTGCACAAATGGGCCGCATTTGGAAACCCCGGCAGAGGTGCGTATGTTCAGGATGCTGGGCGGGGACGTGGTTGGCATGACGGGCATCCCCGAGGTCACGCTGGCGCACGAATTGGGCATGCACTACGCTTCGGTTGCTTATTCGATCAACTGGGCGGCAGGAATTGAATCGAAGATCGAAATCGTGCACGAAGGCATACCCGAACTGTTGACCCGTTTATCAGCACTCATGCTCAAAGCCCTGAAAGCAGCGGATGCAATGGAATGCACGTGCGCCAGTCCAATCTATATGGTTTACCCGGCTCAAGAAGGAGGTGGTATGTACAAGATATAAAACCGCGCAAAAGTGATCGATTCGTACTCACCATCGTATAAAACCTATTAAGAGGAGAATTAACATGAAAGAGATCTTTACAATGTGGAAGAACACGCGCATGATCATCCTGACAGCGCTATCGGCCGCGATCTATGCCGCGTTCCTCATCGCCTTCAAAGGTGGCCTTGTGATCGTCCCCGGCATTACCGAGGTGCGTCCTGCCAACGTTTTCCCGGCGGTCTTCGGCCTGCTCTTTGGCCCTGCCGGCGCCTGGGGTTCCGCCATCGGCAATACCATCGGCGACCTGTTTGGCGGCACGTTTGGCCCCGGCTCGATCTTCGGGTTCTTCGGCAATTTCTTCCTGGGCTTCATCCCATACAAGATGTGGGGTGCCACCTTCGGCCTGGTCAAGAAGTCCGATATGTCCCAGACGGTCAACACCTTTGGCAAGATCGTAGCCTTCGAGATCATCGCCTTCGTCGCCTCGGCCGCCTGCGCGATCGTGATCTCCTGGTACCTGGATCTGGCCGGGATCGTCCCGTTCGCCTTCCTGGCGCTGGTGATCACTTTCAACAACTTCCTGGCTGTCTTCCTCGTTGGCCCGATCTTGATCGCCCTGCTCTACCCGCGTGTCAAACGCTGGGGCCTGATTTGGGTTGACATCATGGAGAAAAAGGATGTCTCGGCGGGCTTTGCCAAGGGCCTGGGGTCAATCCTGATGATCATTGGCGCGGTCGGCGGCCTGATCGTTGGCGTGCTGGTGGCGATTGGAGCTGCCGGGCAGACGGCATTCGGCTTCACTGGCGAATCCAGCCAGTTGTCCGTCTGGCTGGCAGTCCTCCCATTCCTGATCGTGGTGGTTGTTGCGAGCTTCATGCTCTCCGGTCAGGAACAGTTTGTGGAAGAGTAATCCACCCGCCCTCACTATTTCAAGGAGCCGCCTGCGCAGGCGGCTCCTTGCCCAATGGCAATTTGCATCATTTTGTTCAGGAGACTTTGTATGGCAAGTCACTCGACCCACGCGGCTGACTATCTCATCTCAGGGGGACTTGTTGCGACCATGAATGGGAAAAGGGAGTTGATCGAGGACGGCGCGGTGGCGGTCAAAGGTCAGAAGATCATCTGGGTTGGGTCGGCGGAGCAGGCCAAAGTCCAGGTGCGAGCCGGGACGACGATAGATGCCACAGGGCAGGCTGTCATCCCGGGGCTGGTCAACACCCACTCTCACCTGGCAATGACTCTCTTCCGCGGCCTGGCGGACGACAGGCCACTGGAGGCCTGGCTGGCGCGCATCTGGCCGCTGGAGGTGAAATATGCCACCGCCCAGAACACCCGCATCGGGACACAGCTCGCCATGGTCGAGATGATCCGCGGCGGGATCACCTGCTCGGCGGACATGTACTGGCAATTCGCTGAAAACATCCGGGCGGCCAGGGAAGCCGGGTTTCGGATGGTGAACGGCCCGGCAATGATCGAAATTGTTGGCCCCGACGGGGCCATGTCGGGAGATCTGGAAAAGAAGGCACGCGATCTTATCGAGCAATATCGTGATGATCCTCTCATTTCCTTATGTGTCCAGGTACATTCGACGTACACCGCGACGAAAGAAATGCTGGCAATTGCCGCGCAGCTCTCTGAAGAATACAATTTATTATTCATCACACATGCCTCCGAGTCAAAGTCCGAGGTTGAGACTGTCAAGGAGCGTTTCGGCAAGACCCCCATCGAATACCTGCACGCCAAAGGGCTGCTCGGTGCGCGCACGCTGCTGGCGCACTGCGTCCACCTGCGGGATGACGAGATTGCTCTCCTGCACGAGACGCAGACCTCCGTGGCACATTGCCCGGAATCGAACCTGAAAGTCGGCAATGGAGTGGCGCGCATCCCGGCGATGCTGAAAGCCGGCGTCAACGTCGGGCTGGGGACCGACGGCGCGGCAAGCAATAACGACCTGGATATGTTCGGCGAAATGCGGACGGCGGCATTGATCCATAAAGGCGTCAACCTCGACCCAACGGTTATGACCGCGGAAGAGACTTTTGCCATGGCAACCATCAATGGCGCGCGCGCTTTCAACCTCGGTAACAGCATTGGCTCGCTGGAACCAGGTAAGCTGGCCGACATTACCTTAGTTGAGCTTAACTCCCCCAATGTTACGCCTATGTATAACATCTATTCTCACCTCGTTTACGCCGTGGATAAAAATGACGTGCGGACGGTGTTCATCAACGGCCAATTGGTCATGCAGGACCGAAAGCTGCTGACGCTGGACGAGGAGAGCATCAAAGCCAGGGCACGCGCCATTGCCCGCGAGATGGCCGCCGAAGCAGGTCAATGAAAGAACCGCTTCATAGATTTCGCCATGGGGATCAATCCCGATTTATAAGGAAATCCGCAATGAAAGATTTGCAGTTCGAGACCAAAGCCCTGCACGCAGGGTACGAGCCTCTCGAGGAAGGGAATATTTTCCCTCCCATCCACATGGGGGTAGCCTTCCCGTTTCCCGACGGGCAGACGGCCGAGATGATCTGCGCCGGCGAGATCCGCAAGCCGGTCTATGCCCGCACTGCCAATCCGACCAACCTGGTCTTCGAAAAACGGTTGGCCGCGATGGAAAACGGCGAGGCCTGCCTGGCGACCGCCTCCGGCCTGGCAGCTATTTTCACCGCGACCCTGGGCATGCTCAAGCAGCCGGGCGATGAATTTGTCACTTCCAACCGGCTCTACGGGAACACACAAAATCAATTCCGCGTCACTTTCCCCTTATTGAACGTCAACGCCCGCTGGGTGGCGGATCCGGGCGACCTGAGCAGTTGGGAGGCCCAGATCACGCCGCGCACGCGTTTCCTGTTCGTCGAATCGCCCAGCAACCCCGACCTCTTCGTCGGCGATATCGTCGGGTTGGCAAAGCTGGCGAGGAAGCACAATACAAAGCTGATGGTGGATGCAACCCTGACAACGCCGGCCATCCTCCGCCCGCTGGAACTGGGCGCGGACGTGGTCATTCAATCCACGACCAAATATCTGGCAGGCCACTCCGCCGCGCTGGGAGGCGCGATCATCGGCAAAGCTGATTTCATTGACGAGTTGCGCGCCGGCCACCATCACTACATCGGCGCGACCATGAGCGCCTTCAACGCCTGGCTCACCTTGATCGGCATGGAGACCCTCAGCATCCGCATGACCCGCGCCGTAGCCAGCGCCCAACGCGTGGCTGAATTCCTCGCCGGTCATCCGCGCGTACAAAGCGTCAACTATCCAGGGTTGCCAGATCATCCTCAACACGAGATCGCGATGGGGCAAATGGGAGGCGGCGGCACGTCCCTGCTTTCCTTTGTTATTAAGGGCAACAAAGAAACTGCATGGTCGGTGATCCAGAAACTCAACATCCCCGTCCATGCCACCCACCTGGGCGGCAACCAGACCATCGTCGTCCACCCGGCAACCACCACGCACGGATCGCTCACGCCCGAACAGCGCGCCGCCTCCGGCGTGCCGGATGGATTGATCCGCTACTCTGTCGGGCTGGAGGCGCCCGATGACCTGATCGCCGATCTTGAACAGGCGCTGGTTTGAAACGAGCACTGCGGGCAAGCAGCCAAAGTACATCCTGAACGCGGCCGCGCTCGAATCCTTCGCCTGGATCGAGAGGCGCAAAACAGACGAGGCATCCCTCAAGAGCCGCGCCTCCGCCCCCGGCCCGGGCGCGACCGACCTGGACGTGGCCGCGCAAAAACAAAAAGCCGGACCTATCCCCCCATCACCCCCTTCCCTAATAAGGACGGGGGGACGGGGGGTTAGGTCTCACTGGAAAGGTGGAAACTATGGAACCCAATGCCGCACGTGGAAAGATGATCGAAATTTTGAAGGAGTTCACCGCCCGCATCGCGGCCGATAAGGGAATGGCCGACTTCGCCAAAGGCAAGAATGTGGTCTTCTCGTTCACCGTCAAGGATATTGACCAGGCCTTTTACCTGAGTTTCGTGGAAGGCAAGGTCGGGGCGGGACTGGAGACTCCGCCGCGCGCGCCGGACGTGAAACTCAAGATGGCCGCCGACATCCTGGACGGCATGTTCACCGGCCGCGTCAATGCTACCAAGGCCGCCACGAGCGGGAAACTCTCGTTCAGCGGCGATACCGGCAAGGCCATGTCGTTCATCCGCATCCAGGGCAATATGGGCAGGCTGTACACCGCCGCACGTGAGAAGATCGGCAATCCGGGTGATTTGACGAAACTGGGAACGGTTCCTTCCGCCCCCGCGCCTGTCGCCGCGGCTCCGTTGGCTGCCGGACTCCCCTCTCCTAAAGGAGAGGGGCCGGGGGTGAGGTCCGCCC
>Ga0163200_1000725_pt1 | contig 13258 bp, 10 predicted proteins | sample PL_2010_200m_FD_113535 | JGI IMG/M metagenome (GOLD analysis project Ga0163200, IMG submission 113535) | Freshwater microbial communities from Powell Lake, British Columbia, Canada to study Microbial Dark Matter (Phase II) - PL_2010_200m | ecosystem: Environmental > Aquatic > Freshwater > Lake ... | reverse complement strand
GTGGTGGTGATCGGCGGCGCCCGAAGCAACAACACGCGCGAGCTGGCGGAGACGTGCGTGCGGTTTTGTCCGCGCGTGTTCCGCGTCGAGCGCGCAGAGGAATTGAACCCAGCGTGGTTTGCGGAGTCGGAGACGGTCGGCATCACGGCTGGCACTTCGACGCCGGATGAAGTAATCGAGGCAGTCGAACAATGGTTGTGGAACTTGGCGGAGGCGCGACATGAAATTCATCAGGCTGCGTGAAAAAATGTTCCGGTTTTGTTCCGGTCAGTTTCATTGGTGGGAGTGTTTCCAATGAAAATCAAACTTGTCTTTCCCCGGCGGTCCCTGCGCGACACCGAGACGATCATCAAACATCATTTGGTGCCTTCGGAGACGTTGACGGCCATCGCGGCGGCTACGCCGGCGCGGCACACGGTCGAGATTGTGGACGAGAACGTGCAATCACTGGACTTGAACGATATTCCCGACGTGGTTGGGATCACGGTTTACACTTTCCTTGCACCCCGCGCGTACGAATTGGCGGAGTATTTCCGGGCGCGCGGTGCGCACGTGGTGCTGGGCGGCTTGCATGTGACCAGTGTGCCGCAGGATGCGGCGCCGCACGCCGACTCGATTTTCATTGGCGAAGCGGAGGCGCTTTGGAGCAGCTTCTTGGAAGATGTGGAACGCGGACAGCCGCAGCGCGTTTATGGGCCGGCGTTTGTGCGCGAACTGGATGAACTTCCCCGGCCGCGAAAAAGCCTGCTGGCGCACTGGCGATATTTGACGCTGGCTTCCGTCAGCGGTTCCCGCGGGTGTCCGTACCGCTGCACTTACTGTTTCAACAGCGTTGAGCCGAAACCGTCTTTTCGTCAGCGGTCGGTGGAGTCCATTGTGGCGCAAATCAAGGCGGAGGGCGACGCGTACTACATTTTCTTTGACGACAATTTCACTGTGAATCGGGAGTTCTCGTTGAAGCTGTGCCGGGAATTGGCAAAACTGAACATCAAATGGCGCTACGCGGCAAGCATCAACCTTGGTTACGACGAGCCGCTGGTGCGCGCCATGGCCCACAGCGGGTGCGACAGCATCTTTATCGGCTTTGAATCCATCAATGCCGGTGCGTTGCGGCAATCGGCCAAATACCACAACCGGGCGCAGGATTACGAGCGGCTGATCAAAGTATTCCAGCGGCAGGGCATCCTGATCAATGCGGCGTTCGTTTTCGGGTTCGATGACGACACGCCGGATGTGTTTCAGGAGACTGTCCGGTTCGCCATCCACAACCAACTGACTTCGGTGAATTTTCATCTTTTGACGCCGTTTCCCGGCACACCGTTGTTTGCGAAACTGGAGCGTGAAGGGCGGATCCTGACCCACGACTGGAGTCAGTACGATACTGGCCACATGGTGTTTCGTCCGCAACAGATGACCGTCGAACAATTGCTGGCGGGTTACCGGTGGGTGTATCGGGAATTCTATTCGTGGCGCAACATCCTGCGGCGCTTGCCGGCCAATCAGCTCGGTTATGCCGGTCGGACATTGATGTTCAACCTGGCGTTGAAGAAAATTGACTGGGTGTGGCTGGCGCTCCGCCAGTGCGGTCTTCTGTACCACGCCTTCCACATTTATCGTCGGCTGGAACGGGTGTTGGTCCGCCGAAAGCCCACGCGGTCGGCGGCTGATTTCGACACTGTTTGTGTGAATGAGTCTGCGGTGCCGTCCGGCGGCGGATGAAGTTTGGCTTGATTTGCCGCCAAGACCGGCGAGAATACACCACGCGCAAGCGGGCGTAGCATAGTGGTAATGCATCGGCTTCCCAAGCCGACGAGGAGGGTTCGATTCCCTTCGCCCGCTCCAGCTTTTTGTGGATCAATTCCGGACGCCGACGGCCAGGACGATCCAGTCGTTTCCAACTTCGGGGCCTTTGACGAAGAGGTGGCCGTTCTCGACGATCTTGACGACGCTGCGAACGAGTAGAGTTTTTCCCGAGTACCATTCCAGTTCGAGTTCCCGCTGATGTTTGTCCGCAGACCGCGGCATGACAAACAAGACAAACTCTCGTCCGAGGTCGAGGCGCAGTTTGGTGCCTGCCTGTAGCGGCCGCTGTTGGGCGCCAAGTTGCTGGTAGAACTGGTAGCCGAAGGTTTCCTTGAGCTTGACCTCGATGTCGGTCAATCGCTTGTCGGCCTTCTTGCTGTCGTTGGAGGCGCGCACCAGACGGGCCTGGACGGTGGCCGCCTCTGCGGACATCGCAAGCAACGCCGACACGACTACCCCGAGGAACCAGCGCATGGTCAGGTCTCGATGTTGTTGAAGCATTCCTTCATCTGGTCGAGGTCAGGCGTCCATTCGAGGCCCGACACCCAGATGACGGCCACGTCGGAGTCCGTTCCCTTCAACGGTGTGGCAACAGTGTTCGGAATGATGGTGTCCACGCGTTCCACCATGACGGCACCGGGACCTGTGGGGCGTGGTTGTTGAAGCATGAGGCAGGTGGCTAAGACAACCATCAAACTGGATGTGACAGTCGCCAACGCGGCGCGGTGCACCAAGAGCCAGTCGCTTAGCGACAGGCGTGGCATGGGGATGGAAATGGTTTCCTGTTCGTGCGCCTCGACCTCGCGGCGGACCTTAGACCAGAAGAAATCGGCGGAGTCGCTCATCTCAATGGCAGGCGGGCAGGCCGTGAGAATCTCGTGCACGCGTTGGAGCCGCTGGTATTCGTTGGCGCATTGCGGGCAATGCCGCACGTGCCGGTGAGTCAGCCAGCGGGACAATCCTTTCAGCTCGCCGTCGGCCAGCGCGCTGATTCGTTCTGTATTGTGACTTTTCATAGCACCTTTCGTAATAACTTCTGCAAATGTTTACGGGCGTAGTGAAGCCTCGACATCACCGTGCCCATCGAGCATCCGACCACCTTCGCGATCGCCGCGTAATCCAGCCCGTCGAACTCGCGGAGCTGGACCACGATGCGGTGTTCGGGCGAGAGCCGTTCCAGCGCCGCCTCGATCAACTCGCGCAGTTCCCGCCGCCGCACCTCGTCGGTCGGCAACGGCTGGTTCGAGGGCGGCACCTCGACGCCCGCATCGGCATCGGGGTCTACCGCTTCCTGGAACTCCACCGTCGGCCGTCGGTCGCGTCGGCGAACGTGGTCAATGCACAGGTTGGTGGTGATGCGGTACAGCCACGTGTAAAACGAGGCGTTCTTCTTGAACCCGCGTATCGCCTGCCAACCCTTTACAAATGTTTCCTGACAAAGATCAGTTGCGTCCTGCTCATTCCTCACCATGCCGAGCGCGAGAGCGTACACCCTGTTTCGGTATCGGGTGACGAGTTCGCCGTAAACTTCCAATCGCCCGCGCTGGCATCGCTCGACCAGCTCCCGATCACTCAACTCGGTGAGAACTTCTTGGTTCACTCGCTTCGACGCCGAGCGCACCGTATTATTCAACGCCTCTGTCCGCCGCGTGCCCATCAGCCTTTGATCACTCCGATGGGCCGCAATCGCGCCACTTTCCGCGCGATGCCGGCTTGATGACAAACCTCCACCACATCCTCCACGTCCTTGTACGCCCACGGCGCCTCCTCCAACGCCGTCCCTTTGCCGTGCGCCATCATCACCACGCCCGCCTCATCCATCGCGCGCCGCAAGTCCGCCATCGAACCGTGCCGTGTCGCTGCGGCCCGGCTCATCATCCGGCCCGCGCCGTGACAAACCGTACCGAACGTCTGCTCCATCGCCGCCTGTGTGCCGACCAACACAAACGAACACCGCCCCATGTCACCCGGCACCAACACCGGCTGACCGATCCCGCGATACCGCCCCGGCAACGACGGATGCCCCGGTGGAAACGCCCGCGTCGCGCCCTTGCGATGCACGCACAACATCTTGCCGCCGTGCTCTTCCATTTTCGCGATGTTGTGTGGCACGTCGTACACCAACTCCATCCCCAGCTCTCGCGGCGAAATCCGCAGCGCGTGCTGGAACACCCTCTCCGTCTTCGACATCAACACCTGCCGGTTCGCGAACGCGTAATTCGCCGCGCACCGCATTGAGGCCAGATACTCCCGCCCCTCTGCCGACTCCACCGGCGCGCTCACCAGTTGCCGGTCCGGCAACGCGATGCCGTACTTCGCCGGAACATTCCGGAGCACTTTCAAATAATCATCGCAGACCTGGTAGCCGAACCCGCGCGAGCCGCAATGAATCATCGCCGTCACCTGACCGACCGACAATCCCATCACCTCCGCCGCGTGCTCGTCGAAAATTTCGTCCACCACCTGCACTTCCAGAAAATGATTGCCGCTGCCGAGCGACCCGACTTGGCCCTTCCCGCGTTCCAACGCCCGGTTCGTGATCCCCGATGGCTCCGCGCCTTGCAGACAGCCGTGTTCCTCAATGAAGTCGAGGTCTTCCGGTTTGCCAAACCCGCGTTTCACCGCCCACGCCGCGCCCTCGCGGATGCACGCCTTCTCGTCGGCGACCGACAACTCCAAATCGCTTCCCTCGCCAAGTCCGCACGGCACGTCGCGGAACAACTGCGCCACCAGTTCTTTCATCCGCGCCGCGACGTCCGCCTGACGCAGGTTTGTCCGCATCAACCGCACGCCGCAGTTGATGTCGTACCCGACGCCCCCCGGCGAGATCACGCCGCCCTCGTCCGGGTCAGTCGCCGCGCAACCGCCGATGGGAAACCCGTAGCCCCAATGAATGTCCGGCATCGCCAGCGAGAATTTCTGGATGCCCGGCAAGAAAGCAACATTGGCGACCTGCTCCAGCGCGTTCTCATCCACCGCGTGTCGCAGCATTTCCTCCGACGCGTAGATGCGGCCCGGCACCCGCATCCCGCTCTTGTGCGAGACCGGCAACTCCCAGAGCCAGTCGCTGATTTTTTGCAACTCTCTCACACCGGCAGTCTAGCCGGTGGCCGCGTCGCATTCAACCATCCGCTTCTGGAATTGGCGACCCATTCTACGAGTCGCCTTTTCTATTTGTGACTTCGGACTTACTTCCGACTTGCCGTATTGAGCATGAAATCAATGACCTTATTACTGACCCCGCTTTCCTTCAGGTCAATGATCTCAGCGGTTGTCAGCCGAAAGACAACCCTGGTCTGGGTGATTTGACTGATCACGACCTCGTCTGCCATTCCTGCCTTGACCAGGGCTTTCACATCCGCCACTCCCATCGGTTGTGCTGATGGCAGTGGTTTTACAGATGGAGTTGATCGTTTGGGCGCCTCATCTGGATATCCCGAAGTACCTTTGTAGACCGATGACGGGGGTAGCGGACGGTCTGGTTCTGGCCGAGAATTGTCAGAATCGGTCCCGCCAGATGTATCCGTGGAAGGCGGAGGAGGACGATACACGACTGGTGGCGGGGAATAGTAGTAATAATCGTAGGCGTAGTACGGTGAGTAGTACGGGTAATCATAGAAGCCATACCACGGCCAAGCGAAACCAAGGCCAAAACTCCATCCTCCATAACCACGGTATCCGCCATGATGCCAATCACCACCACGACTCCCACCAGAATAGGAATATCCTCCACCGTATGAATGACCACCAGGTGAGTATCCACTGCCACCGCCGTGGCCACGTCCACCAGATGAGGGACCGGCGGCACTCGCTGACGAGTACATCAAAAGGGCCGCCAGAGTTGATACTGCTGCGATCTTGGAGAGTGTCTTCATGGCTTAATATACTCCTTTCGCCTAATTAGACGAACGGGGGGAGGGAGGATTCATGTGTAGACAGCGCTATCACCCCATGCGAGAAGTTTGGCTGTTTGTTTTGAAGCCTGCTTCACGTGCTGCAGGTGCGATCTCTCCACTTTGTTTCTTGCCCAAGGGGTTCGTCTCAGGAACTGTAGACTGGATTTGATACTCGGATCGAAGTTGAAACACCTGATTCTGATACGCCTCCCCATCTCCTGCCGGCCAATATGGACCCCAGAGCTTCATTTGTACGGCCTCCTTGTGATGGAAAAAAAGCGCGCCGAACAGGACGAGTCCATTCCATTTTCAACTGCAAGCCAAGGAAGCTGGGCTGAAATGAGAAAATCCAGGGCCGAAGACAATCTCCACAACGGGTCCTCCTCATTCGTTCCCGGAATTGATCTGATTTTCAAAATTCGCTGGGTTTCATCCGTTGCATCTCCAGAGTGATGTTGTTAGAGTCGCACCATGCCCCGCACCATCCTCCGCAGTCGCAGTCCTATTGAATTCCTCGAGGTCATCCAAACACCATGAAACATTTCGTCTTCATTGCCACACTCAGCTTCGCCACGGTTTTCGCTGCCGAGCCGCCTCAACTGCATCCGAAAGGCTCCGCGCTGCCTTTCTCCCATCAGGGACCGTTTGTGACCACGGCCACTGGCGGTGTGCTGTGCATCGATTCGAAGAATGCCCTGCGCAGCAGCGATGAAGGACGTACGTGGAGCAGCGCGGCGTTGTTTGCGGAGCCGGAGAAGTTCAATGTCAGCAATGAACGTGCGCTCCTCCGGACTCGCGAGGGTGTGATCATCTCCGCCTGGATGAACGGAGCCGAACGGCGACAGCCCAAAGGATGGCACTGGGGCGAGAAGGACGTGGGCTGGAGGGAGTTTGTTCTGCCGACCTATACCTGCCGCAGCGTCGATGATGGCAAGACATGGGAGACGCCGGTGAAGCTGAGCGAGCCATGGTGCGGTTGCATTCATTCGCTCATTCAGATGCGCAGCGGACGCATCGTGCTTGTGGGGCAGGAGATCATCCCACAGTGGCGTCATGCCACGGTGATGTTTGTGTCGGACGATCTCGGCAAGACCTGGCGGCGCGGCGACATGCTCGACTACGGCATCGGCGCCCATGATCACGCCGGCTCCATTGAGGGCAGCGTGATCGAGCGCAAGGACAACTCGCTCTACCTGCTGTTGCGCACGGAATCGGGCTGGTTATGGGAGGCCATGTCGCGCGATGGTTTGAAGTGGGAGGGCTTGAAGCAGTCGCAGATCAAATCCGTGACCTGCTGCCCGCAAATGGGACGCCTCGCCGATGGGCGCATCGCCCTGCTGTGGAATGCGCCGCCGCGTCATCTGCTTTCGAATGGCACGAGCCGCGCGGAGTTGTCGTTGGCCTTCTCGGACGATGAAGCGCGCTCTTGGTCGAAGCCGGTCATCGTGGCAGCGAACTACGCGCCCGGCGGTCGCGTTTCCTATCCCTACCTCTACGAGTGGAAGCCGGGCGAACTGTGGATCACCACGATGCAGGGTGGGTTGCGCATGAAGATCAACGTGGCCAATCTCGCGAGCGCTGAGATCCCGGTCTTCAAACCCGCGTCGGCTCCCGAGCCGAAACCGAACGGCATTATCATGTTTGGCGACTCCACGACGGCCTACCGTAACAGTTCGGTGCAGAAAGTGTATTCTGTGCGCGTGGACGAGGCATTGCAGAGCATCGGCTCCAGCCTCTCAGTTCACAATGCCGGCATCGGCGGCAACACCACACGCGATGCGCGCAAACGGTTCGAGCGCGATGTGCTGCGGCACAAACCGCGGGTGATCGTGATCCAGTTCGGCATCAACGACTCTGCTGTCGATGTCTGGAAAAAGCCGCCTGCCACCGAACCACGCGTCCCGCTGACCGATTACCTCGACAACCTGCGCACCATGATCACCGCCGCGCAGCAACAGAAGGCCAAGGTGATCCTCATGACGACGAATCCACTCCGCTGGACGCCGAAGCTCAAGGATATGTACGGCAAACCGCCCTACAACGCCGCAGCCGAAGATGGATTCGAGACCCTGCACCTTGCCGCCTACAACGAAGCCCTCCGCAAGCTGGCCAAAGAACTCAATGTGCCGCTCGTGGACGTGCACGCCGCTTATCCCGCCTTCGCCGCGAAGCACAAGACGACGATCGAAGGCCTGTTGCTCGACGGCACGCATCCGAACGATCTCGGCCATCAACTCGTCAGCGAACTTCTCGTTCCCGCGATTCGCGATGCGGTGCGCTACTGAAGGGCTAGTTGGAGAAGGCGCTGGTAGTGGATTACTGGGCACGTCACTGCTGAACAAGAAACGAAACTGCACCACTGCCCAAACGCCAAAATGATTGATTAACCCGCTCTGTTCGCTAAACTGAACAAAACGCTGGGGGCTAACGGATCTGGTCGCGATGAACCCCGGAAAGGATAGATATGATTCGCAAAGCAGTCCTGTTCCGGGTTAGGTTAGGCATGTCCGCAGAGTACGGGCGGCGGCACAACCAACGATTCCAATTCACAACGAACTAAGAAACAATTCTTACAGGAGAAATGCATATGCGAGAGATAGTGTGATGAGTCGACGCTTGAAGAGGGTGATGATTGTCATGGCGACGTGCGTTTTGCCGATGGGTTTCGTGTGTTTTGTTCAGTGCCAAGAGCCGGATAAGCGAAACGAGGGGTTAGGGTCGGGAAGGACATACTTCGTCGCAAAATCCGGAAGCGATGACAACGCCGGTTTCGAGGAAAGTCCTTGGCTGACGATACAGAAGGCCGCTGATTCCATGAGACCCGGAGATACGGTCTATGTACGGAAAGGCCTCTACAAGGAGTCGATCACCATCAAGCGATCTGGGAAAGAAGGGAAAAGGATCACGTTTACCGCTCACGAAGGCGACAAGGTGGAAATCAAGGCCCGGTTTTGTCACGGGTTCTATGTGGAAGCCGACTACATCACGATCCGCGGATTCAAGATCAGCCACGCCTACCACAGGGATGGCGAGGGCAGCTACGACTGGACCGCTTCCGGGATCACCACCCACGGAAGCTACAACATCTTCGAGCACAACGAAATTTCGGACAGCATGTACGGCATCATGGTGAGATTGAATCCAGAGGAGAAAGTCCGACCGTCGAGCGAGGGAAGCAATGTGATCCGATACAACTACATTCATGACACTGATCTTGCGGCCATCCGGGTGAAGAGGTCCGACCACAATGTCATTGACGGCAACACATTTGAGAGAAACCATTTGCAGGAAAGCGTGTTCAGGGACGAGAACGGCAAGCCGCTATTCTATACGGAAGCCAGCGTGGTTTTCTATGTTCTCGACGGATTGACCCTTACGAACAACAAATTCCGGGAGCCGAAATATGGCCCTCTCATTCTCGAGTTGGATATGACCACGAGAACGCCCAAGCCTCCCAGCCAGCCGCCGAATACGGAAGGAACCAGAACGCACAAGACCGTGAACAATGTGACCATCACGGGCAACCTCGGATTCAAGTTCAAGAACAAGAACGATCCGATCATGCTCGTCCTGGGAAGGGATTTCGCCTTGGGGAATGGGCATGACATCAACAGGAATGGGTGGTCTAGCGGGAGGCCGGGTTCGAAGATGGTGGAGTGGGGGTATAACTTCTGGCATGACAATGATAAAGACGATGGGATAACGCCAAGCGTTTGGACGTTGAAGGAGTTTCAAGAGCACTCGGGATTTGATACGGAATCGACGGACCTGCTTCCGCCTAAGCCGGGAAAGCTGCACGAAAAACCTCGACCCAATACCCCAGCGGGGGGGAAAATAAAATCCGGCCATTGACTTTTCCGTCTGGAGAAATTAACCAAGCATCCTGCCGCGAAATGAAATGAAAATAAAATTCCTGCCCCTCCAGATTCTCCCGGCTGTCGTCGCGCTCACAGCCATGGCCGCCATCATTATCTTCAGCAATTTATGGGGGCTGCTGCTGAAGGAGTGGAAGCTGGTTGACTTCAGGACGCGCGTGTACTTGTGGCTGGGCATCTTCGCGCTGATCATTTCGGTCATCATGATTGGCGTTGGCGACGGACTGGCGCGCAGCGCCTAGCCATCGCATTTGTTCATGCTGCGGATCTTCCATAGCTCATGACAACACCAGCCGAAGGAGCAGCCATGAATCCAGCCGCACCGCCACCATCAACCCAACTCCGAAAAGTGGTTTTCGGAGGTTCCCTTGCGGCAGTCATGCTGCTGACAGCGAGCGGTTCCGCTGCCACGACTGAGCGCACGAACTTTTCCCGATGGCAGGCCGATCAGTGGGAAATCTGCCGCGAATCGAAAGCATCCATCGAGGGCAAGTGGATTCAGGAAAAGGACCACTTCCGCGCAGGTGAAAAGGAGAACGGTCTCCTCAACCTGCTTTATCGCTCGGTCAACGCCGCCGATGTCACCGTCGAGTCGCGCATGGCCTTCGTTGACGATGGCGCGCCGTCGTTGATGTTGCGCGCGCAAACCAAGGACGGCGTGGTCGGCGACGTTTACTTCGTCGTGTTGCACAAGAAGGGCATCAATCTCTGGCGCCGCGTGAACGGCCGCTCCAGCAAGGTTGCGCAGGCTGTCTTCGCGCCCGAGCCTGGCAAAGTGCATCGCGTACGCGCATCCGTCGAGGGCTGGCGGTTGCGCGTGTGGGTGGACGGGGCGTTGATGGTGGACGCTGAAGACGCGACGATTCCCATGACGGGCCGCGTCGGGTTGTGGGCGGGCGAAGGCGTCTGCAAGTTCTATGATTTCTCGGTTGAGGTGAAGGTGCCGCCGGCCGCCGGCATCGAGCCGCCTGCGTGGCAGGTCGCCGGCACAAGCAAGGCGGATGAAACGGCGTGGTCGGGTCTCGACAGCACAGGCGACGGCAAGCTGACGTGGGGCAGCAACAGTTCCGAGAAGCGGATCGAAACCGTGAGCGACGCTATGCGTGTCTCCGCGCGCGCGAACGCGACCGCTGAGAGCCACTACATCGGGGTGATGCTGGCCGTGCCGGTCCGCGACATTCGCCAGCGCCATGTTTTGCTCGACCTGCGGACCTCGACGCCGGAAACCATAAGTTCCCTTTACGTGCGCTTCTACGACGCGGCGGGCAATCGGGTCGCCTCATGGAACGGCCATCCGCGCCTGCCTGCGTCCACACCCGTCACACTTCGTCTTTCCGTCGGCTCCGGCGATGGGGATTTCGGCTGGGAACCGAAGGGCCTGAAAGGTGAGCCATCGGCGGTGACGGCGATTGAGTTGATCGCCGGGACACAACAGCCCAATGCCGTCTTCGACCTGATCGTGAACAACCTCCGCACCGTCCCAGAGCCGCCAAGCGTGCGGCAAATCGAAAAAGTGAAACTGCTGTTCTTGGAAACGCCGCTGGTCGCCGATGGAAAACCGGTCGCGGTCATCGTCGCGCGGAAGCAATACTCCGCGTTGGCGAAGGCGCTGCAATCACGTATCCGCGAACTAACCGGCGTCACTGTGCCGGTGCTTGATGACGCAACGCTCGCCGATGACCAAGGTCGCTGGAACGCTGACGGCATCTCGCGACGGTCTGGCTCGATCATCGCGCTCGGCAATCTGGAGACGAACCGGCTGCTGCCGTTGCTCTACGCGAGGTTCCACACGGCTGTGGACGTTTGCTATCCGGGCAAGGGCGGCTATGCGCTGCACACCGTGCATGACCCGTGGGGCAACGGCCACAATATGGTCGTGGTCGGCGGCAGCGATGACGACGGCGTGCGCGCAGCGACCGATGTGTTGTTGGCGAAGCTGGCGAAACAGCCAGCCGGCAAAGACTTCAGTTTGCCGCGGCTATTCGACCTCAAGCTCTCGCCCGACATGCTCAAGCAGCAGCCATCGCTGGCCAGGAATCCCGATGAGAAGACAATCGCCCGATCCGTCGAGAAGGCGCGCGAGGCTTTTGCGCGCGGTCAACACACAGGCGTCACGCTCGACCTCTATCACGCCGGCTTCAATTACGCGCGCTCGGGCCTTGACGGTTACGCCGAACTGTTCAAGCGGCTCGCGCGGCTGATGATCGAGATCTATCGCTCGAAACCGACAACCTACGGCGGGCCGTGGGGCATGGACGCGGACTTCAACTCGATGCAGGTCATCGCTGCATGGGACCTTGTCGAGGAAAGTCCCGTGTTCACCGACGCCGAGCGGCTCGAAGTCACGCGCATCATCGCTGAATACGCCGATTACTACGGAATCTTCGGCAACGTTTTGGGTGCGACCAAACCTCACATACGACACAACCACAACACGTTTCCCTGTCTCGGCGTGCTCTTCGCAGCGGATTATTTCGGCAAATACTATCACGTCGCCGAGGCTACGCGCTGGCTGGCGGCGGCCGATGCGTGCTTCCAGGCGCAGGCGCTCAGCTTCAAGCCGCAGGAAGATTCCAACGGCTACCAGTGGCTGACCGTCGGCCACCTGATGCGTTACGCGCTGGCGCGGCCTGACCATTCATATTTTGCGAACGGCAACGCGCGCCGCACGCTCGACCTCGGCATCGGCACGATGGACAATCTCGGCTTCCAGTCAGCGTTCGGCGATGTGGGTGGATGGCGCGGTTGGGCCACGGAGGTGCCGCTGTGGAAAATCGGCACGTGGTATCTCGGCGAGCCGGCGTATCGCTGGGCCGTCGAAAAGGAAAGGCCCGTGCAGTCGCTGGCGCGTGCCACGATCGGCGAGTTTGAGATTACAGCACCGCAAGCGAGTCCGCCGGGGGGCTACGATGGCACGCGCGTGTTTCCGATGGAGCGCCGGTTCTACGACTACTGGGCACCGCACGCGACGAACGGCGCGGAAAAACTTTGGCTCGCGCCGGTTGAGCAGACCTACGAGAAAGTCTCCTTCCGCGGCGGCTTCGACGAACGCGCGCCGTATTTGTTACTCGACGGCATCGGCTGCGGCGGCCACCGCCACTACGACGGCAACGCGCTCATCCGCTACAGCGACCGTGGCCGCGAGTGGTTCGCCGACGGCGACTACATCAAGGCGCTGCCGAAGTTCCACACCTCCGTGCTGGTCTTTCGTGATGGCCAGTCGAGCACGCTGCCGCCGTTCTGCGCGCTCGAAGCGCACGCCGACTTGCCCGCCACCGGTTTCGCGTGCAGCACCGTGCGCGGCTACGGCGATGCGGACTGGTCGCGGAATCTGGTCTGGCTCAAAGGCGGCTGCTTTGTGGCGATTGATTCGCTGAAGGCGCGCGCGGCGGGCGAGTATTCGTTCCGAACGGTGTGGCACACGCTCGGCGAGCCGCGCATCGAAAGCAGCCGCTTCACGCTTGAGCAACACGGCGAGCGGTTCGTGCTCGACAACCTCGACGGCGCGCGGCTGAAGCTGACCGACGACGAGTTGCTCGGCAAGAACTGGAGCGGCTACACCAACGCTGCACCCGTGGTCCGCATCCTCCAGCAAATCGCCGGCCGCACGATGAAACCCGGCGACAGCCATCACTTCCTCAACGTCTTCGGCGCTGTCAACAGGGAACCCGTCAAGGCGGAACG
>Ga0163200_1000724_pt1 | contig 13270 bp, 12 predicted proteins | sample PL_2010_200m_FD_113535 | JGI IMG/M metagenome (GOLD analysis project Ga0163200, IMG submission 113535) | Freshwater microbial communities from Powell Lake, British Columbia, Canada to study Microbial Dark Matter (Phase II) - PL_2010_200m | ecosystem: Environmental > Aquatic > Freshwater > Lake ... | reverse complement strand
GGCGGCCAGGGTGGCCGAGACGCTGATCACCGTGGGCGAACGCGGACGCATGATCGCGGCCGCGGCGCGGCGAGCAGGCCTGAGGTCCAGTAGAGTCGTCGAGTTCGAAAGCACCGAGCAATCCATCGAATGGCTGCGCGATCATCTCACCGAAAAGGATGTGGTTTTGATCAAAGGTTCACACGGTATCCGCATGGATCGCATCGTCGCCGCGCTGGAGGTTCGAGCATGAACGACTCTACGATGGCGATAAGCCTGGCCGGGTTGAGTTTCATGATGACCGTCATCTGGGGCGGCCCCCTGCTGCGCATCCTGCGACACTATAAAATCGGCAAACAGATCCGCGTGGAAGAGCCTGCCAGGCACTTCGTCAAGATGGGAACGCCTACCATGGGCGGTGTGATGGTCATCATCCCCGTCGTCATCGTGACCGTTTTGCTCAACGCGGTGGCGCTGGTCGGGATGAGGCTGCTGGGGCGCTCGGTGCTCGTCCCGCTGGTGGCAATGGTTGCTTACGCCATCTTGGGCGGATTAGATGACTGGGAAGGGATCCGCGGCAAACGCAAGGGCGAGGGGATGCGCATCCGCACAAAGTTCATTGCACAGGTGCTGCTGGCAATTGGATTGGCATGGGTGCTCAAATACTTGCTCGAGGCCCCGGATGTCATCCTGCCGGGCGTGCCATTCACGCTCGATCTGGGCATCTGGTACGTACCCGTCGCGGCTTTCATCATCGTGAGCATGTCCAATGCGATCAACTTCACCGATGGCCTGGACGGGCTGGCCGGGTTGATCTCGGCCACCGCCTTCGCGGCCTACGGCGGCATCGCGCTGATGCAAGGTCAAGTCTTCCTGGCGCGTTTCTGCTTCACGATGATCGGCGCGCTGTTCGGCTTCTTGTGGTTCAACGTCCACCCGGCGCAGCTCATCATGGGAGATACCGGTTCGCTCTCGCTTGGCGCTACGTTGGCGGTCGTCGCCCTGATGACCGGCCAATGGGCGCTGCTGCCTCTCATCGCCGTCATCCCGGTGAGCGAAGCCTTGAGCGTCGTCATCCAGATCGCCTATTTCAAAATGACTCACGGCGGGCGTTTCTTCAAGATGGCGCCCATGCACCTGCACTTCGAGCTGCTCGGCTGGAGCGAGACGCAGATCGTGCAGCGCTTTTGGCTGATCGGCCTGCTCGGAGCCATGCTCGGCATTGGATTGGCGTTGGTGTGATGAAAACCAACTGGAAAAGCAAGCGTGTACTAATCATAGGCGCCGCCCGCCAGGGACAGGCCCTGGCGCGCTGGCTGACGCGTCACGGGGCGCGCGTGACCGTGAACGACCGCCAGTCCAGCGAGGCAATGCGCGCCGCCCAGGCCGCCCTGGCCGACCTGCCCGTGAGCTGGGCGCTGGGCGGACACCCGCTCGAACTGCTCGACGACGCTGACGTGGTCTGTCTCTCCGGCGGCGTGCCGCTCACCAATCCCATCGCGGCCGAGGCGCTGAAGCGCGACATCCCGCTGACCAACGATACGCAGATCTTCATGGAAATCGTCCCCTGCCCCACCATTGGCATCACCGGCTCGGCCGGCAAGACGACCACCACCACGCTGGTGGGACGCATGGCGAGAAAAGCAAAGGATGAAAGCGGAAAGATGAAAGATGAAGAAAGAGCAGATTCATCTTTCGTCCCTTCGACTCCGCTCAGGGCAGGCCTTCCGCCTTCATCTTTCATCCTTCATCCTTCATCTTTTATTGGAGGCAACATCGGCGACCCGCTGCTCAACCACGTGGACGACATGCAGCCGGAGGATCTCGCCATCCTGGAGATTTCGAGCTTTCAACTGGAGCAGATGACCATCTCGCCCAATATCGCCGCTGTCTTGAACGTCACGCCCAACCACCTCGACCGGCACGGGACGATGGACGCCTATACCGCCGCCAAAGTCCGCATCCTCCAATTCCAGACCGGTCAGGATACCGCCATCCTGGGCCGCGACGATCCCGGCGCCTGGAACCTGCGCACCGAGGTACGCGGTCATCTGTATTCCTTCGGCTTCAGCCCAATGCCGGCCGGCGGCCAGGGGACTTTCATCCGCCAGGGCGTGATCTACCTGCGCACGAAAGACGGCGAGACCGCCCTGCTGAACGAGTCCGACATCCAACTGCGCGGCGACCACAATCGGCTCAACGTCCAGGCGGCCTGCGCGATCGCCTGCGCGGCCGGTCTGCCAATCGCCGCGATCCAGGCCGGCATCCAGGGTTTCCTCGGCGTGGCGCACCGCCTGGAGCTGGTGCGGGAGTGGAATGGGGCGCGCTGGTACAACGACTCCATTGCCACCACGCCGGAGCGGACGATGGCCGCCATCCGCGCCTTCGACGAGCCAATCGTGCTCCTGCTCGGTGGGCGGGACAAGGATCTGCCCTGGGAAGAGCTCGCTGTCCTGGTGCACGAGCGGGTTGATCACGTCGTCTTGTTCGGCGAGGCGGCAGAGAAGATCAACGCCGCGTTGGCGGCAGCCGGCCCCGGTCAGGCCCGCTACACGCTGGCGTGCTGCCCAAGTCTGAAAGAAGCCGTTCAGGCCGCGGCGCAGGAAACCAAGCCGGGTGATGTCATCCTGCTTTCGCCGGGCGGCACCAGCTTCGATGAATTCCGCGACTTCGAAGAGCGCGGGGAGGTGTTTCGCAAATGGGTATCGGAACTTTCGTAAACCAGCCTGCGAAGAGTACTTCTGTCTCGATTCGTCGAGTAAGACCAGCGAACTTCGATTTGCCGCTGCTGGTTATCGCCATTGCCCTGGCAATTTTCGGTCTATTGATGTTGTATTCAGCCAGCATGGCGCAATATTCGGTCACCACCGAATTCTCCACCGATTTCGATCAAACGCCGACCTACATCGTCCTCAAACAAGCGCTTATCATGATCTTCAGCATAGGGATTGCTTTCTTCGTCGCCCGCATGGATTATCACCTGTGGCGCAAGTACGCCCTCTGGGTAATGGCTGCGGCCATCGTGGGATTGATCGCCGTGCTGGTAACAGGCGATCCAGGCGAGGGACCCAGGCGCGGACTTTTCAACGGCTCGGTGCAGCCTTCAGAACTGGCCAAACTGGCTACCGTGATCTATCTCTCCGTCTGGCTCTATAGCAAGCGGGAATACCTCCACGATATTCAACTGGGTCTGGTCCCACTCGCAATCATCCTGGGTGTCCTGGCCGGTTTGATCTTCAGCCAGCCAGACATCAGCACGGCTGCCACGATCTTTCTATTGGGCGGGCTGCTCTTCTTCCTGGCCGGCGGCGATCTGCGTCAGTTTGTCCTTTTCATGCTCGTGGCATTGTTGGCCGGTTTCCTGGTCGTGAAATTTACGAAGACCGGCCAAAGCCGCATGGGCCCCTACATCGCTGGCCTCCATGACCCGCTGCAATCCAACTATCAGGTGCTGCGCGCATTGGGAGGTATTGTCCGTGGACGCTGGTTTGGAGTAGGGATCGGGAAGGCCAGCAACACAGTGACAGGTCTACCCAACGCGATGAACGATAGCATTTTCGCTGTGATCGTGGAGGAGCTTGGCCTATTTGGAGCAATCATAACTGTCGGTTTGTATGGCTTGTTGCTGTATCGCGGGCTGAAGATCGCGGCCAAAGCCCCGGATTCGCTTGGGATGCTGTTGGCGGCCGGTCTGACATTCTGGATCGTCATCGAGGCGTTCATGAACATGGGCGGTATGGTCGGCCTGCTGCCTGCGGCCGGTAATGCATTGCCATTCTTCAGTCAAGGCGGCTCGAATCTCGTCGTGTCCATCGTGGCTATTGGCATTCTTTTGAACATCTCTCGGCAGACCAATGAAAGCGGTCCGGTCGCCGAAGAATGGAGGTCGTACGGTGCGTCTGCTGATTTGCGCCGGCGGGACCGGAGGCGGCGTGTATCCCGCGCTCGCCGTTCATAAAGAGTTACAAAGTCTGCAAGTTGCAGGTTCGAAAGTTGATAACTTTCCAACCTTCCAACTTTCGAACTTGGAAACTCTCTGGATCGGAGGCGAAGGCGGTATGGAAGCCAGGCTTGTAGAACGAGCCGGTGTGCCGTTCGAAGCTATTCCGGCCGCGGGCGTACACGGCGTGGGTCTCGAACAACTGCCCCGCAATCTTGGGCAGTTGCGGCGCGGCTATTTCACCTCGCGGCGCATCCTGCGCCAATTCGAGCCAGACGTGCTGTTCTTCACCGGCGGATACGTGGCGGTCCCAATGGCGCTGGCTGGCCGGAGGACCCCGACCCTGCTGTACGTGCCGGACATCGAGCCGGGACTGGCGCTCAAGACCCTGGCGCGCTTCGCAGACTGCATCGCGCTCACCGCCGAGGACTCGCGCAAATACTTCTCGCCCAGCGCGCGGACAGTTGTAACCGGCTACCCAACCCGCGCCAGTCTCGCCAATTGGACGCGCAAGGCTGCCCGCCAGAAGCTGGAACTCGGCGATGACCTGCCCGTGCTGCTGGTCTTCGGAGGCAGCAAGGGTGCACGCTCGATCAACAACGCCGTGCGCCAGAACCTGTCCGCCCTGCTGGAACTTGCGCAGCTCCTCCACATCAGCGGCGAATTGGACTGGCCAAATGTCCAGACCTCCCGCCAGAACCTTTCCAAGACACAGGCCGCTCGCTACCACGCCTTCCCCTATCTGCACGAGGAGATGGGCGCCGCGCTGGCGGCTGCCGACCTGGCCGTGACGCGCGCTGGCGCATCCACGCTGGGCGAGCTTCCGCACTTTGGCCTGCCTGCCATTCTGGTTCCCTATCCTCACGCCTGGCGCTACCAAAAGGTCAACGCGGATTACCTGGCCGGGCGCGGCGCGGCGGTCATGATCGAAGATACGAAATTATCCGAGAAACTCATTCCAACAGTGAACGATTTGCTCAAGAATCCTAGCAAAATGAAATCCATGCGCGAGGCGATGAAGCACCTGTCCCACCCGCAGGCCGCCGCCGAGATCGGCCGCCAACTGCTCGCCCTGGCCGGTGAGAGGAGATGAGACCATGGTAAGCCTGATCGTTATTTTCTGGATGTACGTCATCCTGTTCGGCATTATTGGCGGGATGCGCGGCTGGGCCAAGGAAATCCTGGTCTCGTGCAGCGTCATCCTGGCGATGGCTTTCACAGTTCTGATGGAGCGTTACGTTCCGTTCATTCGCGACATCCTGGTGCCGGGAAAAGGCTCGGTACTTTTCTGGCTGCGCACGCTCATCCTGGGCGTGTTGGTTTTCTTCGGCTACCAGACCCCCAATATCGCCCGTTTCGCCCCCAAGATGACCCGCGAGAAATTGCAGGATATCCTGCTGGGCGTCATCATCGGCGCGATCAACGGCTACCTGATCGCTGGCTCCATCTGGTTTTATATGTCTGCATCTGACTACCCGTTTTCACAGGTTGTCGCTGCTCCCACCGGTGATCTTGCTAAGTTATCCACTGCCATGCTCCAATATATGCCACCCCACCTGCTGGGCATCCCAGGCATTTACTTCGCTGTCGTTCTGGCGTTCGTCTTCGTCGTCGTCGTCTTTATTTAGGATATCTTGGTGCTCTCGCCGCCGTCCTCGGCGGCGGGGACGCCGCCTGAAGCGTAGAAGATTATGACTCGCATCCATCTAATCGGCATCGGCGGGAGCGGACTCTCGGCCATCGCTCGTCTCCTGAAGGAGATGGGATACGCGCTGAGCGGCTCTGACCGCGCCGAGACGCCCTTCCTTTCGGACCTCCGGTCTGCTGGCGTGACCATCAGCCTCGGACACAGCCCGGAGAACGTCAGGGGCGCCGATGTGGTCGTGCGCTCCTCTGCCATACAAGATGACAACCCGGAAGTGGTCGCGGCGCGGATGGCTGGCATCCCGGTGCTCAAGCGCGCTGACTTCCTCGGCCGGCTGATGGAAGGCAAGACCGGCATCGCTGTGGCCGGGACGCACGGCAAGACCACCACCACCGCCATGCTTGCCTGGCTGCTCACGGCGCTTGGACAGGAACCTTCCTTCATCGTCGGCGGGGTGCTCGATAACCTGGGTGTCAACGCCCGCGCCGGGAATGGCAAGGCCTTTGTCATCGAAGCCGACGAGTATGACCGCATGTTCCTGGGCCTGAAACCGGTCATCGAGGTGGTGACCAACGTCGAACACGACCATCCCGATTGCTATCCCTCCCCGGCCGATTTCCAGGCCGCGTTCGTAGAATTTGTGAAGCTCCTGCCCGCCGACGGCGTTCTGGTTGCCTGCGCGGAAGACCCCGGTGCAAGGCTTCTTCTGGATGAGGCGAAGCGACTGGGCAAGAAGACAGTGGCATACGGCATCAGTGAGCAGTGGGCAGTGGGCAGTGATCAGTGGGCGCTGGCGAAGAGTGTGAAAGCCAATGAAAACGGCGGCTTCAGCTTCGAGGCAATCGTCACTCTTCACTCATCACTCGTCACCCGCCACTCGTCACCCGTCACCCGTCACTCGTCACCCGTCACCCGCCACCCGCCACTAATCACATTACAGGTTCCTGGCCGCCACAACGTCCTCAACGCGTTGGCCGCGCTGGCCGTGGTCAGCCTGCTCGGCCTTTCGCTGGAAGCGGCTGCCCAGGCCTTGGGCCAGTTCACGGGTACGGGACGCAGGTTCGAGGTCCGCGGCGAAGCGAACGGAGTCGTCGTCATTGACGACTACGCCCACCATCCAACCGAAATCCGGGCCACGCTGGCCGCGGCTCGTTCCCGTTACACCGGACGCCGCATCTGGGCCGTCTGGCAGCCGCACACCTACTCGCGCACACAGACGTTGTTCGAACAGTTCACCCACGCCTTCGCCGACGCCGACCAGGTCATCGTGACCGAAATCTACGCCGCACGCGAGCCAATACAGGATTATTCCGCCGCACAGGTGGTGCAGGCCATGCCCCACCCCTCGGCGCGGTTCATCCCGGATCTGCCAGCCGTGAGCAATTATCTCGTCTCTCATCTCCGCCCCGGCGACGTGCTGCTGGTGCTTTCCGCCGGGGATGCCGACCAGATCAGCACGCAGGTGCTGGCTGCCATGCAGACAAGTGAGGTGCGTCATGCCTGAGAAGAAGCACGTTTACGAAGCCAACACCATCACCACCTTGAAACTCAAAACGGCAACGGAAAACACGCCCTCCTCCCTGCCCGATACGAAGCGGTATAGAAGAGCACAAACACCGCGCAAGTCCACCCCCGAAATGATCGCCATCGTGCTGCGGCTGATCGAGTATTTCGAAAATAGCTAAATATATAACATGCAACCTGCAACCCTTTCCACCCTGCGCGAGCTGTTCGGCGACCGCCTGCAAGAGAATGCCCCCCTTGCCGGTTACACCTCGGCGCGCATTGGCGGCCCGGCGGATGCGCTGATCTTCGTCCGCTCGGCCGAGGAGCTGGCTGGCGCGGCCGCCCGGCTCTGGGAGATGGATTTGCCCTTCATCATCCTGGGCGGCGGGACGAACGTGCTGGCCGGCGACAAGGGCCTGCGCGGCGTTGGCATCGTCAACCGGGCGCGGCTGCTGCGCTTCGATAACAAATCCGAGCGGCCCAGCGTGCGAGCCGAATCGGGCGCTACGCTCAATACCATTGCCCAGCGGGCGGCGCGCCTGGGATTGAGCGGCCTGGAATGGGCCGCGACAATCCCCGGCAGCCTGGGCGGGGCGGTCTACGGCAACGCCGGCGCTTTCGACGGCGACATCGCCGCCAGCTTGATCTCGGTCGAGATCCTGCACCGCCAGCGTGGAGGCGAAGTCTGGCCGGTGGAGAAGATGGCTTACAGCTACCGCAGCAGCCTGCTGAAGCGCGATCCCCAACCAGTGCTCATCCTGGCCGCTATGCTGGAACTCGGAAGAGGAGAAACGAGCGCGATCCAGGCCAAGATGAAGAAGCTATCCGCCCGCCGACGCAGCACGCAGCCGCCGGGCGCGAGCATGGGTTCGATGTTCAAGAATCCGCCGGGCGATTTTGCCGGCCGCTTGATCGAGGCAGCCGGCCTGAAAGGAAAGCGCATCGGCAATGCCGAGATCAGCCCCATCCATGCAAACTTCTTTATCAATCGTGGGAAGGCAAGCGCGCAGGATGTGAAAGGGTTGATTGATCTAACCAGAAAGACAGTCTCCGATAAGTTTGGTGTTCGGCTGGAATTGGAGATCGAGTTAATCGGTGAATGGTAAGTAGAGATTCGAGATTAGAGAGTAGAGATTAGTTACGATGAAAACGACTGATGCCACCCGCAAACTAAAGATCGCCGTGTTATTCGGCGGGCGCTCCGGAGAACACGAGGTATCCCTCGTTTCCGCCAAATCGGTGCTGTCAGTTCTTGACCCGGACAAGTACGAAGTTTTCCAAGTCGGCATCACGCACGAAGGAGCGTGGTTCACCGGCCCGAACGCTCGTGAAGCACTGGAGAAAGGGAACACCAGCGAACTCACTCCCTGCACCATCCTACCCGACCCGTCCAGACCTGCCCTTCACGTTTTACGTTTCACGGATCACGGCACAGTTTTGGAAAAACTCACCGACATTGACGTGGTTTTCCCTGTCCTTCACGGCACCTACGGCGAAGACGGGACGCTGCAAGGCTTGCTGGAGATGGCCGACTTGGCCTACGTCAGCGCGGGCGTGACCGGCTCCGCGGTCGGCATGGACAAAGGCGTCTTCAAAGATGTGATGCGCGCCAACGGCATCCCGACGGTCGAGTCCGTCATCGTTCTGCGCAGCGAGATCAAGAAGGATATGGAAGCGGTCATCCGCAAGGCCGAGGTCGTGGCAGATTATCCGCTGTTTATCAAGCCTGCCAACCTGGGTTCCTCGGTCGGCATCACCAAGTGCAACAGCCGCGCCGACCTGGGCGAGGGCCTGATGGAAGCCGCCGCCTACGACCGGCGCGTGCTGGTCGAGCGCGGCGTGAACGCACGCGAGATCGAGGTCAGCGTGCTGGGCAACGACGAGCCGCATGCCTCCGTGCCGGGCGAGGTGCTGCCCAGCCGCGAGTTTTATTCCTACGAATCCAAATACGTGGACGGCACCTCCGGCCTGCTCATCCCGGCCCCCCTCCCCGCCGAGGCCGCCGAGAAAATCCGCCAGATGGCCGTGGCCTCCTACAAGGCCATTGACTGCGCCGGCATGGCGCGCGTGGATTTCTTCATTGACAAAGTGACAGAAGAGATATTCTTGAACGAGCTCAACACCATCCCCGGCTTCACCAGCATCAGCATGTATCCCAAGCTTTGGGAAGCAACAGACCTCCCTTACGCCAAACTGGTTGACCGGCTGATCGAACTGGCGCTCGAACGCAAGGCCGAGCGCGACCGCACCGAGCGACGCTTCCGGAGAACAGCATGAGACGCATGAAACAGGAACTACCCCGCGCCGAACTCGTCCGCCTGCGCCGGATGCAACAGACCACCCGCCGCCTGACGCAGACTCAAAAAACCGTCTACCGCCCGGAGACAGTGTACCTGCCCGTGACGCCGCGCCCGGTCAAACAGAACCGCACGGCGAAAGGCAAAGCCCCGCGTACTGCGCGGGACACAGCCCCGCGTACTGCGCGGGACACAGCCCCGCGTACTGCGCGGGACACAGCCCCGCGTACTGCGCGGGACAAGGCCGCGCGGCCAGGCGCAAAGAAATCCCGCCGCGAGCGATACGACATCGCCTTCAGCATGGGCAGGACGGACGTACGCACGCCCGGCATCGCCATCCCGCAATTTGGCGCACGCCTGCTCTCCGCCCTGCTGTGCGCCGCGCTGATCTTCGGCCTCTACACATTACTCACCGCGCCGGCTTTCAAGGTGATCGGAGGCGAGATCAGCGGCAACCAGCGCCTCGGCGTGGACGAGATCAACGCCGCGTTGAGCATCATCGGAAAGCCTGTCTTCGATGCCATCCCGGCGCAGATTGCAAAAAGCCTGTTGAACGATTACCCTGACCTTTCCGGTGCAGATGTGCACGTTGCCTTTCCAAACCGGATCATCGTCAACGTGACCGAGCGCACGCCGCTCATCGCCTGGTACCAGGACGGGACGCTGGTCTGGATTGACGCCCATGGCGTGTCCTTCCTGCCGAGCGGCCAGCCTGCTGGGAGCTTGATCAGCGTCGTCGCTAACGGGAACCCGCCTCCGCTCCAACTCGACCCCCAAAATGCGGGGGCTGGCCCGGAGCAGTCCACCGGCCAGAAGCCTCCCTTCCTCGACCCGGCCATGGTCCAGGCAATCATCAATCTGTCTGCATACGTGCCAGGCGGACCAGCGATGGTGTACGACACGACGTACGGCCTGGGCTGGGAGGATGCGCACGGCTGGCAGGTTTACTTTGGACAGAACACGGATGACATTCCGATGAAACTGAATGTATATCAGGCTATCGTAGATACACTCACCAGCCAGGGCATCCGGGCCACACTCATCAGCGTGGAATACCTGGACGCCCCATTCTACCGTACGGATCAGTGACACTATGGCAGCCAGGAGCTGCCGCTTATGGACGAGATTGTCGTAGGAATTGACGTAGGCACCACCAAAGTCTGCACCCTGGTTGGGCGGGTGGAAGAAGAAGCCATCCGCATCCTGGGTGTGGGCATCGAGCCTTCGGAGGGCATCCGCAAGGGCGTGATCGTAGACCTGGCGGCCGCCTCGCAGGCCATTGTCCATTCGGTGGAAAAAGCCGAACAAACCTCCGGCGTGGAGATCACCGCCGCGCTGGTCAGCCTGGCCGGGGCGCACGTGGCCTCGATCAACAGCCGCGGCGTGGTAGGCGTTTCGGGTGACGTGATTGACGAATACGACATCGCCCGCGCCCTGGATGCCGCCCGCGCCGTCGCCATCCCCCACAACCGTGAGATCATCCACATCATCCAGCGCGGCTTCATGGTAGACGGGCAGGACGGCATCAACGTTCCCATCGGGATGCACGGCTTCCGGCTGGAAGTGGAGGCGCACATCATCACCGCAGCCGCTGCAACAGCCGAGAACCTGCGCCAGTGCGTGGGCGCGGCGGGCGTGGACGTGCTCCAGTTCGTGCTCAATCCGCTGGCCTCCGGCGACGTGGTGCTGACCGACTCCGAGCGCCAGATGGGCGTGGCGGTGTGCGACATCGGCGGCGGGACGACCGACCTGGCCATCTACGTGGACGGCAACATCTGGCACACCATGGTGCTGGCCGTCGGCGGCAATCACATCACAGCCGACATCGCGCACGGCTTGCGCCTGCCCATCCCGCAAGCCGAGGAAATCAAAAAACAGTATGGCTACGCGCAGAAATCCGGGGTTGGCAGCGAAGAACACTTCACCATCCGCCCCTTCGGAGAAGAACAACCGGTGCAGATCAACCGCCAGGAGCTGGCGCACATCATCGAGGCGCGCGTCGAAGAGATCTTCCTGCTGGCCCTGCAAGAGATCAAACGCTCCGGCTACGATGGACTGCTGCCGGCCGGCATGGTGCTGACCGGCGGGACGAGCAGCCTGCCCGGCATCCGGCAATTGGCCAGCCACGTGCTCGGCCTGCCCGTCCGCACCGCCAAGCCGGAGAACCTGGTCGGTTTGGTAGACAAGCTATCATCCCCCGCATATTCCACCAGCGTGGGCCTGCTGCAATGGGCAGCGGCCATGCAAGATGAGGATATGCCCTCCAGGCGCGATCGCCCGCGCCGCCGCCCGAAAGGAGAGAGTCGTATGAACATAGAACCCGTCAAAGATTGGTTCAAACGGCTGCTCCCATAAGAACAATGTCATTGCGAGGCGGCGCTCCCTTCGGCTTCGCTCAGGGCATGCTTCCGCCGCCTGCCCTGGCGGGCTAGGCCAGGGAAGCAATCCCCAAAGAGCGGGGACTTTCCCCTCGCAGGCCGGGAGATTGCTTCGTCGCACACCGTCCTGCGTTCGGTGCAGGGAAGAACGCTCCTCGCAATGACACCCCGATTACTATCGGTCAATTCGACCATCAGACAAACCGACTATCGAACTAAATTTCAGGAGGCACAACATGGACGCAAGACAGAATCAAGCAGAGACATTCGCCCGCATCAAGGTAATTGGCGTGGGCGGCGGCGGCAGCAACGCCGTCAACCGGATGATCGAAGAAGGCATCCAGGGCGTGGAATTCATCGCCGTCAACACCGACGCGCAGGCGCTGCTCCTTTCCAAAGCGCCGATGCGCGTCCGTCTGGGCGATAAGCTGACGCGCGGGCTGGGCGCGGGCGGCGACCCAGAGGTCGGGCGAAAGGCAGCCGAGGAATCGGCAGATGACCTGTACAACGTCCTGAAAGGCGCGGACATGGTCTTCGTCACCGCCGGTTTAGGAGGCGGCACCGGAACGGGTGCGGCGCCCATCGTGGCGCAGATCGCCCGCGAGAACGGCGCGTTGACCCTGGGCATAGTCACCCGCCCGTTCACCTTCGAGGGCGGCAAGCGCATGACTTCGGCGGAAACCGGCATGACCAAGCTCAAGGAACACGCCGACACGCTCATCGTCATCCCCAACGACCGGCTGCTGCAGATCGTGGACAAGCGCGCCAGCCTGCAAGACTCCTTCAAGCTGGCCGACGAAGTTCTGCGCCAGGGCATCCAGGGCATCTCGGAACTGATCACCGTCCCCGGCCTGATCAACCTGGACTTCGCCGACGTGCGCGCCATCATGTCCGAGGGCGGCGCGGCGCTGATGGCGGTCGGCAAGGCCTCCGGCGAGGATCGCGCCAAGATCGCGGCCGAACAGGCCATCTCCAGCCAACTGCTGGATATCACCATTGACGGCGCGCGCGGCGTGCTGTTCAACGTGACCGGCGGCCCGAACATGACCCTGTTCGAGGTCAACCAGGCCGCCGCGCTGATCCGCGAGACAGCCCACCCGGACGTGAACATGATCTTCGGCGCGGTCATTGACCCGAACATGGCCGACGAAATTCGCATCACGGTCATCGCCACCGGCTTCGAGCGCACCGGCATGCCGCGTCGCATCACCACGACAACGAATGCTTCGCTCTCCCGCCCGGCGGGCCGCATGGAAGCCCGGCCTGCCTATCGCCAGATGGAATCCGTCAGCGTGGAGGCGCAGAGCGGCCAGGCCAGCAACGGCGAATTCCGCCCGCAGACCTTCAACACCGAGGATCTGGATATCCCAACCTTTTTGCGTAACCGCAGATAAACCGTGGGCGCGGCATACGAAAATCCTCCCGCAGGCAAAGCCTGCGGGAGGATTGATTTTGGCGAAATTTGGTAATAGGACTATTCTGGCAAAACCGCCAAACCGGATTGCCGCGCGGCATCGGCCAATTC
>Ga0163200_1000721_pt1 | contig 13311 bp, 14 predicted proteins | sample PL_2010_200m_FD_113535 | JGI IMG/M metagenome (GOLD analysis project Ga0163200, IMG submission 113535) | Freshwater microbial communities from Powell Lake, British Columbia, Canada to study Microbial Dark Matter (Phase II) - PL_2010_200m | ecosystem: Environmental > Aquatic > Freshwater > Lake ... | reverse complement strand
TGACGCCGGTTACACCAACATCATGATTGACGCCTCCAAGCAGACCTTCGAGGAGAACATCCGCCAGACCAAAGAAATCGTGGATTACTGCCACAAGGTTGGCAATATCTCGGTCGAGGGCGAACTGGGCACCGTCAGCGGCGTGGAGGACCAGGTCAAAGTAGCCGAGAATGAGGCTGCGCTGGCCAATCCGCTCCAATCGGTGGAATTCGTCGAGCGCACGGGGCTGGACCTGTTCGCGCCTGCCATCGGCACGGCCCACGGCGTGTACAAAACCAAGAACCCCAAGGTGGATTTCGAGCGCCTGGCCAAGATCAACCAACTGCTGAACGGCAAGACGATCAAGACTCCGCTGGTAGTGCACGGCGGCACGGGATTGCCGGAAGATTACATCCAGAAATTGATCGCGGCCGGCGGCGTCAAGTTCAACGTGTCCACCGAGCTGAAGCGCACCCTGATTGACGCCAAATACGAATACATCACCGCCAACCGCGAAGAATACGATCCCGGCAAAGTTGACACGGCCGCACGAGACGCCATCCGCAAGGCGGTTGGGCATTGGATTGACATGCTCGGAAGCGGGGGGAAAGCGTGAGGGAGGGAGCGTAGACAAGTAGACAAGTAGAAAGGAAACTAGAAAGGAAACAAGGAAACAAGTAGGGGTGTACTTGTCTACTTGCTACTTGTCTACTTGCATACAGCCCGCGCCTCGCACACAAAACCATATAGGAGAAAATGATAATGAAATCAATCGCAGAATATTACGTCCCCTGGGTAAAAGGCATCCCAATGTATGTTTCCGGGCACATCGAGCTTGCCTGGCGCAAGCCGGAGCTGCATCGCATGATGTCCAACGAAAACCCGAATCCGCCGTCTGAGAAAGTGGTGGAAGCCATCCTCAAATACGGGAAAATGGCGAACCGCTATCCGGACCAGGGTCTGATCGTGCGCTCGAAGATCGCCGAGATCAATGGGCTGGACGGCCCCGAAAACGTCATGATCGGGAACGGCTCCAGCGAGATCTTCGACAACATTTTCAGGTGCTTCCTCCAGGTCGGTGAAGAGGTCATTCAGCACACGCCCTGCTTTGGGATCTACAAATTGCGCTGCAACATTCTGGGCGGGAAGCTCGTCTCCGTGCCAATGGTCTACAAAGATGGGAAATTGTCCTTCGACGCGGACGCCATCCTGGCAGCCATCACCGAAAAAACCAAGATCATCGTCGTGGCAAACCCGAACAACCCGACCGGCAACTTCATGGACGCCAAAGACTTCGTGCGCCTCGCAGAGACCGGCATCCCATTCATCGTGGATGAGGCTTACGTGGAATATTCCGGGCTGGGCATGTCCCAAGTGGGCCTGACCAGGAAATACAAGAATCTCATCGTCACCCGCACGCTCTCCAAAGCCTACGGTCTGGCCGGGATGCGCTTCGGCTACGCCATGGCCGACAAGGATGTGATCGGGCAGATTTCGGCCGCCCTGCTGCCATGGAACGTAGGCACCATCCCGATGTGGGCCGCGCTGGCAGCGCTGGAAGACACAGAAGCCCTGGCGTACCGCGTGAAGTTCAACAACAGCGAGGTGGACTTCATCCAGGAATCGCTCGCGGATGTCCCCGGGCTGGTCATCTTCCGCTCGAAAGCCAACTACATCCTGTTCGACTGCGGCGCGACCGGCAAGAAGGGCAAGGATATGGTGGCCTACGCTGAACAAAAGGGTCTGATCTTCCGCCCAGACGCGGAAAAATACGGCAGCGACGGCTGGTTCCGCATCACCATCGGCAGCAAAGAAGAAAACCGCATGGCGGTTGCAGTTGTCCGTGAGTTCCTGACCAGATGAATTTTTGCGCAGACCCTAAAGGTCTTGGAGAGCTTTAGGGTCTGCGTCAATTGGAGGCATATCATGGGAAAGATTAAAGCGATATTCTTCGACCAGGACGGCGTGATCATTGACACCGAGCGGGACGGTCACCGCGTCTCGTTCAACATGACTTTCAAGGAATTCGGCTTCAGCGACGAGTGGAGCGTGGATTACTACCACGAGCTGCTCCAGGTCGCCGGAGGCAAAGAGCGGATGAAACATCACGCCCAAACGAAGGGATTCTCCAGGCCGATACCCGCCGAAGAACTGGACGAGCTGGTGAAATCCATGCACAAGCGCAAGACCGCCCTCTTCGTCGAGTTGATCGAGACCGGCAAGCTGCCGCTGCGCCCGGGCATCCACCGCTTCATGAAGGAGGCGATGGAAGCCGGGCTCAAGGTCGGCGTATGCACCACCTCCAACGAGCAAGCCGCCAAAGCCATCACCGAGAAGATCCTCTCGGATATCAAGTTCGACATCGTGCTGGCTGGCGACGTGGTCAGCAAGAAAAAGCCCGATCCGGAGATCTACAACCTGGCGCTCTCCAAAACCGGCCTGAAACCGGACGAGGTTATCGTGGTCGAGGATTCGAAGAACGGCGTGCTGGCTGGCAAAGCCGCCGGCGCGCACGTGGTGGTGACCACCAACGGCTACACCGAGAAAGAAGATGTCAGCGGCGGCGACATCATCGTCACCTGCCTGGGCGACCCGGATGGCGAGAAAGGCCAAATTCGCAAGGGCAGCCTGCCATTCGACGGCGTGCTGCACGTAAAACAATTGGTTGATTTCTTCTCGAAGTAGGCTTGCCCCGCCTCTCTGCCAAATCTCTCTACTGGACAAAATCCAATCACGAATGTCACGAATGGACGAATAGCACGAATAATGGTGGAAAAGTTTTTACGAAACGGTTTTTATTCGTCGAATTCGTCCATTCGTGCTTATTCGTGATAAAGTGTCCGGTAGAGAATGCCGAATAAGAATGACGCGAAGGGTTCATCTCCTGCGCGTCCTTTCTCATCCAGAATTAGCCGCTTCCCCTCTCACTTTACAGCGCGTCTGATACACTCCTCCAGCAGTTTTCTATCTGTAAAGATGAATTCCGTGCGGTTGATCTGTATCGCCCCCTCTTCGGCAAAACGGTAGAGGATGCGGCAGACCATTTCGCGGGTCGTCCCGACGCGGGCGGCCATTTCATCCAAGGTCAGGTGACGGGTAGCAGTCCCCTGATCGGCGGGGAAATTCTCCAGCAAGAGGCGCGCCACGCGTCCGGTCAAGGGCTGAAAGGCCATCTCTTCAAGAATCTCACTGGCGTGCTGCATCCGGCCGACCATCAAGCGGCAAAGTTCCCAGGAGGACCGTCCATTCTGCACCAGGATGGGAAGAACGCGATCGCGCGGCCAGAGATACAGGCTGACGGGCGTCTGCGCTACAAGCGTGACCGGCATGGTCATCTCTTCGTAGAAAAAAGCCAAGCCCCAGAAGAGTTCTCCCGGCTCGAAAGATGCCACAACCAGGCTGCGACCCTCGCTCGATTCCTTGAGCGCGGTCACGATCCCCTTGCCAATGACAAAGAGGTTCGGCCACACGTCCCCTCGAAAGGTGATCGTCTCGCCTTTGTCATATTCTTTTCGGATAGCTTGCTCTACCAGTTGTTCGCGAATCGCGGCATCCAGGCAGGAAAAGACAGGATTATTATCGAGCAATTCAGCTAACGGAAACATGGCCGACCTTTCTGGGGGAGGAAACAAATTATACAACCTTTTCACCGGGATCCTCCAAGAACGCCTGCCGGCATTTGCTTTAAGTCAAAGTAATGAATACGCCATTCGTGATATGCTTCACATAGAATAAGTCAACTTCACGTAATGGAGGTGAAAAATGAAAGAAACTTCGCAAACCAACCGGCTAATCCTGGCCATCCTGGCTGTCGTTGTCGGCATCTTCATGATCGCCGTCGCTCCCTTTTTGATCCAGACCTCGCTGGAACGGGTCATTACGGCGCTGATCGGCGTTTCGGCAGAAAAGCCTGCCTACGCCAGCGGCATCCTGTTATTCTCCTTTGCATTTCCGCTGTACCGGGGATTGATCTTCATCGGCGGGATCGCCCTGCTCTGGCTGGCGCGCTCCATCTACCAGGGAGAGGAATGGTCATACCCTGTCGCATTGCTGGCGGCCGCCTTCCCATCGGCGGGCGGGATGTTCATGTTCATGCCCTACGTTTCCTTTGTGGACGGGTTCCCCATTCCAATGGTAATCTCGTTCGTCGGGCTGATCTTCTTCTGGTCGCTCATCCTGTTGCGCAAAGTGGATAAGTGGCTGAAATGGGGTCAATTCCTGGCGTTGACTTTTGCCGGGATGCTGACCACGCACGCCTTCATCGTTGGCATCGGCAACATGCGTATGCTCCTGACCCGTCCCGAAAAACCGATGTACAACGGGCTGGGGTGGTGGGTGCTTTCCTGGTCCCAACCGGTGCAATGGATTTGCGTCATCCTGCTATTCATCGCCATCTACCAACTGGCCGCCCGCAAATTCTCCGGCTGGTGGCTGGCGCTAGTATCGGTGACTTCCCTCGCAGCAATTGACGTTCCGATGCAGATTATCCGCATCACCATGACCAACTCCACTTCTTGGGATTACTCATACGGGTTACCGATAGCCATCGGCCTGCTGTTTACCCTGCTCTTCCCCAAATTCAAGAAAGCCCTTCTTGGAGAAAACCCTTGAAACATGACCCGTTTTACCCGATTGCCTTGCTGATGCTACTGTTGCTTTCGGCTTGCCAGCCACAACCATCGGTTTGTCCGCAAGCGACCGGCACGCCTGAATATCTGACCATCCCGCCCGAAGAACTGGCAGCGCCCTTATCCGCTGCATCCCCTACGCAGGTCGAGGTCAACGGCAAAACGATACAGGTGGATAGAGTTATCCAAGGCCCGCTCTGCAACGACACCTGGAGCGGGAGCGTATACGTCACCTGCAACGTTCAGGTCTACCCCTGGGAGGAGCAGCCCACTTTCCTAAAAAACTGTAACCTGTCCATCGCGCCAGGAACAGTGGTTTATGTTGCCTACCACAACGATACAGCCTATTACAACGGTTGTTCGTGTCACACCGGCGAGATCGCCGAACCATAACCAAAATCGAAGAGGAGTCGATATGAAAAACAAGAACGTGCTGGGAGGCATCCTGGCAACCATCGCCAGCCTGATGGGCATCATCGGGCACATCGTCCTGTTCCTGAACTGGTATCAGGTTGGGATGCACACTCAATCCGCCGAGCCGGGATGCGAAATACTGCTGAAGTACATCCATCCGCTCATGGCCGATTTCGGCATCCTCGGCGGGGTGCTGTTCGCGGTCAGCGCCTACGGGTTCTTCACCAAAAAGAATTGGGCGTTCTTCATGTCAGTAGTGGCGATTGTGCTGGCGCTGCTGGGCAGTTGGTTCATCAACGTGCCTTATATGGCCGCCGGTCTGCCGCCCATTTATTTCCCTCTCTTCTGGCCCTACGTGCTGCTCTATTTCCTGTTCCTGAAAGTTGTCGGGAAAATCTCCTGGAGCCAGACCCTGCTGGGGTTGTTCACCGGCATGGCCTACATTTTTTGCTGGATGAACGGCGTCGCCAGCACGAGCCGTATGGTCACCATCGGAACACCGATCTTCACGCTGGTGGAACGCCTGCACTGGGCAGCGATGATCGGATGGGCCGTTGTGACGGTCGGCATCATCATGAAGCCGAAAGAATGGATGCGGGTTGTGGGGATCACAGCCAGCGTAACGGAACTCGTGGTGGGCATCCCCCTCGCGGCAGTGACCGCCCAGCAGTTGGGCAGGTTCTCGCTCTTCGCCCTCGCTCCGATTGCCTGTCTCATCCTGCTCGTTCTGCTCGTCTGGCCGAATCTCTGGCAGCGGCTGACCGGCGCGGCGGAATAGAACGGCGGGGACTGAAGTCCCGCCTCAGGCCGTGGAAGTCGGTTGTCCTAAAGGATGCTTCGCGAAAACCGACTCTCTCTGCCAGCCCGAAGGGCTTCCATGTACTGAGCAGGGGATTTATCCCCGGCAGGCTTCCAAGAACGGGCAGCAGGCCCCGGGTCCGGGAAGTCGCGGAAATGTGATATATGTTACAGAAACGGACAGGTTCGTGTGCAATAATTCACATAGCAACCCGTCATAAATCAACGGGTTTAAATCTGTGGAGGTGTTCCCCTCCCAAAGGAGAATGACATGAACCTGTTCACGCTCGACAACCTGTTCCTTCTGTTGACCGGCCTGATTGCCATCTACCTGCTCTGGCGGTTCTACACCCGCTGGAGCAAGGAGAAGAAACTCTATGATATGTACTATGGCATGGGGTTTCTCGTCCTGCTGGTCTCCGGCCTGCTGCTCATCTTCCTGGGACTGGGCATCCTGGCCTCGCCTTACGTGCTGACGGTGGCCTCACTCATCCCGCTGGGCATTTCGATGGGCATCGTCGAAGAGTACTTCCCGCAGTGGAAGAAAGCCTTCAAGTGGTTTGCGCTGATCGGCTTCCTGGCGATTGCGATCTCGGCCATCTTCGGGATTGACCTCGTCAAGAAGATCTCCGTCCCGCTCTTCCACGGCGTGGCCGGACTGGTCATCTTCCTCGGCCCGTTCTTCGCCAAAAAAGCGCCGAAAGGCTTCTGGTGGGTCGGGATCGGCGGCGTGCTGATCGGGCTGGGCGGCATCGCCCTGGCTTTCATCTCGATGGGCGCGCAACTGCTGTTCTTCAGCCCGGCCTTCGTCATGCTCATCCTGACCCCGCTCCTGCTGCTCATGACCCTGGCCTTCACGTTTGGGTTCGTGAAGGATATTCGGGGGTAACAGCCGACGAGTTGACAAGTTTTCAGGTTGGCATGTTGACAGGTTGGGAGGTCGGGGCCTTAAGATGCCTAAACCTTCCAACCTTCAAACCTTCAAACCTGCCAACCCTCGAACAACGGAGAAGTGTCATGCAATTCATCCAAGACCGTTTTCGTTACCTCTTCAAATCCACCAAAGGACTCATCCTCGTCGCCATCGCCATGATCGGACTGGAGACGGCCCTGTTCGGGATGCTCTCCGGCCCGATGGCCGAGTTTGGCGTGCGCGATTTTGTCGTCCGCGTCTTCAAGATGGACCTGGTCCAGGCCGAGCGAGAAGGGCGCATCATCATCCTGTACCACTCCATTGCCATGGCCGTGGTCGCCATCGAGACCTACATGATCACCGGCCTGCTGAAGATGAAAGAATTCTACAAGACGATCGTGCGCCTGCTCGTCACCGTAGGTTATCTCTTCACCATGATCTTCGGCATGGGCTTCGCCTACTGGGGTCATAACTGGGCGCTGCACGGACTCTATATCACCGGCCTGAGTCTCATATTCTTCGCTGGCGTCCTGCTGACGATTGCGCTCTGGCCGTGGGACAAAAACTACTACCAGCCGGATAAGGCCTACGCCCGCACCAAAAAAGGCGTGGACATGGAACGCGCCGCCTTCTTCGCCACCGCGCTGACCACAGTCATTTCTGCGCTTTTTGGCGCCATCCCTGGCTCGTACTTCGGCAACGGCTTCGAGGCCTTCCTGGCCGAGAACATCATCCGCTACCCCGAAAAGACCGTCATGGAATACTCGGTCATCGGCCACCTGCACATCATGCTGGCGCTGATCGCCATCATGATCACGCTCATCGTCGGGCGCTGGCTGAACTTCAAAGGTATCCTGCAAAAAATCGCCATGCCGCTGATGATCCTCGGCACCATCGTCCTGAACCTCGGCGTCTGGGGCGTGGTCACCCCGCTCGAACCGGTGGCCCACATGATCATCTACGTCGGCGCGACCCCGTCCATGCTGGCGGCGTTGATGCTGGTCATCTTTGCCTGGGATAAACTCATCCGCGAGGGTACCGCCGGCATCGAGAAACCCAACGGCTGGCAAAAGCTCAAAGCCCTCCTGCGCGACCCGCTCAAATTCGGCCCGCTGTGGCAGATGGTCTTCATGAACTTCACCACCAGCGGTATTGGCATTTTCATGGCCGTGCGCCTGGACGAAATCTTCCGCCTCTGGCCGGCGCGTGAGGAGCGCATCGAGCTGACCGGCCACTGGCACGTCCTCTCGGCCATCATCGCCACCATCATCCTGCTCTACTACGGCGACATGATCGGCCTGAAAGGTAAAGTCCGCAAACTCTACGGTTGGGCGATCATCATCCTCTCCGACATCGCCTTCGGCTCGGTCACCATCTTCGAGATGAAGCGCCTGTTCATCCCCGAAGCCGCGCAGCAGCCGTTGGTCAACACGGTTATGTTCCTGATGGATTTCGGCCTCGGCATGTTACTGGTCGTCCTGGCGATGGTGATGATCTGGAAACTGGTAGACTTGTTCAAGAAAAAGGGACGCTGGACGGAAGAAGTGGATCACGAACTATTTGCGGAGGTGAAGCCATGAAGCACCTAACTTTCATGTCATTGCGAGGAGCCCTGAGCGGAGCGGAGCGAAGACGAAGGGCGACGAAGCAATCTCCTCGCAAAGGGAGATTGCTTCGGGCTGCCGCCCTCGCAATGACACTGGTCATTTTGGCCTCCTGCGCCCGCGTAGATTTGACCGCTCCGATTCCCGTCTACGACACGGGCGTGGCCCCAGACGCCTGGGCTGTCATCCCGGCTGGTTCCTTTCTACAGGGACAGGCAGCCGATCCCGCCTCGATTGATTACGATTACGAGATGATGGTCACCGATGTAACCGTCTCGCAGTATGTGACCTTCCTGAACGAAGCCCTGGCTTCCGGCGCGGTCAAAGTGGCTGGCGACCAAATCGCCGGCTTCTACCCTGGCGACGAGTTCCGCGGCGTCAAGCACGAGGTCGAGATCGCGGCGGGGGATTACATCCTCGTCCCACTGAACGACCCGACCTCCCGGTTCACCTTCGAAGGGACAAGGTTCACGGTCAAGACCGGCTGGGAAGATCACCCGATGACGGACGTTTCCTGGTTCGGGGCCTGGGGCTACTGCGGATATTATGGCTTCCGGCTGCCGACCGAACTCGAATGGGAGAAAGCCGCGCGTGGCTCCGCGGACGACCGTCCCTTCCCGTGGGGCTATGATATTGCCCGCAACAACGCCAACTTCTACGCCAGCCGCGACCCGTTTGAGGACATGTCCACCTTCGGCTCGCGCACCACGCCGGTCGGGTTCTACAACGGCCAGTCGTACAACGGTTTTCAAACCGTTGGCTCTGCCAGCCCTTACGGCCTCTATGACATGGCCGGGAACGTCTGGCAATGGGTCAGCGATGTGCTTCCGGGCTTCAGCGACCGCTTCATGCGCGGCGGCTCGAAGGACACCTATGATATGGACCTGCGCCTCTGGGTGCGCAACAGTGCCCCGCCGACGTATTACGGGCCGGGGGTGGGATTCAGGTGTGTTCGTTAGTGGTAAGATGGTAAGATGGTAGGGTGATAGGACGATAGGAGGCTGGCATGGATGAGTTGAGTTTCGATGAGTGGCAGAAGACCGTACCCGAATGGATGAAGAGTGATCCACATCCTACCCCCTACCCCTCACCCACATCCCAGCTTACACGAGTGAACATGCAGAGAATTGCCACCAAACTAAAACTATATTGGCCGCTCACCAAATCCCTCCAGACCGGCCTGCTGCTCTCCACCGGCCTGGCTGGATTCATGTCCGCCCGCTGCCCGGTGATGCACTGGTACGACTTCCTTGGCCTGGGCGTCAGCCTGTTCCTGGCAATTGCCGGAAGCACCATCATCAACATGTGGTACGACCGCGACATTGACGCCAAAATGCAGCGCACCTGTAACCGCCCGCTGGCTTCTGGCAAGGTGACACCCAAAGAAGCCCTGCGCCTGGGACTGGTGTTTTCCGTGCTGGGCGTCGGGTTGGCCGTGGCGATGAGTCCGCTCTATGGGTTGGTCGTCTTTGCCGGTCTGTTCTTCGATGTGATCGTCTATACCGTCTGGCTCAAGCGGCGCACGGCCTGGGCTATCGTTTGGGGCGGGATCTCGGGCGGCATGCCCATCCTGGCCGGGCGCGTCTTCGGTCTCGGCCGCGTGGACGGCGTCGGCATCCTGCTAGCGCTGGCCGTCCTGTTCTGGATCCCCACCCACATCCTGACTTTCTCGATGCGCTATCACGAAGACTACCGGGCTGCACAGATCCCGACCTTCCCCTCGGCATACGGATTCCACGCCACGCGCGCCACGATTGCCGTCTCGTCCGTGCTGGCGGCGCTGTCCATCGCCGGGGCGGGATTCCTGATCGGCATGGAATGGGGCTACCTGCGCCTGCTGGCGGTACTCTCCGGCGGGCTGCTGGTGCTGGCCGTCGCCAGCGTTTTCCGCCCCACCGAGCGCGTCAACTTCGGGCTGTTCAAATACGCCTCGATGTACATGCTCGGAGCGATGCTGCTGATTTCCCTGAGCGCCATATGAAGATCACCATCCTCGACCGCATCCTGCTGCTCGTGATGTGCCACGCCGCCGGCTACCAGATCATCCGCGGCGTGGATGGGCTGGACTCCCTGCCTATGCTCGCCTACACCATCGGTTTTGGCGTCCTGCTCGTCGCCGGGCTGCTGCTCATCATCCTCGGCTTCGACGTGCTGGACAGTCCCATCGTGGTCATCGTCTCGACGATCATCCCGCTCAGCCTGTCGCTGGGGCTGGTCTGGGAGCACCTCGCCGCTTACCGTACCCTTTACCTGGTATTCGTTATCGTCGGCTTTCTCGCCATCCTGCTGACCCGTCTCCTCCCCCTGCGCAACAAACTGCCTGTCATCGTGCTGGCCGTCGTGCACGGCATCGCCGGGCTGACGATCTTCCTGCTCCCCATCCTCTGGTCCCTGACTGGGCGCGCCGCGCCTGGGTTCGCCCTGGTCGGCGTGGGCGGGGCGCTCATTGGCGTCGGCGGGCTGCTGCTCTCGTTCTTGAAGGCTGGCAGACCGCTCCTTTCGCGCGCGGCCATCTTCAAGGTCCTGCCCGGCCTGCTGTTGTTGATGACGGCCGCATTCGTGGCGGGGTTTGCGTTGGCTTAGTGTCGCTGCGAGCGTTCTTCGCGAAGCAGTCTCCAGGTATGCGAGGGGATTGCTTCGGCGGAGAAGCACCGCCTCGCAATGACAACAAGATTCAAGTAAAAGGAACATGCTATGAGAAACAAATGGTGGGCCAAAACCCTCCGCATCGTTGGCATCGTCTTCATGAGCCTGACCGCCGCTTTCACCCTGATGGGCGGCGCAGGGACAAGCTGCGTTGCGCTCGATCCAACCGGCTTCGGCGGGACGTTCGCGGGCATTGCCCCCTTCCAATGGCTGTGGCTCCTGTTCGTCCTGGTCGGCATCGCCGCCGGGGTCATGGGCGTACGCGCCGTCGTCCTGCTCGTCAAAGGAACGAAGAATGCCTATCGCTGCACGCTCATCGCCCTGCTGGTCGGCACGGCCATCAACGCCATCCACCTGTTCGCCTCGCGCGCCCTGCGCGGCTCCTCCATGCCCGTGGACGCGGTGCTGTACACCAACGTGCTGACCCTCGTCATCTTCCTGCTCTTCCGCATCCCCGGCGTCTGGCAGGGCGTGAACTATGAGAAACCCACAGGCGAGAAGAAGACCGGCAAGCACGCCGCCGCCATCGCCCTGGGCGCGGTCGGACTGCTGGCATTGACCATCCAATTCATCATGGCCCCAACGCACACCATCGGCGGGGTCAACTACGCGGATGTCTGGCACGTGGCCCTGACCGCCATCGGCCTGGCGCTGATTGTGGGCGGGATGGCAGCGGCTCTTTACACCCGCTCCGCTATGGCGCGCCGCGCGCGGCTGCCCGAAGCCGTAAAGTAAACGGGAAAGAACTTTCCACCCAACTCCCTGCTGAATGGCGGGGAGTTTTTGGTTTGCGGGTGTTTTATTGTCCGGGGCCAAAAGACACCGGTCACGAGTTATCGCCGAAAAATCATGATTTGCGATGCTTGCGCGCCTAACCATCTGTCTGTATAATATTGTTATCGTCTCACATTGACTGGGGGTTTATCCCCAGTCAGGAAGAAAAATATGCCGCCTCGCAAATTTTCTTTATCATGTTCTTACGGCTTCACCAATCTATGGGAATCCCGTGTCGGCGGCTACCGGTTCTGCGAGAAATGGCTGAAAAACCGCCGCGGCCGGCAGCTCTCGAGCGAAGATATTGCCCACTATCAGAAAATTGTCAACGCCCTGGGCGAAACCATCCGCCTGATGGGCGAAGTAGATGAGGCCATCGAGTCCGCGGGCGGGTGGCCTATAGCAAAATGAGGAGAATAGACAATGAAAGAAATCTTAGAAAAAATAGTTGAACAAACCACTCTGGTATTACTCATTCTTGGTGTCATATTGTTTGTGTATGGCATATCAGGGGAAATTATGATAGGTGGAAATCCTTTAGTGATCATAAGTCCTGCTGGGAGAGTAGCGGTGATTGTTATTGGTTTTTGTTTTATTGGTTTAGGCTCATACCTGATACTGCGCGAAACACTCCAGCCAAGAAAAAAAAGTAGCACATCTGAATATAGTAGCGGGCTTATGCTTCCGAGCGAAGCCTTTGGTCCCAATGCCAATGTGCCCCAAATCATAACGCAGGCCTCAACGATTTACATTTTAGGGTATTCGTTTGTAGGATTCCTGGGAGCTTTCAACGATTCACTTACGAAGGCTGTAATCAATGGCACTTGTGTCAAAATTATGATTATTAACCCCAAAAAGCAAGCCATCAAAGTTATTCAATCCGAAGCATTAAAGTCGAAACTTAAGAATGGAATTATTACTTTGGAAGAGTCGAAATCAAAAGCTGCACAAAAGGTGAAAAAGATATTTAGAAGCGAAGAAGATATAGAAGGTGCGCTAAGTTACGCAAGGTCAATTGCTCGTAGAAGTAAAGGAGTTGGAACGGGTAGTATCGAGGTTCGGTTAATAGATTGGATTCCGAGTTGCAGCATGATCTTCTTGAATCCAGAACGAGAAGACGGGCGATTAATCCTAGGTGTTTACACACCCTACTTTCATTTGGCAACGGAAAATCGACCTCATGTTTTATTAACTTCTCGAAAAGATTCACACTGGTATAAGAGCTACTTACATCAATTCAATATGCTTTGGAAAGAGTCAGATGATAATGTATACGATCTGTTTGCATAGACGAAGTAGGTGGATGCGGCGATTGATATCCCCGGCAGGTGGCCGATGAAGTAGGGCAAGACCTAGCCCCCTCCCGTCCTCCCCCAAATTCCGAAGAGCATGGAATTTGGGGGAGGTGAATGTAGAGTATTTATGAAAACTGAAATTCGAGCCCAAGTTGAAATTGTTCCTCCCCCATTTTCTCACTTTGAAAATGGGGGAGGCTAGGAGGGGGCTATGCCGCGCCCATACAGAAGCAACCCCAAAACCATGCGCCAGGCGGGAG
>Ga0163200_1000719_pt1 | contig 13336 bp, 7 predicted proteins | sample PL_2010_200m_FD_113535 | JGI IMG/M metagenome (GOLD analysis project Ga0163200, IMG submission 113535) | Freshwater microbial communities from Powell Lake, British Columbia, Canada to study Microbial Dark Matter (Phase II) - PL_2010_200m | ecosystem: Environmental > Aquatic > Freshwater > Lake ... | reverse complement strand
GCACGATGATGATTCCGGCTATTGTCACCATCATACCAGCGTTCTTGCTCATCAATACCTTCGGGTGGGTGAACACCTACTGGGCTCTCTTTACACCAACGGTCTCCAGCGTCTGGGGAATATTCCTCCTCCGGCAATTTTTTCTGACCATTCCCAGGGATCTCGAGGATGCCGCGCGTATTGACGGAGCATCGGAATTCACGATTTTTCTCAAGGTGATTCTGCCTCTGTCGAAGCCCGCCCTTGCAACGCTCGCCATCTTCGCCTTCATGGGAAGTTGGAAGGATTTTCTTTGGCCCCTTATCGTTACCAACAGGATTGACATGCGGACCGTCGAAGTGGGGATTGCAAATTTCAGCAATCTGTATTCGACCGACTGGCCTCATCAAATGGCAGCGGCCGTCCTTGTTATGTTCCCGGTCATCATCGTGTTCACCTTCGCACAGAAGTACTTCGTTAAAGGAATCACCATGACGGGTTTGAAGGCCTGATCGGTCCCATCATTTCATTGGAAGCGAGGATGTGTCCATGAAAAAAATCGATATCCTTCGATATCTCGCGCGCGATGACAAGTGGTATCTCGGCGGCGGTAATCGCCTCCTCTGGGCTCCCTCGTTTCCAGTCTACCTCGATTTTCCGGGGTTCTGGGATGAGGCGCACTATTACAACTATGAAATCAAGCCCATGTTTACGTGGGCAATACTTGATCAAGACGGAAATGAACTGGATCTCGATTTCGTGAGGCGATCCTGGAACCCGGCCTCATTGACTCAGGAGTACAGCGCGTCCTTCAGGGGCAAGAGACAGAAAGTCCAGGTCAAAGAGACCAAATCACTGCTCTCAAGTGACGTGGCCATCGGAGTTGTGCATTTGAAGAACAATACCAGGAAAAAGCTCCGGCTCAACCTGGTGGCATGGACCATTCAGGACCATATGCCCTCCAAGGAATCTTCCTGGCTGGCCAACGTCGAATATCAGGGCGGGGTTCTGTCCTTCAACAAGTTTCTACGACCGTCTGTGACCCCTCATGTCGAGATTGCATGTGCCCTCGGGATGAGCGCGGCGAGTCAGTCATACAGTGTGAATCTGAGCGAGCGCACGGCCGTGCAGCCACGATGGTCGTTCACACCCTGGTTTGATACATTTTCCCGGAGAGGCCTCCCGAATAAATCAGAGCTGACAGGAGCCACAGACGAAGGCTCTGTGTATCTCGCCTTGTGCGCGCCGCTCACGCTGCAACCCGGCAAGAAGACAGAGGTAGCGGTCGGCTTTGCCGCGTCGCCCTCCGCTGAAGAAACCCGGAAGAACATTCGTGCGGTTCTTCGGCAGCCGAGCCCCGTCGAACTGAGCACAATCAGTTGGAATGATCATTTTCGTTCTGTCCCCTACTTCGAATGTTCAAACGAGTTCCTGACACGATACTATTGGTACAGGTGGTACGGGCTGAAATTGAATACGCAGTACGGCGATGAAGGAAACTACAAACGGGCATTCGTCTCCGAGGGAATTGGATACTTTCGGGCTCCCATCTCGTACAGCGCGCAATGCCACATGCTCGAAAACCGGTGGATGCACGAACCCGAACTCGCCCAGGGAAGTCTCCTGACCTTCATCGACAATCAACGCGACGATGGAGGATTCCGCGGCTACATCGACATGAACTACTACCGCCAGGAGATGTTCTATCACGCCAATTGGGGTCACGCCCTGCTGCAACTCCATGCCGTCCATCCCTCGCTTGAATACCTTGCGAACGTCTATGAGGGTTTACGAAAGTACGTCAGTTATTTTGACAGAGAACGGGATGAGGAAGTCAGCGGACTCTACGACATCGACAATCACTATGAAACCGGCCAGGAATACATGCATCGCTACACGGCGGTCAATCCACGTGCGGACAGGGAGCACTGGGGCGAAGTGTTCCGGCTGAAGGGCGTGGATGTTACAGTCTATCTGTACGAACTGAAGCTGGCCATGGCCTCTATCGCCGAGAAACTTGGAAAGACCGACGATGCGGAGCTCTGGCAGATCGAGGCGGAGAGGATTAAGAGTGGGGTTCGCGAGAAAATGTGGGATCCGAAAGAAGAGATGTTTTTCGATGTCGATCCCGCAAGTGGGAAAAGAACGGGGGTCAAAGCGGCGACCTGCTTCTATCCATATTCTACGGACATCGTGGACAAATCCCACCTCAATGGGCTGAGGAAGCATCTCCTGAATCGGAATGAATTCTGGACTCCCTTCCCTGTCCCGTCGTCGAGCGCTGACGACGAGTTCTTTTCGCCTGATCCTGCGTGGAAAGGGAAACGCATGAATTGTCCATGGAACGGGCGAGTATGGCCAATGACCAACAGCCACATCGCGGAGGCACTCGCAACAACCGCTATCAATTGCGGGGATGCCTTCTTGCGAAAAAAGACCGCAGAGTTCATCACCAGGTTCGTTCAGATGATGTTTTTCGATGGAAATCCCAAACGCCCGAACTGCTTCGAACACTACAATCCTTACTCAGGGAAGCCGAGTGTGTACCGCGGCATTGACGATTATCAACACTCCTGGGTCAACGACCTTATCATCAAATATGTCTGCGGCATTCGCCCGGAGGAATTCTCCGTCCTCATCGATCCATTCCCCTTCAACATCGATCGGGTCAGTATCGACGACGTCCTCATCCGGGGCAGGAGGCTTCGTGTGCAGGTCCGCGGAAAGCGCTTCACCGTCTGGCTGGACGGAGCACAGCATGCCGAGAGTGTCCTTGGGAAGCCAATCCAGGTGCAAATTTAGTGCCGGATCAAGAATTACGGTTGTGTTTTCTTTGTTCTTGGTTCTCAACGCGCAGACGCAGAGCCGCGGAGCTACGCAGAAGTATTAACTATATTCTCCGCGATTCTCTGCGGTCTCGGCGTCTCCGCGATGAAAACTACAAGATGTATTATTTGAAATGGCACTAGGACCAACACTCGATTCCCGTGCTATAACGAAGCGTGCCTTTCTTCCTTATTCTTGGAGCTCTCGAGGAGTTGGGCTTCCTTGCGCTGGGCCCGCCAATGTACTGTCTCTAAGAACAAGGACGGCAAACTGATGAAGCGTTTGATGCTTATCGTGTCTGCAATCCTTTTTCCCGGGCTCCTCGAGGGCCAGACAACCTGGTTCGAACACGAGTTCAACCGGGGAGATCTGAGTAGAGACTGGAGTGCCGGCTCGCCGGACTGGCGTCTCGAAGGCGGAGCTCTCAGGATCACTACGCCCCTCTACGATCAGCTTCTCTCGTCTTCCTGGTATCTCTACAACACCCGGCCGTTTGCAGTTGTCCTTCGGGTTCCGCGAAACGACCGGTATGGGTTTCGGCTTGAGCGAGGCAAACGTTTCAGCATACGCCTCGGTGTACAATCTTCCACAGATCTATGGGTTTGGGAAGAACTCTATGAACGGAACTACATGATGCAGATCGAACTGCAATGAAGAATGTCGCGTTTCTAATCGCCGATCCTCAATCAGTTAGTCCCGAAGAAGAATCCGCCTGGTCATTCCTGTCCCGGCAAAAAACCTTTCGTGCGCGCCGTATTTCGTTCCCGGCGATTGCACAGGAACCGAACATTCTTCGGGAATTCGATATCCTCTGGTGGCACTATGATTCATCCACAAGCATCCCCCCTGGGGCGCTGGAGCCAAATGTCATCGAAGCCTTGAAGGCCCACGTACGTAAAGGCCGGGGCCTGCTTCTCTCCCTCCTCGCCTCGCAGTACATCGTTGACTTAGGTCTCGAGACGATGCGTCCAAACATTTGTGCTTCTGGAATGTGGACGGAATCGTCCTGGGGCGCTGGTTACTCCGATATTCGCGGTTTTGCAGGCTGCAACCGACACCCCATCTTCGAAGGCTTCGCCGGCGGTCTCTACACTTGGGCACCAAGTGTTGGAGACCACTATTCCGCGGCATACTATGAAGATGTTACTCCTCTCTCAGGTAAAATCGTTGCCGTCGAGAAGCTGTACATCAGGTTGAACGAACTCAGACGGAATATCGTCGAGCACCGGCATGGGAAGGGTGGCGTGCTATCGATAGGATCGCATTTCTACTTCCTGGATCAGAAACAGCGGTACAGGGCACATCTGGAAAACTTCACGTTAACCTGTCTTGACTATCTACAGATGCGGCACACCCATCCTTCTGAGAGGAGGGCATCCGAAAAGGATCCAGCAGAGCCGTACTGGCATTTTGGCGTTCCCACCGTTACTGAATTCATGCACACGAGCAAAGCGCTCGGGGCTATCAATTGCAGACTTTCAAAGGCATCAGGCGACCTGGCGCTTCACCGAGATTTTGCATCGCCAGACCGCCAGGAGCAGTTCTTCGATCTGAGTGGCCGCAGGATGCTCATCATGGGAAAGGAACGAAGTGGAATAGCAGAGGTCTGGTGCCATCCCGTGAGAGTCCTGGAGGATCTGAAGGTCGGGTTCATGGTTGGTGACGCCCAACCACGATGGAGCCACGAGCTCAGCCCGGTTATCACAATCACCCCCGAGTCACTGACTCGAAGATTCGAAATCGACGGTTGCGTCATCGAAGAAACCACGTTTGCAGATTCGACGCGTCCTTGCGGGGCTCTCCACTACCGGGTCCGGACGAAAGAGCGTGTTCAAATCATCGTTACTGCCCGAGTGGACCTCCGGTTGATGTGGCCCGTGAGTGAGCATGCAACCGGCTCGCTAAGGTATGCGTGGGACGACGGGATTTGCGCGGGAATAGTCACCGATCGAAATGGCGGAGTGGCGTCGCTTCTCGGTTCCTCCCTTAAGCCAACGGAGTGGACCATTGGGCAGTTTTCCGAGGTGGTCATCGAAAACGATCGCCTCACAGGGCGACGAACCAGCAGACCCGTTGCCGCAATTGGATTGCGTGTAACTCTCACACCGAAGAACAAGCATTGCACCTTTGCAATAGCTGGATCCGATCAAAGCCTCCGGGAGGCGGTGCATTCATATCGTTCAATCATTCGGCACCCGGATTCTTCCCTCCGCGCTCAGGTGCGTCGTTTCAGAGCCCTCGAGAAAAATTCGACCCGGGTTGTTACCCCCGATGAACAATTCAATAAGGCCTATCGATGGTCTCTTGTCGGATTGGAGAAGTTGTTCGTCGAAACCCCGCGCCTCGGACGTTCATTCTTGGCCGGCTTCGGGCTCAGCACCTCGGGTTGGCATGGAGATCACTCGGTCAGCGGTCGTCCGGGCTACGCCTGGTATTTCGGACGCGACAGCGTCTGGACAAGCCTGGCAGTACTTGACTATGGTGATCACGGGAAAGTTCGCGAGGTTCTTGAATTCCTCGGCAAGCATCAGGACACAAGTGGCAAGATTCTTCATGAATTGACGACCAGCGGCTATGCCCACTACGACGCTGCCGATTCAACTCCCCTCTATCTTGTTCTGATGGGGAGGTATGTGCGCATGACTGGTGATCGCAAATTCGCGAAGGAGCAATTCGCCAGGGTTCGTAAGGCCATTCAGTATTGTTTCTCGACAGACACCGACGGAGATCACCTCATCGAAAACACGAATGTCGGACACGGATGGGTCGAGGGAGGACAACTATTCCCAGTTCACACTGAGCACTATCTCGCTTCGTGCTGGGCTGAAGCACTTGCTGAAAGCTCGACAGTTGCTCAGCTGGCAGGAGAGGCGACCCTCGCCCGGAAGTGGCGACGGGAATCGAAGGCAGTCCGCACTATTCTGAAAAGAGATTTCTGGAATGCGCACACGGGCTTCTACAATTTCGCGAAACATCAGGATGGACACTTCCTGGAAGAGAAGACGGTCCTCCCTGCTGTAGGTATGTATTTTGGCTGTTCCGAAGAGAAGAATTCAAGAGTTAGTTTGGACGAGTACGCGAGCGACAATTTTTCAACGGATTGGGGTGTACGCATCGTCGGTAAGAACAATCCCTCGTTCAATCCAGCTGGATATCACAATGGAAGCATCTGGCCCTTGTTCACCGGCTGGACGGCCCTCGCAGAGTTCTCACATCAGCGTCCGCTGCAGGGCTATGTGCATCTTCTCAGCAACCTCCTTCTGTACGATCAATTCTGCGGAGGATGCGTTGAGGAGGTTCTGCACGGGATTCGTTTCCGAGCGGCGGGTGTGTGCCCTCACCAGGCTTGGTCGCAATCTATGGTTCTCCAGCCCGTTCTCGAGGGTATGATCGGCGTCAAGGCAGACGCGCTCAAGAGAACGCTTGATCTGAGTCCTTACTTTCCTCCGCAGTGGAAGAAGGCCGAGGTACGAAATATCCGTGTGGGTGATCAGCGTTTTGGATTGAAGATGCGACGAACTGAAGACGAGACAAGTTACACGATCTTCCCCGAAACTCGCCTCGCCGGCCCAAAGCATGGGAACGATACCTTGCTCTGTTTCAAACCCGTTTTTCCTCTTGGAACCGAGATCCTCGAGGTCCGGATTGGCCGGAAGAAGGATAGAGTCCATGTCTTCGTTGGGGAGTACAACAGTTTGCCCGTCGTTCGGGCCAGACTCTACGGAAAGCGTGCAATTCGTATTCGTCACACAGGAGGAATAGCGGTCATACCGCCTGTCCCGCATCTCCGTCTTGGCGAGGGATCCAGAGGAATTCGAATCATCAATGAGAGCTGGCGCCAACGGTCATACACCCTTGTCGTCGAAGGCAGGGTTGGCCAGGAGTATTTACTTGATGTACTCGATTATTCGCATGCCGTTACGATCGTCGAGGGCGCCATGGTTCTGGCCCACGATGGGAACCATTTGATTCTTGCCGTTACCTTCCCCGGAAATGGATCGAAGGATGCGTATGTACACAAGGAGATACGACTGAGCACATAGCACCGCTTGATTCCACGAAGCAAGAAGCTGGGAACTTATCCTGGAAGCGAGACCCGTCGCGCAATTCCCTTTGCCCATGGACGCTGGTCACCGACGGCTCAGCTGAGAGTACTCAGAGAATACGGATCGCACAAAGGGAATGTAGTACTCCCAGAAGAATCGCTCCCTGTTTCCTACATCGGATCTGTCATAGAGCAGCTTTCTGAACCAGGATATCCCTTTGTAGTGCCACAGGTTGTTCCGGATAGGAGCGTCGGAGAAATCCCCGCCAAGGTAGTAGAATCGATAGTCTCCCGTATGTTCGAGAACGGCTGGCCAACGCTTCGGTATTTTATTCCATGCCAGGACAGTATCCCCGAGTTCGTTTGTTTCGATCACAAACTCCGAGACGACCTTGTTTTCGCCGGTGTTGAGTACGATGTCGAACCAATAAGGATACTCAACGCTCTGTGGAAGGTCAAATCGATCCTGATAGTTCTTCGGCGTCACAACGCTAGGCACTTCCGTTTCAAGATAGTACGGGTGCTCGAGGATGACGATCGAGGAGCTTTCATGGACAAACACGATACCGGCGAAACGGAAAGGCCAGATATTCTTGTTCTGTGCTTTGTAGAGGGTCACCACCCAGCGCGGCAACTCGGGGTCCTTCAGTGTATCCAGTGTCTTGAAGTACCTTCCGGTCCACCCCGTCCAACGAATTCCAAAAAGCTCTTCGGCTTCTTTGCGAACCGGCGCCTTCGTCGGTGAATCGAGAAAATTAAACTCACAGAGAATAAGCTTCTTCCGTTCCTTCATCGATTTCAGGAAACTGAGATCCTGTTTCTGCAGACCTCCGTATATCATCGGAGAAAATTCGGAGACATTTTGGTGCTGGTACCATTCGTTCCAGTAGACGCCATAGACATCGGTATAGAAAGCGGCATCATATCGTTCAGCCAGACTATCAATCCGATAATCACTCAAGCTGTCCACGCCATCGATTCGAAATTCTTCGTTTGCCCCGGGGTGAAACCCGAAATAGTCTTCATTCACCGAGTAGATCTTCTCTGATGATTGTGAGTACTTCTCGTGCATCAGGACCCAATTCAGAGCGCGATGTTCGCTGTAGTCGCTTGTTGAGGAGGTCTTATCGAGGACGTAGATGTTGAGAGGATGAAACGGAGCCAGCCACCAGGCCAGCCACATCCAGAGCGGAGTCAGAAGAACAAGGAGAACGAGAATAGTCAACAGTATCAATCGCTTCATCGCCTTTGCCGAGTCTTGCCCTTAGCTACCATCTTCGGGTCACCACCCTCGTTCTTCGTTTGCACCCTTTCGCTCCAGGTTTACTTGTTCTTGTCTGGGTAGAGAATCTTCCTGATCTGGCCCTGCTATCTTTGACATGAGCTTTGCTTTCCCTCTCGCCGATGCAAGCATTGCATCGAGAGCATTCTTCAAACGTGGTGATCCTTCAGAAAGGCAAAGCTCTCCAGGACAATCCGTGGAGCCTGATTCGAAGAACCCGGATCATCCTTTGCGAACCCTCACCTCAGAGCCCTTCAGGAGGCCGCCGTTTTTCGCTTGAGGTACAGAACGCTGAGGGGTGGGAGCGTGAGGCGAACCGAGGCCGGATGGTGATGAAATGGAACCTCTTCCGCGACGATCTCGCCGCTGTTGCCGAGATTGCTGCCGCCAAAGTACAGCGAATCGGTATTGAGGAGTTCCTCGTATCGACCCGGCTCAGAAACGCCTATACGATAGCCGTATCGCGGAACGGGTGTAAAATTGCACACAATCAGAACGCGGTTCCGTGGCTCGCGGGCCTTCCGCTCAAAAGCAATCACGCTGCTGGCGCTGTCCTGAAAATCGATCCATTCGAAGCCTCGATATTCAAAGTCAACCTCGTGAAGTGCCGATTCAGTCTTGTAGAGCTTATGAAGGCTGTCAATGAGCCGCTGGACCCCCTGGTGGGAGTCATAGGATAGCAGGTGCCAGTCGAGAGATGAATCATGATTCCATTCGATCCACTGGCCGAATTCTCCGCCCATGAAGAGGAGCTTCTTGCCCGGGAAAGCGTACATCAGGCCGAACAATGCCCGCAGGTTCGCGAACTTCTGCCACAGATCCCCAGGCATCTTGTCGAGAAGCGAGTGTTTTCCATGGACGACCTCATCATGCGAGAGAGGCAGGAGGAATCGTTCGCTGAACGCATAGAGGAGCGCGAAGGTTAGGTTGCGGTGATGATAACCGCGGTGGATGGGATCGATCGAAAAATACTCCAGCATGTCGTGCATCCATCCCATGTTCCACTTGAGGTCGAAACCCAGGCCGCCATGTTCCAGGCTATTGGTAACACCCGGCCACGCCGTGGATTCTTCGGCGATCGTCAATGTGCCGGGGTAGTAGTAGTGGGCAATCCCGTTGAGCTGCTTCAGGAACTGGATCGCGTCGATGTTCTCCCGTCCTCCGTATTGATTCGGGATCCACTCCCCCACTCGTCTGGAATAATCCAAATACAGCATCGAGGCAACAGCGTCGATACGCAGGCCGTCGACGTGAAACTTGTCAAACCAAAACAACGCGTTGCTGATCAGGAAATTCTTTACTTCGTGGCGCCCGTAGTTGAAAATGTACGTGCCCCAATCCTGATGCTCGCCTTTCCTAGGATCGGAGTGCTCGTAGAGATGCGTACCATCAAACTCGCCGAGCGCGTGCTTGTCCTTCGGAAAGTGCGCCGGAACCCAGTCCAGCAAGACGCCAATCCCATTCTGATGACAGTAGTCGACGAAATACATGAAATCCTGGGGTCTCCCGAACCGGCTCGTTGCAGCAAAGTAACCGGTGACCTGATATCCCCAAGATTCATCGAGTGGGTATTCCATTACGGGCATCAATTCAACATGCGTGAACCCCCGTTCTTTCACGTGGTCAACAATTCGGTGGGCGCTTTCGCGATACGTCAGCCAACGGCTCCCCTCTTCCGGAACGCGTGCCCAGGACGTAAGGTGGAGTTCGTAAATCGAGATCGGCTTGGCAAGCGGGGTGCCGGCCGATCGATCTTTCATCCAGCCCTCGTCGTGCCACTCGAACCCGCTGAGCAGATTCACACGGGAAGCCGTACTGGGGCGCAGCTCCATCTCGAAGCCGTAGGGATCGGTCTTGTCCAGTATCGCTCCACCCTGAGTCTTGATCTGGAACTTGTACAACTCGCCTTCAAGCAACCCGGGTATGAAGATTTCCCACACCCCCGATGAACCGAGGACTCTCATCGCGTGCTTCCGACGGTCCCAGTCGTTGAAGCTCCCAATGACACTAACGCTCCGTGCACCAGGTGCCCAGACTGCGAATTGAATTCCTCCGACGCCATCCACGTTCGCATAGTGCGCGCCGAGCTTCTCGTAAATGCGATGGTGATCGCCGGCGTTGAAAAGATACAGGTCAACTTCGGTGAGAGTCGGAAGAAACGAATAAGAGTCGTAAAACGTCGCAGCCTCACCCCCGGAGGAATGCCTGCGCAACTTGTAGGGGAACACATCCGTCCGGTTTGGAATGAACAATTCGAAGAAGCCCCCGTCGTCGATCTTGCTCATCGGAAAGGCGTTCGACTCGGATTCCCCCTTCAGCTCAATGACCTCGGCCGATGCAGCGTCAGGAAGAAACGCTCGAATGGCGAGCCCCTTCTTTCCTTTGACGTGGACGGGATGTGCACCCAACACTGTGAAGGGATCGTAGTGATCGGTGTTGACGATTTTTCTGATGTCGTCTACTGGGACTGTCGATTTCATTGTTTTCACTTTGCGATTGAACTCTGGTAAAGCCGGGTGCGGGTGATGAACGCGAGAACGTTTTCTCTCACCATATGGTGAATTGTCTTACCATCACATATCCTCTTTCGAATATCTGATGAGGCGAGATCCATCATTGGCCCCTTGATGAAAAGGAACTTTGATTTTGAATGCTTCCACTTTCCGGGGGCTCGGCGCGGCCTCCGGTATACCGCCAACGTCGCCAAGGCTAAGATCGCCTGTGGATCCTTCCAGGAATGGAACTGATGAAGACTGTCGCTGCCGATAATCAGGAAAAGCTCCGACGCAGGGAACCTCCGATGAAAGGTCTTGACAGTATCGACGGTGTAGGAAAGGCCTTTCCTTTTAATCTCTATGTCGGATACACGAAGCCCCGGATTGCCACGGACCGACAGTTTCGTCATTTTAAGCCGATCGCCGGCCGTTGATGAATGCTTGCCCGCCTTGTGGGGTGGCCTGTACGCCGGGACAAGATACACAATCTCCAAATCCAACGCTCGTCGGGCAAGTTCTGCAATAATCAGATGTCCGATATGCGGCGGATCGAACGATCCTCCGAAGATCCCTATCTTCTTCATCTTGGGTCGCATCGTTCCAACACTTTCTCGTAAATCGTCAGGGTCTGCTTCGCGGCCGTCTTCCAGGAAAAGCCTGCGGCGCGCACCTTCCCTTTTTCAATCAGGTGGGATCTTTTTCCGGAATCTTCCAATACGGTATGTATAGCCTGCGCCAGTTCCTCCGAGTTCGTCGGATCGATGAGGATGGCTGCGTCCCCGACGATCTCCGGTAGTGCCCCTGCGCTCGACACAACGGCTGGGGTTCCGCAGGCCATAGCTTCCAGCGCCGGGAACCCAAATCCTTCGTAGAGGGACGGCAAAACGACCACATCGGCGCCATTATATGCACTGACAAGATCCGCTTCAGGAAGCTGCAGAAGATCGTGAATGGCTTCTGTGATTCGAAGGTGGCGGGATTGGTCAAGCAAAGCGTTGTCTCCCAGACAAGAGCCTCCGGCAAACACGAGGTCGAGATCGGGATACCTCACGCGAACCTGTGAGAAGGCAGCAAGAAGTCTTGGTATGTTCTTGTGGGGCTTCACGTTGCCAACATACAGAACGTAAGGGTGATCCAGTCCGCGGGATTTGCGGAAGCGTTCAACCAAGCTTCTGTCTTCCAACCTATGGAATGTCGGCCGGACTCCATGGTGAACTACTGAGACCATCTCTTCAGCGACATCAAACGTGTCGAGTATGTCTTCTCTTGTTTTATGAGATACAGCGATGACCGCACCGGCATGTCTTACGGCATGCCGGATCATTGCGCTCGCATATCGTCGCTGCAAGCCTGAGAAATATTGTGGCATCCTCAAATGGATGAGGTCATGGATGGTCACGACGGACCTACCCCTCAATCCGGCAGGCAAAGTATAATGAGGCTCATGAAATAGCTCCACCTTTGCGGCCCGCGCGTCTCTTCCGAGGAAGGCTATCTCACCAAGGGAGTACTTTCCGTAGTCGCACTTCTTCTTGAGCCATCCCTCAGGTGCGTTGATCCTCCCAAAATCGTCCGTCGAGACGAGCAACGTGAAGGAATGAGCCGCATGGAGCTGGGACAGCGCTGAAGCAAGGTTCTGAATATAGCTCCCTATGCCGTAGTCGAAGTATTTGCGGGCATCGATGGCAATGTCAGCCATATTACTGGTAGGTCAAAGGCAACTGCATGGTTGTTTTGTGAGTGAATATAACGACACGATGCTCCAAACTCAAGCAATGACCTTGATTAAGCATTCCGTTTTCGGTATTTTCAGCCTGTCATAACCTGAGACTGATGAAACAAACCACGACTGACTCAAATTTGAAAGAACAGCCCCCCCCACTGGCCTCGCCCGCGGCAACCCCTCCAAGAATTGAGAGCGCCTCTGTTCTGAAAAATTCCGTCCTCCTTTTGGGCTTCCATGCTTTCACAAAATCTCTCGCTTTCGTTTCTTTTATCCTTCTCGCAAAGTATCTGGGCACGCAGTTGTTTGGCGTATACAACTACGCTTTCGCCCTGACCGCCTTGTTTATTCCACTGTGCGACCTGGGGATGGATACGTACCTCATGCGAGAAGTGCCGCGACTGAACGAGCAGGATATCCCAAAGCAACTCGGTGCTGTCCTGTCGTGGAAAGGACTCCTGACGTTTTTTGTCTTTCTCGCGATGTCTGTGACGACAGGGCTTCTCGATTCCTTCGGTACAGATAGATTCTTTATGGTGGTGCTCGCCGGACTGATTACCCTTCTTCGAACGTACTGGACAACCTTCGCATCCTTCTTTCGGGCGATAAACAAGGTGGGTTTTGAGACTGGGATGCTTTCCTTGGCACGAATTGCGGAGTTTGTCGTCATCATCGTTTCGATCACCATCGATACAGGCTTGCTCTCTCTTCTTGCCGTCATGACAGTCGTCAACATTCTCTTCGTCTCTCTGACCCATGTCCTGGTGCGACGAAGGTTCACACACTCGATTCTTGTCGGCGATTTCGCTCATATGATGACAATGCTCCGGGGTGGCCTTCCTTTTGCCCTTGCAACCATTTTCTCAGCTATCTACTTCAACTTCGACACGGTCCTCATCTCCAAATTCATTGGGGACGATTCTGCCGGAATTTACAGAGCGGCCTACAACCTGATTTTTCCGCTTACGATGTTTGGATTGGCAATC
>Ga0163200_1000718_pt1 | contig 13337 bp, 16 predicted proteins | sample PL_2010_200m_FD_113535 | JGI IMG/M metagenome (GOLD analysis project Ga0163200, IMG submission 113535) | Freshwater microbial communities from Powell Lake, British Columbia, Canada to study Microbial Dark Matter (Phase II) - PL_2010_200m | ecosystem: Environmental > Aquatic > Freshwater > Lake ... | reverse complement strand
GAATTGTGTATAGCAATCGCATGTCAGGCACCATTAAACCTCCAAGACACCAAGAACGCCAAGCAGAATCCTCACGGCACGAGGCGGACGCGGTAGAAACTGGAGGGCCGGTTGGTGGCGCCGCCGCTGTGCAGATAGTTCGTCGTGCTCTCGCCGGAGCCGGGGACGCTGATGAGCGAGCTGAAGTCGGCGAAGTTGTTGGTGTAGCTGCCGCTGGCGGGCGGCGCGTTGGTCTGGAGGATGTAACCATGAGCGCCAACGGTCGTCCAGATGACGTGCAGGTCGCTGCCTTCGCGGGCGATGCGGGTGATGCGCAGGACGGAGACGCTGTTGAGCGGCTCGGTGCCGCATTGGACTTCCTGCCAGTTGTTCTTGCCGTCGCCGTCGGTGTCGTCAGCGTCGGGCAACAACTGGCGGAAGATGCCGTTGACGGTGCCGGTCCAGCCGTTGGTCGAGGCAAAGTAGAAGACCATGCCAGGGCCGACGTTGAGGACGCCGCTGCCGGTGAGGTTCTGGACGTAAATGGCGTCGTTGCCGCCGGAGTTGAGGTAGCTCTCGGCGACGCTGAGGGTGCCGCTGTTGAGGCGGAGTGTGCCAAAGGACCAGTTGTTGGAGATGGCGCTGAGCAACGGGCCGCGGTTGATGCTGGCTTGTTCGAGGTTGTGGGCGCCGCCGCCCATGAACTCGAAGGTGGCGGTGAAGATGTCGTAGGCGGTGTTGGTGGTCTGGTTGTTGAAACTGCCCCAGACCCGGTACCAGACGTTGGAGCCGCCGATCAGCGCGAGATCGGGCTGCACGTCGAAGTCGCTGTAGAAGTCGTTGGTGGTGGCGAAAACGGCAGAAGACAGAAGACAGAAAGATGAATGTGCGCTTCATGTGCGTTTCGTTTTTACCACGGAACACAACAGGACTGACGGCGACGGCGCGGTCGTCACTGCCGCCCATGTGCTCCCGCCGGACAAAGACGTGAAGAAAGGCTACCTCGTCGCCTCGACTGCCGACGGCAAGGTGTTGCCCGTGGCCGAAGCGCCTCCCGACGAGCCGGCCGACAAATCGAAGACAAAAACATCCGACGCGCCGGAAGAGGAGCCGACCAGCGGCGCGTTGTTCCAGTTGCACGATGCAATCCCCGCGCGCGGCGTGCTGCTGTTGTTGAAGGCGATGGAGAAACGCACGACGCCGTAGCCGGCACGCGGTCAGCGTTGGTCGAGGACTCGGATGAGGCTGTTCTTGTAGTCCATCACGTAGACGCGGCGGCCGTCGCGGGTGACGGCGATGGCGATGTTGCTGCAAGAAGCGGCCAGTCCGCCGGCGGTGTTGAAGCGCTCGACGCCGATGGAGCCGACGAGGCCGAGGAAGGTGCCGTCGGGTTTGTAGCGTTTGATCCGGCCGAGGCCGGACTCGGCGGTGTAGAGCGAGCCGTCGCTGCCGAAACAGAGGTTCATCGGGTTGCAGCAACTGCCGAATCCTTCCAGCCCGCTGCGGGAAGGCGCGCCCCATGAGGCGAGGACTTTGCCGTCGTGGTCGCAACGGACGACACGATGCACGGCGTTCTCGGCGAGGTAAAGCGTGTTGTCGCGCGCCGCGAGGTCGCAACGCTGGCAGCAGCCGCGCAAGCCGTCGGCCAGCTTGGTTTCGTGTCCGAGGTCGAGGTCGAAGCGGTAGAGGCGCGACTTGGAGCCGACGCTCCAACTGGAGCCGATCGCTGCAAACACAAACGGCCCCGACACGGTCAGCCCCGAGACCGTTTCGCCGTGGCTGCGGGCGCGGCGTTGTTCCTGTTCGGTGAGTTGTCGCGGCGGCGGCAGGTCCGCGGTGCGGAGGATTTTTCCGTCGGCGGACAGCCGAAGCAATTTGCCGTTACCGGCGCAGTAGATGTCGCCGTTGGGCGCGACGGCGAGCGCTTCGGGGGCGACGATGAGAGTGAAGGTGCGCACAAGTTTTCCGTCGGGCGAAATCTCTTTGATCTCGCGCGTCTCGTTGTCAGCGGCCAGCAGGTTGCCGTTGGCGCGAAGACGGAGGGCGTTGAGCCGCCCGAAATGAATGTCGAGCGGAGCAACCTCGTGATGTGTTCCCTGAGGTTCCTGCGTCTGGGCCGGAACATTACCGGAACACAGGCACAGCGCGCAAAGAACTACGCACGCGATTATTCTCATTCGTAGTAGTGGTAGTTGATGTCGGGAAAGATGTTGTCGCGCCATTCGAGGTCGGCGAGCCAGGATTCGTCCACTTGGCCGGTTTTGATCTGGTCGTAGAGGCGGGTGAACCGGAGGACGTGGTCCTTGGTGCGTTTGACGGCGTAGCCGACGGCGGTGCCGGTTTTCATGATGAACGCCCAGTCGCTGGATTGGGCGAGCAGCAGTTCGCGGGCAGCTTGTTTGAGGGCGCGTTGGACGAGGTGGTCGCCGTGTTTGTGGTGGCGGGCGAGGTCGGTCATGCGCTCGGCGGCGACGTGCAGGTGCGGATAGATCCAGGAGTTGGAGCCTTCGAGCCAGACTTCCCAGTAGCCTTTGGCGCCCCAACTGGAGGCGGCGGGCGTGATGACTTGCTGGGTCGGGAACATGCGCAGGTATTCGGTCGGCGTGGTGAGCTTGAAACTCTGCTGGTCGTAGCAGGCTTCCGCATGAAGTAGTTCAGGAACTCGGGGCCTTCAAACCACCAGTGCCCGTACAGCTCGGCGTCGTACGGCGAGAGGATCAACGGGGCGCGTCCCATGACGCCGGCGAGGTGCTCGACTTGTTTCTGGCGGTTGAACATGAAGTTGCCGGCGTGGCTGGCGGCTTTTTCCAAGGCCCATTGGCGAACGTAGGGTTGTTTGTCCTGGGTCTTGCCGGTGATGCGGTGGTACTTGACGCCGGTGAAACAACGGATGCCGTCGGGATGAATGTAGGGCTTGATGTAGTCGAACGGCTGGTCGAACCCGAGGTCGCGGTAGAAGTCGCGGTAGTCAACGTCGCCGGGGTAGCCTTGCTCGGCGCTCCAGACCTGTTGGGAGGATTCAATGTCGCGCGCGAAGGCGGCGACGCCGTTGGGGGTGAACACGGGCGCGAACACGCCGTACTGTGGGCGCGGGTGGCCGAACATGATGCCGTGGGTGTCGGTCACGAACCAGCGGATGCCGGCCTCGGCGAGGAAGTTTTCGATGCCGGGGACGTAGGCGCATTCGGGCAGCCAGATGCCCTTGGGTGGGCGGCCGAAACATTGGCAATAGTGGTCGCGCGCCACCATGATCTGGGCACGGATGGATTCGGGGTGCTCGGCCATCAGCGGCAGGAATCCGTGCGTCGCGCCGCAGGTGATGATCTCCAGCTTGCCCATGTCCTGGAACCGGCGGAACGCGGCGACGAGGTTGCGACCGTAGGTGTCGCAGAACGTGGCGCGGGCGTCCTCGAACCGGTTGTGATAGAACCACGCCAGCTCGTGGAAGGCCCGGTCGAACTTCGTGCGCTCGATTTCCTTCTCGGTCAGCTCGATCAGGTTGGTGATGTGCCGGACGTATCGCTCCTGCAACAGCGGGTCCATCAACATCGCGCACAGCGGCGGCGTCAACGACATCGTCAGACGGAACTCGACACCGTCGCGCACGAGGCTGTCCATCACCTTCAACAGCGGCAGGTACGTCTCGGTGATGGCTTCATAGAGCCAATCTTCCTCCAGGAAATCGTCGTACTCCGGATGGCGCACAAACGGCAGGTGCGCGTGCAGGACGAGCGCGAGATAACCTTTCGGCACGCTGATGATCTCCGGTTACGCGGGTTTCGAACGTTGGACGGACGGTTTCACGGCGCCGACTTCGCCGTGCGTGGCGGTCTTGCGCTCGAAGCTCAAGTCCACCGCGCGTTTGTCGTCCCCGGCGCCGGACACGGCGACGACGGGCAGGCGATACTGGCCGTCGGGCAGCGCGTAGTGGAACTGGAACGTGCCGTCGCTCTTCAACGGGATTTGTTTGCCGTCAATGGTCACCTTCGCGGTCGGCTCGGTCGCGCCGTAGATGATCAGCTCGGCGTTCACGGCGAACCAGAAGCCTTTGCCGCCCGGCGCGGCGGACCAACTCGCGCCCATCGGACTGAACCCGCCCGAACTGATGTTCTCCAGCAACCGGCGGCGCAGCCACTCGCTAAGTTCAAGCGATCCCATCCGCACCCGTTGCAACACGTCGCCGCTCAACTCACGTTCGATCGCGGCGGCCTGCTCGGCGGTCCACGGGCCGACCTCGACGCCGACCTTGAAGGGGAACGGCGCGCCTTCCGTTTGCAGGCGATTGAGCGCGTCGGCGAGTTGTTCGCCGTCGTGGCCGTAGGAGCGGATGATGTTGACCAATTCCTCAAACGGCACATCCACCGGGATCGTGGCAAACCGCGCCGACGTGTCGGTTGACACCACCGCCGACGGAGTCGTCGCCTCGCGCAAGGCGCCAATGACGTGGAACTGGCCGTCGCGCCGCCAGTAACCGATCTGCGCGTTGTAGCTCGTGGAGGCGCGCACGCCGGAAATGTACCAGTTGCGCGACTCGTGGTGCAACGTCAGCTCTTGAACCGGCGCCGCGACATTCTTCTCGAACAGCCGCAACACGAGCCGGCCATCCGAGGCGCGCTTGCGGGCGTCGGCCATCTGTTGGCCCGTGAGGTCCCAGTAGGCGTAGAGCCAGTTCGGGTCGCGGGCGACAAGGAACAGGCGGCCCGTGCCGTAGCTGTCCGGCAGCTCGCCCAGCGACTCGTCGGCAAATTTCTGTTTCGGCGCCTTCGCCTTCGGCGACACGTCGAACTTGTGCGCCGCCATCGCCCCGGCATCGGCGGCACTGACGGACTTCTCCGCAGCCTCCGCCGCCTTGGGTTTGCGGGCGATTTTCGGCGGCGGCGCAGCGACGGGCGCGGCCGTCCCCGGCCGTTTGCGGATGGCCCGGCGGCGAACGATGTCGGCGACTCTCTTGACGGCATTGGAGGCGGTGGTGCCAAAGGGCTGGCGTTTGGAGTTGGTTTTCTTCTGTTGCTTGGCGCTGGCGATTTTCTCGGCCAGTTCGTCTTTCTTCAGAGTGGTGACACCGCGCAACCCAAGTCGCTGGGCGATCTTGAGCAGTTCGGCCTTTGTTCTGGCTGTTAATGTGCTTTTGTTCATAAGTGAAACCTCTTCGTTGTCGGACGGGGCGTAGCTTAGACCAAGCGACGCAAATGTAAAGCAGATTGGCCCCTGACACGCTCAGTAGCGCGGCGGCGGCGGATAGAGACTCTGGGTGTTGATCATGAAATCAATCACCTTCTGGTTGACGCCGGTATCCTTGAGATCAATGATCTCAGCAGTGGTCAGCCGATAGACGGTGCGGGAATTGCGGATGTGGCTGATCATCACCTCGTCGCTGATGCCCGCCTTGGCCATGGCCTTGATATCGGCGATGCCGAGCGGCTGGCCTTGTTCCATGCGCGGCACGCCCTGAACGCGCTGGCGCTCCAAGTCGCGTTGCTGCGAGTCCATGCCATGCCCGATGGCGCCGCCGGCGATGGCGCCAAGGACGCCGCCGATGGCCGCGCCGGCGCCGGCTTGTCCTTTCATGCTGCCGATAATCGCCCCAGTGCCCGCACCAAGCGCGCCACCCGTCAACGCCCCCGTGGCCGTGCGGTCAGTCCGCCCTTCCGGCGTCTCGCAACCAACAAGCCCGGCTACGATGACAATACTCAAAATGCCAAATACTGGATTTTTCATACTTTGCACTCCTCTCGTTTTCTTGATTGTTCGACCGAATCTAGCATGGCGCCATTCAACTTGCCAATGATCACCCGCCCGGTTTTGGCTGGCGGTGTAAGCCTAAAAAGTGTAACCGAAAATTTATCCTCACTTGATTCACTTCGTAACTTTGATTTGGTTGAGAAGATGTGCGTTCTTGATGACGGTATGAGAGGGATCTGAATATGCCGATCCGGAAAAACTGCACGCCCATCCCGATGTCCCACGCAAAAATCCAATCCTGAATCCGCTCGTAAAGCGGACGCTGCTGCTGTAACTGCCGACGTTGTCTCTCCAGGATTGTGGCCATACCGACACCAACTGGTCTGCACACTACTCGACCGCCTCGCCGCGTTCAAGTCCGCCGCTACCACAACAAACGCACACCGGCCACCGCGCTTAATACCAGCACCACCGCCTCAAACACGCGCTGATTCACCCGTTCCACGATGGCGCGCCCCAAAAACACCCCGGCGATGACCAGCGGCGCCAGCGTCAGATTCAACCACATCGTCTCCGTCGTAATCAAATCCAGCCCCCGGCTGAACGGCACCTTCAACAAATTCACAATCAGAAAAAACCATGCGCCCGTCCCGATGAACTCCATCTTCGGCAGCCCCACTGCCAACATGTACAACACCAGCACCGGCCCCGCCGCGTTCGCCATCATCGTCGTCATCCCAGCGAAAAAACCCGTCAACGCCGCAAACCACCACGTATGCGGCACACTCGCGTCAGCGCGCCGGCGCAACAAATGCAGCGCCACCATCACCAACACCGTTACACCAATCAACCGCCGCGCCAATGTCGTCTGCTCGTGTAGCCACCACATCAACCCGCACCCCGCCACAATGCCGGCGACGACCCACGGCATCAACTTGCCAATGTGCGCCCATACCGCGTGCCGGCGGTAAACAGCGACCGCGACGATGTCCGCGCAAATCAACATCGGCAACACAATCCCCGACGACGCAAACCCCTGCGGGAACAACATCGCAAAAATGGCTACCGCAAATACACCCAGCCCGGCAAGACCGGCTTTCGACATGCCAATGAGAATCGCGCCAGCAGCCGCCGATGCCCATTGCAGGCTGTTCATCGGACCCGCGCCAACTCCGACGCCTCTCGCCGACTGTGTGCGACCACTTGCTCGTTGTAACAACGCGTTGCCTCCTCCGGCGGCAACCCCGCCAGCAGCGGCGTCGCGCCGCGCGGGAACAAAAAGAACCGGCCATCCCGCGTTGCATCCACGCTCGGATGCCGGTCCAGCACCACGCTCACCACGCGCGCCGTCACATCACCAGCGATTTCCTTCGGCGACAACGGACCCTTCGCCTTCTCCAGCACGCCGAGCAACCGGCGCTCCAACTGTTCGAGCGCCGCCGCCGGCAACGTCGAAAAATAATCGTACCGGCTCGTCAACTCGTCGCCGGTTTCCGCGAGCAACAGCAGCGCACCCCACGGCTGGCAGCCACCGAGCCACGCTGCGCCGCGCCACGCGCCGAGTTCGGCCGACGTAACAACGCCGGCCGCGATGCGCTCGCGGCACGCAGCCAACAGCGGCTCCGCCGTCGCCTGCGCCAGCCGGCTGCGCAATTTGTCGAGCGCGCGCCGGAGGACTTGCCGGACCCGTTCGCGGGTCTGACCGCCGCGCGCCTCGGCGATCTCGCGCAGCGTCCGCCGTTTCATCTGCGGTCGGAACAATGGATCGTCCAATCCGTAACGTTGTTCGACGACAAATTGCTCGGCCGGCTTGAGAAACTCGGCAAGCCACGCCCGCAGGTCGGCGGGACGCGATGTTCCGGAAATGTTCCGGTCGGCCCGCTCGAAGAACCACGCGATGTTGCGCGCCGCCGATTTGCCGCAACGCGGGATGTGCGAGCCAGCGCGCACCCGAAGTTCCCCGACCGTGGTGATGCCGGCAGCCTGAAGCGCGCGGACAACGCGGCGCGCCAGCCCCGCCTCCGTCACCGGCCACTGGTCAATCTGTTCGCGGCTCAGTCCCATGAAATGCGACGCTCAGGGTGCGGGCGGTGTGACGCTGCCTTGCTGGATCATCTGAAGGCTCATGTCCGTAATGTCAATCGCCTCCATGCCTGCCGGCGGTTTGTACTGGAACATGGCGTCGTCGAGTTTCTCGTTGAACTTGATCTTGGTGAAATCAATCGTGACCACCGTCTTTGCGCCATCCTTGTCGAACTGCTCGATGCGATGGGTGAACCCGTCCTGCTGGCCGACGTGAAGCCGGGTCTTGCCGATGATGGCGACCTGTTGGGCCAGAGCGGGATTGGCGGCCGCTTCCTGTTTCCATTTGCCTTCGAGCACCCACATCGGCTGGCCGTCAATCGCCGCGCCGGGCACGAGCGTGTACTCCATGAACTGCCGGCTGTTTTCCCACTGGCGGGCCGGGTCGGGGTTTTGGAGCGCATCCATGTTCATGCCGCTGCGCACGGTGAGGTTGGAAGCAAGCTGGTTCATGTTCATCTTCATGATTTTCTTCTGGCCGAGCATGTCCATCTCCTGCCACATGATGCCGTCGCCGCCCATAATGATGATCATCTTGCCGAGCGCTCCGATCATGGGCATCTGCATTTCCGTGCGCGTCAAGCGCGGCGCCTTGAACCAGGTCTGCCCGTTCAACGTCATCGGCACGCCCATCAAGCTGATGCTCTGGCGCATCTCTGCCGACCACGTCTTGTAGCCGGTGCTTTTCACCGTGGCGAACTTCAGAATTTCGTCCACGGTCTTCGGCGGCTCGGCGCCGCGCACCGTGGCCGCCGCCAACACGATCACCAACATCCACCGCATCTTCATCAAAACCTCCGATTTGCGCAGCAGCCTAACACCGCCACCGTCGCGCCGCAATCCCGTTGTGCTATCTTCCCCGCATGACAATCGTTTGGTTCCGGCTCGACCTGCGCCTCGCCGACAACCGGGCGCTGGCCGCCGCCGCGCAACGCGGCGACGTCCTGCCGGTGTTCATTTGGGCGCCCGGAGAGGAAGGCGACTGGCCGCCGGGCGCCGCCAGCCGCGCGTGGCTCCGCCAATCGCTCCGCGCCCTCGACGCCTCGTTGCGCGAACGCGGCTCGCGTCTCGTCGTCCGACGCGGCCCGTCGCTCGTCGCACTACGCCAACTCGCCCGTGAAACCGGCGCCGGCGCCGTCTTCTGAAACCGCCGCTACGAACCGGCATTGCGCGACCGCGACGCGACCGTCCAACAAGCCTTGATCGCCGACGGCTTGCGCGTCGAGACGTTCAACTCGGCGCTGCTGTTCGAACCGTGGGACATCCGGAACAAAACCGGAACACCCTACCGGGTCTTCACGCCGTTCTACCGGGCGTGCTTGGCGGCAGGGGCGCACTGCGTGCGCCCTTCCGTGGGAATGAAAATCAATGGGGGCGCACGCTGTGCGCCCCTACATTCGGAATCGTTGCCGTTGTCGGAACTCACGCTCGATTCATCGTGGGAGCCGGGCGAGGCGGGGGCGCGGCGACGGCTCGCGGCGTTCGCGAAGCAGGCCGGCCAGTATTCGACACGACGCGACCGGCCGGACATTGACGGCACGTCGCGGCTCTCGCCGCACCTGCATTTTGGCGAGGTGTCGCCGTGGAAAGTCTGGCGGATGGTTACGACGGAGTGTTTTCGCCGGCAGCTTGTCTGGCGGGAGTTCGCTCATCATTTGCTCTGGCATTTTCCAGCGACGACCGATGCGCCGTTGCGGCCGGAGTTCGCGCGGTTGAAGTGGCGACGCGACGCGTCGGCGTTGCGGGCGTGGAAACAAGGTCGGACGGGGTTCTCGATGGTGGACGCGGGGATGCGGGAGTTGGTGGCAACGGGCTGGATGCACAACCGGGCGCGGATGGTGGCGGGTTCGTTCCTGGTGAAGGACCTGTTGTTGCCGTGGCAGGAGGGCGCGCGCTGGTTCTGGGAGACGCTGGTGGACGCCGACCTCGCGAACAACACGCTCGGCTGGCAATGGGTGGCCGGCTGCGGCGCGGACGCGGCACCGTTCTTCCGCATCTTCAATCCGCTGGCGCAGGCGGAGAAATTCGACCCGCGCGGCGCGTACGCCCGTCGTTGGGCAATCGAGCCGGCGAAGGCAATCGTGGATCACGATGCGGCGCGTGTGCGGGCGTTGGCGGCGTTCCGCGAACTGCGCGGCGGCTGAAGAAGAACGCGTTTGTTTTCGTCCAGCCGGCACGGTACGATACGCGCCCTGTGAAACGATTTGTGCTACTCGCTGTTCTTCTGGCTGCGATTTCCGTGCTTGGCGCGAGTCGCAGCCAACTGGTTTCCCCGGACGCGACCGGCCGTCTCGTGTACAAGCCGACCACCACGGGCGACACGATTCTGGATTTTTCCAACTGTGGTTACGCTGGCGGCGGCGTGAAGATTCTCGATGTGCCGGTCAAGGCAACGCTTCAGCCCGCCGCAACCGGCGACGACACGGCGCGAATCCAGCAGGCGATTGACGCGGTGGCGAAACAGGCGCCGGGCGCAGTGTTGCTCGCGCACGGACGATACCGGGTCGGCGGACAGTTGAAGATCGCAGCGAGCGGTGTGGTATTGCGCGGCGAGGGCAACAGCGAGTCCGGCACGGTGTTGATCGCGACAGGAAAATCCGTGCGCCACCTGATTGATGTCGGCGGCACGACGCGGATCGCAGAGTCGTCGCGCGAGAAGACCGCGATCACCGACGATCGTGTGCCGGTCGGCGCGCGGAGTTTTCAGGTACGCGACGCGTCGGGCTTGCGCGCCGGCGACACGGTGTTTGTTTCGCGCATCGGGAACCAGGAGTGGATTCATTTCATCGGCATGGACCAGATCAAGCCGGTCAAGGGTGAGCGGGACTTGACGCAGTGGTCGGCGTTTGCGTTGAAGTTCGACCGTGTGATCGCGGCGGTGTCCGGCAACCGGATCACGCTCGACGCGCCGCTGGCGTGCGCGGTCGAGGCGCGTTGGGGCGGTGGCGAAGTCTGGAAATATCGTGACACGCGAATCGAGCAGGTCGGCGTGGAGAATCTGTACGCCATCTCGGAGTTTGACCCTCGCAAGACCGAGAGACAGGGCAACCGCCCGTATCACAGCGATGAGGAGCACGCATCGGGGATAATCGACTTTGGCAAGGTCAAGAATGCTTGGGCGCGGAACCTGACAGCGGTGCATTTCTGCCACGGCGTTGTGCAGTTCGGCGGGGAATCGAAATGGATCACGGTGCAGGATTGCAGGGCACTCGATCCGGTTTCGCAAATCACCGGCGGACGCCGGTATCCGTACTCGATCGGTGGCCAACTGCTGCTGGTGCAGCGTTGTTACTCGCGCGGCGAGCGCCATGCGTTTGCCGTCGGCGCGCGCGTGTGCGGGCCGAACGTGTTCCTGGACTGCTTCTCGGAACAGGACTACGCGTGCAGCGAACCGCATCATCGGTGGTCGGTCGGCGGGCTTTACGACAACGTCCAGGGACAGATTTCGTTCGCTGATCGAGGCGCGATGGGCAGCGGCCACGGCTGGGCGGGCGCAAACTACGTCGCGTGGAATTGCCGCGGCTCGCTCACGTGCGAGCAGCCGCCGACGGCGCAGAATTATGCGATCGGTTTTGTCGGCAAAAAACGCGAAGGCCCGTTCAAGCGGAAGGATGGTTTCTGGGAGTCGCACGGCCAGCACGTCGAACCGCGCAGCCTTTACTTGAAGCAACTTGAAGAACGACTCGGCATCGGCGCATTGAAAAATATCGGTGCGCCGGTCGGCACCGTCGTTTCCCGTCCTCGCTCCAGTTGACGCTGACCTTGTTCGGTATTCTACTCAATGGTGAGACTAGAGATTGAAAGGAGTCCGTTATGAAGAAGCAAATCAGACGGTTGTTCATGGTGGTGTGGGTGGTGTTGTCGGTCGGGTTGTGGAGCATGATGTTCACAGGCTGCGCCAGCACGACAACCAGCGAGAGCACGGGCGAGTATCTGGACAACGCGGCCATCACTACAAAGGTCAAAAGCGCCTATGCGACCGACCCGGTGGTGAAAGCCTTGAGCGTGCATGTCAGCACCTTCAAGGGTGTCGTGCAGTTGACCGGGACCGTTAGCTCGGACACGGAGAAGAAGAGGGCTGAGGAAATCGCTCGCAGTGTCGCCGGTGTCACGAAGGTCAAGAACGGGATTGTCGTAAAACCTTAACCCCGCGAGAGAATCCAGTCGGCGGCAGCGTTGATGTCGGCGGCCACATGGTCGGGTTTGGTCTTGCCATCGGCGAGCGTTTCGCGTCCGCCGCCGGTGAGGACGAGCACCGTCGTGACACCGGCGTTGTGGCCGGTGTGGATGTCGCTGGGGCGGTCGCCAACCATGTAGCAGCGGGTGAGGTCGAGGCCAAATTCCTTGGCGGCGTCGCGGAGCGATTTCGGACTCGGTTTGCGGCAGTCACAGTTGTCGTCGGGATGATGCGGACAGACGTAGTAGCGGTCAATGCGGACGCCGTGGGCGGCAAATTGTTTGTTGAGGTGGTCGTGGACGATCTCGACGTGCTGGTGGGTGAAGAAACCGCGGGCGATGCCGGACTGGTTGGTGACGACGAGCAGTTTGTAGCCGGCGTCCTGCAACCGCTTCAACGCGGTGAAGGCGGCGGGGATGATGACGACGCGGTCGAGTTCGCCGACGTAGTTGGTGTCCTCCATGAGGACGCCGTCGCGGTCGAGGAACACGGCTCGTTGGGTTTTCATGCGGCGTGATTGTACGCGGAAACGCCCGGCCTGCAAGCCTGACCCGGCCTGTGCGCTTTGGAAAAGTAGCCGCACAGACAAAACTCGCTCTGGGGCGATAATGTTGGTATAGGAGATCAAGAGATGAAACGCATTCTGGTAATTGCCGTGTCGGGTTTGGTGTTACTGGCCGCGACCAGCCGCGCCGAGGACAAGAAGGTGGCGCACCTCGGCGTGACGACCGCGCCGGTGGACGAGGCGCTTGGCACACAGTTGAAACTGCCGCCCTGCGTCGGGTTGGTGGTTGAGTACGTGGACGCCGACAGCCCGGCGGCGAAGGCGCTTGCCAAGAACGACGTGCTTCACAAGCTCGGCGACCAGCTTCTCGTCAACCACGCCCAGTTGCAGGCGCTGCTGCGCGCACACAAACCCGGCGACACCGTCACGCTCACCGTCATCCGCGCCGGCGAGAGCCGGAAATGCGAGGTCCACCTCGGCGAACGGGCCGAACCAGAAGCCATCGAGATCAACATGCAAGGCTTGCAAAGCGTGCCCGGTGAAATCGCCAGGGCCATCCAGATTGTCATCGGCACCGCCGGCAGCAACGTGATCAAGGTGTTGCCGCAGATCAGCGTCATGATCAGCTCGAACATTTCCGCCATCGCCGGCGTGCAAAGCGTCACCACCACCGTCAGCAACGCTTCGCAGGTCTGCGTGAAGGCCAACAAACGCGGCACGTTCACGTTGACCTGCACCGACGGCAAGAAGCGGTTCACTGCGATCTCGAAGGACGGCAAGACGCTCTTCGACGGCCCCGTCAACACGACCGAGGAACGCGACAAGCTTTCCGTCGAGTTGAAGAAGGAACTGGCCGAGTTAGAGAAAACCGCCAAGCCGCCGAAGACGAAGTAAGGGTGCAGCAGTTGTAGG
>Ga0163200_1000717_pt1 | contig 13343 bp, 18 predicted proteins | sample PL_2010_200m_FD_113535 | JGI IMG/M metagenome (GOLD analysis project Ga0163200, IMG submission 113535) | Freshwater microbial communities from Powell Lake, British Columbia, Canada to study Microbial Dark Matter (Phase II) - PL_2010_200m | ecosystem: Environmental > Aquatic > Freshwater > Lake ... | reverse complement strand
GTAGGCGCTTACGTCTACCTGCCCACTGCTTGACATTAACAATCCTCGAAGATCACCGAGATGCGTAATGATGAACTTCAGTTCGGGACGGTCTAGGAAGGTCGTAAGAGTAGCGATAAGACTGACGATGGTCGGTGCAAACTCCTTGACAACCGTCTCAGTCAGTTCGTGAATAGCTGCTTTCATCCCATAGATGGCCTTGGCCTCATCGCTCAGGGCTTGCTCGGCGTGTTCGCCGCCCGCCTTGACTAACTCCAAACTAGCGGCGAAGTCCTTTGCAGCCTTGGCGTTGTAGCCGTGAAGCTGAAGCATCCGATTCAACAGCATCGGCTGACCCTCATACGCTTTGGTCATACCATTGACTACCATCTGGACATCCTCACCCTGAACGGTTGCAAAGCGCAGGGTGGTGGTTAAGTATTCCTGAGCCTTGGTCGTGTTGCCCGTTGCCTGTATGAGTTGCTGATAGCCCCGGAAAGCCGAGTCGCGTGTCTGGCCCCAACGCATAAACTCAAAGCTGGACTTCTCCATCGCTTCACGGACGCCCGCAGTTGACAAATGCAGATTGGTCATGGCAACCACGACGCGATTGATGGCCGTTGTGTCTTGGGCAAGATCGTTGAATGCCTTCATCGCCGCGCGAATTGAGACATAGGAAGCGCCGGCCTGAAGAGCCATCTTGGCGTAACCCTCGGCCATCGACTTTGTGTACTTCTGTGTGTTGTCGCCGACTTCCTTCGTTTGGACCCCCATGGACTTCAACTGCGTCATCACCTTGTCGTAGTCTTTGATTGCTACGCCAACCCACATCGTGCCGGCATTCACCGACCCGGCCCCGGTCATTCCAAAGCCTTCAGCCATCAGCTATCCTTCCCCGGCTTGCGCTTGTCTGCCAGCCGTGCCGACGCTTCGCCTAGCCGCTGGACTACGAATAGGCTCAAGTCGTCAATCACGTCAAGAGTCCATCCGTAAGCCTCAGCCATCGAGTGCGCTAACTCCCAGTAGTCGGTGGTTCGCTCTTTGTCGCCGGGACCGACCGAGGCTTCTACGGCAACTGGCCGAAAGGGTCGCGTTGCGCCGCCTCCGTGATAGCCGCGAATGCTGTGACGATTTCCGCCGCGCTACAATCCTCGACCATCTCATCCACAAGCAGGTAATAGCTCCTGACGAAAACCCGCTGCCAGTTGGTGAACTTCGGGAGGTAGTCTTGAACGTCAAGTGGTAAATCGTCACCTTCCTTCAACCCCTTCATACTCTCGGGCGCTTCTGGCATTACGCCCGCGTCTCCCTGCGCCCGCACGAAGCGCATCGTGTGTCCAGTTGCGCGCGTGAACTCCTGCCCGCGTAACTTCACGGTGAAGGTTGCGAACTCAGGCACGGCTCACCTCCCAGCACTTGACTTCGGCGGATTGACACTCGCCCGCCAGAATCCGGCTGACCTGCTTGCCGATTGCCTTGCGAATCGCGGCCATGACCAGCGGTTCTGGCCGTTCGGCTGTCATCCCGTCTTTGCAGTGGAGCTTATCCCACAGTAACCGCATCCCCGGACCCGTCACTGTCAAGACGCAATTGCCGTTTGACCCCGGCGCAACGCGAACGGTAGACCGGAGAGGGTCTACCGCCGCGATTGCCGCCGCAAGGTCTGTGATTTCGGTTGTAACCGACTCGATGCTTATGCTCATACTTCAGCGCCTCCTAAGCGCCTTCGGTGTAGATATAGGGAACGTCGGTTCCATCGCAAGGGTCAACGCAGGCCAGCAGGCAATCCGCCGTTGTCACCTGCCCCGGCCCGAGCGGGATTTCCGCGTTGGTCGGTAGCACCTGCGCCAACTTGAGCAGCAGATTGCACCGCTTGCCATCCTTGCGCGTCCACGCGATAGCGGCCGGGCCTCGGTCGGTATCGGTATCGGCCGCGCTGGGCGATAGAACCCGCGCGCCCGTGCTGACGTTGATCACGATTCGGCTTGACTTGATACCGAGCGCGTGCGCCATTGCGTCTGCCGTCTGGTCGGTGCGCTTCAGATAGATGCCGATGGAGCGCCCGGTCACAAAGTACCCGAGCGGCGCGCCGCCCGTCTCATTGTTGGGCGACTCCACGACGTTTGACTTCGGCCTCACGACCTTGCCGAAGCAATTCCACAACTGGCCCGTGCCAAATACTACCGTAACCGGCCCGCAGTGTTCGAGGTTTGGGTTGTCCATGATTCCTCTTTACGCTGCGATGGCGCGCGGACTCTTGGTCTGAAACTTCACCGCGTCCGCTGCCGTGCCGCCGCTCAGTGTGACGGCCGTAATCTTTGCCGGATAGGTCTTGGCGGTATTGGGAATAACCTCGACCGCCGCCGCGAGTGCCGTGCCTGACGGGATAACGCAGGTGCCGATCCACGGAGTCACACCATCGGCCAGTAGTCCGGTAAGCGTGTAGGTGGTCGTGGTCTTGTATTCGTCTGCGTCTGAGCCCGCAGTGACAAGCCCCTCCAATAGCGCGCCTGCGTAGAGCGTCGTATCAATCGGCGCGGCAACGTAGGCAAGCGTGCCCGTCGCCGCAGCCGTGTTGACGCACGTTGCCATCTGGACGCCCGTCGGTGCGCTGGCATTGGCTGCACTGACCGCTGATGTCCCGAACTTGGCGCGAAGAGCCTTGACCAGTTCGTTTGTCAGTAGCGGATTGGTCAGGGACGCCTTACTGTTGGTCACCCAGGAATCGAAGCTCGTGCGCTGAACTGACCCGACATCGAGCGGCGACGTGGCGGAGTTCTGCCAGTAAGCCGCCAGGATGTCCGCGAACCAATCCGCTGAGGATTGCTCTAGGTTGCTCAGCGCCAGGTCCGCGACCTCGGCCGCAACCCTCACCGCGTCTCCGATTCCGTTGTCGTCGTTCAGCCCGTGGGCTGCCGACTGTATCGCCGCCGTGCCCGCCTTGACGGTAGTCACCGCGTCCGCCAGCGTCTTGAGGCGGAAGGCTATCTTGGCCTCCAGCGTCGCAAGATTCGCTATTGTGAACTCTGCCATTGACACCTCCTATGGTGTAAATCGTATTTGTTGGACGGTTATGCTTATGCGAAGTGCCGCCGCAAGCCAGCCGTGCGAAGTCAAGGGACTGGTCGCGTCAATGTCCTGCGTGAGTATCCGCGCGTCTACGAGCGTAAAGCCTGCCGGCTGCGTGAACGTAGACTCTTGAACCGACACGCACCACGGCTCGATCTTGGACCGGAGCCAGTTCAAGACCGCCTGACGGCGTGACAGCGGGAACGTCTCAGTCTTGCCCCTGAACCGCTCCAGACCGTAAAGCTCAATTGTGTATTGCTGCGCGGGCGCGTTGTGCAGAATCTCGGTCACGCCCGGTAGTGGCCCGCCCTCGGCCGGCATTGACATGGGCAGACATATCAGCCGCGTGCCGTCCGGTGAATCACGGTATTGCCGGTCAAGCGGACTCGGCGCGGTTTCGTCGCCCTCGCGCCATATCGCCCGCAAGCCGTCCGTGCCCACGGGGAAGAGCGCGACCAGTAGGTCCGTCAGTTCCTTGAACAGGACGCGCGTGTAGGTCACAGCGTATTCTCGACTGACCCGAGTAACTGCGGGAACTCAGCCTCGACCATGTAGCGCGACGTTGACAGCCACGGCCAGCGGTAGCCCCAGACCCATAGACCGCGCATCCGTAAGTGTCCGCCCCATGATTCAGTTGTCCGCCCGCGCGCGCCCGTTGCAAGGTCTAATGTCTTGACGCTCTTTTTGTGGAAGTCGGCATAGGGTTTCAGACCGTGCCGCTCACACCACTTGATGAGCATGTAGCGGAGCGTCCCGTCGGCGTTCCAGAAGCTCACAAAATGCCGCTTGATTCCAAGCTCCTGCATAATGGGATATGCCGCAACTCCCGCGCCCTCCTCGCCCATTCGCATCGGCGAGAGAATCCCCCAGCGAACTTCCGTCCCGTCAAGCGTCAGGGCATAACTGACGTGCGCGCGAGCGTAGCCGGTGTCAACCTTCATGCCTTGTGCGGCGTAGCGCATCCCGGTCAAGCCGACGCGCGTCAGAAACCGCTGGCAGACCTTCGATAGCCGAATCTGCGCTGGCCCGGTGTCAATCACGCCCGCAACCGGCCCGCCTGTGAAGCTGATAGGGGAGGCAGCGAAGTCCATTATCTCTGTGACTCCCGCAATAGCAGCTTGCATTCTGCCGCCGTCGCCTGGACTTCGGCTACGTCAAAGAATCGCCCCTCGTGTGCGCCCACCGGGTCGTTCACGAAGCACGCTTTGACGCACTCCAGTACGTCAATCAGGAGCGTCGAATAGCCGGGCTCCAGCGGTTCAATCTTGGCCGTCCAGTTGGCGTCGAGTAGCTGGCCGGTCTGACGGGTAGACGTTCGCTGCATTCCCGTGGGCTGGAGCGAACATAGAGCCTCGTGTGCGACTTCGGTCTGCGTGCCGGTCCCGGCCTCCGTGCCTTTCACCGGGTCGCGCCGCGTGTAGAGGTTGACCCGGCAGTTCACGTCAGACAGTTTCAGCACTTACTCCCTCACCGCGTCGTAACCGCAATCTGAGTAGGGCATCAGTCCATCTCGGATTCGCGCGAGGTCAGGGACCGTGCCCTCTTGCATCCCTCGGTGTATCGTGTGCATCGTGTCAATCACGATCTGTAGCAGTACGGCCTTGACGGTCGTATCGCGCATATACCCGCCAGGATACGTGACAGCTACGTCGCCCGCCGTCGTGAATATCAGCCGCTTGATTCCGATTGTGACGTCCGCCTCGGCAACCGTCTCGCCGCCAAGCGTGAACGCCGACAACACGGAGAATGCCAGCGCCGTGCCGGTCGGTTCTCGCAGATACCAGACATACTTCGTAGAGTCGATAGCGTCAGGTGTCGTGTGACCCGCATCCGTGTAGCTCGCCGGCTCCAGTGCGCGCCCGGTCATGCCCTTGACCTTGACCTCGGCTAATCGCAGTATACCCGCCCAGTAGTCTCCCGCACTGATGGGTGAGTTAGTCGGCTTGGCGGCGAGAACTTCATCTAGCGTGAACATCTGCCCCCCTCGTAGTCTCCCGCCGTCATCATCTTGTGCGGGTAGCGCCCGCGCGCGGGTAGACCAGTCGCCGCTTTGACGGTTCCGTCAGTGACTAGGGCGCGGCCGTAAGTATCGCTGAGGCTCACCTCCTGCCCCGGCCGCAGACGTTCGCCGTCGTAGACGAATGACCGGACTACCCGCACGCGGATGCTCATCTATCTCTTGCCGTGCTTCTTGCTCTTATCGGGCTCGACCACCTCGGCCGGCTCGTAGACGCCTAGCCCCGCCCACGTCTTGACGAAGTGGTCAGGCGCGTCAACCTCGGACCCGGCCTTGTGGACTTCCTTCCCGATGAGCGTGTGTTTCAGCAGTCGTATCTTCACGACCGCCTCAGTCCCTGCGCCAGATCGAGTAGGTGCATTTCTTGACGTTGTTCCCCGCGTCCTTGCCCGTCCAGATGAACCGGTAGTCGAAGGCGTTGTTGTACCATGCAGCCCCCTCAGCCTGCAGCGTCGGGATGCTGTCGTAGATGTAGCCGTCAACCGCAAGCGTCCAGGTGTCGCCGGCGTCGGCAGTCGCCATCGTCAAAGACTGCCATGCCCCCCCCGGCACGCGCTTGTATTGGAGCGTCGGAATCACGGAGAGAATCGCGGTGTTGACCGTCTCGGCGTAGAACGTCACGCCCCAGGACGTAGACCCACGAATCCAGTCCGCCACGGAACCTGTCGTACAGGCCGCCGTACTTGCGATGGTCTGCGCCGAACTGATAGGCGTCAGGTTCATCATCGTGACACGAGCCCCGAGAGCCGTCCCGACGAACACGAGGACGGTCAGAGCCAAAAGCGCTACTGTGATGTTGCGCTTCACGGTTAGCTCGCAATCGTGACGGTCGTTTTCTGGAACGCCTCGGGCAGTGCGCACTTGCCGTCGTTGTCCTTGCGGACAACCCACATGCCCTCGCCGGTATCCGCCAGGCCTACGCCGTCATCACTGTACCGCAGGCCCATGTCGTACCCGTCGAACAGGTAGTAGTATTTCAGGTCGCCCACGACTACGGGATAGGCGCTGGCCGTCGCGGTGAAGCCGGAGTGCGTGCGAATCGGGATACCCATGAAGTTGTCGAGCTTCATGGCGAGGATGGCCGGGTCCATTGACCCGTCAACTCGCGTTGCAAGTTCGGCGTGCAGCTTACCTTTGACAAAGCGCGGCATGATGAGCGTCGCTGACGGACTGGCGTCGTAGCCATCCGTCCATGCGTAGATGAGGGACATCAATGTCCGGGCGATGGCGCCGACCACTTCGGTTGTCTTGTATGTGGACTCAATCGTGGTGTTGGTCAGGATTCCTTCGTAGCAGTTGGAACCCGCGCCGGTTGCGAACTCGGAGAACTCCAGGGCCGCGACCTTGATGGCCATCATCTCGACCAGGAACGCCATGAAGTCGGGGCTCGCGTTGCGCATGAGCTTCTGCGATACCATCAGCTTGCGGCTGAGTTCGTAGGTGCTCCACTGGACACGGTCGACCGTCTGCGTGACAGCGGTCGCGGCCACCTTTTCCGCGACACGCTCGGCCGCGCGGCTCACGCCTTCCACGGCCATCGAGCCGGTTGACTCGGCCACGGGCACGATCTGGCAGAGTTGTCGATGCCATGTGCGTTCGTTCATCAGCCGGATGAACGCAGTCTTGAACCCGACCGGCACGGCATAGGCGACGTTGGTAGACCCGGTGCTTGTCAGGTCCTTCGACTCGCCCTTGAACGGCCCCATAGGGAACGACTTGGGGTTATTCTTCGCCATGTCGAGAATAGCGGAGGTGTTCTTGCTCTTGACGGCGTTGAGCCACTGGACGTTCAGATCAAGGTCATCGACGGCCTTGACTACTTCGACTGTGGCCTTGAAATCCGCGAACTTCTTGTCGAGGATTGCCGTCAGTTCGTCTTTTGAGACGCTCGGCGGCAACTCGCTCTTGACCTTTGCGGCTATCTGGTCAAGGAAAGCCTGCTCTTCAGCAGTCATTTCGTCACTCCTTGGTTTGTTACTTCGGACGCAACACGCTTCAGGAAGCCGCCAAAGCCGCTCTCGCGTTCTACCTGGAGAGACTTTCCCAGTCGCGTGATTAGCCCGCCCTTGCCGTCCGCGGACGGCGGGGCGGAATTGTGTTTGGGGCACTTCTCGCAGCCGATACACTTCACGTCAAGCCCCCAGTCGTGAAGCTGGTCGCACGTCACCCGACCGCTCTTACGGGCAGACTCCAAAGCCTTGCCCATTGCGTAGGGGTTCATAGGGATACCCACGAGCGAATACTCGTAAAGCTCCCAGTCCAAGACGTGCCGCACCGGGACCTCTTGACCATCCGCCATCTTCTCCGGGCGCATCTCGGACTTACGACTCTGCCAGCCGATTGACCACGCATTGAGGATGTCCTGGATCACCCAGTCGAAGCACAGAGCAGGGAATCCGTCAACGGCTTGCGGGATACTCGGCTGATAGAACTGAGACTCGACCGCGATTCCCTTCTCGCCCTTGAAGGTGTCTATCCCCATTGACTTCGGCTTCCCTAGCGGCTTATAGTCGCGCATCAGGTCATATCCGTGCATCCAGAACATCCGCACGCCGTTGACTGACGGAACCATACCGTCAGCGTGTACGATGTCCGGCGGCATCCCTCGGTCAACGTGCTCCGTCGTGATGAAATGCGTCACCGTCAAGTCACTGACGTTGAACTTCAGCGGACGCGGCAGCGCGCCGTAGAAAAGTCGCTCTAACTCCATGTCACTCTCCAACTCTGTGACCCGCCGCCAGGTGCTTGCCGTATCGAGCGGGTACGTTTATTGTTTGGCCTACCCTCAGCACATTCCATTCCGTCACCTCTTCAACCGCCATAACCAGGTTTGCGTCTTGCGGGGTCTTGATTGTCAGCAGTAGCGTGACGCGAGGGTCAGTGCTGGTCGTGTCTACGCCCACGGTCTTACTGACAATCTCGCCGCCAATCATACGAACGCCGTTACTGAGGCGAGCGGCGTCCATGATGTCACTGCAGGCCAGCATCAGCAGCGCGGCGAGTAATGTCAATCTCATTCGGTTGCCACAATAGGGAGAACCGAGCATCGGCAGTTGCAGATTTCCCCCGCCGAACCATTGGGGTCTCCGGGATATTGCAGAAGCTCCCCGCCGATGTCGAACGATTGTCCAAGGTCAACCGTCTGACCGTCGGCGGCCGCGTGATCTTCTCGCGTGCGGTCATCCTGAGTGGCAAGCCATTCTGCCCCGGTACAGACGCCGGAATCTTGATACTCGTCCATCTTGCCCGCGTTCAGTGACCCGATGACCTCAGTCCGGGCAATCCGCTCGGCGCGCGCCGGCGATAGGTCGGCGGCCGATTGCAGCGCGTCCATCATCTGCTGCAAACTCCAGCCCTCGGCCACTCCTTGAGCCTGTAGCGCAGAGACCGCATCGAATGTCAAATCCTCGGTCAGTTCGCTCCAGTGCGTCGCGCGCCACTGTATCTCGGTCAGAACGCGGCTGGAGAACTTGCGCTGAGTGAGCGCGTAGGACTTGCGGCTTGCGGCAATCTCACGTTGTGCGAGTGCCTGACCTGCGGACCACACGCCCGAGATAAGCGGCAGGCGCTTCTGCTCCCATGCCTTGCGCGTCGCCGTGCGGTCATAGTTCAGTGCGTGCGTCTTCTCCCACTGAGACTCGGCATGTGTCTTCAGGTCCGCCTTGAGCGAATCGAGCAACCCCGTCATCGCCTTGGCGTAGCTGCCAAGCTTGCGACTACCGTCTGCCGCCTTGACGCCCTCGACATACTCCGTCACCTTCGTGTCGAAGTTCTGCCAGTGCAGCGCGCGGACTTCAGGCGAGCGGCCGTTCACCGAGTCGGCCTTGACCGGGGCGGGTAGTGCGGCGGGGAATAGACCGTGCAACGCCTTGCTGAGCGCGTCGGCCGTCTTGGACTGACTCGGCAGACAGCGGCCATAGAACGTCTTGACGCCTAGCCCGCGCCCAAGCGACAGCCCCGCAGGCACGCCCGCGAGCCCGGCAGGCGCGGCCACGCGCGGGATGTCAAACTCACCACCGAGCGGGTCCAGGCCAGCCATCACGCGCCATTCGTCGGCGGACTCGCACCCGGCGCGCACCGCGTCAAGGTGTAGCTTCAGCCGCTCATCTGCAATCCGCTGGAGGAAATAGCTCTTGAACTGGTCGAACTCGACCGTGATGCCCTGCCAGCTACTCTCAGTCCAGAGCGGCAGATAGAACTCTTGAATGATCGCCGCGATACGCCGCCACAGAGGTTGCAGCTTGAACTCGCTGAAGATAGCGATCTGCGCATCCATATTGGCATAGTTCGCATACTCCAGGATACCCACGAGCGACGGCGGTACGCCCATGACGCCACAGATGGTTTCCTTGTCCTCTTTGAGCAGCCCGAGCAGTGCGAGGTCAGTCGGCTTGAGGGTCGCCGGAGTAAACGACCACTTGGCCCCGGTCGAACTCGATGCGACGAATATCTTACCCGCATTACTCGCGCCCTTGTGCCGCGCCTCAAACTGCCCGAGCATCTTCTTCGCTTCCTCGGCAGGCACCATGCCCTCGTTTGAGAGTATGCCGCCCACGGTCGCGCCATTCTGAAGCGAAGTCGCATTGAACTTGCGCCCGCTGTAGTCGTGCTGCCATGCCAGCGCAGCGGCTTCGATTGATGACGTGCCGTCTAGGAAGTTCACCGGGTCGGGACGGCGGATAGCGATTACCTGCTCCGCCGACACGCGTCGACCAAAGACGTTATAGAACCTGACCGGGAGGGATGACCCCTCAGGCTGTACATGCTCGCCACTGAGCGGCCACAGCACGCTTCGTCCCGTCTCTATTGGCGAGTACCAGTACCCTACGCCCGTCATTTCCATGTTGCCCACGGTCTGCCCGAGGAAAAGACTCCAGTCCATCTCGGGGTTCGGCTTGCGCAACACCATCGCGGGACCGCCCGTGACAAGCGTCTCATTCCGCTTGAATATCAGCGGCAGTGTGACTGCCGACATAATCCTGTCAAGAGACGCCCAGACGTAGGGCGAGAACTGGTAAGCCTGCGAAGCCTGCGTGATTGACTCGACGCGATTGATACCGCCGAACATCTGCGGGAACGCGGCAAGCATCCCGGCCTCGTCGCTGATGCTTATCTGCTGGAAGTCCTTGACACTTATCCGCCGTCCGCTCAGTACCCGCAGCGCCGTGCCGAGTCTACTCATAGCGTCATGTCCTCACGCCCAGCCATAGAACGCCTCGCCAGGTTTGCCCGTCGCGTGCGTGTAGCGCATCTCATCGCAGCCGTCATCCTTGGTCTTAACCATGTCCTCTTTCGTCCCGCTCGCCCACACGTAGCCGCCAAGCTCGTCGGTCGTGCAGCACGGCTTACCCTCGGCCCGGCGTGCGTTGTCCTCTTCGACTACGGCATTACCGCTGTGTCCTGAGTTGTCGTCAGCTAGGAAGTAAATACGGCACGGTGTCATTCTCTCACCACTCGGATCGCTCGGGTCAGTGTGAGGGAACTTCTCATAGACCGCCTGCTGCCCCTTCAGTCGGTCCTTGTACGCTGGGCGCGTGATGATACCGTTCTCCTGGAGCGTGGCGCGGTCCTCTGCGTCGTGGTCGCAGACGGCCTGGATGGGCTCAGGTAGTCCAAGTGCCTTGTGCGTCGCGTGTATCTGCCGGGCGTGCTCTCTGACCGTCCGGCGCGTCATGTAGATTTGCTTCTGCAGGTATGACACGTCGCCGCTCGATTGTCTCCACCACGAGAACACGAACGGATGGTCGAAGCCGAAATCACAGCCGCAAGTCCAGCCCATCTGAGCCAGCGCGTCGTGAGTGACAATCAGCTTGCCGGTCGAGTCAACGTAGCCCTCAGCATTGCGGTGTAGCAACTGGACGCGCGGGTCATACGGGTAAACAAGTCCCTCATGCGCCGCCCACTGGTTCAGCGCGAATCGCTGCCGATGCACCCCACGGAGCGAGTCAAGCATGGCGTAGTAGGCCGGCGGCAGGAGCCCGGCGCTTGCCGGGATAGTCGGCCCCTCGATGAGCCGGTACGTGATTCGCGGTAAGGCAGGGTCGCTTGGTTGCGGGCCGTTGCCCTCGTAGAACCACTGGTACAGGTAATGCGCGGGCGTGTCGGCGTTGCACAGAAACATGACCTGGTTGAATGGGATACCCGGCTGCCGTGCCGAGCGCAAGACCATTTCCTCGAGCGCGGCAAGGTCGGTGAACTTCTGCGCCTCGTCTATCACGGTCAAGCCATATTCGGTCCCGCCCCACGGATTCTGACCCGTCTCACTCGGTTTCAACCCGCCGAACTTGATGTGCGTCTCGACGCCCGTGGGCGGCTTCAGTGTCACGACGCCCTCGGTCTTATTCACGTCCTTGACCCACTGCGGCGGCACGCGCGCAAGGAAGAGCGGCATGGCGATTGTGCGCGCCTCGTTTGCGTACTGGCGCAACCAGCGCACGCGCAAGCTGGGCAGGTCGCCAAGCCAGACGATGCACTTTCGCAACGCGGCCTCGGTCTTGGCCGAACCCCACGGCCCGCAGAATAGCACGCGGTCATCGACGGCGTTGATAGCATCGGCCTGTGCCTGCGTAACGGGCGCGAAGTCGTAGATGCTCACGTCAATGGTCGGGCTGGGTGCTGTTGCAAGCTGAGTGGGATAGGTCGCCTGATTCACCGGCAGCCCGTAAAATGCGGAAGCCCCGGACAATGCCATGGCGGTAGCAAAGCACAGGAGAATGGTCAATCTGTCGCCGCCTTGTCCAATTCAAACACCTCGACACAATAATCAGCACCGCCTTGCTCGCTCGGTGGCTTAAAAACGAGAGTGGGAGAGTCTGTCGTAGACGGATACTCTCTGAACCCCGCCACTAACTCGGTCAAGGACGCCCGAGCAAGTTCCATGCTCGACCAAACTCCGAGAATATCAAACTCCTCCCAGTCCTGCCGCGATGTGATAAAGACCTTCACTCGCCCGCCTGTCTTGACGGAGGCACGACGCCGCTGTAGTGGATTGCGATGGACAGCGGACCGCCGTCCGGGTCAGTGAGTGCCAGCGCGGGCTTGCCATACGCCGTATCCCTGCACCACGTCGCCGCGCCCACGTCGCCCTTGATGGCTTCGTTTCGCATGGCCTCGCAGATGGCCTCGATGCCTGACATCTTGTAGACCTTGCCCTGCTTGGACACGTCAACCATCTTCCCGAGCACCCGTTGACATATCTCCTGAAGCTGCGCACGCCGCTTGGTCGCGCCGTTCGCGCCAGTGGGGTTGCGCACCTCGCCGGGCTTGCACGGTATCAGCTTGCCGCCGCGCCCTTTGCCAGAACTAATCCCGGTCTTGTTTTCAGGCATGGGCTTCCTTGGTCGCCTTGCGACCCGTGAACGCTTCCCATCTGACAACGGATACGTCCACATATCGTGGCTCGATTTCCATACAGTAGGCGATTCGGTCGAGCTTCTCGCAGGCTATCAGCACGCTCCCGCTGCCGAGATACAAATCAAGCACCGGGTCGCCGTCAAAGTCTGTCAGTATCTGCGCGAACAGACCGACCGGCTTCTGCGTCGGATGCACGCGGTCTTTGAGCTCGTCCTTGCGGTTGCCCGCCCGCACGAGCCCTGACCACGTGTGCCGATACATCAGCGTGTGTCCGCCCTCGCTGACCCAAGCCAGTTCGACCTTCGAGAAGGTTGACTCAGCCGATACGCCCTTGTCCCATACAAGCCAGCACGCAGACACGGGCATCTTGTCGGCAAAGTGATTCACGCCGAAGATGATTGACCTCTCGGCCAGCCCGAGCAGGTGCGCCGGGTCGAATGGCTTGTCGTCGTTCTGAATGACCTCGTAGACGCGAGGCTTCACAATTCCCGGCCCGCCCACTTTCCCGGTCAACACGCCAGAAGGTCTCCCGCCCGGCTGCCGCACGCGCACAAAGCCCAGAGGCCCGCCGCCGCCGACGACGTTGCCCTTGACTATGCTGATTCCATACGGCGGGTCGGTCAGCAGCAGCCCCGCCTTGCCGCCCGCCATCAGCCGCGCCACATCCTCGGGCTTGGTCGAGTCGCCGCACATAACGCGGTGCTTGCCGCACAGCCACACGTCGCCCGGCTTGGTGCGGCTCGGCGCGGCGTCCGGCACTGCGTCGTCGTCGGTCAGGCCCGGCTTGCCGCCCTTGCCGTGCACCAGCGCATAGACCTCGTTGCGCTCGAACCCCGTCAGCGTCAGGTCGAACTGCCCGTCGTCCAGGTCAACCAGCTCGTCTTTGAGCAGCGTCAGGTCAGACGTGGCCCGGCGCGTCCACTGG
>Ga0163200_1000714_pt1 | contig 13366 bp, 11 predicted proteins | sample PL_2010_200m_FD_113535 | JGI IMG/M metagenome (GOLD analysis project Ga0163200, IMG submission 113535) | Freshwater microbial communities from Powell Lake, British Columbia, Canada to study Microbial Dark Matter (Phase II) - PL_2010_200m | ecosystem: Environmental > Aquatic > Freshwater > Lake ... | reverse complement strand
GTCTGGATGAATGACCGCTCGGCTTTCAAGATCTCGCGGTAGAACGCATCATCAGTTGCCAGCGTTGCAAGGATACGGGATGCATTCTCCGGGCCAACTCCCCGCCCGGACAGCGCGATCACGGCTTTTTTCCCGGACGAGAGGACGATGTTGGCGTTCTTTAACAGGCGCGACTCGATCGCCCGCTCTTCCTCGTTCTTCTTCTTCTTTTTTACCGTTGCATACACTTCCGCCTCGTACGGTTTGAGCGCGGCGATGAGCCGTGCCCCGCACTTCGGGCACTGGGGCTGATCGGGAACGCGGGAGACCACCGTGTGGCTCTTCCAGTCCCGGCAGTTCATGCACGCGAGAACCACATCGTCCTCGAACAACCTCCGCTTCAGGGTCGCTATCACTGCCTGATCCGCAGTGGGAGGTGGGATCTGGTCACGGGAAGAGAGGAGTCCCCCGGCACCAATTAGGGACTTTTGTCCAATCGCAACCTTGATCTCACCGCTTTGCACCCGGCTGACGATCGCAGCGGCTCCATCCACGTCCATATACTCGGAGAGCAGTTCCCGGTAGGCTTCCTGCTGGACAACCGTATCATCAAAATACTCGAGCAGGCGCTGGATGCTGATCCGCTCGTAATCTGCATCCGGATCGATCGCCCCGAACTTCTTTGCGATCTGGACGAGTTTCCACTTAAAGAGCGCCGTCCGTTTCAACGCAAGACGCAGGATACCTGAGAGGTGGAGCGGGTCAAGCCCGATGAGGATATCGCGGACGTCCGATGCCCGTATATCGGATGGCAACCGCAGCAGGAACCGGTACGCATCCAGTTCGATCCCGACTGTCGTCCCCCACCGTGCGGAGATCAAAATCGAGAGCACGCGCCCGAGCGCCTCGTTCGCCTTGTGCCCCGCACAGACATTGCAGACCACGCCGTCTTCAGCATTTTCGAGCGTGATGAGCTGGTCCGTCGGGACCAGAGACCGGTTCTTCTCCATTTCGGAGAGGAAGTGCCCCGCGAACGCGATCCCCTCCTTCTCGTGGGTATAATCTGCGACGTTCTGCTGCCGTCGGATCGCCCCGACTTCATGCGCTACCGCGTAGGGCACCGGGATCTGCTCGCCTTCCCATGAAGGCAATTCGCCGATCGCTTTTTTCGCCGGCTCGACCGTCAGCCTCCCATCGGCAAGCTCGATCACACGCCAGAGCTGCCCTTTTGTGATAAACACAACTCCCGTGTGTATCCAGCCGACGACAAACGACTCATCGAGCGTGCCGACAGTCCGGCGCGAGACCATGTCGAAGATCGGCACCTTCTTCTCATCATGGATCATCGAGAGGTTCCCGGAAAGGTAGCGGCGCGCCCGTGCGGTCGTGATGATCCGGGTGTCGTCGATCCGGATGATCCGGTGCTCCTCCAGCTGCCGGCAGATATCATCAAGGAGCGTCCCGCTCTTTGCAAAGATCGCACTCCGTTCGATGATCTCCCGGACACGGGAGCACTCGATCTCCCCGTACTCCACCGCCATCGCCGCCACCTGATTGGCAAGCACATCGCCGGCGTTCTCATGCAGCACCACCGGCTCAATGTCGTTTGCCTTTGCCTGCCGTGCGATCACGAGCGATTCGAGGAGGTCATCAAATCCTGTCGCAAAGATCGTCCCACGGGAGATGGTGTTCAGCTGGTGCCCCGCACGTCCCACGCGCTGCACGAGCCGCGCCACGACGCGGGGGGAACCGAACTGGATCACATGGTCCACCCGCCCGATATCGATGCCGAGCTCCATCGAGGAGGTACAAATCAGCGTCCGTAGTTCCCCGCGCTTGAACCGTTCCTCTGCATCGATCCGGATCTCCTTTGAGAGCGAACCGTGGTGCACCTCCACATCCCCCCGTTCGAAGAGTGCATGCCCGAGCGCTTCAGCCGTCACGCGGGTGTTGACAAAAACGAGGGTCGATCCCTCCCGGTTCAGCGCGTGCGAGAGCGCTTCTGCCTGCCGTTTGAAGTCATCGCCCACAAACTTCACGCGGATATCAAGGTGCTTTGCAACCGGCACCTGCACGATCGAGCACGGTCGTTCCCCGCATAAAAACCGGGCAATCCCATCGGGGTTTCCTACCGTCGCGGAGAGCCCGATGCGCTGGAAGTTGCCCGCGTAGACATGGAGCCGTTCGAGCGCTACTGCCAGTTGTGCGCCGCGCTTGCTCCCCGCCAGTTCATGGATCTCATCAATAATGACGAACCGGACTTGTTCGAGATGCTTTCGCAATCGTTTGCCCATAAAGAGCGCCTGCAAGGTTTCAGGAGTCGTGATGAGAAGATCAGGAGGCGAGAGCGCCTGCTTGCGCCGCTCCCCCATGGACGTGTCACCATGTCGGACGCCCACCGTAAGCCCGAGCTCGTGGCACCACCACTCCATCCGTGAGAGGATGTCACGGTTGAGCGAGCGCAGGGGCGTGACATACAGCGCCTTGATCCCACCACCGGGGGGCATCGATACGAGCGCGTGAAAGACGGGAAACATTGCGCTCTCGGTCTTTCCAGTGCCTGTCGGCGCGATAAGGACAAGATTTTTCTTCGCAAGCACGAGCGGGATCGCCTGCACCTGCGCGTCGGAGAGCGTGCGAAATCCCCGCTTTTTAATGCACGCCTGCACCCGTGGGTCAAGGAGGTCAACCGGAGTCGTCATGTTCAAGCACGGATAAGGGACCGATGTATGTCCCATCGGCAAGGATGATCTCTGCATCCCCTGTTCTCATGCAGCGGGAGAGCGGGGAGAACGGATCGCGGGCGATCTTTAAGATATCGTATCCTGCAATCTCGTTGAACGCGGGCATGAAGAGGACGCGGGAGGTGTACCCTCCCTCCTCCGGCTCAGGCAACCCCAGCGCTGCCGTGTCGATTTCTGCCCGGATGTATGCCGGTGCCTGGAGCGAACAGCCGACATCGTCATGCAGGCACGCCATCGGGTGATGGTGCCCGCAGACGATCAGGTGCCCGGCGAGTGCCGGTGCCGGGTACATATGCCCGTGGAGATACCCGGTGCCATCGATCACCGCCCCGTCTTTAGGCTCGAGCTCGCCATCGCGGAGGAACCGTTCGATCCCGATGTCGTGGTTGCCGGGAAAGACCGAGAACGGGATCCGGCTCCGGATCGCGTCAAGGATCGCCGGCAGTTCGGCAAACTCCTGCCGGGTGAGTGACGGGATGCTGTGCTTGAAATCGCCAAGGAGGATGAGCCGGTCCGGTCCGGCAGCGTCGATCGTCGCGAGGAGCCGGGCAAGCCGTTCGGTGCTGTGGCTTTTGAAGTGCAGCCCGTGGGCGGCAAGGTCGGCTTCGATGCCGAAATGCAGGTCGGCAACAACAAGAAGTCGTTCCCTGCCCTCGATCACAAGCGCCGGACCTTCGCCTATAAATTCAAGTTTCATAATGGTTTGACATAGCCCTTCTGGGGCTGGTAGCACTCGTCATCCTCGATGAGGGCGCGTATTGCAGCGAGTGTTAGTTCCGGAGTTATCCCCTGCGCTTTCGCCTGTTCGATGATCTCCTCCACTGCGATCCCGCGTGGGTGTCTCTCCGCCCGCATAATTTCCATCACGATCCCGCGTGTGTCAATGCCGGTTGTATCGATCCCGGCAGCAGGTACGGGGGCAACGGACTGGACGCTCTGCACCGCACGCCCGACCATCGCCACCTGTTCATGCAGCTGCTCCATTGTCAGGGCATAGTGTCGGACGGGAACAAGAGCGCGTTCATTCATGGATGTTCCGTTGATAGCACAAAGGAGCTGTTCCAGCCGGGCGATGGTTTGTTCCGCAGTCTCAAGCACCCACGCGTCACGGATTTGGCGGTCAACCGGCTGGACGTGATCGGGACGCACCGTGACGACCATGCCTGCATTCCGCTGGTAACACTGGGCAGTGCCTGATACCGTTACAAACGACGGCACCGGGATCTCCTGTAAGACGTCGGCGACCACACTCCGGTGGCTGCCTGTCACGAGATCAAACGCCCCGGTTGGATCGGCAAGCCGGCAGCGGAGCACATCCCCGGTATCAGTCACTTCTGTCAATGCACCGGATAAAAAGAGCAGCCGGCACCACGCCCCACCCGGTGTAACTACCCATGCGGGATTTTCAGGATCGCGATCGGGTACCGTGAGGGTAGCACCCTGATATTCACCGGCAAAGACACGGGCAGACCCTTCCATAATACTGATTAAGTTATTTTGATCAAGAGGTATTCAAGGTATAGTCGTTGGCGCTGCGTCACCCGCATGAGAGGCAGACCGAATTGTGGCGCAACTCGCTGTTCCGGATTGCCATCATCGCGGCTTCCCGGTCATTGGTGGATCCCACAAAATTATATGTTTTGATGTATGACATTGCCGCGTTGTAATCATCCTGCGACAGCATACCGGACGACCCTGCTTTCTCTTCAAGGATCCTGAGCTGCCGCTCGATCGCTTTTACATCGGCAAATATCGTCATGACATAATCGATCTTGCCGTACCCCCGCGTGCCATTTCCCACGGGTACCACAAGCGGTTCCGGTACGGTCTCATAATCGTCACTATAAAACCCGATGAGCCGCGTACGGGTTGTCTCGATGTATACGTAATCCCGTTTGCCGTCCGAGAACACCCGGAATGGCGCTTTGTTGGTGGCAAGGTGGATACGGATACCGCTCGTCGCGTGTTTCATTGCCGGGAAGATGAGGAGTGCGACATCGTATCCTTCGCGGGAGAGGATGCCATTTAAAAGAATGGCTTTATCATCGCAGTCGCCACTCTTGTCGTAGATCACTTCTACCGGGTACCGGGGGTTGCCGCTTGTGGTGTTGTCGTAATCGATCTGCTGCACAAAGGAGATGAGCATCTCGAGATATTCGTCGTCAGTCAGGGTATTTCCGCCGTTATACCGCTCCCGCCTGAGTTCTTTTACGAGGTCATTATAGAATGCATTCATCGCCGGATCGGTCATCATCCGCCGGTAAAACTCGCCCTGTTCGCTGCTGTTGAATGTGAGCTGTTTATTGGGGGAATCCTGTGCAGCAGTGTAGAGGGCAGTGTTGACCGGAACTTCGAATGAGTACTTATCTCCACGGTACACGAAATCGAACGTGCGGGCGACGGTTTTATTCGTGCCTGTTTGTGGGACATTCAGGTCCTGGTAGACGTGGAGGGAGTCAATGCCCATACCACTCGCGAGGGCTTGATTCGCCACCGGTGCTGATAGTGTTGATACCGGTGACGGCACCGGTGCGGGTGACGGAGATGGAGACAAAGACAGGGCGAGGGAAGGTGCCGTTGTGGTTGCGGGTGAGAGAGCTGAAAATGGATTCTTCGCTAATGTGCAACCGGAGCAGAAGACGATGGCAATGAGCAGGGTGCCGGCAACAACAGCGACTGCGATGCTCCGCATGAATAGATGATGCGCAGGTTCTCCACATCAATATTGAGGTGCGGGCATGGGGATGGAACGAACGGATGCGATCATGATGGCGGATAACCCGGTTGGTCCGGCACGACGGACGCGCTGGTGGCGCCTCAGGTTTTGTACGGGTTTACCAGCGTTGGATCGAGTTCGGCGGCTTTTGCATACGCTGCCTTCGCTTCATCAATCCTGCCAAGGTTACGGAGTGCGTTACCCTTGTTGAACCACGCGATAGAGTACGTTGTCGTCAGGTTGCCCTGCGCCCCTAGTGCCGCATCAGCAGCTGCGATCGCATCCTCGTTCCTTCCCAGCATGACAAGGATACCGGCACGGTTTGCCTGGATGAGCGGGGAGAGGGAGGCGGCGTTCTGCGCGAGGGCTTGATCTGCTGCCTGCAGGGCTTCAGTATATTTCCCGGCGTTCGCAAGGTCAACACTCTGGGAGTACAACGCGCCGGCAGAGTTGAACTGGCTCAAGGGATTTGATGAGGAACCCAAGCCCAGCAGGGGAATAGATCCGCCAGATGCGACGACGTAGATAACGATACAGATCACAAGCGCAAGGATGATGGCGAGGATATGGCTGAGTTTCATAACAGTTCTCCAGCTCTTGTATAATCGTTTCACTCATAAAAACGTGGCGGGAGAAAAATTTGCAGGTGAATTGTCAACAGGAGTTCACAGGGTAACCATAAAGCACGATCATCAGTTCACAAAAAAATTTCATTATTCGGACCTTCCCAAAAATTCAATTCAGGCTGAGAAAATTTCTTTACTGGCGTAACAAGCCATTCCCTTATATCCCGCGAGTGTACAAAACAACATCACATGGACCCTGCAATTCGCGACCGTTTTGTTACCGCGTGGCAGAAGTACTGCCCCGGAGCAGAGCTGCCCATCACGTTTGAGACGAGTGACGAATACACCGCAGCAGAACGGGCGAAACCCCCGAAGGGCTGGCGATGCATCATCTGTGACCTTGCACGGGTGAGACGTGGGAAATCGCTCGTCTTTGACCGGTCATCAGTCACGTGCAGCGGTGGCTTGTTTTATCTTGGCTATGACACGCAGCGCAGCGAACACTTCCGGTACTTCCTCGCGCAGGGAAAACCCGGCGTGGTCGAAGGGGAACGATACAAAAAGAGCCCGGAGATCGTCGATGAGGTAAACGCCCGGCACCAGTCCCTCCCCCTGCCCGGCAAATACTACACGTTCAAACGCTGGGATATGCTCGCAGAGGCGGACAACCCCGATGTAGTCATCTTCTTTGCCCGCCCTGAAGTGCTGGCGAGCCTCTTCACGCTCGCAAACTTCGACCAGTCTGACCCGAACGGCGTCATCGCTCCATTTGGTTCCGGGTGCTCCTCCATCATTCACTATCCCCGGCTGGAGCAAAAGCGAGATCACCCGCGGGCGGTGCTCGGCATGTTCGATCCATCGGCACGCCCCTGTGTCCCGGTTGATGTCCTGACGTTCGCCATCCCGGCAAAGAGGTTTTTGACACTGATCAGTTACATGGACGAGAGCTTCCTTATCACAAAGACATGGGACAAAGTGAAAGACAAGGTCTCCCGGAGCAACGCGCTGCACTCGCAATAAGTCCTGCATCATCCTGCCCGGTGGGTAAAAGGGTTGCCGGATGCAAAAACGACACGCGAAGACCGGGCGCGATCCAAAAATCAACTGGTTTTTGTCATCACGGGAAAAATCGACAGAGCGGGAACCAACGACACATTCATCTTATTCGCATGACGCGGCATCATAGGATATATCTTCAAAAAGGAGATGCCGCAGCATCTCTCTCCCATGTGGCTGTGGGATCTCACGACCTATGCTTTGAGACGTAGCAAGCCAGAGATCTATTGCCACTTTCACCTCGTGCAGTGCCTCCTCTTCGCGGTTACCAAACGCCGAACACCCGGGAAACCCTGGTACCATGGCAATATACCCTCCGTCATCCTCGCTGTAGAAGATTTCTATTGCATATTTAATCATGGGTATCCTCCCCCAAAAGTGAGTGATTCTCAATAATCGTTACCGGGACTTCGGTCTCAAAAAAAACTACCGGTTCCGCCGGCAGATAAAGACCAGCGCACCGATACCGACGCCGAGCACACTAAGCCACTCAGGCAGCGGCTGGTACGTGGGCTTGGGCGTGGGCTTTGTCGTTGTGGTGATGACGGTCTTAACCGGTGTGACCGGGGGGGACGTGGGCGGCTGTGTCACCATCGTCAGCGCAGCTGTCGTCAGCTGAGGGGCAACAGTCGGCGTATTCGTGAGCACCTCTTCGATGAAGGTGATGGTCTTGTCCCCGCTTGTCACCTTGCCGATCCGTGCAGCCGTATCACTTGTGCTGTATGAATCGGTCATCGAGTTTAGGTTCTGCGTGACACTGAACGTGTAGTTACCGGCAGGATAGATGATCGAGCCGTCGGTACTCCGGGCGTTCCTGTCCCAGTCTTTACCTGCGCTCCACAAATACGTCGACGAGGTGATGACGGGGTTTGTCTCAATGTATAAGATCTGGGTATCTTTCCCGCCGACACTACCGGTATAGATCTGGGTGAGGGGGAGCCCGTTTGGCTTCGTGAGTTTGACGGTGAAGAACAGCAGGTCACTTGGGTTGTAATCCGGGCGTGACACGTACTTGCCCGCCAGGTACAGGTTTGTATCGATCCGGTACGTGATCTTTGTCGACATAGGCACGGATTGCCCGGTAACATCCCGGTCATTGGTCACATCCCAGATTTTGAGATCGATCCGGGGTTCCATCACATCGAAGACAAGGACGTTCGGCGCTTTGTCGTGCGTGTACCATTTTCCTGTATACCCGGTGAAAACCTCCGGGCTTATGGAAAATTTTGTCATATCATCCGTGCTGATGGTGATGGTCTTATCCGGAGTCCCACTATTATCAGTACCATTCGCCCACCACGCCATCACGCTATGCCCGTTCATGCCGGAAGATATATCGAGATCTCTTTCACCAATAAAGACAGGTGCACCCGCTGCAATCTTGTGCAGGTTGGCAGAGACTGGAACAGCAAGGATAAGTAAGGCACATAGAAAAACGAGAATCCGGTATCTATTCATGAAAAGTAATTTCAAAACCCTTATGATAAAGATTATGTCATTCATTTGATCAGGCACTGCAACCCGTGATGAGGATTACGTGATGAGGACACTCTTTATGAAACCCGCCATGACGCCCGCAGGTCGCCGTCATACAGGTGCAAAAAAGACAGGTACCTCGTTGTATACAACAGGTGCGCGGCAGCACATCCCGTGCGTATCTGCCGCAACAGGTCATCGGAGGTACCATTGAAATGATCGAATACAAGAGCACAAAACACCATATTGCATATCAGGACTGATGCGCATGGACGAAAACCACACCATCTGGATCGAGAAGTACCGCCCGGCACACCTGGCCGGGATTGTCGGGCAGGACGAGATCGTGGAGCGTCTCTCCTCCTACGTCCGGACTAAAAACCTCCCGCACCTCCTCTTCACCGGAAGTGCCGGCGTCGGCAAGACAACCGCTGCCGTCACGCTCGCGCGGGAGTTCTTTGGCGACACGTGGCAGATGAACTTCCGCGAATTAAACGCATCCGATGAACGGGGCATCGAGGTGGTACGAAACCAGATCAAGCAGTTCGCCCGCACTTCCCCGCTTGGCGACGCCACCTTCAAAGTCCTCTTCCTTGACGAAGCCGACGCGCTCACGACAGACGCCCAGTCGGCACTGCGGCGCACAATGGAGACGTATGCACAGACCTGCCGGTTCATCCTCTCCTGCAACTACTCCTCGAAGATCATCGACCCTATCCAGAGCCGGTGCGCGATCTACCGGTTCAAACCCTTGAGCGCGCACGCAATAAAAGAGGAGATCGGCCGGATCGCCACCCGCGAAGGACTGTCCGTGACTGCGGGAGCGCTGGACGCGATCGTGTACATCGCGCAGGGAGATATGAGAAAAGCGATCAACGCGCTGCAGGGCGCTGCGATTATCAGCCCTACGATTGAAGAGAAGCGGGTGTACGCGATCACATCGAATGCACGCCCCGACGAGATCGAGGAGCTGATTGCTGTCTCGCTTTCGGGAGATTTTGACGGTGCGGAATCGCTTCTCGCTAACCTCCTGCACGAACGGGGGATCGCACCGAACGAACTGATCAACCAGTGTTACCGCACGCTCGTCAAGCGAAAGATGGACCGGAGCTTAAAAGTGCAGATGATTGACCTGCTCGGAGAGGCGGATTTCCGGTTGTCCGAAGGGGCAAACAGCGATATCCAGATGGAAGCGCTGATCGCACGGTTCGTGCTTGCCACCCAGAAGAACCCGTGAGGGCTTGTTGTGGAAAAGACTGCTGACCAAAACGAGGCGGAGAGATCCGAGGACTGGAGCCGGTTTTTAAAAAGCCGGTACAAGAAGCAGATCGGGGAACTCTCCCGCGAATATCCCTATAAGCGGTCACTTTTTATCGATTACCGGGACATCGAGCGGTTCGGCAAAGCCGGGATCGTCCTCGCCGACGAACTCTTAGAGAACCCGGGTAAGGTGCTCGAGGATGTCTGGGACGCGATAAAAAACAACCAGTTGATCCGGACAAAGGACGGCAAAGAGCCACGCGGGATCAATATACGGTTCACCAACCTCCCGAAAAAGACGACGATAAGAAACATCCGCTCCGATGACATCAATAAATTTATTTCAGTCGAGGGCATCCTCAGGAAGATCACCGAAGTCCGACCCCGTGTTATTGAAGCGGTCTTCAAGTGTCCTGCCGGGCACTTCACGATAAAAAAGCAAAAATACGGCAAGTTCATCGAGCCCGAGGGTTGCGCGACGGATGGCTGCACCTTTAAAAAATTGGAACTGATGGCGAAACGTTCCAAGTTCGTCGATTCCCAGAAACTCCGGGTGCAGGAATCCCCCGAAGGGCTCCGGGGCGGGGAACAACCCCAGACGCTCGATATCGATGTGACCGACGACCTCGCGAACAGGGTTGCACCGGGAGACCGGGTGATCATAAACGGCATCCTCCGCTCGATGCAGCGCATCGTAAGGGGCGAGAAGAGCACCGTCTTTGATATCTTCCTTGAATGCAACTCGATCGAGATCGCCGAGAAGGAGTTTGAAGAGGTTGAGATCGATGAGGAAGCAGAAAACGAGATCAAAAAACTCTCTACAGATCCGCAGATCTACCGGCAGATCACCCACTCGATTGCACCCACCATCTACGGCAACGAAGACGTGAAAGAGGCGATCGCCCTGCAGATCTTTGGCGGCATCGCAAAGGACATGCCGGACCAGACCCGGCTGCGCGGCGACATCCATGTGCTCCTGATTGGGGATCCCGGTATCGCAAAGAGCCAGCTGTTGCGATATGTGGTGAAACTCTCGCCGCGTGCGATCTACACGAGTGGGCAGTCCTCCACCTCTGCCGGGCTCACGGCAACTGCCGTCAAGGACGAATTCGGGGACGGACGCTGGACACTCGAAGCCGGGGCGCTTGTGCTCGCTGACATGGGTATAGCTGCCGTCGATGAGATGGACAAGATGGAGAAAGGGGATCGCTCCGCGCTGCACGAGGCGATGGAGCAGCAGACCATCAGCGTTGCAAAAGCCGGGATCACCGCGACCTTGAAGTCCCGGTGTGCGCTTTTAGGTGCCGCGAACCCGAAGTACGGGAGGTTCGACATGTACGGCGACATCTCTGACCAGATCAACATGCCCGCATCCCTCCTCTCCCGGTTCGATCTCATCTTTATCATGACAGATCAGCCGGAGCAGAAACGCGACCTCGCCATCGCTGAACACATTTTAAAGGCGCATACCGTCGGGGAACTGATCGCTCAGCACAAGAAGACCCCCATTCCCGGGGTAACTGATGAGTATATCCGGCAGCAGCTCTTGCCGGTGATGCCGGACATCGATCCCGTGCTCTTCCGCAAATACGTCGCGTACGCGAAGCGTTCCTGCTTCCCGCTCCTCTCGATCGAGGCAAAGGAGGCGCTTGTCACCTATTACCTCAAGCTCAGGGGCATCGCCGCACCGAACAAACCGGTGCCCGTTACAGCGCGGCAGCTCGAGGCGCTCGTCCGGCTTGCCGAAGCAAGCGCCCGCATCCGGCTCTCGAACACGATCGTACTTGCCGACGCAGAGCGTGTCATCCATATCGTCGACACATGCCTGCGCCAGATTGCCTACGATGCAAAGACCGGAAACTTCGACATCGACAAAGTGGTAACCGGTATCTCAAAGGAGAAGCGGGACATCGTGCGGGTGATAAAAGACGCTATCCGCGACATCGGCGGAGAAGGGCGGCGTGCCTCGATCGACCAGGTGCTCGAAGCGGTGGCATCCAAGGGGTTCGCCCACGACAAGGTGCGGGAAGGGATCGACATGCTCCTGCGCAACGGTGAGGCGATGGAGCCCAAGCATGGGATCATCCAGTTGATCTGATGCGGGAATACGAAACGCCCAAACGCGGGCATGGATTCGTGCCACGGGATCATACAGTTGATGTGAAGAAACGAAGTGGACTTCATGGAGATGACGATGAAAAGCGACAGGGAACAGGCATGCTTTGAAGCAGGGATCAAGCTCGGGGCGCTCTACCACCAGTGGGTAGGGACTCCCCTATCACGGGAATCAGCGGCAAGCGTCGAAACAGCGATCGAGAAAGCGGTGATCCTTCAGCCATTTGTGGAAGAGATCACGGTGCACCTCAACCGGGAACTGATGACCGCGAACGTCTTTGGGTACAGCGAACTGTCGGGGCTGATGTTTGACGTCGAAATCACCACACGCGTAGGGTTTGCGTATTGCCGGGCGCGGCTTGTCCCGGATGCAAAATATCCGCTGATGCAGATCGTGGAGTGCCATGAGATCTCCAGTGTTTCCCATCACTGATGACCATATCCATCTCGACCCGGTGAACGGGCGGGGCATCGAGGCGGCAAAGGATTTTTGCCGTGCCGGGGGCACCCATCTCTTTCTTGTTGCAAAACCGTCCTGGTCGCTCTCGGTTCACCCCGATTGCGGCGCCGACTACGCACGGGTCTTTGACGAGACACTCCGCGTCTCCGAGCTGGTATCAGCGACCGGGCTTGTCGTCTTTCCGGTGCTGGGCGTGCACCCGGCAGAGATCAGCCGGCTCGCAGAACGGATGCCCCTCTCCCGTGCTGCTGAAGTGATGCAGGAAGGACTGGACTGCGCAGCCCGGTATGTCCGGGAAGGTCGGGCAGTCGCACTCAAGAGCGGCAGACCGCATTACGAGGTCACGGCAGATGTGTGGGCAGCATCGAACTCCGTTCTCGCCCATGCACTCACGCTTGCCCGAGAGTGCCAGTGCGCCCTCCAGGTACACGCGGAGACCGGTCCGTGCAGTGATATCGTCGGCATGGCACAAACCGCCGGTGTGCCGGTGGAGCGCGTGGTGAAGCATTACGGTTCTCCGGATACACCGCTGCACCCGTCACTCATCGCAAAGCACGAAGCGATCCCGGCAATGGCGCGGGAACACCGGGCGTTCACGATGGAAAGCGATTACATGGACGAGAACTCGCGACCCGGTGCGGTGATCGGTCCGAAATCTGTACCGAGGGTCACAAAGAAACTGCTCGAAGCAGGATTAATCAACGAGGATGCCTGTCACCGGATCCATGCGGAAACCATCGAACGGGTGTATGGGGTTACCATCACCCTTTCCTGACGATCCAACTCACCCTTTTTAATCCCTGCCTGTCAACTAGTGATCAATGTTCATGAAGATCCATCGTTCGCCCGGTTGCGCGGACGTGATTGCTGTCTGTGATGCCGAACTGTTGAACACGACCATCTCCCATGGCGATCTCGCGGTGCAGGTGCATGACAGTTTCTATGGCACCCGGCGCGTGAATGCGACAGAGGTCGAAGAGGCATTGAATAAGGG
>Ga0163200_1000713_pt1 | contig 13405 bp, 5 predicted proteins | sample PL_2010_200m_FD_113535 | JGI IMG/M metagenome (GOLD analysis project Ga0163200, IMG submission 113535) | Freshwater microbial communities from Powell Lake, British Columbia, Canada to study Microbial Dark Matter (Phase II) - PL_2010_200m | ecosystem: Environmental > Aquatic > Freshwater > Lake ... | reverse complement strand
TGGTCTTGTCTTTCCAACGCACCGCGAGCGTCTCCGGCGTGAACCGCTGGCCGCGGCAGACTTCGCAGTGCACCGTCACATCCGGCAGGAAACTCATCTCGATCTTCTTCACGCCCTGCCCCCCGCACTCCGGGCAACGTCCCTCGGCGACGTTAAACGAGAACCGCGGCGGCCCATACCCGCGCATCTTCGCCTCCGTCGTTGCCGCAAACAGTCGGCGGATGTCATCCCAGAACCCGACGTAGGTGGCCGGGCAAGAGCGCGGCGTTTTGCCGATGGGCGTCTGGTCCACTTCGAGCACCCGGCGAACGAGTTCGCCGCCAGTTAGTTTCTCGCAGCCGACCGGTTTGCGTTCATCACCGTGAAGACTGCGGTACAACACGTCCCGCACCAACGTACTCTTGCCACTGCCGCTGACACCGGTGACGCACACGAGCCGGCCAAGCGGGATCTTGACGCGAAGGTTCTTCAGGTTGTGCAGCGTCGCGCCGGTGATGATGAGGTGACTGGTGACTGGTGGTCGGTGATTGGTGTGAAGCGGGTGGCGCAGCGGCTCGCGCAGGAATTTCCCAGTCACCGATCTCCGATTACCAATCACATCCTTCACCGTCCCCTCCGCCACCAACCATCCGCCATTCACACCGGCACCCGGCCCAAGATCAATGATGTGCTCGGCGCGCCGAATCGTCTCCTCGTCGTGCTCGACCACTACGACGGTGTTGCCCTTGGCTTCGAGTTCGCGGAGCGTGTCGAGCAACATCAAGTTATCGCGCGGGTGCAGGCCGATGGTCGGCTCGTCGAGGATGTAACAGACGCCGCGCAGGTTCGAGCCAAGTTGCGCCGCCAACCGGATCCGTTGCGCCTCGCCGCCGCTTAACGTCGGTGCAGCCCGGTCGAGCGCGAGGTACGACAAACCAACTTCCTTGAGGAACGCCAGCCGCGGCCGCAACTCCGCAAGAATGTCGCGCGCAATCTCCGCCTCTCGTCCGCGCAGCTTCATCTTGCCGAACAGTCCCGCTGCCGCCTCGACCGGCAACGCTGCGAACTCGGCGATGGTCTTGTCCTGGAACCGCACCGCCAACGCCTCCGGTCGGAGCCGCCTACCGTCGCAAGCCGGGCAGGCGCGTTCCTTGCCTTCGAACCATTCGTTCCACCAGATTTCCTCGCCGGTCTGTTCCTCGTCGAAGCCGAACAGTTGGAGGCCGGTGCCGTAACAACTCGGACACCAGCCGTGTTTTGAGTTGTACGAGAACAGCCGTGGATCGAGTTCGGGGAAACTGCGGGCGCAGCGCGGGCAGGCGCGTTTGGTGGAAAATAAAGTGGGGCAAGCTTCCAGCTTGCCCATTTTTGATCTCGAATCGGACAAGCTGGAAGCTTGTCCCACCATGACAACCCCCTTCCCATACTCCAGCGCCGTGGCCAGCAACGCGCGCAGTTCCTTCTCCGTGGCGGCGCTGCCGACCGGCAACTCGATGTTGTGTTCCTTGAACCGGTCCAGCCGTGGCCAGCTCGCCGTCGACAACAGCTTGCCGTCCACGCGCAGATGGCGGAACCCCTTCTTCGCGGCCCACTCGGCGAGGTCAGTGTAGAGACCTTTGCGCGCGACAATCAGCGGCGCGAACAGTTCAACGCGCCTTCCCGCCAGCTTTGCGAGGATTGACTCTGGCGATTGCGGCTGGATCGAGACGTTGCAGTCAGGACAGAACTGCGTGCCGAGCTTCACAAAGAGCAACCGGAGAAAATGATAAACCTCGGTGACGGTGGCCACGGTGCTCTTGCGACCGCCTCGGCTGGTGCGTTGTTCGATGGCGACGGTCGGCGGGATGCCGAACACAGCGTCCACGTCGGCGCGTGTCGCCGGCTGGACGAACTGCCGGGCGTAGGCGTTGAGCGATTCGAGGTAGCGACGCTGTCCCTCGGCAAAGAGGATGTCGAACGCAAGCGTGGATTTGCCGGAGCCGCTGATGCCGGTAATGACGGTGAACTTGTCGCGCGGGATCTGGACGTCGATGGACTTGAGGTTGTGCTCGCGGGCGTGGCGAACGGCAATGAATGGGTGAGCGGGCGAATGGGTGAGTGGGCGCGACGGCATTTCCCCCTTTCTCCCTTTCGCCCGTTCACCCGTTCGTTCCGCCCGCAAGGCAGCGCCGGTGTGGCTCCGCTCGCACTTGGCGACGTGCTTCGGCGTTCCAACGCACACCACCTCCCCGCCGGCGTCGCCGCCTTCGGGGCCGAGATCAATGATCCAGTCGGCGGCGCGGATGACGTCGAGGTTGTGTTCGATGACGACTAAACTGTGGCCGCGCGCCAACAACTGGTCGAATGCCTTCAGCAACGTGGCGATGTCATCGAAGTGCAGGCCGGTGGTTGGTTCGTCGAAAAGAAACAGAGTCTTGGGTCCTGAGTCCTGAGTCCTGAGTCGTCGGCTGCTTGACTCAGGACTGCGGACTGTGGACTCAGGACTTGCTGCCGCGAGATGCCCGGCGAGTTTGAGTCGCTGCGCTTCGCCGCCGGACAGCGTCGGCACCGGCTGGCCGAGCTTGATGTAGCCGAGGCCGACGGCGCGGAGCGGTTTGAGCGGCCGGAGCACTTCCGGAACATCGGCGAAAAGCGCGCAGGCTTCATTGACAGTGAGGTCAAGGACATCGGCGATGGACTTACCGGCGATCTTGACTTCGAGAACGAGGTTGCGATACCGGCGGCCATCGCAATCGGGGCAGCGGAGATAGACGTCGCTGAGGAACTGCATTTCGATGTGCTGGAAACCGTTGCCGGAACAGGTGGGGCAACGGCCTTCGCCGGTGTTGAAGCTGAACGTGCCGGCGGTGTAGCTGCGTTCCTTGGCGAGTGGTTGGGCGGCGAAGAGCTTTCTAATCGCGTCGAAGGCGCCGACGTAGCTGGCGGGATTGCTGCGCGTGGTGCGGCCAATGGGCGACTGGTCCACCATGACGACATCGGCGATCTGTTCGTGGCCTTTGATGGCGCGGTGTTTGCCGGGCTGTTCGACGGGTTTGTGTTTCAGCTTGGCCAGCGCATTGTAGAGGACATCCTGGATGAGCGTGGATTTGCCGGAGCCGCTGACGCCGGTGATGCAGACGAGGCGGTTAAGCGGGATGGTGACATCGAGGTTCTTGAGGTTGTGCTCGGCGGCGCCGGTGATGCGCAGGGAATGGGCGAGTGGGCGAGTGGGCGAACGGGTGACTTCGCCCTTTCGCCGTTTCGCCCGTTCGCCCATTCCGCCTCGCAGGTAGCGAGCGGTCAGAGAAGCCTTGTTGCGCAACAACGCGAAGACCGGACCGAAGAAGACAACCTCCCCGCCGCGTTCGCCGGGACCGGGGCCGAGGTCGAGGATTTTGTCGGCGGCGCGGATGAGGTCGGGATCGTGTTCGACGACGAGGAGCGTATTGCCGGCATCGCGGAGGCGGTGGAGGATGGCGATGAGGCGGTTGATGTCGCGCGGGTGCAGGCCGATGCTCGGTTCGTCGAGGACGTAGAGCGTGTTGACCAGCGAGGTGCCGAGGGCGGTCGTCAGGTTCACGCGCTGGACTTCGCCGCCGCTGAGGGTGCGGGACTGGCGGTCGAGGGTGAGGTAGCCGAGGCCGACGTCCACGAGGTAGCGGAGCCGGGTGCGGATTTCGTTCAGCAACAGGTCGGTGGCGTCATCAAGGGGGGAGGGAAGCTTCAGCGATTGGAAGAACGCGTAACAGTCGGCGAGCGACAACACCATCACGTCGTGGATGGTGAGGCCGGAGGAATGGGGGAGTGGGCGAGTGGGCGAGTGGGCGACACAGACACTTTCCCCCATTCTCCCTTTCCCCCGTTCGCCCATTCGCCACAGCAGCGCCTCCGGCTTCAGGCGCGCGCCGCCGCAGGCGTGGCACGGGACGTAGGTCCGATAGCGGCTGAGCAGGACGCGGACGTGCATCTTGTAGCTCTTGGTTTCGAGCCAGGTGAAGAAACGTTTGACGCCATACCATTTGCGGTCGGCCCATTCGCCTTCGCCGTCGAGGACCCAGCCCCGCTGAGCGGGGGTGAGGTCGCGCCACGGGATGTCGGTCGGGATGCCACGTTTGCGGGCGAACTCCATGAGGTCGTCCTGGCATTCGGAGTAGCTCTCGGTCTGCCATGGTTTGACGGCGCCGGCAGCGAGGGTCTTGGTGTTGTCGGGGACGACGAGGTCGTAATCAATGCCGATGGTCCGGCCAAAACCCCGACACGTCTCGCAGGCGCCGATGGCGGAATTAAAACTGAAAAGATTCGGGACAGCGTCGCGGTAATGGATGTCGCAGTCGGCGCAATGGAGGTCGGCGGAAAACTTCTGGCCGTTCACATTAACGCGTCCCTGACCGGCCTTGAGCGCGGCTTCGAGCGACTCAACGAGGCGCGCGCGGTTGCGGGGCGTATTCTCGACGCGGTCTTGAAAAACTTCGAGCCTGTCGTTGCGCTTCTCGATCTGCCGGTAACCTTGCTTCGCTAGCAGGTCGCGGACTTCGTGCTCGGTAAAGTTCTTCGGGATTCTCACCGGGAAACTGATGACGAGCTGACCGCTGACTGCTGAAAGCTGACTGCTAATGCTTTCCGGCGTGTCGCGACGGACTGGTTTGCCGCAGCCGCGACAGTATAACTGCGCAGCACGCGCGAAGAGAAGCTTCAGGTGGTCGTTCAACTCCGTCATCGTGCCGACGGTGCTGCGGCTGGTCTTCACCGGGTTGGTCTGGTCAATGGCGATGGCGGGCGGGATGCCGTCAATGCGATCGGCTTTCGGCTTGTCCATGCGGTCGAGGAACTGACGCGCGTACGGCGAAAAGGTTTCGACGTAACGGCGCTGTCCCTCGGCGTAGATGGTGTCGAACGCGAGCGAGGATTTGCCGGAGCCGCTGACGCCGGTGACGACGGTCAACTCGCCCAGGGGCAGCTTCAGGTTGATGCCCTTGAGGTTGTTCTGTCGCGCGCCAATGATTTCGATGAACTCGTCCGCCATGCTACTCCAGCAACGCCGCCGCTGGCCGCTCAAGGAACAGCGCGCAGTCGTTGTGCTGGCGTAAGATGGAGGCGGGACAACGATTCGTCAACGGTCCGCGCACGGCGTCGCGCACGGCCTGCGCCTTCCGCGCGTCGGGCACGGTGCAGACGATGCGCCGGCTCTTCAGGATCTGGCGGATGCTTATCGAGATGGCGCGTTGCGGCACATCGGCCAACGTCGGAAACCAACCTTCGCTGAGTTGCTGGCGCCGGCACGCGTCGTTGGGTGTGACAACGATGTACGGTTCCTCTGTGTCGAAGTCGGCGGGCGGATCGTTGAACGCGAGGTGGCCGTTCTCGCCGATACCGATGCACGCGACGTCCACCGTTTCCGCCGCGACCAACGCGCCAAGCCGACGGCATTCCTGCGCCGGGTCGGGTGCGTTGCCGTCAACGTAATGCATCCGGAACAAAACCGGAACACAATCCACGAACCGCTCCTTGACGTAGCGCCGGAAACTCGCCGGATGCGACGACGGCAGGCCGATGTATTCGTCGAGGTGAAACGCCGTGACACGGCTCCAGTCCACGTCGGCGCGGACGAGGTCCGCCATCAGTTCAAACTGACTCGCACCGGCGGGCACGATGATGCACGCTGCGCCGCGCTCGGCAATCGCCCGGCGCAGACCGTCGGCGGCATACGCGGCGGCGGCGCGGGCCATCGAGGTTTTGTCGTCGAGGATTTGGATGTTCACACCGGCGTTGTAGCGGGCTGTTCAGCCGGCGTCAATCTTGTGGTGCAGTGGGAGAAGCTTCCCCATCATGAATTCCATGTCATTCCGAGCTTGCGAGGAATCTCAAACTTCATTCCGGAGAGATTCCAGAGATTCCTCACTTCGTTCGGAATGACAAATTTCATTGATTCTTGATGAGCAAACCCTGAGCATCGCGGCATGATCGTCGGACGCCTCGCTCCAACGCCCAGCGGCGGGCTGCACCTCGGCAACGCGCGCACGTTTCTCGTCGCGTGGCTCTCGGCGCGCGCCGCCGGCGGGCGCGTGTTGCTACGGATTGACGACCTCGACCGAGCGCGCGTGAAATCGGGCTACGTCGAGCAGGCGCTTGCCGACCTGCGCTGGCTCGGCCTCGATTGGGACGGTGAGCCGCTTTACCAAAGCCGCCGCAGCGACGCCTACGCTGCCGCGCTCGAACAACTCCGCGCCACCGGGCTGGCGTATCCGTGCGTGTGCAGCCGTCGCGAGATCGAGTTGGCGTCGCACGCGCCGCACGCGGGCGACGAAGGACCGTCGTATCCCGGCACCTGCCGCGGCAAATCGCATCACCTCGGCGATCGCGCACCGGCCTGGCGGTTTGCGGTGGACAACGCGCGAGTCGAGTTCGACGATGCGGTGCACGGGCGTTGCGAGTTTGAGTCGGACGACTTCGTCATCTTCCGCAACGACGGCGTTGCGGCCTACCAACTCGCGACGGTCGTGGACGATCATTTCCAACAAGTGACCGAGGTCGTGCGCGGCGATGATTTGCTGCACTCGACGGCGCGTCAGGTGTTGTTGTACCGCGCGTTGAAGCTGACGCTGCCGCGTTACCTGCACGTGCCGCTGGTGCTCGACGACGCAGGACACCGGATGGCGAAGCGCCGCGACTCGACACGGCTGGCGGCGTTGCGCGAGGCGGGCGTTGACGCGGCGCGGGTGATCGGCGCGCTGGCGGCAAGCTGCGGCTGGACGAAGCCGGGCGAGCGCATGATGCCAAAGGAGTTGGTCGGGCGATTTGATTTGGCGATGTTGCCACGTGAGCCGGTGCGGATTAGTATCGGCGCATGAAACAATTGATCATCGCGGGGCTGCTGTTCGTTGCCGGCCAGTGCGGCGCGGCGGAAACGCTGCCGGATGCCAACGCGGTGATGCAGCGCCTGATCGCCCGGGCGCAAGCCCTCGCGCAAGCGGAGCAAGGCCCGGAGTACACGTATGAGAAGCGGTTGCTGATTGAGGAATTGGATGGCCGCGACCAGCCGGCCAATTCGGAAGAGCGCGTGTATCAGGTGCGCTGGGTGGGCGGGTTGCCGTTGGAGCGGCTGGTCAAAATCCAACGCCGCCAGTTGACCGACGCGGAACTGCGCAAAGAGGCGCAGAAGGAAGAACGGCTCCGACAGAAGTTCGCCGGAGTGGACGTCAAGAAGAAGGCGGCGCAGAAGGAAGGCTGGGTGACGACGCGATTGCTGGAGCGTTATCAGTTTCAGGTTCAGGAACGAATCATCCTGCACGAGCGCCCCACGTTGGTGGTGTCATTCCGCCCCAAGACGGGAAAACTTCCCGCGAAGACCATTCCTGACAAGCTGCTGAACCAGTTGGCGGGCACCGTGTGGGTGGATGAAGCAGAAGCGGACGCTGTCAAGTTTTCGGTCACGCTACTGGAACCCGTCTCGCTCGGATGGTTTGGAATTCTGGGGTCGTTGAACCGCTGCGAGCTGGTGTCGGAACGCCAACGGATGACGGCAGGCGTTTGGATAGCGGCCCACCAAAGCTTGTTGGTCAAAGGCCGCATGTTCTCCAGTGCGTTCCGGTTCCGTGTCACGGAAAACTCCAGCGGATTCCAGCCCGCCGCGTCGGCGCACGATGTGGTCGTGTACGGCGGGACGAGCGCGGGCGTGATCGCGGCGGTGCAGGCAAAGAAGATGGACAAGTCGGTCGTCATCGTCTGCCCGGACAAACATCTCGGCGGACTGTCGAGCGGCGGCCTCGGGTTTACCGACACCGGCGACAAAGCGGTCATCGGCGGGTTGTCCCGCGAGTTTTATCATCGCGTCTGGCAGCACTACGAGAAGCCCGATGCGTGGCGTTGGCAGAAACGCGAGGAGTACGGCAACAAAGGCCAGGGCACACCGGCGATTGACGGCACGGAACGCACGATGTGGATCTTTGAGCCGCACGTGGCCGAGCAGGTCTTCGAGGATTTCATCAAGGAACACCAGATTCCCGTTCACCGCGGCGAATGGCTCGACCGCGCCAACGGCGTGAAGAAGAACGGCGCGCGCATCACGGCAATCACGATGCTCAGCGGCAAGACATACGAGGGGAAGATGTTCATTGACGCCACCTACGAGGGCGACCTGATGGCCACTGCCGGTGTGGATTATAACGTTGGACGCGAGGCCAAGAGCACCTACGACGAGCAATGGAACGGCGTCCAGACCGGCGTGTTGCATCACCGGCATCACTTCGGCGTGTTAAAGGAGAAGGTCAGCCCGTACGTGGTGCCCGGCGATCCCGCCAGCGGCGTGTTGCCACGCATCAGCACCAAGCCGCCCGGCGCGTACGGCGCGGCCGACAAAGGTGTGCAAGCGTATTGCTTCCGCATGTGCCTGACCGATGCGACGGAGAACCGCATCCCGTTCCTGAAGCCGGAAGGCTACGACCCGAAACAGTACGAACTACTGCTCCGCATCTTCAACGCCGGCTGGCGCGAGACCTTTGAAAAATTCGACCCGATCCCGAACCACAAGACCGACACCAACAACCACGGCCCCTTCAGTACCGACAACATCGGCTACAACCACGATTACCCCGAGGCCTCCTACGACCGCCGGCGCGAAATCATCCGCGAACACGAGACTTATCAGAAAGGCTGGCTCTATTTCATCGCGAATGATCCTCGCATACCGAAGGATGTGCAGGACGAGATGCGCCGCTGGGGTTTGCCGAAGGATGAGTTCACCGACAACGGCAACTGGTCGCACCAGATTTACGTCCGCGAAGCTCGACGGATGATCGGCCGGCATGTCATGACCGAGAACGAACTGTTGAAGCGACGCCCGACGCCCGAGCCGGTCGGCATGGGTTCGTACGGCATGGACTCCCACAACATCCAGCGATACATCACGCCCGAAGGCTACGTCCAGAACGAAGGCGACATCGGCGTCTCCACCAAAGGCCCGTACTCGATCTCCTTTGGCTCGCTCGTGCCGAAACCGGGCCAGTGCGACAACCTCCTCGTGCCCGTCTGCGTCTCCAGTTCCCACATCGCCTACGGCTCGATCCGCATGGAACCCGTGTTCATGATCCTCGGCCAGAGCGCCGCCACCGCCGCCTGCCTTGCCATTGACGACAAAGTGCCTGTGCAGAACGTAGCCTACGACAAACTCCGCGCCCGTCTCCTCGCCGACAAACAAATCCTCGAAGGAACTGGCTCAGGGAAAACCGGCCTGCCCGGCATCGTCCTCGACAGTCATCAAGCCAAACTCATCGGCGAATGGCAGACAAGCGGCCCTTACCAGCACGACCAGAACACCGGCAAAGGTGCCAAGTCCGCCCGGTTCGAGTTGAAAGTGCCGAGCGATGGCCTCTACGAAATCCGTCTCGCTTACGTCGCCAACCGCAACCGCGCCACCAACGTTCCCGTCACCATCGAGTCTGCCGACGGCGCCAAGACCGTCCGCGTGAACCAGAAGAACACACCGCCGCTCGAAGGCCGCACCGTATCGCTGGGCAAATTCACATTCACCGCAGACAAGCCCGCTGTCGTCACCGTCAGCAACGCCGGCACCGACGGCTACGTTATCATTGATGCCGTCCAACTCCTCCCGATGAAGTAACCACATGAACTTGAAATCAATCATCGTGCTTGCGCTGGTTGTGGCACTGGCTCTTTCGGTTCGAGCAGACGAACGGTATGACGTAGTCGTGTACGGCGGGACGCCGGGTGGGATTGTGACGGCGATTGCGGCGGCGCGCGAGGGGGCAGCGGCGGTCGTTATCGAACCGACGAAACACATCGGTGGCATGGTGGCCGGCGGTCTCTCGCACACCGACAGCGGCAACCCGGCCGTCATCGGCGGCATCGCACACGAATTCTTTGCGCGGGCCGACGCCAAATACAACGACCCCGACAAGACCAAGCACTCGCGCAATTTCTGGTTCAGCGAGCCGCACGTCGCCGAGCAGGTCTTCCACGAAATGCTCCGCGAAGCCGGCGTGAAACTCGTCACCGGACAGAAATTGAAGTCTGTCACACGTCACGCGCCACATGTCACCTCCATCGCGATGACAGACGGCACGGTCTATCGCGGCAAGATGTTCGTGGACGCCACCTACGAAGGCGACCTGATGGCGCGTGCCGGCGTGAAGTACATCGTCGGACGCGAAGGTCGCGCCGATTACGGCGAATTGCAGGCGGGGTTTTATCCGGCGCCGTTGCGTCCGCGCACAGTTGAGCTTATGGCCAAACCCGGCTCGACCTACACGCACGGCACGCCAACGAATCTCCCGGCGCGCGACGCCTCCGGCAAACTGTTGTGGGGCGTCACCGACAAGCCGTGGCCCGCGCCGGGTACGGGCGACAGGCTCGTTCAGTGCTACAACTTCCGTGTTATCGCCACGCCGCGGAAGGACAACCAAGTGCCGTTTCCGAAGCCGAAGAACTACGATCCCACCCACTACGAACTGTTGCTCCAATTGGTTCTGAAGTATCCCGGCATCCGTTTCGAGAAACTCGTCCACACCGGCGCGGTCCCCAACGACAAATACGACCTCAACGCCTCCGGCCTGATCTTCGGCACTGATTACTGGGGCGCCAACACCGATTACCCCGACGGCGACGACGCCACCCGCGCCCGCATCTGGCAGGACCACGTGGACTACGTGCAAGGTTTCTTTTGGTTCCTCGGCCACGACGAGCGCGTCCCGCAGGAGTTGCGCGACCAGGTCAACGCGTGGGGCCTCGCCAAGGACGAGTTCACCGACAACAACCACTGGCCCTACGCGCTCTACGTCCGCGAAGCGCGCCGGATGCTCGGCGCGTACGTGATGCGCCAACAGGATTGTCAGACCGACATCACCAAGCCCGACGCCATCGCGATGGGATCGTTCATCCTCGACTCCCACGCCCTCCAGCGGCTTGTCACGCCCGACGGCAACGTCATTGACGAAGGCAACTTCGACGGACCGACCAAGCCCTACCAGATTCCCTATCGCAGCATCACGCCGAAACCGGAGCAATGCCGGAACCTTCTCGTGCCGGTTTGCATGTCGGCCACGCACGTTGCCTACGGCTCGATCCGGATGGAGCCGCAATACATGGCCATGGGCCACGCCGCCGGGCTGGCCGCGGTGATGGCGCTGCGCGCGGACAAGGCAGTGCAGGACATTGACGTGCCGGCGTTGCAGGTGAAACTGCACGAGCAGGAACAGGTGCTCGCGCTCGTCCGTCCTTCGTCGAAGTTGCCGGGCATCGTCATGGACGCCGAAGATGCGCGTCTGACCGGCAACTGGATCAGCAGCAACTTCGGCGGTGGCAGCTACCGCCACGACCACAACGAAGAGAAAGGCAAGAAGTCCGCCCGCTTCGAGTTGAAGGTGCCCGCCGATGGCCGGTACGAAGTTCGTTTTCTCTATACGGCATACGCCAACCGCGCCACCAACGTCCCCATCACTGTCGAGTCCGCCGACGGCCTGAAGACAATACAGATGAACCAGCGAAAGCCGTCGCCAGTCTCGCTGGGCATCTATCGGTTCACCGCCGCCAAACCGGCTGTCGTGACCGTCAGTAATGAAGGCACCGACGGCTACGTCGTCATCGAAGTCGTCCAACTGTTGCCGGTGACACCGTAGATCACGTCACGACTTTTGCCGTTTGAGCACGATCAAGTATGTCCTCTTGGCCGGGTCGGCGGCAAATTCGGTGGGGCGCACTTGATTGTCGCCGGTCGCGGTACACCACAGCAACGTGTCGCCCTCGACCTTGATGATGCCCTGATAGCCCTTGCCCTTGTTGCTCTTGCTCGTGCCGGCGGCGTCAATGTGCTTGCCTTCGTTGGACAACGTGACGTCACCCGTGCCGAGGTCGCCCTCAGGCAGCCGGCGGCCGGTGACGTGGTTGTCTTTGAACGTCAGCTCCAGCTTGACGCCCTTCGACGGATCATTGCCGGTGCCGTCACTGTAGCGCACGCCGCTCCACGTGCCTTGCAGCGACGGTGCCTCCACGGCGCGACCCGCCACCGGCAGGATGATGAAGCCGGCTACCAACAACGCAACACAACTCACGGAATGTTTCATAGCCATCTCCTTTTGCCGGGTATTAAGCACCCGACGCAACGAGAAATCAATCTTTCCTTGTCCTCGCCACCGCGGACACGTTGTCGTGAAGATACCGGCGGTCGCGTCGTCATAGACAACATGCAACACCTTGTTACTCGTCGCCAGTTCCTTGTCTCCACCGCAGTCGCCGCCGGGGCCGCCGCGCTTGGCGCTTCCGCGGCCCAGCAAAATTTTGCCCGCGCTGTGCCGCGCCGGCTTTCGCCGAACGAGAAACTCAACGTCGGCATCATCGGTTGCGCCGGCAAAGGCGGCAGCGACGCCGCCGGCGTGGCCGGCGAGAACATCATCGCCATTTGCGACGCGGACGAGAAATATCTCGCCGCCGCCGCGAAGAAATATCCGGGCGCAAAACTTTACCGCGACTACCGCAAGATGCTCGATGAGGTAAAGACGCTCGACGCCGTTACCGTCAGCACGCCTGACCATCATCACGCGCCCGCCGCGATGCGCGCCATCACCCGCGGCCTGCACGTCTATGTCCAGAAACCGCTCACCCACAACATCTGGGAAGCGCGTCAGCTCACCGAGGCCGCGCGCCGGCATCGCGTCGCCACGCAGATGGGCAACCAAGGCACCAGCGGCGAAGAAATCCGGCGGCTTGTCGAAATGATCCGGGCCGGCGCCATCGGCCACGTCCGCGAAGTTCACATCTGGACAAACCGTCCGATCTGGCCGCAAGGCAAAGACCGTCCCGCCGGTAGCGATCCGGTGCCGGCGCACCTCGACTGGGATCTCTGGCTCGGCCCTGCGCCGGTCCGTCCGTTCAAGGACAAATATCCCGACGTCAACCGGCAGGTGTATCATCCGTTTTGCTGGCGCGGCTGGTGGGATTTCGGAACGGGCGCGCTCGGCGACATCGGTTGCCACGCCATCAACGCCCCGATGTGGGCGCTCCAACTCGGCGCGCCGGCCACCGCCGAGGTCGTTGACACCGCCGAGGTGAAGAAGGAAAGCTTTCCGAACTGGTCCATTATCCGCTGGGATTTCCCGGCGCGCGGCGAGTTGGCGCCGGTGAAACTGTTCTGGTACGACGGCGGCAAGCTGCCGCCCACACCGGCCGAGATGGAAGAGCGCAAGCTCGCCGACGGCGGCGCGCTTTACATTGGCGACAAAGGAAAAATCTACGCGGGCCGGCTGCTGCCGGAGTCGCGGATGAAAGAGTTCACGCCGCCACCGGCGACGATCCCGCGCATTCCGGGCGGCGATCATTACCAGGACTGGATCATCGCCTGCAAAGGCGGCCGGCCGGCGTGCTCGAACTTCGATTTCGCCGGGCCGTTGACGGAGATGGTGTTGCTTGGCAACCTCGCGTTGCGGCTCGGTCGCAAGGT
>Ga0163200_1000712_pt1 | contig 13405 bp, 12 predicted proteins | sample PL_2010_200m_FD_113535 | JGI IMG/M metagenome (GOLD analysis project Ga0163200, IMG submission 113535) | Freshwater microbial communities from Powell Lake, British Columbia, Canada to study Microbial Dark Matter (Phase II) - PL_2010_200m | ecosystem: Environmental > Aquatic > Freshwater > Lake ... | reverse complement strand
TCCCTATCCTGAGAGGGTACAAAAGGCCATTTTAATCTCGATGTTAATAAGTGGTTTTACAGCTTTGTCCTACGAAGTTATCTGGACGCGTCAATTGATCTTATTTCTTGGCCCTTCGATATATGCTTTTTCCGCCATGCTGGCGGTATTTCTAATGGGGGTTTCACTCGGCAGTATATACATGGCTAAATTTATCGATAAATTAAAAATGCCCCTTGTAGTTTTTGGTTTTCTGGAATTATTAATTGGCATGTTATCAATTTTGAATCTGTATGTTTTTCCTCTTTTGGACTATCCTTATTTGAACAAACTTTCGCCTATCATCCTGGTTTTCCCAATAACTTTCATTTTCGGCATGATATTTACTATTGCTTCTTTATGTTACACTAAAAGTATATCTAAGGTGGGATTTTCTGTAGGTACGCTGTATAGTTACAATACGATAGGCAATATTGGCGGCTCAATCCTTACTGGTTTTGTATTTATCGGCCTGTTAGGTTCTGGTAGGACCATAATTTTATTAAGCGTTCTGAATATTATACTTGGCCTATTCCTTTTGTGGGTAGAGGCTGGTAGAAAAATCAGTTTTCGATTAAGATACCTGTCAATCATACCTGCTGCCATTTTTTTATCATTTGGCTTTACTAGCAAGGACCCTGTTTTGGAAGTGATTGCGAAAAGAATAAGTAAGAGAGGAAGCGATTATAAGATTTTTTATAATCGCGAAAGCACAGAAGGAACAGTAACCAGTTATATGGCAAATAATATTAAGGAACTTTGGATTAATGGAGTGGGAATGACTTATTTATTGACCGAGACAAAATTAATAGCCCACCTCCCCATTATGTTGGCCAAAGACCCTAAGAAATTTTTGGTAATATGTTTTGGTATGGGTACCACAGTGAGGTCTGCTGCCCTATACGATAATTTAAATATTACCAGCGTGGAATTGGTGCCCAAGGTTTACGAATGTTTTAAATATTATCATTCTGACGCAGAAAAAATCCTGGCTAAGAAAAATATTAATTTTCTCACGGGGGACGGGCGTAATTTCCTGATTCTCAGTCCGGAGAAATACGATGTAATTACCGTTGATCCTTCGCCGCCCATTTATAGCGCTGGCGCAGTCAATCTTTACAGCAAAGATTTTTTTATTCTCTGCAAGCAGCATCTTACGCCAAATGGAATAATGTGCCTGTTTTTTCCGTGGAGAGGTGATACCAGCAAGGATATATTCAAGACTTTTTATTCCGTATTTCCACATACAACCATATGGAGTACTATCTACCCGTGGGGTTTTTTCGTCATCGGCTCTCCTTCGCCAATTAATATTGATAAAGCAAAAATAGAACAAGCGTTTAAAGACCAGAAGATCATAGATGATTTGAGTGAGTATAATAAGGACTGCGTCAGCAGTTCTCAGTTATTGAAATTATTATCCTGGAAAGAAGAAGATATTAAAAATATTACCAGCGGCGCTTTAGTAATTACAGATAATTTTCCATATACTGAGTTCCCTCTCCAGTATAATTTATTACATAAGATACAACGCGCACTTTATCAGCGATAACTATAGAATAAGTATCGATACTTGCGAGTTTGTTTTTAAAATAGTAAATTAAATTATGCGTAGATTAATCGAGGCTTTCTTTAAATTAAAAGACCTCAATACTACTATCCGGACCGAAATAATAGCTGGCTTGACTACTTTTATGGCTATGGCTTATATTATATTTGTCAATCCGGCGATGATTTCGCAAACCGGCATGGATTTCGGTGCGGCAATGATGGCTACTTGTATTTCTGCGGCGGTAGCTACAATCTTAATGGGGGTATATGCCAATTACCCGATTGCTCAGGCCCCGGGTATGGGAGAGAACGCTTTTTTTACCTATACCGTCTGTTTGACTATGGGGATCTCCTGGCAGGTAGCTCTAGGGTGTGTCTTTATTGAAGGTATAATTTTTATCATACTTACCCTTACTAAATTAAGGCAAGCGATTATGGATGCTATACCGGCTTCTATTCGTTACGGGACTGCCTGCGGTATAGGCCTGCTTATTGCTTTTATCGGCCTTATCGATGCCGGTATTGTAGTAAAACATCCGGCGACTCTGGTGACTTTAGGTGATATACTGAGTATGCCTACAGCGCTTGCAATATTTGGCTTGATTGTTACCGGTGTGCTTTTAATTAAGAATATCAGAGGAGCTGTGCTTTGGGGTATCTTAATTACGGCATTCGTCGGCATTCCATTGGGTATTATTAAATATCAGGGCCTCGTTTCTGTGCCGCCGTCCATTATGCCTACATTTATGAAAATGGATATTATGGGGGCGATGAAATTAGGGCTTTTTTCAGTGATTTTTATATTTTTATTTATGGATATATTTGATACAGTAGGGACATTAGCAGGCGTAGGAGAGTTAGGGGGTTTCATGCGCCAGGGTAAGCTGCCCCGGGTAGGAAAGGCTATGTTAACTGATGCTGTAGGAACCTGTGTAGGCGCTGCCTGTGGGACTCCTACGGTTACCAGTTATGTTGAAAGCGCAGCAGGTATTGCTTCCGGCGGCCGCTCAGGATTAGCCAGTGTTGTCACGGGATTGCTATTTCTAACGGCATTATTCTTTTTGCCGCTAATCAAGATGATCGGTGGCGGTTATCAAGTCGCAGAGGGGGTTATCCTACGGCCGGTTACTGCGCCGGCCCTCATTGTTGTCGGGAGCATGATGATAGGCTCTATCACTAAGATTGACTGGAAGGATTATTCCGAATCCTTGCCGGCATTTTTAGTCATGCTTATTATGCCGCTTACTTTTAGTATTGCTACCGGTATTGCTTTTGGTTTTATAAGTTTCGCTGCCTTAAAGTTATTTACCGGCCGGGGCAAGAAGGTATCCTGGCTGGTTTATCTTCTGGCAGTATTATTTATTTTAAGATTTTTATACTTGAAGGCGGTGTAATCTTTATGCCAAGAGTAAAGTTTCTGCAAAGCAGGCAAAGTATCTTTCCGTGGAAAGTTAAGGAAGAAAATAATATAGATTGGCCTAATTTTGCCAGAATTTGTAATGTTAATAGGCGGACCCTTCTTGATTGGCGAAGAGATAAATATCAAATGAGTTATGCCTCTTTGCAGTCATTGCGTAATAAATTAAAGATTCCTGTCAAAAAGATATAGAGATTATTTTAAGATTGGAGAGGTCGCGTAGTGGTCGAGCGCGCGGGTCTGGAGTACCCGTAACCCGCAAGGGTTCGAGGGTTCAAATCCCTCCCTCTCCGAAAAATTTCCCGACAAGGGCCGTAGCGAGCGTAGTGTCTGCCTCCAGTTTTTAGGTGAACCCTTCCGACGGAAGCCGTAAGTATTTTTGGTCTGAGTTAGATTCGTGATTATAAAGAAGCAACGATGAAGATAAAAAATTTCCGGCTAAATAGTTTTCAGACTAAGGTTACGCTGGCATTCGTACTTTGTCTTTTATTTATTGCCGGCTTGGGGAATTTTTTTCTTTATAATTATAGTATCAATTCACAATTTTCCCAAATAAGAGAGAAGTTATTGGTGATTGCGCGTAATGCCGCTCTTTCCGTAGATACGCAGGCGCTTTCCGCGGTGCCGTTAAACCATGACGGCATTAATAGTCAGGAATATAAGGTAGTTCTTAAACAACTGGAGAAGCTGAAAGAAATAAACCCATCCCTGAAATATATTTATACCCTTACCAAGACTGACCAGCCGGGCATCTGGCAGTTTATCGTTGATCCTAACCCTATCAGCACAAGAAATAATCCGCAAGGCCCGACTGCTTTTCCGGGTGACAAATATGATGTTTCTCGTTTTCCAGAGATGGTTTCCGGTTATATGCGCCCTACAGCAGACCGGGAATTAGTTGTGGATGAATGGGGGGTTACACTTTCCGGATATGCCCCTATTCGTGATGCGCAGGGAAAAACTATTGCTGTGCTGGGCGTAGATATCGATGCTAATAGCATCTATCAAATGCAGAAAGCGATAAAGTTGCATGTAGTATTCGTTCTGATATTTGCTGTAGTTATTTCTTTGGTCCTGGGGATTTGGATTTCTAGAAAGGTAACAAAGCCGGTGGCAAAATTAGTTGAAGGTACGCGGAAAATTGCCTCCGGAGACCTTAGCTATAAAGTTGAGATTGAGGCAAAAGATGAGATAGGGGAGCTAGCCGCATCTTTCAATAATATGGCATCTAGCTTATCCGAAGCAAGAAAGAAACTGCACGAATATTTTTATCGGATCGTGCAGACGATGGTGCGTAGCCTCGAAGCCAAAGACTCTTATACCAGGGGCCATTCTGACCGGGTGAGTGAATATACAGAAAAGATTGCCTTAGAAATGGGGTTTCCTGCTTCCGAGGCTGAGTTATTAAAGAAGGCCGCACAATTACATGATGTGGGTAAATTGGGTATTAGGGAAAGCGTATTAAATAAGAAGGGGCTGCTTTCTGAGGATGAATGGGATTTGATACACAAACATCCTGTAGTAGGAGAGGAGATACTTAGGCCGATCTTCTTAGATCAGGAGATGCTTTCGGTAATTAGGTCGCATCACGAGCGTTGTGATGGAAAAGGGTACCCGGATGGCTTAAAAGAGGACGAAATTAGTATCTTTGCCCAGATCGTCTGTGTTGCGGATGCTTACGATGCTATGACTTCCGACCGCGCTTACAGGCCCACCTTAAGCATGCAAGAGGGTATAGCAAGATTGAAGAATGGGGTTGGGACGCAGTTTAATCCCAAAATTGTCGAGGCTTTTATACGCGTATTGAGCAAATAAGTCATAGAGTTTTTATCAGTTTTGAACCGTTGTTATCATCACCCAGTCTCCGGGTCTCTATATCTGAAATATTGCGCATAGCAGGTTAATCCCGCCAGGAAAGTGGCGGTTTTTTTATAATATAATTTATTACTTGCCCGTTAACTCCGGGATGAGATATTTGATTTGTTTTATGGCGGTTTACCTGGTTATCAGGTATTATAAACTCTTGTATAAAATAGCAAAATATTGTAGAATATATAAAGGGTTAGAATATAAGAAATCAGATATACAATATATTGCATATTAATAGGTTACAAAAATATTAATCTGGTTTTTTGTGCTACCGCTATAAATATAAATTAGGGAGGCGATATGGATAAAGAAAGGATGGAGATCGAAAATGAAATCCTCGATAAGCTCAGCGGAAGGATATACTTGCTACAAGACCTTACGCATAAACATGAAGTCATCTCTCAGGCATTCCTGGAGGTTTATAATACCCCCCGTTGCCAGAGGTTTATTAAGAAATCACGTGGTTTAGAGCTTGAGAAGTTCTTTAATGAGTTCTTATCTTATGGAATTATAGAGGATTTCTTAGCTGATCCTACCGTAGAAGATATTATGATTAATTATCTCTTACCTATATATATCCATAGGACAAAGGTCGGTATGGTTAAGACTGATAAGAAATTTGACTCGCGGGAAGAAATAGATTTATTCATAAAAAAATTAATTTTTTTCTCAGGCAGAAGGACGATAAATAAAATAAACAATGTAGAGCTCTCGGAGATAAAAGGCAGAGTCAATATTGTGTATTCCCCGTTTGGCCCACAGATAACTATTACCCGCGCCAAAGAAAAGCCGTTGAGTATCGTCGATTTAATAAAAACAGGGTGTTTAAATGCGGAGATAGCCGCGCAATTCTGGATTTATGTAGAGGGGTTAGGTATTAAACCGGCAAATATCGTTATCTCCGGAGGTCCGGGGGCAGGCAAGAGCACCCTGCTTAATGCCTTGTTCAGTTTTATACCATCCTGTGACCGGATCGTAGTTATCGAGGATACCCTGGAATTAAATACTGAGTTTGAGGAGAATTGTTCGCGTCTTGAGAGTGATGAGGAAACTACTTTGGCGGATCTGGTAAAAAATTCATTACGTATGCGTCCGGATAGAGTAATTGTCGGTGAAGTCAGGGGCCGCGAGGCACAGGATTTAATGACCAGTATGAATATCGGTAAATATTGCATGGGAACGTTACATGCCTCTACCGCCAGAGAAACAATTATGCGCCTGCAAAGCGAACCAATGAATATTTCGGAGACGCTGATAAATTTAATTGATGTATTCGTGATAATGCGCCGGTACAATACAAACGGAAAGATTTATCGAGTTGTGGGAGAACTCGTCGAGACTGGCGGCCTGGAAAAGAAAATGGTTCTATTGTCTACTCTCTGGACTTACGATTTAACACAGCGTACATTCGCTGAATCTGCGGTAAGCAGTATTTTCCGCGATAAATTAGCCCAGATAAGCGGTGTTTCGGCAAGAGATATTATAAAAGAGACAAAACTACGAACGAACTTAATTAAAATACTCGTAGAAAGAAATATAAACGATACCGCAGAGTTAACTAAATTTTTCCGTAAATATGTGCTGGATCCGAACGCGGCAATCGGAGATCTGGGTTTAAAAAAAGAAGAATTAGCGTAATTGGCAATTATCCTCCAGAGAGAACAATCCTTAAGAAAACCAATAACGCGCCTGTAGCTCAATTGGATAGAGCGACGGCCTACGGAGCCGCAGGTTGGAGGTTCAACTCCTCCCAGGCGCAATTGATAAATGCTAACCAGGCATACCCAATTCATGCAGGAGGCTTTGAAAGAAGCTCAAAAAGCCCTTAGAGAAGACGAGGTTCCTGTAGGCGCGGTTATAATCTTCAAAAATAGAATCATCGCCCGTAGCCATAATCAGGTCGAGCGCCTGAAAGACCCTACAGCTCATGCAGAGATGATCGCACTTACTTCTGCCGCCCACTATCTAGGGACAAAGTGGTTGAATGGGGTATCGATGTATGTTACAATTGAACCCTGCAGCATGTGCGCCGGAGCGCTGGTTCTAGCCAGAACAAAGAATTTATATTTCGGTGCAAAAGACCCGAAAACCGGGGCATGTGGATCAGTAATAAACATTATAAATCATAAAAAGCTCAATCATCGTATAAAAATTAAATCGGGAATCTTGGAAAAAGAATGCGGAGATTTATTAAGAGAATTCTTTAAGAAGAAGCGTTATAAAAATGGCTAGATTATTATTTTCAAAAGGCAAGCAAAGAGAATTCTTAATAAGAAACAGATCAAAACTAGCTAATAATCGGATTGATATGGCCAAAATTTGCAATGTTCATCCGCGGACATTATATGACTGGGAAAGAGAAAAATTTAAAATGGATCAAGAGTCCGCTGTAAAGTTAGAAAAATTGACAGGGATTTTACTACCTAAAACCGCTAATCTTCTGCCAGAGTTTTGGAATTGTTCTAGCGCCGGGCGATTAGGCGCTAAAGCGAGAAGGATTTTATATGGGAATCCCGGGACTCCAGAAGGAAGAAGGAAAGGTGGGCAGAGAACAATCCAAATTTTCACACAAAATCCGGGTTTGGCTAAAAAACGTGGTTTCATAACGAGAAAAATAATTAATTATCCACAGAAGTGTCCAGAATTAGCAGAATTATTCGGTATTATATTAGGAGACGGTGGATTATCAGGGAGACATCAACTCACGATATCTTTTAATAATGAAACAGACCGAGAATACTCGCATTATTTAAAAGGATTGCTGAGAAAGTTGTTTGTTTTGGACAGTTATATCCATTATCGTAAAAATAATAACGGCGCTGATATTGTAACCAGCAGCTCTAACCTTGTAGATTTCTTATTGAGGCATGGGTTAGTTATAGGGAATAAGGTTAAAAATCAAGTGGATATACCTGATTGGATATACAAAAAGATTGAGTATCAAAAGGCTTGTTTGCGTGGATTGGTAGATACCGATGGAAGTTTCTATCTTCACAAGTATAGTTCTAACGGTAAAAATTATAAGTATCTTAAGCTATGTTTTACTAACGCTTCCATCCCCTTATTAAATTCTGTGTTAAGAATATTCAAGAGACTCAATTTTAATGCTTATTTGCAAGGAGATCATGGTTCTATTTATTCTAAATCTGGAATTCAAAAATATTTTAGAGAAATAGGAACACATAACCCGAAACATTTCAATAAAATAAATAAATTTTTGCTTAATTGATTTGGAGGAGTGGCTGAGCGGTCGAAAGCAGCTTCCTGCTAAGAAGTTGTCCTGGGAAACTGGGACCTTGGGTTCGAATCCCAACTCCTCCGTGGTATTAATTACTATTCTTAACTGGATTATTGATATATGTCTTATACGGTTTTTGCTTTAAAATGGCGGCCAGGAAATTTTGACGAGATTGTCGGCCAGAAACATATCGTAACAACTTTAAAGAGCGCTTTAGAGAAAAAACGGCTGGCGCATGCCTATTTATTTTCCGGGCCTAGGGGAGTAGGCAAAACCTCTACCGCGCGTATATTAGCCAAGGCGCTTAATTGTAAGAATGGTCCTACCGTAAATCCCTGTCAAAAATGTAGTTCTTGTTTAGAGATAAGCCAGGGCCGCAACCTTGATGTGATTGAGATAGACGGTGCTTCTAACCGGGGTATTGATGAAATCAGGGTACTCCGCGAGAACGTTAAATTCCTCCCTGCCTCCGGGAAATTCAAGATCTATATTATCGATGAAGTACACATGCTTACCGTCGAGGCATTTAATGCCCTGCTTAAGACCCTCGAGGAGCCGCCGGATTTTGTAAAGTTTATCTTTGCCACAACTCAGCCGCATAAAGTAATACCTACGATACTTTCTAGATGCCAGCGCCTTGATTTCAGGCGCATATCGGTAATAGAAACGATCAGCCAGTTAGAGCACATTGTTTCCCAGGAAAAGATATCTATAGATAAAGATGTGCTTTTTGCCATTGCCAAAAGCAGCGATGGTTCTTTAAGGGACGCAGAGTCAATCCTGGACCAGTTAATTTCTTTTTCACAAGGCAAGATATCTTTGCAAGATATAACTTCCGTGCTGGGCCTAATTGAACAGGATGTATTACTGGATATAACGGATAAGATTATTAAAAAAGACGCTGTGGGTACGTTTGTTTTGCTTAATCAAATTATCGACGCAGGAAAGGATGTCAGCGTATTTTTAGCTAGCCTTATAGAGCATTTTCGTAATCTGATGGTTGCTAAAATTAGTAATGCCGATCCGAAGTTAATCGATCTGCCTCAGGAGTTTTGCGTGAAATTATTAGAGCAAAGCCAAGCCTTAAGCCTGGAAGAGATTTTCAGCGCCTTCAGTCTTCTGGTAAATACCCAGGAAGTTGCCAAGCGGCTTGATTCTTTGCGCATACCTTTAGAAATAGGCTTGATTAAATTAGCGTACGATAAAAAAAGAGGTGATGTTTTGAATCCCGGCCATCATTCTGTAGCGCCTAAAGAAATTAACAAAGTGAAGGAACCGGTAGCAGAGCAAAAAGAAATGCCCCATAATTCTGTTTCATTAGAAAATATTAAGGGAAAATGGCAGGCGATTGTTGACAATCTCAGCCGGATTAAAATCTCCGTTGCTACTTATCTAAACGAAGGTGACCCGATCGGGCTCGATGGAGGAGTTTTAACCATTTCTTTCCCGCGGAATTATTCTTTGCATAAGGAGTCGCTGGAAAGAAGAGAAAATAAAGCGATGATTGAAAAAATCATCTCTGAATTATCTGATAGCAATCTAAAAGTTCATTTTATACTCTCTAAGGACAATATAGAGAAAAGCGATAATCAGGATAGTTCTTTTATCAAATCCGCTTTGGATGCTTTTAAGGCCAGAATTATTAAAGAGGAATAAATGTCGAATTATCTGGAATCAATAGAGCGGCTAATAGATAATTTAATTAGATTACCGGGGATCGGAAGGCGCAGTGCTGAACGCATCGTTGGTTATATTCTTAATGCTTCCCGACAGGAGGTTCAATCCCTCTCAGAGTCAATCTGTAGAACTAAAGAGAATGTCCGGCTTTGCCGCATCTGCCATAATCTAAGCGAACAAGAGCTTTGCAGAATTTGCCAGGATATGCGTCGGCAGAAGGAGATAATCTGTATTGTGGAAAAACCCAGCGATGTTACGGCTGTAGAGAAAGCAGGGGTTTTTCACGGTGTTTACCACGTTTTATTGGGCTCTATATCACCACTTGAAGGCAAGGGGCCGAGCGATTTAAAAATTGACAGCTTGATGCTTAGACTAAAAGAAGATAAGATTAAAGAAGTGATTATTGCCACTGATGCGGATACCGAAGGAGAAACTACGGCCTTGTATCTTACAAAAATTATTAAACCCTTGGGGGTAAAAGTTACACGGATAGGGTTAGGTATCCCTATGGGCTCTAAACTGGAATATGCCGATAGTATGACATTGTCTAAAGCCATGGAGTCACGACGGGAAATTTAATTGACTTTTGCTGTAGTTCCAATATAATAAATTCTGCTTTTTTGCTCTTTGAATCAAAATAAGATTATTCCCCCGTAGCTCAGCTGGTACCTGCCTGCCGGCAGGCAGGGAGCGAGTGGTTTTAAACTCGTGAACCTACCGTGTCGGAAATGATGCCAGCGTAAAATTCCGTCTGATTGACTTGAACCCCCAGGGATGGGAAACAAGGCGCAAGTCCATAAGGGCAGCGTGAGAGACTAAGCGACGGAAAATCTCGTGAGAGATTAAGCGATAGTCCGATCTTCCGAAATAATCAAAGAATGAAACGGAAGAGGCTGACAGAAATGTCAGCCCGCCGCGCAAGCGGCAGTAACAACAATGAGAGCGAGTGGCTGTTAACCACCAGGTCCGAGGTTCGAGTCCTCGCGGGGGAGTTTTTATTTTTTAATTTCTTTAGTTTCAATGTGTTACAGATAGTTTCATGATGTTTCAAATCATAATTATCCCCGCCTTTTAGTTCCCGCCAAGAACTGCATTTTAATGTTTCTTGTTGTTTCAATGTGTTTCATTTATAATCTTAATCTATTTGCCGTAGGCTAATAATAGTTTCGTGTCTAAATGGCCGAAAGGAGGACCTATGGCAAAAGATTATTATCAGAATCTTGCGCCTCAAGAGAGATTAGATAAGGTCGCAGAAATTATTAATAAAGGTATCTACCCTTATCATCAAAAGAGTAATAGCAAAATAGAAGAATCGCCACAAGAAAAAGAAGCAGCCATTATTTCAAAAACAAAATGTAGTGAAAAGATAAATGCAGAACAGAAATTATATCTTAATGAGAAAATTCTCGGTATAAAGGAAACCGTGGAATTTCTGAAAATTTCTCGAACTACCCTCTGGAGATTGAGAAAGCATGGAGAACTACCTTATTGTATGATTGGCAATGGAAGACTTATCCGCTTTAAACTATCCGAAATTTTAAATTCTGTAGAAACAAAAAGGCCTTAAAAGAAAAGTTTAATATTATAGGTTTACTTAGTTTACTTAGTTTATCGTTGATTTAAATCTTACTGTGTAGTATACTCTGATTTAGAAAGGGGGTGTTGAATAGATGGTTAAAAGACTGTCAGTGATTCTTATTATATTAATTGTTACGTTGTTTTATTCAGGTATTAGCTTCGCACAAATTGATAAAGGTTTATCCAAAGAAAAAGGTGCAGTAGCAATTAGTGATCCTATTGGTAAAGCGAGGTCTCGTATCAAGTCTGCCAAAGAGAAGATTGCTAAAATTAAGTCAAAGATAAAAGAAGGAAAGACGGAAGGAATAGAGACATTAGCTGCTGAATACGAGCAGGATATCAAAGATGTCCAAGATAATGTTGATAAAGCCAGGGCTTTAGGGAAAGATGTCACTTCTGTCTCGGAGGTTGTAGAGAAAGCCACAGCAAAGCATACCGAAGTTTTAAATGAAGTCCTTAATAAGGTTCCTGAGCAAGCTAAAGCTGCTATTAGACATGCGATAGAAGTTTCTCAAAGAGGGCGCCAAAAAGCCTTGGAGAATTTACAAAAGAAAAAAGGTAAGCCAGAAAGTGCTGAAAAACCTGAAAAAGCAGGAAGACCTACAGGAATACCAGCTGGCGGGTCAGGTGGTAGAGGTGACGGTAGAGGACGATAACAATCCTTAAAGTCATAGATAATTCTTAATACACCACTACCCATCTACTACTCCCTTTCTTGGCGAGGGTGAGGCCGAGAATTAGCTCTACAGAAAAGTTCGGATATTTACCCCTATCGGGGAGAAAATTAAATCTCTCAAAATCCATAATGAGACATAAAAATAGCCCTGAATATTTACTACATTCAAGGCTATTTTTATGTCGCGATGTGTCAAGGGGTTAGGGCATTATTTTTCATTTCATTCTGCTGTTTTTGATCTTACAATTCACTTCTTGCTACAACTATAAAAAATCAACCGTATAATTCTCCCCAGTCTATCTCGTTATCTCTGAATCGCCAATTTTTAAGTGTCTTGTAGTAAATGGTTTTTATGCGCGTATTTGAAAATACGTCAATATGCGGAATGCCAATTAAATGGCATTTACTAAAAAGTGGCTTATATTCGCCTTAGTTTTCTCTCTTATCTATCTCTGCTATAAGAGATAAGTGAAAATAAACATTCTTGCGCAATAGCCTAAGCCATGCGATAATTATCACATGGCTTAATTCTTATAAGAGAAAGGATATAAATGGGATTAATATCGCTTTTATTTAGTAACCCTACACTATTCATTATTCTTGCGGTCGTACTTCTTTATTCTGTTATTTTACATGAAGTTGCTCATGGCTGGGTGGCGCATCTTTTTGGCGATGATACGGCAATTCGTTATGGAAGGCTTACTCTTAATCCTGCATCCCACATTGACCCTATAGGCACGCTCATGCTTTTTCTGGTAGGATTTGGCTGGGCAAGGCCGGTGCCGGTAAATTACTCTAGCTTTAGTAATACTCGCTTCGGATTATTCTGTGTTGCCTTAGCAGGATGTTTAACGAATATACTTATAGCAATAATAGCATTAATCTTATTGCAGTCCGGAGTTGTTAATACTAATTCAGTACTTTCCGAGATGCTACCTATTGTCGTAAGAATCAATATTATCCTAGGTGCTTTTAATTTAATTCCGATTCCTCCGCTTGACGGCTCAAAAATCCTAATGAGTTTTCTACCTTACAAGGCGCAAAAAAGCTTGGTGAGGCTAGAGCCTTACGGGTTTTTTATATTAATCTTTTTGCTATTTACTGGGTTATTAAATCCCGTGATAGCTTTTATGCAGAGTCTAATCTATGGCTTGATAGGTTTTTTGTTTAGTTTCTTTAAATGAGTAACTGGAAATCGCCTGATTTTATCTCTATTTATCTATACCATGAAGAGATAAGGTTGAAAGTAACAAAAACTTAGGGCGCGGAATAGACATCATACCCCCCTTGGGTAACTAAATCAAGTTTTTCGTTAAGTAAGGCATCAAGGTCAACAGGAGGCAGCATAAGAGCCTCTTGAGATATATCCGGGCGTTTTTCC
>Ga0163200_1000711_pt1 | contig 13413 bp, 13 predicted proteins | sample PL_2010_200m_FD_113535 | JGI IMG/M metagenome (GOLD analysis project Ga0163200, IMG submission 113535) | Freshwater microbial communities from Powell Lake, British Columbia, Canada to study Microbial Dark Matter (Phase II) - PL_2010_200m | ecosystem: Environmental > Aquatic > Freshwater > Lake ... | reverse complement strand
CCGTCAGCTCAGGCGGCTTGACCCCGCTCTCGGTGTGAACCGGCACATCCAATCGCTGGCCCAGGGTCTGCAATTGCAGGATGGCCGCCGGCCGGTACGGGTCGCCGGCAACCAGCATCACCCGCTCCCCGCGCGAGCGCAGCAGTTGCGCCAACTTGCCGGCGGCGGTCGTCTTGCCCGATCCTTGCAGCCCAACCAACAAGATCAAACGCGGGCGCGGCCCGCTCAAGTTCAGCGGCGCAGGCTCGCCCAGGGTGGCGATCAATTCCTCGTTGACGATTTTAACGACCTGTTGGCCCGGGTTGAGCGCCTTCGAGACTTCTGCGCCGACAGCCCGCTCACGCAGGTGCGCCACGAATTCCTTGACCACGCTGTAGTGAACGTCCGCTTCCAGCAGCGCCAGGCGGACCTCACGCATCGCCGCATCCACGTCCGCGACGGAGAGTTTCCCGCGCCTCCGCAACTGGTCGAATACCTGGTTTAGCCTTCCGGTAAGTGTCTCAAACACGTGCGTTCTTCATTATAGAGAAGTAAAGTTCACAAAAGCCGTCAGATTTTAGCTTAGAAAGGGCAGGTGGTCAAGGAAAACTTCAAAAGCCTTCACGGCTTTCTTAGAGGCTGTCATTGCGAGGCGGTTTTTCCTGGAAGGACACCGGGACAGCGTGCCGAAGCAATCCCCAAATGTGGCAAGGAGATTGCTTCGACCGGCACACCGTCCTGCGTTCGGTGCAGGGAAGAGCGCCGGTCTCGCAATGACATAACAAGAGAAAGCGCGACTTTTGTATCACGGGCGGGTTTATATTACTTGTAATGCCTGAAACCAATCACCCGGAGGAATTATGTCCAAAGTTGCTGTTGTAACCGATAGTACGGCCTACATCCCAGATGAGTTGCTGAAGCAATACAATATCACTGTCGCCCCGCAGATCTTGATCTGGGGAGATGAAACATTCCAGGATGGAGTGGATATTCAGCCCAACGAATTCTATCGCCGCCTTTCCACCGCCAAGGTCATGCCGTCCACCTCGCAGGTATCCCCTGCTACTTTGAAGACCATATTCGAGAAACTGCTCGAAGATGGCTATGACGTGCTGGGCATTTTTATTTCGTCCAAGCTGTCAGGCACCATCTCGTCCGCAGTGCAGGCCAAAGATATGCTGCCCAAAGCCAAAGACAAGATCGCGATCTTTGACTCGAACTCCACAGCCATGGCGATGGGCTTTATCGCTTTGACGGCCGCCCGCGCAGCCAAGTCTGGCGAGAAGCTGGCCGAGTGCGCCAAACTAGCCGAAGAAGCCTACGCTCATACCGGCGTCTTCTTTGCGGTGGAAACGCTCGAATTCCTGCGCCGGGGGGGACGCATTGGCGGCGCGCAGGCTTTGCTCGGTACGGCGCTGAACATCAAGCCAGTGTTGGAACTGCGCGACGGGCGGGTCGAATCGATCGAAAAGGTTCGCACGAAAAGCAAGGCCATAGATCGGATCATCGAGCTGGTCGTCGAGAAGGTCGCGGGCCGGACCCCCGTCCGGCTGGCTACGCTCCATGCCAACGCCGAAGCCGAGGCCAGGACCACGCTGGAAAAAATCAGCGCTCAATTGCATCCCATCGAAAGCGTCTTCGCGGGTGTCAGCCCGGTCATCGGTACACACATCGGGCCTGGCACGGTCGGCCTGGCCTTTATGGCTGGAATGTAATTTCATCTCGAAATTCCCAGACGGGTTCAGTACCAACTGAACCCGTTTTTCTATTTGTGCAAGGCGTTTCGAATTCGATTTGACGGTTTCTTCCTAAGCAGGTATAATCCGCCTTCGGCATTATTCAAGACTATTGGAGATAGCGTTATGGAACCTGTGACTGATATCGCGCAAGAAGGCGCGGTTAAACCAAAGGAACATTTCTCAGGAAAGATTACAAAAACAACCCTGGCGGGGGCAATCGTGGACATCGGTCAAAACCTTCCGGGCGTGGTGCACATCTCGCAATTGCGCGCAGAACCCGTCAACCGGGTCGAGGATGTCGTCCAGGCCGGTCAAACGGTGGACGTTTGGGTGCGGCGCGTACGCGACGACCGCATCGAGCTGACCATGATCGAACCGATGGCTCTGGAATGGCGCGAGATCAAGCCCGACATGATCGTCAAAGGCAAAGTTGCCCGGCTGGAATCGTACGGCGCTTTCGTGGACATTGGGGCTGAACGACCCGGCCTGGTGCACGTTAGCGAGATTGCCTATGGCTTCATAAAAACACCTGGCGAAATCCTGCACGAGGGCGATGAGGTCGAAGCCAAGGTGTTAGAAGTTAATCGGCGTAAAAAGCAGATCCGCTTGAGCATCAAAGCCGCCCAACCAAAACCTGAGGATGCACCGGTAGAGGCCCAAACTGAACCCAAGAAGCGACGCGGCAAGAAAGGCAAAAGCGCTAAGAAAGAAGCAGTAGCTGCCGAAGCACAAGCCTCCGCGCCCGAACCGACCGCCATGGAAATCGCCTGGCAAGAGGCCATGGCGCGCGCTGAAAGCAAGCATGCCGCAAGAAACAAGAAGAGCAAGATACCTGCCGCATCCAAAGAACAGGAAGATATTCTCAGCCGCACATTGGAAAACCGCCTGCCGACCGGCTAAGCGCCTATCCGATTAACCCCGGAACGCGGACTTTAGTCCGCAGCGCAAGGCAGACTGCAAGGCAGACTGAAGTCTGCACTCCGTTATTCAGATAGGCTCTAACACATAAACATAAAACAACAGCCCCCGCTTGGCGAGGGCTGTTTGATTTCCAGGGAAGGGTGTCTCAGAACGCCTGTCCCGTTTTCTGCATCTCGGCCAGGAATTTTTCCCGGTTCGCGGAACGGGCTGTCTTGCCGCTGGAAGTCTTGACCAGCCAGTGCTTGCCAACGATGTGTGCGTAACGCAGCGCCACCGCCGATCCGCGCGTCACCACCTGGCGGATCTGGTCAGCGACGCGCTGACGTTCATCGGCCCCCTCCTCATCCACTTCCGCCACCATGACGACATCTTCCGTGCCAGTGCTGTCGTTGAAGACGCCAAAGGCTACCACCCGCCCCGGATGGACGCCCGGAACGTCCATCGCCAACTGTTCCAAATCCTGGGGATATATATTCTTGCCGCCGACGATGATCAGGTCCTTCTTGCGGCCAGTCACGTAGACCTCGCCATCGGCGAGGTAACCGAAATCGCCGGTCAGGTACCAGCCATCCAGGAAGGCTTTCTTCGTGGCATCCGGGCGGTGATAGTAGCCGTTCAACATACAATCACTTTTCAGCGCGATCTCGCCGATGTGCCGTTCGGGCACATCCTTGCCATGTCCATCCACCGCGCGGACTGCCACATTGCGGATCGGCCTGCCAGTCGAGAGCATCTTGATGGTCGCTTTACCGTTGACCGGCGGGCGGGCGATGCGATCCACTTGCAGACTGTCGCGATCCACCTCATCCACCACAACCTGGCCCTCGATCCCGCCTTGGGTAACGGCGAATACGTTCTCAGCCATAGCGTAGCAGGTGGTCAAGGTTTCGTAGCGCAGGCCAAAGGTCCGGAAGCGTTCGAAAAAACCCTGGTGACTCTCCCAGCGCATCGGCTCCGAACAGTTGCTGATGGCGCGCCAGGACGACAGGTCCACGCCTTCCAGGTCACGGTCACGGATCTTCTGGGCGCAAAAGTTATAAGCGAAGTTCGGCAGCCAGGAAAGCGTACCCTTATACCGCGAGACGGCTTGCAGCAAACGGTACGGGGCGCGCACCCAATCGAAAGGCGACAACAATACCAAGGGATAGCCGAGCAGGATCGGCATGAGGTAACAGGCGATCAGGCCCATGTCGTGATACAGCGGCAGCCAGGAAACGAAAACGTCGTCATCCTGCATGTGCAGGGCGAGACGGTAGCTTTCCAGTTGGTTGAAGACCGCCCGGTGGGAAAGCGCCACCCCCTTTTGGAGGCCGGTCGTACCAGAGGAGTGCTGCAAAAGGGCAATATCTTCTGGCTTGCGCTTCGAGCCGCCCAGGGTGAGAAAATCCGGCTCACAGGGCGACTCGACCTGGTCAGAGATGATCACGCTGCGCACTGAGTCGCCAGGTTTCAGGGCGGCGCGCACCTCCGGCTCGAAGTCCGGGTAAGTGACGATGGCGGAGGGCTGGGTCACAGAGACCAGGGAGGCCAGGTCGGCGCGGTAACGCTCCGGCAGCAGCTTTTCCGTCAAAAAGGGCATGATGGCTGGGATCGCCCCGTGCAGGACCGCGCCGAAATAAGCATACAGCAGGTCAACGCCGTGCTGGAGAATCAAGACGATCACCTCGCCAGGTCGAATGCCCTGCCCGGCGTAGGTTCGCGCATAGCCCGCAGAACCCTGGATCAATTGCCGGTAACTCAATGGGAAATCAGGCCGCCCAGAATGGAGAAGGTAAACCGCTGCTTCGTCCGGCTTTCGCCCGTAGTGATTTTTCAGCAGATCGGAGAAGGTTGGCATCTTGGATCAAGAACGACGCGAGCGGATCAAGGCTGCAAGCTGATCCAGGGTATCGAAGGTCTGGGCATTCAGCTCGGAATCGTCAATGCGGACGCCGAAAGTATCCTCGACGAAAAGGGCCAAATCCACGAGGTTGAACGAATCGATCAATCCGCTCGAGATCAGCGGTTCGTCGGGTTTCAAAGCGCGCTTGGGCTGCTTGATGATTCGTGTTCTTATGTAGTTTTCCAAAGGAGCAATGATATCGTCGCTCACAGGTTTTTCCTTATAATCGGATTTTTCTATTGCCCAGCCGTCACGCCGCGCCAGACGGCATCCAAGGCCTGCAAAGCGGTCAGGTTGCGCCAGGGCCAGGCAAATTGCATGATCCTGGGATTGCTAAAATCGTTCCAGGAGTAGGTGAGGTGCTCATTGTCCGCCTGGAGGCCGTGATCCGGCAAGGGCTGTATAGCCAGCCAGAAATTCCACAGCGGGACATTATACTCATCAGCCAAGCGGGCAATAATGGCGTTAATGCGATAATCGCCTTCCAGATTATCACCTTTGGTCGCCAGGATGGGTACGATTTTTCTATCCAACAACTGCTGGATGATTGCGCGCAAGCCGGCTTCGAAGGCGTCAGGCTCGAAAGCCTGGTTTGTTCCCAATGACACAAAAGCGAAGGAAGGGTTGTTCAAGCGAAGCTCACAATCCAATGGTGTTTCGCCGGGGGCACACACAGCCAGGCGGGCCTGGGAGGGGTCGAGAATGATATTCGTATTGAAGCCGCTTCCGGCAGCCATGCTTTGCCGCCTGAATGAACCGGCGAACTGCTGGATGACAGCCTCTAAATTTGTGTAAACGCCTAAATCATAGAAATACATTTGTGACCCGAAATCGAAGCTGGTCAAGAACCAGGCCGAGGAAACCTCGCCATCGCCTATTTTCGAAAAGGCGTTCGGGTTATGCCCAGCCGTGATGCCCTGACGATAAAGGTCTATCATCTGTGCGCTGACGGTTGGTACGATCGGCCGGCTTTGCCAGGCCTGCTCAAGCGAGGTCGGGGTGACAGTCAGGGTTGCCGCTGGCGGCAATCCAGGCGTCGGGGTGACAGGGGGATTCATGGCGACCAGGAAGGTCGGCGTCGGGGTGACAGGGGGAATCACTACCGAGGGTATCGTAGGCGTCGCGGGAGGCAAGAACGCGACCTGTGTACCGGTGAGACCGCGCCATACAGAATCAACCGATTGCAAGGCAGTCAGGTTACGCCAGGGCCAGGCAAATTCCATGCGCTTCGGATCGTCAAAGAAATTACGCATGAATGTCAGGTGAAAGCCATCCCCGTAGAGTCCATGGTCGGGGAGCGGCTGCGTCGCAGCCCAGAAATTCCACATGGGGATATCGTAGTCATAGGCCACACGTGCGATGGCGGCATTGATACTGTTATCACCCTCCAGATTGTCAGCCTTGGTCGCAAGGATCGGCACAACATTCTGGGCAAGCACATTCTCGACCAACTGGCGCATATATAACTCGTATATTTTCGCTGGCTGCTCGCCCCACCACGTCTCCATACTGATGATGGCGATGCTGGGTTTGTTGATCCGAAATTCACATGCCAACGGGGTCTCACCCGCCTGGCATTGCTTGGGATCTGCCCAAATCGGTGAAAGAACAGAGGCGATGTTCATGCCAGGTCCTACCGACAGACTTACACGCGACCAAGAGCCAGAGAAATAAGTAATCGTATTCTGGAGGTAGGCATATTGTTCGCCCAGGCTGTAATCTCCGGGAATATCGAACGTGGACAGGAAAAGTGAAGCCACATTCTGGCAATCGCCGATCTTGGAGAAATGCGTAGGATCGTTACCCTGCGCAATCCCCTGTTGATAGATTTCGATCATGCGAGGCGGGACAGTCGGCGCCACCGGCCATTCCTGCCAGCGTTCAGGAGGCAGGCGCGTATCAACTGTGGCAATTGCAACCGGTTCCGGCGTTTCGGCAGGCGGAACCGGCGTCGTCGGCTGAGTCTCCGCCGGGATGACGAGGAGCGTGGCTGAGGCTGTCGGCGTGGATGGCGCGACCGGCGTCGGGGTGGAAGAGGCTGAACAAGCGGCCAACAGGATAAAGGTCGAGGTAAGTATCGCCAATAAGAAAAATCGGGCAAGTTTCATATGCACCTGATCGCCAAGGTAATTTTCGAGTTATTCAAGATGGCTATTTCGGACAAGTCTCTTGCCGAATCGCCTCTCCGAGACGAGTTGCGAAAAGGGATTCACCATCCACCGTCATATGGATAGCGCTGTTGGTAAACTCCGTCGCTGGAACGAGATCCCAAAGATCAAGATACTTCCAACCGCGCTGCTGGCTTCGCTCGGCCATCATCTGACGGTATTGATCGTAAGCCCAGCGCGGGTAGAAGAAATTATACCGGAGTTCGCTATTCTTTCCAGTGCTGATCAGCATCGGTTCATTGACGATCAAGACCGGCGTCTCACCAGCAACGCGAACGCCGGCCTCGATTACCTCGAAAGCTAGCCTGGATTCGTCCAATTTCGGGGGCTGTTGATCGTGAAAGCTCACATCCGTATCGAAATCAGTTTGGGCGTGCTGATAATCGGTTGGGTAGACCTGATCCACGCCGGTGGCCGCCCATAAGACGCCGTACAGTTGCAAGCGCGCCAGGTCGGCCAGGTCGCGCCGCTGGCCGATGATCGTGTCATTCCAGAAAGTAGGCTTCTGCAAAAGCGGGTCATTCACATCGAAAGGGAGATTGTAGGTTCGGATCAAGGCCTGGAGGCGCGAGGCGTTGTTAGAGACAATCGGCGAGGAGAGCTGCTTATCGGTGGGGAAGGCTTCCAGGGTCAGTGGCCAGACCACCAGGTCCGGCTGGTAACGCATGGCCTCGCTGAGGATCATCAAATCTTTCATCAGGGATATGGTCGGATATCCGAGGTTATAGACGCGCACCGTACGCCCGTCACAGGCGGTGAGATGCGCCGCGTCGAGAAGGCCCGCCAGCGTTTCTTCCGGCCGGAGCAACGTCCCCCAAGCGGAGGAATCGCCGATCAGGATGACCCGGTATTCGTCAGCCGGCTTCGGCCCGGCAGCGATCTCGTGCGAGGCGAACATGGCATCCAGGTTGAAGAGACTCAGGTTGTACGCCTGCGCTGGATTCTCGCCGAAAGGGAAGCGAGGCCGCCCAGGGAACAGGGCATTGTAAACAGAAATCTTGCCCAGCCCGGCCGGACTCCAGGCCGCAAAGAGCAGGTTGAGCACGACAAATAACAAGAGTGCCTTCGAGAGAACGTTTCGGAAAAACCGCCAATCCATACTCATATCTTTTACTGACCTGGATCGTAAACTGCCTTCAACTCTCGCCAGATCGCATCCAGCGTCCTTAGTGCGACGAAGTTGCGCACGTCCCACGCATCGGGCGTTAGATAAATGTCGTTCCGCGTCGGGTCCAGGCCATGATTGGGCAAATAGTCCGCTGCAGCCCAAAAGTTCCACAAGGGGATGTCGTAATCGTAGGCAACCCGCGCGGTCGCCAGGTTGATGCTGTGATCGCCCTCGACGTTATCAGCCTTGGTAGATAAGATCGGCAGCGCGCCGCTGGCAATGACCAGGTCCACGATCTGGCGCAAGTATGCCTCGTATTTATCGGCGGAAGCACCTTCCATCCAAACCGTGCCGAGGTTGATGAAAACCAGCATCGGTTTGTACAGACGCAGCTCGCACTGAACCGGATTCTCATCCGGCTGGCAGACTTGCGGATCTGCCCAGAGGGGCGACAGCGCCGAGGGCGCGCTCAAGCCATCGCGGACGGAAACGCTCTTATGAGAGAATGAGCTTTGGAAATCGTTTATCATCTCTTGCAGGTACTGGTAATCGCTGGTCAGATAATAGCGATCCGTGGCATATATTCCCAGGAAAACAGCCGGCTCGCTCTGGCAATCCCCAACCACAGAGAACGTGCGCGGGACGGCACCCAGTTTTACTCCCTGCAAATAGATCGCTTTGGCGCGTGCGCTGACCGCCGGTACGACCGGCCAGGCTGCCCAATCGCGCGGCGTGAGACGGGTGTCTGGCGTGGCCGTTGGCGTGATCGTCGGCGTGGGAGTAAGCGAGGGCGTAACAGTGAGGGTCAACGTAGCGGTAACGGTAGCCGGTAAAGGCGTAGACGAGGGCAGCAGCGTGTCCGTAGCAGCCTGCGTATTCGAAATTGTGTCAGAAGAGCAGCCAACCAATGCCAGTACGCACATAAAAGAGATCATCCACAAAATACCATTACGAAACATAAGAAGTACTCATCCAGCAAAACCTGTAAATTCTAGGGGCAAGACGCGGATTGAATATAAGGAATCAACCTCTCAGCAAAACGCGCCTCGCCGGCCGGCGTCAAATGAAGGTCAGTATCCCCCCAGAATTCAGCAGAAGGAACCAAATCCCATAAGTCAATATACTGCCAGCCATTCTTGCGGCTTTCATCATCCATCACCTGACGATATTGATCGTACACCCAGCGCGGATAAGATACGTCGTATCGCACATCGCTATTCTTTTGACCGGTGATAATGAGAATCGGTTCGTTCACCAAGATTAGCGGTGTACTCCCCGCGATTTCCATGCCAGCCTCCAGCACGTCGAGAGAGAGAAGCTGCGGATCGAAGGTGGGAGGCTGCCAATCAAAAAACGAGATATCCTCTGTCAATTCAGGAAGTGAATAGACCTTGAAGCTATTCCGATATACCTGGTCTATGCCTGTCGCAGCCCAAAGCACACCATAGAGCTGCAACCTGGCCCAATCGAAAATATCGCTGCGGTAACCAAATACAGTTTTTTCCATGAAAGTTACATGATAAAAACCCACAGCACTCAAATCGAACTCTAAATTATATTTACGGCTCAACTCATAAACCTGAACTGGATTCGACTGCACAATTGGATGATCCAATCGTCTATCGGGGGTAAGACTTCCCAGGGTTGTTATCCAGACGATCAAGTCTGGTTCATATCGCACTGCTTCGACCAGAATAAGCGCATCTTTGGTGGCGGAATTGCGAGGATAGCCCAGGTTGTAAACGTGAACCTTCCTGCCGTCACAGGTTATCAGGTTTGCTGCATCCAATTGTCCAGCCAGAGTATCTTCGGGGCGAAGCGAAGCTCCCCAAACAGAAGAGTCGCCAAGCAGCATGACACGATATTCATCCTTCGATTTCGGTGAGGCAACGATATGAGACGAAAACATTGTATCCAGACTCGTGATGGTGAGGTTGTAGATCTTCTCAGGCACTTCTTCTGCAAATGGGAATCGCTCCCGCCCAGGCGAGAGAATGTTGTATAGTGAAAACTTGCCATAGGGGATATATACAACCGCGAAGACAAGATTGAAGACGATAAAAAGGATCAATCCCTTAGCGAGAACACGGTATGGGTTAATCAACTTGGTCGAACCAGAACAAAAGGGGGCCATCAGGCGATACCAAACAGTTTGAGAAAAACATGCCACGACGAAGCTGGGTCAGGCAGAGCGAACCAGACCCAGCCAAGGGCAACATACTGGAACGTCAAAATAGTAGAAAGCGCTGTAAGTGATAAGTTGAGCCATTTACGATTCTCCAGTGCGGCCAGGCGCGGACGGATAAACTCAGACCAGCGATTTTGCAAGAAAAGCCCAACGCCGTGCCATAGTCCCCATAATATGAAATTCCAGGTGACGCCGTGCCAGAGGCCGATCAGCAGCATGGTGCCGAGCTGGGTGATAAAAATGATCGCAGGAATTGGCAAGCGGTGTTTGCCGGAGCGCAAAAAACGGGTCACAGGGTTGAAAAAATATGACCGGAACCATTGCGTGAGGGTCATGTGCCAACTGTTCCAAAACTGCGTTAAGTTAGGCTTCAAATATGGATTCGCAAAGTTCTCTGGTAAACGAAAACCGAGAAACCCGCCTATTCCAATAGCAATATCCGTGTAACCACTAAAGTCGAACAATATTTGAAAGGTATAAGCATAGAGCAATACCCACATCCAACCAGCAGTGCGAGTTTGTAAAGCATTGACACTATTAAGGGCAATAATGGCAAGGCTATCGGCCAGAACAAACTTCTTGAAAAGGCCTACCATCAGCCGTTTACCGGCGATGGACAAATCTTCTGCAGAAAGTGAAATGGGACGCCGCCGGAGGTCCTGGATAAAACGCTCGATGCGGTCAATCGGGCCGGCCGTGAGCGATGGGAAGAAAATCACATAGGTTACATACTCTGGCAGCGCCACATCAGGCAAACGACCAGTTTGACGATCGCGAATGGTATGCAGCAGCCGGAAAGCGACATAAGAAAATCCCAGCCAACGTAAATCAGTAGCAGCTGCATTTGTGCTTGCCCTTCCCAAAACATAGCGGATAAGTCCGCTGGTTGCTGTCGCCAGGTAAGGTACTTTAAGAACAAGAAAAATCCCTATCAGCAGAACAAAGCCCAAAACAAGGAAAGTGGGCGGTGAGAGGCGCTTGAAGTAAGCGATACCAAATAAAAATAACGCTGCAACTGTAAAGAAAACAAACAGGATTTCGATCTTGGGCGGCAGAGTGGCTGACAGCGTCCATCCCAAGCCCAGGTAGCGGGTCAGGTCAGCGAAAACAACGATGCCGAACAAGATCGCCAACGCAACCAGATTATTTCGTTCACGCAGCTTATCGGAAGGAGTCGTAAGGATCCAGCTCAAGACTGTCAACAGGAGCGTTATGGTCGAAAGCCAAAAATCCAGGCTGCGGATCGGCAGGGCAGGTTGTAACAGAAAAACCGCCAGCGCGCTGACTCCCATCAGCAAATAGACGCGCCAGCGATTCCGCATCACCAAGCCAAGAAACAGGGCGACTGCGGTAAAGATGAGGATATACGTCAGCGTCATCTAAAAGCCTTGATAGATCCAGAGAGGCGCGCTACTGGCGGTAAAAATAACCAGGGTGATGAGGATCAGGCACAAAAGCAGCGCCCATAGATTTTCGCGCGAGAAGATGGATTTCATCGGTAGCCGCACACCAAATATTCACCGCCCTCCTGAACAACATCATAGGTGCGGACGGAGAGATCTAGTTCTTGATCCTCGTTGTTATAGGTCGCCACGATCTTACCCTGGCACGTAACCAGCGTCGTGCCAGTATCTGTTCCAGTCGTTTCGCAGCTAAGGCCATCCAAACGCGTCTGGACCGCCTGGAACGAATCCAGCTCCATCAGCGCGTTAGTCTCCCAGGTAGCGCAGGATAGAGCGGCGAGACGGTTCGAATCTTTGTCCACTAACGCGGTGAGATAACCTTCCACCGCGCGGGCTGCCGGATCGCTGCTCGCAGCCGGTCCGCAAGCAGAGAGTAACACAGCGAAAATCCCCAGGCAAACCAGTATGGAAACAAGCGGTCTTCGCATGGAACACTCCTCGAACTAAGATTGTATTGGGGGATTATATACGGGCGGAAGGGAATTCGCAAGCGCTCATCCCCGAACACCAGTTATTCTACTTATAACGACAGTTCTGTTGACAAAACAAACCAGTCCTGATAGGATGGGTCAAATTTACCGGAAAACAGGAGTAAGTATGCTGAACCAAATCGAAACGGATACCATTTGCCTGTCTCCTGCTGCCGCTCAAGCAGTACGCGACTTGCTCGCGCAACGAAACCTCGACGAAGAGTACGCCCTGCGAGTGTACGTGGCCGGTAGAACCTGCTCAGGTCTGCAATACGGCATGTCGCTGGACAACAAGCCTGGCGAGACGGACACAACCTTCGAGACAGAAGGAATTAAAGTTCTGGTGGACAATATCTCTATCCAGTACATGCGCGGTGCGACGATCACCTTCATGAATGACGAGCGCGGAAAAGGTTTTATCGTCGAAAATCCAAACGGTTTACCCGCCTGCGATTGCAGCAGCGGCGCCTGTAATTCGTAAACCAACCAGAAGAGGCCGGATCATCTCCGGCCTCTTCGTTTTTTAGCTACCTATCACCGTCCACGCAAGAAGGCGATGAAAGCGCCAAAGATACCGATGAAGGCCAGCCCGAAGATGACCAGTCCCATCGGCACGCTCGTTCCGCCGCTGCTCACCGGTGCGAAAGTCGGGTAGACCAACGCGGGCGGCGGCGTGAAGGTGGGAAGGCGCGTCGGCGTGGATGGCATCGAGAACGCGGCCGCCAGGGTCGGGTCAATGGTCGGAGTCGTGCGCGGCGTGGCGGTCGGCGGCGGCTCGATGATCGGCAAGAAGCCCGGTGAAAGGCCGACTAACGGCGCGTACACCCACCCCACGCCTCCCGGAACGCCTGGATAAGCAATCTGGATCCAATCCCCTCCAGCCGTGCGGCCCAGGGCCGGAGCCTGTTCGCCCGGCAGCAAAACCCCGATGGCAAGATAATAGACCGAGTGCGGCCCGGCGCGGACGTTGATCTGTTCGGGGTACGTGACCGTGATCTTTGGCCCGGAGGGCGTCCCCGTCACGGTCGGCACGGACCCGGTCGGCTGTTGCGCGGCAGCCGGCATGGATCCCGGCCCGAGGAAAAACAAACCGGCAGCGCCGGCAAGAATCGTAAGAACCAGGAAGAACTTTATCCAAGAATGCATGATTAGAAACTTTCTGCTGTTATAATTCGTACATCCTATCGTAATTGCTCACCCTTGCGAAGGTTCTAAACCTTCGCAAGGATATTTCGCAAAACGATTATAATCTAAAAAGCCTATGGAACAACGCGTCTTTCACGGAAATATCACGCCAGCGGATGTCGCCCAGGCATTGCTGGCAGAGTTCAACCAGGGCAACCTGCGTGCACAGGTGCTAGGCGAAAGCGACCATCTCACCGTGCAGATCGGAACCAGCCAGTGGTCTCGCTCCGGCGGGCAGACCGCGCTGGCTGTGGAGATCCAGACGATCGAGGACGGCGTGACGGTGCAGATCGGCCAGCAGCAATGGATG
>Ga0163200_1000706_pt1 | contig 13444 bp, 9 predicted proteins | sample PL_2010_200m_FD_113535 | JGI IMG/M metagenome (GOLD analysis project Ga0163200, IMG submission 113535) | Freshwater microbial communities from Powell Lake, British Columbia, Canada to study Microbial Dark Matter (Phase II) - PL_2010_200m | ecosystem: Environmental > Aquatic > Freshwater > Lake ... | reverse complement strand
GTCCGGTGGAGTTACTGGCGCAGAAAGCCCCGCACCTGTCCCCCGCAATCTTCTTGCTTCCGCCCATCCCCTTGGAGCATCTTCTCACCCTCAAGGTGGGTCACGATGTACCGGGGCATCCCGTTTCACGGCGCGCTTTAGCCGTTCGTTTTCAAGCTTGAACATGGCGCCGGACTGGCCAACTATCGCGCCATGGACACGACCCAACCATATTCGCCACCGGCGATCAGTCGTCGCAGTTTCATCCAGAATGCCGGGCTTGCCGCCGCTTCCGTTGCCGTGATGTCGTCACTGCGCAACGCGCACGCGCAACAACCGGCCAAGACCGTCACGCTGGCGTTCGCCGGTGTGGCGCACGTCCACACGCCGGCGTTCATCAGGCTGCTCAAGAGCCGCGCCGACGTGAAGGTCAAAACTGTGTGGGACAGCGAGGCGCCGCGCGCGGAAAAACGTGCTGCCGATCTCGGCTGCAAGGTCGCCGCCGATGTCCGCGAGATCTGGTCGGACCCGGAAGTTACCGGCGTGGTGGTGTGCGCGGAGACCAACCGCCATCGCGAGTTGGTGCTCGCCGGGGCGCACGCGAAGAAACATTTGTTTGTCGAGAAACCGCTCGGCATGACCGCCCGCGAAAGCCGCGAGATGGCCGACGCCATCGAGCGCGCCGGGCTGCTCTTTACGACCGGTTATTTTATGCGCACCAACCCGATTCACCTGTTCCTCAAGGAGCAGATCGCCGCGGGCACGTTCGGCAAGATCACGCGGGTGCGCGGCTCGAATTGCCACGGCGCGTCCTTGACCGGCATGTTCGACGTGAAACCGAACGATCCCGCCAATACCTGGCGATGGCACGCCGAGCCGAAGGCGACCGGCTTCGGCGGCTTCGGCGATTTGGGGACGCATTCGCTCGACCTGCTGATGTGGATGCTCGGCGACGTGGAATCGGTCACGGCGGACATCAAGACCATCACGGGCCGGTACGGCGACATTGACGAGTGCGGCGAGGCGTTGTTGAAGTTCAAGAGCGGCGTGACGGGCACGCTGGGAGCCGGTTGGGTGGACGTGGAAAATCCGGTGACGTTGTTGATCAGTGGCACGGAGGGACACGCGACGGTGGTCCGCAACGAGCTGTTCTTCAAGAGCAAGAACGTGGATGGCGCCGATGGCAAGAAACCGTGGACAAAGCTGCCCGAGGCGTTGCCGTTGCCGCTGAACCAATTCGTCAACGCCATCGCCGGCCAGCCGAACCAGCCGTTGGTGACGCCGCACGAGGCCGCCGCGCGCGTCAGCGTGATCGAAGCCGCGTACAACGCCGCCCGCCAGCACGCCTGGTTGCCGCCCGCGTAACTTATGCGACCGCGATTCATCATCACACTTCTTCTCGGCGCCGGTTTTGTTTGTCAGGCTGCGCCTGTCGTCAAGCCGGGCTGGGACTGGAGCCTGCCGCCCGGCACCCAACCCGCGCCTTATTCGGGCTTCGTCACGTGGAACGGCAAACGGTTTGACAACGCCATTACCGTGGATGGCATCCACATCAAGTGGGCGGAACTGAATCCCGGTCCCGGCGAATACAACTGGCAACGCCTGCGCGACCGCATCGCGCAGAGCCGCGAGAACGGCATGAAGGTGGGCATTCACCTGATGGGCGTCGAGCGCCCCGTCGTTCCGCAATGGGTCATGGACAGGTTTCACCCGCCGGTGATGGATGTGCCGCCGCTCCAAGAGGGCCAGCCGTGGCACCTGCAAATTGTCCCGCCGTGGATTCCCGAAGTGGACAACGCCTTTCACGATTTCCTCAAAGCCTTCGGCCGGACCGGCATCGCGCAGAGCGATGATATCGTCTATGCCTACGTCCACGGCATCAGCCCCTCGCGCGGCGAAGAACTTTTCCTGCGCAAGCAGGATGTGGAGATTTTGGAAAGAGTTTCCGGCCTGACGCCGGAAAAATTCGGCGGCTGGCTGCGCCGGCGCATTGACGCGATGCTCGTCGCCTTCAAAGGCGCGGAACACAAACTCGCGTGGATGTCCGGCGGTCCCGTCGGCCCCACCGACGCCTACCGCAACGCGACGGCGGACATCTGGAAATATGCGCTCGACCACGGCACCGGCATCCGGGGTGGCGGCATCGATTTCATGAACGGTCTCATCAACCAACCAGCCTGGGCCAGCACGTGGACCGAAGACGGCCATTGCGTCATCAACGACGCCGATCCGACCATTGCCCAACGCCGGTATCGCGGCGACGAAAACGAGGAATACGGCAAAGGCTGGGTGTGGCGGTTCGGCCCGGTCGAGGAACACGAATTTCGCCATCGCATCTGTTCGTTGCGCGCCCTGCAAATGCGGCAGAATTTCCAAATGGTCAGCCCGGCCACACTTCAGTTGAATCCTGAAATCAACGAATACGTTCGCCTCACGCAAGGCCGCATCCGCGATGATTCGCCCGACGCATGGGCCTACCTGCGCGAAGCCAACGTCGCCCGGAGCGGACGCCTCGCCCCATTCAAGAACATCGAACGCTGGCTCATCCAGCGCGACGTGCCCGGCAGCCGCAGCGTGCCGGCTCTCAAAGTTGAGCACCACGGCATCGGCAACAACGTGCAGAAGATCGAAACCGAGTTCGATGGCCGCTGCACCGACCGCGCCAACGGTCAGGACGGACTCGCGTTCCAGCTCGACAAGATTTTCTGGCCCAAGCCCGCCAAAGCCACAATCAAAGTCACGTTTACTGATCTGGCTCCTGCGGGCTGGCGGCTCGTCACCATCAATGCCAAAGGGGAAATCATCAAAAGCGCCGTCGTCGAAAACACTGGCGACGGCCAGCGCAAGACCGCGACGTTTGAAGTCAGCGAACTCGCGGCCAAAGAAACGTTCCCCGGAAACATGGACCTCCGCCTCGTCACCGAAGGCCCCGGCGATCTCACTGTCACAATGGTCCGGGTGATCAAATTACCGGCCGCGCCTTGACGCCGTCCCGGCAGGGCGACTTGACACGCTCAAGCCATGCAACCAGCAGCGCCTTCAGCCGCTCGACTTCAGCACGAAACTTTTCGCGGTTGGGATTATGGCCGATGAGATTAGTGATTTCGTTCGGGTCATTCTGCAGGTCGTAGAGCGCATCGAGCGACGGCGCGTTTACCGACTGGCCGAACATGAGTTTCCAGCGACCATCAAACACCATGAAGCCGGGGAAGTGCGTGCTGTTCCATTCCGAGACAGCGATGCGACCCGCGCCATCGTCCTTGCCTTCGATCAGCGGGCGCAGGCTCCGGCCTTCCGACGCGTGGCCGGTCTGACCGAGGTAGTCGAGGATCGTCGCGAACAAATCAATCTGTGCCGCCGGTGCGTTGACGACCTTGCCCGCCGGGATAACACCGGGCAGGCGCATCAGTAACGGAACGTGGGCGGCGCCTTCGTAGAAGGTCATCTTCGAGTGCATGCCGTGGTCGGCGAGCATCTCGCCGTGGTCGCTGGTGAAAACCACCAACGTGTTTTGTGCGAGACCGAGTTCGTCTAGCCGTTTCAGGATTGTCCCGATCCAGTTGTCCACTTCCGCGACGAGGCCGTAGTAATCGGAAATCATCTGGCGGACTTTCGCCGGGTCGCGGTACGGATTCGGGTCCGTGTTGTGGCGCCGCTCGTAGGGAGAATTGGCGCGGCGGTCGTCGAGGCTCGCCGGTACCGGAATCGAGTCGTACGGATACATCCCGTAGTACGGCCTTGGCAGCACCATCGGCGGATGCGGCGGACTAATGGAAATCGTCAGCGTGAACGGGCCGCCGGTCTTGTGAAGCCGTTCGAGTCCTTCCAGACCTTCCTTGGCCGTCCATGCGGTGTGTGTGTGTTCCGGCGGTACGTCGAGACAGCCGTAGGTGGTGCCCTGGCCGATTTCGAGGTTGCGCTTGACCTGTTTGCCACGTCCGAGTTTATCAACCTCGGCCTGCGTCATGCCGAACGCGCCGTCAATCGGGTCGGGCGTGTACGGACGCCCGTACATGTTCGCCAGCAGTTCGCCCGGCTTGAGTGGACGCGCGGGAACATGCGCGTCGAGGTAGGCCTTAAACGCCCATCCTTCGGCCATGTCGGCTTTGGAACCGGCAGGGCGCGGGCCGTTGACCCAACGCACGGGCCAGTTGTAGTCGAGCGCCATTTTGTAAGGGCTGTGATATTTGCCGTGGTATTCGCCGTGATAGCCGTTGCGCAGCAGAATCTGGTCGAACGTCAGGAAGTTGGGCAGATCGTCGCGGGTGATTTCCTTGTTGTCGGTGACCTTGTGCGTGCCGACACTACGGCCGGTCAGGATCGTCGTGCGCGACGGTGAACAGACCGGGCAGGAGGAGTAGAAGTTGGCGAACCGCGCGCCCTCCCGCGCCAGTCGGTCGAGGTTTGGCGTCTTGAGGATTTTGTTGCCGGCACAGCCGAGCGCGTCCCACCGCTGCTGGTCGGTGATGATGAACAGCAGATTGACCGGCTGCTGCGATTCGGCGCCGCGCAATGCGGCCAACGGCACAAGCAGCACGATCAACAGGAACAGGCTAAGAAGGTGTTTGTTGTTCATGGGATCATTTCTTTGGCAGCGCTGGCAGTTGTTTGAGCCAGCCGAGGTTGAAGACGTAATGGTTCTTGCTGCTGATGAGCTGGATCAGATCATCGCACGTCTGGCAGGCGGCGAGGTAGCCGGACGGCTCGGCCATCGTCTCGCTAAGGGTGAACTCACGCTTGTCCACGCCACTCACCGTGCGCTCAGGGCCGCCGGGCGTGATGAGCCGGCGCACAGGCCACGTCTGGCCGTCATCGAATGACAGCGCGGCGAACAACCCGTAGCCGGTAAACTCGGGGCCGTCGGCGGCCTTGAAGGTCATGCCTTTGCGCTTCGACCAGTAACGTTGTTCGTCGGTGAACGAACAGAACAGCAGCGGACCTTCGCGCAGACGCATCAGCACCGCACGCTGCACGCTGCCGATCGCGGGGAATGGACTTGCTTCATAGCTCCATGTCTTGCCCCAGTCGCTGCTGCAGCTCACTGGCGTGCGAAAATTGAACTTCTCCTGCTCCTGCAGAAGATCGAACCGGCCCAGTGCCATGATGCGCCCATCGGCGAGTTGCGCGATGGCGTTGTGAATGCCGGCAATGCGCGTACCGTTGCCACCGGCGCGGAAGTCGGGCTTACCGCGCCCTGAAGTGAACGTCCACGTCTGACCGCCATCGCGACTGATGTTCAGGCTGGCACCGGGTTTGTTGCCGTCGAGCGGCAGCACGAGGAACCCCTCGCGGGTGCGGAGCAGTTGGTTGCCAATCTCCGCCTCGGGCTGAAGGATTGTTGCCTTCGACCAGGTGGCGCCGCTGTCGGTCGAAGTCCGCATGGCATCGCCCGTCAATCCTTTCGCGAAGAAGAACAGCGTGCGGTCACCGTCGAACCAAAGTTTCGGCGCGTGGTCGTTGATATCCGGCCCATCCCAGAATGGCGAGGCGGGCTCCCACTCGCTGGCGCCGTGCCGCAACCGGCTCGCGATCACTGCGAGTTCAGGACCGCCTTCATCGCCGCAGGAAAACCAGACCGCCAACAGATCGCCGTTCGAGCACTCGGCAATGGCCGGGCTGTGATTGTGGTTCGAGAACAGCGGACCGGCGAGGTTCGGCGGGACGTTCACGAATTGCTTGGGGCCGCTGAAGACCGGCGTCGTGACCCGCTCAACCTTGGCGGGCGTGCGCTGGCTCACGTCGCGCGCATTCAGCGGCGGCGGTGGCACCGGCAGCGGTGGCGTCGTGGGCCGTTCGCCGAGCACAACGCGGAAACCAATTTTCTCATTCGCGCATCCGGGCAAACGTCCGCTGCGATTGGCCGCGCGCAGCAGGCGTGTGAACTCTGAGTGACCGCCACCGCGCGTCACGCGGAAATCGCCGTCCGCGCGTCCGACCGGGTCCACCTGCTCACCGGCTTCATAGGGGCCGTACCAATCGAGGCACCACTCCTCGACGTTGCCGTGCATGTCGAACAGGCCCCACGCATTGGCCGGCGTCTGCCCCACGCGCAACGGCGTCGCCGCCGGCCAGTCACGGTAATCGCGCGGAAACTTGCCGGTCTTGGAAAAGAAGCGTTTGATAAGTTTGTCGTTGAACTTCCACTTTTGAAACCCGTCCGGCAGCCGGTCGCCAGTGTGAAAGAGCGTGCTGGTGCCGGCACGGCAAACATATTCCCATTCCGCCTCAGTCGGCAGCCGGTAGGGTTTGCCTTCTTTCGCTGCGAGCCACTCGCAAAACTTCATCGCGTCATGCCAACTCACCCCGGTCACCGCTTCGTCATCCGTACCGCTAGCCGTCAAGTCGGGTTTGAACTGCCGGTATTGCGTGATCGTGACCTCGGTCACAGCCACGTGCAGCGCGGTGGTGATCTTGACGCGATGTGCCGGGCGCTCGTCCCAATCAGCCTGGTCGCACTTGTCGGCATGCTGCACCGTCTTGTAGTCCGCCGGCGGTCCGTCCTGGCCCATCAGGAAACTGCCCGGTTCGATGCGCACGAGTTTCATCCCGATCGAGTTAACGATTTCCTCGCCGCCAGCCGCGGCGAATGGGACAAGCAGCAGGGCAAGCAGATTCAGTTGGCGCATAAGAATCATGCGGTTTTCATTTCCGCTTGGGCGGCTGGATCATTAGCGACTCGATGATGGCGGCGAGCTTGGCGGGGTCGCCTCTGAATTTCATGTAGTAGTGGCGGGTGATGGGGCCTTGTTCCCATGTGGTGACGCCTTCCTCGTCCACGGTCACACGGCCGCCGCGGACGGCGCGCCACAGTGATTCATCAAGGACCGGCAGTTTGGAACTCCGAACGGTTTCGGGGTGTGGAACCGGGCCGCCTTGGGCGTTCGCGTCGCGCACGGCAAACAGCGCCGCGCCCTGATCCCAGCTAGGCTGGCCGCCTTCGATGGCGGGGCGCTTGCCGAACGGCTTGAGTTCGTAGGCGCGGCGGACGGGATTGTTCTTCGGCGTCTGTTTCAGGCCTGCGCCGGTGATGAGGGCGTTGCCAATCTCGAAGCCGTGCCAGACGATTTCGCCGGGCCATTCCGACGCGATGATGCGCGCGGCTTCGCGATGGGTGCGGATGTTCGTCTCGGGCCGCTTGCCTTTCGGGAACTCGCCGCCCATCACGACGAGCCGGCGCACCTTGGTGAGCGCCAATTCCGGTGCGCGCCGCCATAACTCGGCGAGGTTGGAAAACGCGCCGATGCTGCAAATCGTCACGCTGTCGTCGGGCTGTGCGGCGAGTACGCGGCGATATACATCGAGCGCATCGGGCATCTGGTCATCCGTCTTGGCGTCGTGCGGAAACTCGTCGCGCAAGGCGCAGGTGTACGGGCTGGTGCGCTGTAGATCGGTGGGGCCGATCTTGTCGGTGCCGATGGGGATGTTCGGGCGGCCGTAGTAGGTGTTGATGGCGTCCACGGTGGCCGCCGAGGCGTTGGTCTTGTCCTTGCGGTTGGTGACGACGGCGAGGATCTCGCACTCGTCGCGGTCGGCCAGCGCGTGGAGCAGCGCCAACGCGCCCGCATCGTCGCAATCGCCCGACATGTCGGTGTCGAGGATGACGCGGACGCACGCGGGCTTCGGCTTCGGGCCGAGCGCCTTGTTGACGAGGAGGCGCGGCTTGGCGTCAGGCGAAATGAACTTGCCGGCCAGCACGTCCTCCTCGCGAAACTTGGCCATCAGGATTTCTGCGTCGGTGTGGCGGTTCCAGTCGTAGAGGATGTGGATGAGTCCGTCGGGCGCCTGGAAACCATCGGGATACGACACGCTCGCGCGCTCGTCGAGCAGCAGGCCGCCGCGCCAGGTCTGGCCGTCGTCATCGGAGAGGAACGCCGACATGTGCGAGCGTTTCGACAGGCGCTGGGCGGTCGGCCCGTTCTTCACGAGCAGCAGCCGTCCCGACGCGAGCCGTCGGACGAAGAACCGCGCGTTCACGTTGTTGATGGCCGACGGTTTCGGCTCGCTCCAAGTGCGGCCTTGGTCGGACGAAAAACTCTCGGCCATTCCGTACTTCGTTCTGGAAGGCATCCACAGCCGGCCGTCGCGCAACTCCACGATCATGTGCTCGTCGAAATCGCTTTCCGGAAACGCCACACCGCCGCGCCGCGTCCACGTGTTGCCCTGGTCGGTCGAGACAAAGACATTCGCCATCCGGATCACGTCCAAGTTGTGATGCGCCTCGCGAAACCGGACCGGGTTGATCTTGTCGCGCGTCCACAGCGACACCGGCAACAGCCAATCGCCGTTTTTGAGCACGGTCGGCTTGCACAGCGTGCAACCGTCGGCAATCCGTACTGGCTTCGACCAGACCGGGTCGGCGGCGTCGGGATTGTCGCAGCGGATGAACCAGTCGCCGTTGCGGCCATCGAACCCGCCAAGGCTTTGATCGAAGAACAGCCAGACGCGACCGAGCGGATCGGTCCAGACGTTGCCGACAAGCGCACGCCGCTGCGGTTTGCCGCTCGGGTCCGCAACGCCAACGACCAAGCGCGGCTTCGACCAAGTGCTGCCACCATCGTCGCTGGTGGCGAGGATGAAATAGGTATCCGGCTTGTCGCCAGTGCCAGTCCAGCAACCCCAGATGCGGCCCTTCGGCGTCCGGTCCATGCCAACGATCATCGCCCCGGGGCGCGCTTCATCACGCTACTCCGCACCGGGAGCGGTGATGATGACGGGCGACTCTAGCGACACATCAAGCACCTCGCGCGGTGGCGACGCCAACAATTGCGCTGCCATGAAAACAAAATGCCAATTCATCATAAAGGTCATCTCCTTAACTCTTCCGGTTCTTTAGCGGCAACGGCAGTGCTTTGAGCCACGCGAGATTGAAGACATAGTGGTTCTTGCTTGTGATAAGTTGCACGCGCCCGTCGCGGGTTTGCGTGGCGGCGAGGTAGCCGTTGTGCTCGGCGGAGGTGCTGCTGAGGGTGAACTGACCGCGGTCAATGCCGTTGATGGTGCGTGGTTCTCCGCCGGGGGTGATGAGGCGACGATGCGACCACGTCTTGCCCTCGTCGAACGACAGCGCCGCAAATAGGCCCGCGCCGTGAAGCATACCGCCTTCGCAGGGGAAATCCATGCCCTTTGGCTTCTTCGCGTTTGCGGAGAGATCGGTGAAGGAGCAGAGAAGCAAGGGACCCTCACGCAGCCGCATGAGCACCTGGCGTTGCACGCTGCTGATGGCGGGGAAAGGCGTCTGCTCGTGCGTCCACGTCACGCCGCCGTCGCTGGAGTAGCTGGCCGGGGTCTTGAAGTTGAACTTCGCCTGCTCGGACTCAGAGTTGAGCCGTCCGATGGTCATGAGGCGGCCATCGGCAAGCTGCACGATGGGCGCGTGGATGCCGGCATGGCGCGCGGGGCTGCCGTTGCGATGCGCGTTCCGCTTGTCCGTGATCGCGGAAAACGTCCACGTCTGCCCGCCATCGCGGCTGATGTTCACGCTGGTGCTTGTGGTGTCGCACGTGATGAAGAGATTTCCTTCGCGCGTGCGGATCGGCTCATTGCCCCACTCGCACAACGGCTGGACGGTGCGGGCCTTGGTCCAAGTGACGCCGTTGTCCGTGGAGGTGCGCACGATGTTCTCGAACTGCCCGCGAGCGAAGTGGAACAAGGTCTTGTCGCCATCCCACCAGAGTTTCGGTGCGTGGTCGTTGATGTCCGGGCCGTCCCAGAAGAGCGAAGCCGGCTCCCACTCGGTCGTGCCGCGGCGCAGGCGGCTCGCAGGTTGTTCAACTCGGTGCCCGCCTCGTCCACGCACGAATACCACACCGCGAGCAGATCGCCGTTGGGGCACTCGGCGATGGCGGGGCTGTGATTGTGCCATGAGAACAACGGGCCAAACGAGTTGGGCGGAATGATTACGAACGGTTTTGGGCCGGAGAAAAACGGCACGTCCGCCGGCGGCATCTCGATCTTCACCGGCGATTGCAAAACGTTTTGTGCATGCAGTACAGGCGGCGCGGGCGGAAGCATTTTGCCACGTGGCAGTTCGCCGAGCACCACGCGAAAGCCGGTCTTCTCGCTGCTCGTGTCCGGCAGCCAAGCGGTGCGGTTCGCGGAACGCAGCAGGCGTGTCTGCATCGAGTGGCTGCCGCCGCGGATGACGCGGAAGTCGCCATCGCTTCGGCCGAGCGGGTCAGTCTGTGCCGGTGCTTCATACGGTCCATACCAGTCTGCACACCACTCGAAGACATTGCCGTGCATATCGAACAGCCCCCACGCATTCGCGGGCGTCTGCCCCACGCGCACCGTGTCGGCCTTGGCGATGTCAGCGCGAAACTCAGCAGGCAACTTGCCGCCGGGGAAGAACCGGTCGCGCAGTCCCACGTCGGCAGGCCATTTGTGGAAGCCTGTGGGCAATGCGTCGCCGGTGTGAAAGAGCGTCGTCGTGCCCGCGCGGCAGGCGTATTCCCATTCCGCTTCCGTCGGCAGGCGATACGTGCGCTTTTCTTTTCTTGAAAGCCACTCGCAGAAGCTCACCGCCTCATTCCAACTCACGCCCGTCACCGCGTCATCCACGGCGCCTCGACCGCCGGCATGATTCGGCTTGAACTGCCGGAATTGCCCGAGCGTCACCTCCGTCGCGCCGATGTGAAATGCGGTGCTGATGGTGACCTTGTGTGCCGGCTTCTCGTCCCAGTCCGCATCGTCAAACTTCGCGGCGTGCGCCTTCACATTGTAATCGGCCGCCGGCCCATCCTGTCCCATGAGGAACGTACCCGGCTCGATGCGCACCAGTTTCATGCCGATGGAATTGGTGAGCATTCTCGATTCCGCCCCGCACGTATGTCCGGCGACGGCAGTCATCAAGCCGAATGTCAGCAGTATGTTTTTGAAAGTGTGTTGCATTGGTTTGCTCTTGATCTCTTTGAGGTCGTCTTCACGGTGAATCGTCCCACACCAACTCAAATGCGGCAAACGTTTCCGGATCGGTTACGGCTTGCGCAGCAAACGAAAAACCGCCGGCGTTTCGACGCGGCTCGATCTTGACGGAGCGACTGCCGTCGTACTTCAGCGCCCAGATTCGCGGCAGCGGACGGTCCCGCTTGAACTGAAATGCCATTTCGATTCTTCCCTGACGCACGAGCAGTGGCATTTGACCGGGATTTCTTACGAGGACATTGTTTTTCGGTTCGTACTCGATTTCCGTGCCGGTGTTTTTCACGTCGGTCAAATACAAGGCCAACACGCGACGGGAATCCGCCAATGCGCGGCCATCAATGCTGCCTGCAAAACAGACGGCAACGGATTCGTTTCCCGAAACGCCCACGCAATTTCCGCGCGCACTGCCGATTTCGGCCGGCAGCAGAAAAGCCTCCGTGCGCGGCGTGACGATTTTGGCTGAGCCATGTGTCACGTCGAGTTCCAGCTTCGGAACCGTTGGCTGCGCGCTGGCGGGGAACAGTTCCTTCAGTCGCTCAGCCAACTTCGCATCGGCACGCAGCACTTTTCTCGCGGACAATGAGTCGGGCAACTTCATGTCAACCGGCGCGATCAGGCACGGATAATTGTCGAGTCGCTCTTTGCCGTCGAGCAAAACGGTGCCGAGCCGATACTCGAAGGCGAGTTGCGAATACTCGGTCGGATATTTCGGCCCGCCGGCCAGAGTGACCTTGGCGAGCAGATAGTCGGGCGTCACCACAAACGGCAATTGGATCGGCAGCGGCTTGATTTCGCCCTGTGTGAACAGCAGTGCGCCGATTCGCTCCGAGAACATCATTACGGGACTGTAAGCGGTACCGATCTGGCGGATGGGCCGCGCGTTGAAAAATCGCTCCGCGTCCGGCGCGAGGCCGCAGCGGAACACGGCGTTCCACCCTTGCCCCCCGGCGAGCGCTGCTTCCACGGGGCCGGTGTAGCTCCAGTAAGGCGACGGATAACATCCGTTGAACTCGCTGTTCACATAAGGCTTGCCGAAGATCCGCGCGGCCACCGGTCCGAGATAATAGCTCCAACCGACGCTGTTCGGATTGATCCAACTCTGCCGGTAAATGGCTTCGACACTGCGCTTGGCGCCGGGCAGAAGTCTGTAAAGCGCCCAGTAAGCGTGAACATCCACGTAGTCGAGCTGCGAACGCGGCAGTTCATAGACCAAGTTGTCACGGAAGTTCAAATCGGTCAGCGGTTGGCGCACGCCCGCGTCCCGAAGAAATTTTTTCATATCGAGGAAGAATTTTTTCTGAAGTTGCAGGACATACTTCGGCATCTCCGCCTCGATCTGCTCCGCGGTCGGCTCCTTACTGAGAACGGACGTCAGATGCTCGGCACATTGTTTCCGATAGATGGGGATCAACTCCGGGAATTGCACCAGCACGGCGAGCAAGGAGTTTTCGTTCGTGAGTTCGATGCTCAACAGCACCGGATCGTCTTTTAGTGCGAGGCCGGTGTAGCGGTTGGTGTGGCCGAGCAGGTGGAGCGCATAGGCCTTGAACCAACGCTGCAAATCCGCCGAGATGGGCAGCAGGCCGTTCGACTCGAACCGGAACGCACGGTTGCGAAACTCGGGAACATCGGTCACGTCGCCCGCCTTGAAAAACCCCCATGCGTTCAGCGGAAAGGTGAAGTAAAGGCCGCGTTGTTTCAGGCAGAAAAAGAAATAGTCGAGTTGATCCTGCGCTTCCGGTGTGAACTCCGCCGAGCCGATTTCTTTCATTACGCCTTTGGCGAAATTGTAGTTGTGCAACCGCACACCGCCGTAACCGGTCGCGGCCAGATAATCAGCGAGCTGTTCGCAATGTTTCTTGTCGAGAAACGGCAGCCCATGTGAAACCACGACTCCGTAGAGCCGCACCGGTTTTTCCGGCGCATTTTCGAATACAAACCGGCCGTCCCGGCAAACGACCGCACCGAATTTCCCCGCCGGCGCGTCGAGAAACACTGAAAAATCCAACGCGCTTCCTTTGACGATTCGCGCCGGTTCCCAATGGACCGGCCGCCACTGGTCACTCGCATTGAAAGTTTCCGTGCGCGGTTCCGCGGCGCAAGCGGCAGCAAGAACCATAACCAGAAGAATCGGTATTTGAAGCGCTCTCACAAGAGCTTCATCTTTTGCAACAGTTCGCGCACCTGCTGGCGTTCCGGTTCGCGGAACCGGCGGAACGGTTCGGCCATGAAATCGTCACAGACGCCGAGCAGCGACAGCGCGCATTTCAACCCCTTGATGACCGCTGACGAGTACTGGCCGATCCGATACAACTGGCCGAGCCACTCGACCTGCGCCTGCAACACCGCCACGCGCGCCGCATCGCCCCGGCGGGCCGCTTCGTAAAGCTCAACGAACAGGCCCGGAAGCAGATTCGCGCCGCCGTTGACGCCACCGTGGCCACCGCGTCGGACGGCTTTCGCGGTCAGATGTTCGGGGCCGACGAACACGCTCCAGTCGGCGCGTTCCCGCGCCAGCTTCAGCAACTCATCGAAATAGGCCATG
>Ga0163200_1000703_pt1 | contig 13514 bp, 12 predicted proteins | sample PL_2010_200m_FD_113535 | JGI IMG/M metagenome (GOLD analysis project Ga0163200, IMG submission 113535) | Freshwater microbial communities from Powell Lake, British Columbia, Canada to study Microbial Dark Matter (Phase II) - PL_2010_200m | ecosystem: Environmental > Aquatic > Freshwater > Lake ... | reverse complement strand
TCACCCAGCCCACCTTTACCGCCGCTGCCGACGACGGACCAGACGACGCGATCCAGCGGCTGGAAGGAGATTGCGTATTGTTCGAAGGACGTCTTGGCGCGCCACTGCTGGCCACCGGGCAAAGGCGGCTCTTCGTGGCTGCGTATCAGCAGGAGGTTCGGCACGTTCAGCCAGAACGCTCCTTCGGCCGGCGTCATCCGCGAGCCGCCGCGGACATTGCCGCGTTCGAGGTAGTTGTTGTCGCCACCCGCATACACTGTGAAAATCCAGAGGTGATCGCGAACTGTGGAGTTGTTCTTAGCGGCTTCCGCTGACAACGTGAGCAGTCCTGCGGCGATTGCGCCGAGAAAAGCGCGCCGCGAAACCGATGGTTTTTGGTTCATGGGGTTCCTTGTGACCGGAAATGTTTGGCGACTACCTTGCCCAGATCCGGTTGGTTGTAGATGGAGGTCTGCGTGAAGCCGGGATTCAGCGGATCCTGGCTCGGTATCGTTGCCCACACCATCGGGCTTAGGCCCAACTCGATGACTTCGCCCAACAACTTGTCGCACTGCGTCACGGCAGTTTGCACATTGCTGGTCCAGCCTTTCGAGCCGGACCCCTCGGTCAGGATGACCCACAGCGGCTTCTTGGGGAAGACGGCGGCGTCAGCTCGCAGCCCTTCCCGCGCGTTCTTCTGTCCGGAAAACGTTTCCCGGAAGATGACGTTCTCGGCCCGGCCCAAGCTGTCGAGCCGCTGCATCGGCAGGGCGGGATTGGACGTGTTGCAGGTAATCACCAGTTGCTTGGACGGTGCTGCTTCGCTGGCGGCAGCATAGACGCGCTTGACGTGCTCGCGCAGGCTCTTCTGGTGCCATGCGATGCGGACGGCTTCCTCCGCCTGCGGAAGGTCCTGTCCGGTCTCCTGCTTAAATCCCTGGCGACAGAACTTGCAGAAACATGTCGTTCCGGTGAACGAGTAGTATTGCGGGTTGTCGAGGAAGATGCCGTCCGCCCCCGACGCGACGTAGCGTCGCGCAATTCGCGCGACGTGCTGCGACCACGGCGAGTTGAAACAAAACGCGTACCGCAGATGCCAGACATGGCGACGATTGAAGGAACACGGCTTGCCTTCGACAGTCGTCTGGACCCACTCCCGCCGTTCCGGGGAGAGGAATGACTCTTCCGTCGTCGTCGTGTCGTAGTAACAGACCACTTTGAGGCCGTGGGCGTGCGCGTGCTGAATGAAGAAGGCAATCTGATCCCACGTGCCCGCAGGACACCAGCCGTTCGTGGTTTCCGGGCAACAATACAGAAGCATGACGGACGCCCCGAACTCCTCCCGCGCGCGCGAGAGATTGGGCACATCCTGGTATTGCGCCGAGAGGATGCGTGCCTTGTGCGCCCACGACGGCGCTTCCGGCGGTTCGGGCAATTCCGTCGCAGCATGCGTTCGCATTACCACTGCGCCACACGCCATCGTGGCGACTCCAGCAACAAATTCCCGTCGTGTCATCATGTTCGTTCTCCATGTTGAGATCATGGTAACCGCTCCTCCATGTCGCGCAGCAACGCAGCATCCCACTCCGCCGCCTGAATCCAAGAGCAAAGTTTCATGTCGTCGCGGGTGGCGCGAATCACCGGTGCGGTGTTCGGATCGGTGCGGTTCCAAAGTTTCGTGTACACGTGCTCCATGCAACGCAGCGCCAGGTTCCGGTAATGTTCCGGCTGCCCCGTGTGTTCGGCAATCCGCAGCAGCGAAGCAGCGGCCATGAACCGGCACCAGGTGAACGCCGAGAACTTCAGCGAGCCGGAGGCCCGCCGGTCGTCGAGGTCAATCGTCGGCGTCGGCCCGCGATGGTCAATCCGGCTCATGCACAACCACCAGCGCGCCGCACGCTGCATCCGGTCTTCGACGCCCGGCTGATTCCGGAATGCGGGCGTGCCACAGGCAACCAGAAAATGATACACGCCCATGCCCTGGTCCGGGATGTTCTGTTCGCGGAACGCCTGGCCGCGGCCGATGGTGGCGAAGAGATACGGCCAACAGCCGATGGCTTCCTGACCCTCCACGTAATGGCGCATGCCGCGTTGGGCCGCGTCGAGCCACGACCGCGGCGGATGCCGTCCCCGTTTCTCCAGCGCATCGTAGGCTCGCGCCAGAGCCATCGCGCCGAGCATCGTGGAGTTCTGGCAGTCACCCGTAGAATCTTGGTGATGGCGAAACACGCCAGGCTGAAATTCGTTTGCCGCAACCCAACCCGCCGCCAACTCCAGCCGGCGAAGGTCTTCCTCGCTCGGTTCGAGACCCAACTCGAACGTCCGAGCCAGCAGATTGACGGCGATGCAGGTCTCGACGCCGGTCACGTTGGGCAACTTGTCGCCCAAGCGGCGAAACGAAGCGCCCCACAACCCGTCCACCATCTGGCAAAACCCACCGTATTGATCGCGATTCGCGGCGTCCTCGACGTGCTGGCCCTTGAGGGCGTAATCACGCGCGGCGACGGCCCGGCGACGCCACTGCGCATCGCCCGTGTCGCGCCAGGCATAAGTGAAACACACCGCCGCCGCAGCCGCGTCGCGGAAGTCGTATTTGTCTTCCTCCGAGTGAATCGCCCCGTAGTGAACATCCGACGTGTCCAAGACCTGCCGCCGTTCGCACCACGCCAGCAAGTCGTTGAACATCGCCCGAAGCTGCTTCTTTCCAAAACTCTCGCGTCGCAGCAACGTGTAGAACTCCTCCCACGAGTCGCGCTGCAGGATTTCCCGCTCAGCCAGACGGATGTCGCGACGGTATTTTGTGAACGGTACTGCCGAGTCGCAGGCCGCGGCAAACGACGTACCGACCGGATAAATCAGGACGGATTTCAAGGGGCTGGTTGCCGCTTTCACGTAGAAGCTGAGCATCCGATTGGCGATATGAACCGGCGTCAATTCCGCGCGTCCTTCGCGCACGGGCGTCTCCGTAAACCGAGTACCGTCAAAACTCACCGTCAGGGAAGCCGCGCTCCCCGCCGGCAGCAACGCCACCGAATACTCGCCCGGCGGCAATTCGAGAGCGTTGGCCTCAAAGCTGAAAATGTCGTGCTGTTGCCAACGGTCGAATGCCATGCCGTGATAAAACCAAGGCAACTGTGCCGTGAAACGATCGCCTTCCAACAAGAGCGCGTTGGTCGCACCCTGCGCGAGCGCTACGCCACCCGCGCTCAGGACGCTTGCGACCAGTAGAGCGAGCCGAAGTCCACTGAATGATGAGCCGAAGACCATCTCGATTGTCCTTCAAGATTAGCGAGGCGATTTCTCGCCTAGGCAACACGGCTTTGGACGGACAGCACATTACTTCGCCGTATAGCCGCCGTCCACGGGAAAGTTTGCGCCGGTGATGTAGCGCACCGCTTCGCCAAGATCAATGTCGTCGGCCCCGGCTACCCGGCGGCGCGGCTCACCAGTTGTCCAAGGGCAATCGGAACCTGTCGGCCGCGGGACCGGCGAGGATGGCATTGTGGGTGACGGCCTTCTGCGGTTGGCGGAGCACGAGGTCGAGTTCCAGCAGGGCGTAGAGCAGGCAGCCCACGCCGTCCATGGCCTCATAGTATGGCTTCGCGGGATGGCCGCGAAAGAGGCCGTTGGCGTAGAGTCGCGCGACGGCGTCGTCGGCCGCTTGGCGGGCTGTCTGCAAGTGGCTCGGCTCAGCGGTCAGGATGTAGAGATGGATGAAGAAGGAGATGGTCTGGCCATACAAGCCGGCATAGGTGCCTTGGGGCGCATACTCTTCGGCATAGCCGCGATACCAAGTGTCCTTCAGGCACGCGCGCGGCGGCCACTCGGTGGCGATGAACCGGGCGAAGAGCCGGGCGGTGTCGAGCATTTCAGAGTCGCCGGTGAGATGTGCGGCGTAGGCGTAAACCTGCGCGGTGGGCAGCGGGTGCTCGTAGCCGGCTACGTAAGGCTGCCACAGGTCCAGATGTCCGCGAGGTTCATAGGCGGCGTATTCGCTCACGACGCGCGGGCCGGGCACCGGCGTGCCGTCGAGATTCAGTGATCCCCAAAACTTTCCCGTGTCGCTGTCGTAGGCATAGCGCCGATACGCTTTCAGGTAGGCCAGCGCGTAATCCTTGAACAAGGCGTCGCCGGTCAGTTCGTGGCACTTCAGCAGCGCGTGGCAATGGAGGCCGGTGTCGGCGGTGACGAAGTGGGAGCCGTCGAACCGTTTGGCGCCCGCGTTGGGCCGGTCGGGGAACAGGTTGGTGGCCGGATTACGACGATCCCAGTAGTACCGCGCCAGCAATTTGGCCCGCTCAAGCCACACCGGTTCGCGGGTCTGCGTGTAGAGAAACGCGAAGGCGTGCGCGCACGCGCCGGCGCTCATGGCGAAGTCGCAGCCGCGCTGGCCGTCGCCGTGGCGGTTGATCTCGCCGGTCTGTTTGTCAATGACGTGCCACTGCCAGATGGCCTCGATTTCCTTCCGAACCGCGGCGGGGTCCACTGCCCAGAGTTTGTCCCAGGCGATGGAGTGGATGGCGTGGATCTCGTGCGGGTTGCCCATGTGGCCGAGTTTCTCGTCGCGGAACACGTCGTAATGGCGGTGCCAGCCCCACCAGAAGAAGCCTTTGTCATCAACGAGGTTCTTGAGATACCAGCGCGCGTAGCCGTCGGCGAACCGCGCGTATTTCGGGTCGCCGGTCGCCCGCGACAAGGCGTGCATGGTCTTCAGGGTTGGTTGGTCGGTAAGCAGGTTGGCGCCCGCCGGGTTGCGCCGCTCGCGACGGAGCACGCGCCAGCGCTCGTCCAGCGCGGGCGGATTCGATGGGCACTGGCGCGTCTTGACATCGAGGATGCTGACAAGAATGGGCGCGTGATTGCTTCCGTAACGATCTGTGCCGAACTCCATCAGCGTATCGAGGCACCCGGAAACATAGCGGATGTAATTTGACCGCACGCCGTCAGCGCCTAAAGCCGCTGTCACCGTGACCAAGCTGATGGTCAGGACGAGTCTCCACAACGCACGCATAATTTCTATCAAGCGAATGATTCGCGTTACTTCGCCGTGTAGCCGCCGTCCACCGGCAGGTTCGCGCCGGTGACGTAGCGCGCGGCGTCGCTGAGCAGGAACACCACCGGCCCGCCGAGATCAGCATTGTCAGCCATCCGGCCCAAGAACGTCCGCTCGCAATAGCGGCTCAGGAACGGCTCCGGCTGATGGTTGAAGAACCCGCCGGGTGAAACGCAGTTCACGCGGACATTGTCTCGCCCAAACAACGAAGCGTAAAAGCGCGTGAGGTTGATCATCCCGCCTTTGTGGAAAAAGTAGTCCGGCGGCGGCACGCCCATGTTCGTCCCCTCGTAGAGTTCCAAGCTCGGCCCCACCATGCCTTGCATGGAAGCGATGTTGACGATGCTGCCGCTCTTCTGGCGGCACATCACTTCGCCAAACGCGCGTGTCATGAGAAACACACCGGTCGCGTTGACGCGCATGGATTCCTCCCACGCGGCAACCGGCGCGGCAGGCGATTTCATCGGGCGCGCCACCGAGTTGTTCACGAGTCCGTCCACGCGACCGAAGCGATTCAACACGCGGTCGCGCAGGGCGAGCACGGATGCCTCGTCGCCCTGGTCGAGTTTCTCCGCGATGACGGAGCGGCCCTTGGCGTTTTCCTCGGCGGCGACGCGTTCGAGCTTGGCGACATCGCGCGACGCGATCACCAGCTTCGTGCCCGCCGCGGCGATGGCGGTGACCAGCCCGCGCCCAAACAATCCCGCGCCGCCCGTGAGGACGACGACTTTGTCTTGAAGGCTGAACGTGTCGGGCATGAGTGTCCTTGTCAGCGGTAAACCGCGTTCGTTTTCGCCGCAGGCGCGGCCTTGTGGAACCCTGCGATGAGTTGTTTGAAATACTCGCCGATACCGATCACGTCCGCACCGAGCGTGAAGATCGAGACGCCTTCGGCTTCGAGCGCCTCGCGCGTGTCGAGCATGCCGGCGATGACGACGTATTTGCCGTGCTTGCGCGCAGCGGTAGAGACGCGTTTGCGCGCGGCGACGACTTCCGGGTCCTTGACCTGCGCCACCTTGCCGATCAGATGGCTGTAATCGCCGGGACCGAACAGCAGCGCATCGAAGCCCGGCACGGCAGCGATCTCTTCCACGTTCGCCAGCGCCTCCGGCGACTCGATCTGGAGAATGAGCAACCGCTCGCGGTTGCTGTGCTCGATATATTCCGGGTAGGGAATCTGGCAGAACAGGCCGTCCATGTTGCCGCCATCGAGCGGCCGGCGGCCCAGCGGATAACATCGCGTCATCTCGACAATACGCCGCGCCTCGTCCGCCGAAGCCACATGCGGCACCATGATCGCCGTCGCGTCGGCCTCGAACGGTTTCACGTAGTCGCTGTAGGAGCCTTTCGCGACGCGCACGATGGTGTCCATGTCGTAGAGCTTCGCGGCGCGGATCATGTGCTCCATGTTGAGCCAGTCGTTCGGCACGTGCTCGTTGCAAAGCCAGATGGCGGACGCGCCGGCCAAGCCGGCCAGTTCAACGACGCGCGGGTCAATGAGGTTCAGTTTCAACACCGTCGGACACTGTCCGGCACGGAGTTCTCGGAGCATGCGGCTGGAGCGAAGTTTCATGGTTGGCAGATTACGAAAGAAACCGCCCGGCTGAAAGCTTAAAGACAATGATGGTTTATTGGTGCTGTCTCACTTCGCCGGCGGTTCCCAGATGACCACGCCCATGTGGTAACGGCGGTGGGCGGGCGTGCCGTTGCTGTAGTAGGCGGTGAGGACCTTGCCGTCGCGCATCTGGGCGCTGGAGGGATAACCACAATCGCCGCTAAGCAGATCATCCACGAGCGTCAACGGCTCGTTCCATGTCTTGCCTTCGTCCGCGCTCAGTCTGGCAAGCACGCCGAGTTGGCCTTTGACGCGGTTGCCGTAGGTCACAAGCAAACGCCCGTCTTTCAAGCGCGCGAGATGCCCCGGATGCTGCGAGGCTCCGCTCACCGGTTCGGAAGCGGTCCACGTCTTGCCGTCGTCCTCAGAGCGGAAAAGGTCGAGCCGCTGCTTGGTTTTGCCGAGCGAGCGGGCGGCGGCCAGCCACTTCCCCGAACCCAGATGAAAGATCGCGGTTTCGTTGTTGGCGTCGCTGATACACGACTGCACTTTCCACTTCCTGCCATCGTCCGCGCTGCGGAACATCCACACGCCGTCCTGCCTGGTCTTCTTATCGCGCGCGTAGCAGGCGACGCGCAGCGCGGCGTCACCACCCGGCAGGATGTCGCCGAACGGGATATACTCCGTCCGACCTTCCGCGGCCCGCGGGAACGACGACTTGTCAATCTTCCACGTCACGCCGCCGTCCGAGGAACGGCAAATCCACGGTGCCAACACATCCACCAACGACACCACCTTGCCTTTGTCATCTTTCTTCAGCGACCAGCCGGAAGACAGGACGAGCAGGTTGCCGTTGTTGGCCTTGCCCGCCGCCACGTTCATGCGATTGGCCGAGTCCTCGTGCGGCGCAGCCGTCCCGCGTTTGGACCAGAACAAGCCATCGGTCGTCGCCCAGCACTCGACGTCGCCCTCCGCCCTGCCGTGCGTGGGCTTGTTGAAAATGGTCGCGACGATCGTGCCGTCGCGGAGCACGGTAAGGTTCGGCCACGCGCAGACATTATCAATGGCGACGTAGCGCGAAACGATGACAGGCGCGGCCGGTTCGGCGGCGAGGCTGTCCCCGGCGAGGGCGCCTGCCAGAATGGTGAAAGCAATCAGATTCAGACACTGTCCGGCGTGGAGTTCGCGGAGAATACGGCTTAAGCGAAGTTTCATGGTTGGCAGATTATGAAAGAAACGGCCCGGCTGAAAGCTCAAAGACAATGATGGTTCATCGGTGCTGTCTCACTTCGCCGGCAGCTTCCAGATGACCGTGCCCATGTGGTAACGCTGGTGGCTGGCGACGCGGGCCGCGTAATAGGCCGTGAGAATCTCGCCGCCGGGTAGTTGCACGCTGGCGGGATAACCACAGTCGCCGCTCGTCAGGTCGCTGACCACGGCGATGGGGTTGCTCCATGTCTTGCCGTTGTCGGTGCTGGTCTTGGCGAGGACGCCGAATTGGTCGGCGACACGATTGCCATACGAGAGCAGGAGCCGCCCGTCGCGGAGCTTCAACAGGTGCGCGGGGTATTGCGCGGTGGCAGTCAACGGCGCCGGTTGTTGCCATGATCGGGCGTCGTCGGTGGACCTGTAAAGGTAGATACCATGTGGCCCGTAACTGCGGACCGCGGCGAGCCATTGGCCATCCCCCAGATGCAGCAAGGCCGTCTCATTGCGACTGGTCTTCTCGTCCATGGCCACCGGTTCGCCCCACGTCTTGCCGTCGTCGCGGCTGCGATAGACGAACGCGCGTAGCGCGGGCATGGGCCGGTTGTAAACGGCCAGACACAATGAGCCATCGGCAGCCGTCTGGATGTTGCCAAACGGAGTGCATGCGACGCCGTTGGGGCCGCGTGCCGGGAAGACGCGCTTGTCGATAGACCAAGTGAATCCACCGTCCGAGGAGCGCGCGACCCAATTTTGTACGAGTTCGAAACGGAATGGCATGCGGGACCCATCGGGAGACTTCGAATTAGCCCAGGCTGGCGTTGATTCGGAAGGGTAGCGGTTCGACCAACCCCCTGTAATCACAATCAAGTCCCCGTTGCCAGCGAGTCCCGCGGCAACGTGGATGCGGTTGGTCTCCGGCTCGTGTGGTCCCGGAGTCCCGCGTTTCTGCCATGTCCTCCCGCTGTCAGTGCTGGCCCAGCAGTCTATGTCGCCAGCTTCCAGACCGTGGTTGGGCCTGTTGAAGATCATGGCGATGATCGTTCCATCGCGCAGGACGGTCAGGTTCGGCCACGCGCAGACATTATCAATGGCGACGTAACGCGAGATGACGGTGGGCTGGGCCGGCTCGGCAGCGAGGCTGTCCCCGGCGAGGGCGCCAGCCAGAATGGTGAAGGCAATCAGTTTCAGACACTGTCCAGCGCGGAGTTCGCGGAGCATGCGGCTGGAGCGAAGTTTCATGGTTGGCAGATTATGAAAGAAACGGTTCGGCTGAAAGCTCAAAGATGATGACGAAGAACTTAGCCGGAACGATGCAGTTGGTGGAGCGCCGCGCTTCGTGCGACCGCAACGCCGTCATTCCAACCTGCGCTGGTTGATATCGCAACCAGAGTGGTTGAGATATCAACCACGGCTTCTTCCGCCGGAACAAAACCGGAACATTCGGTAGTGTCAACGCCGTTAAGTTGATGGTGCTGTCTCACTTCGCCGGTGGTTCCCAGATCGCCACGCCCATGTGGTAGCGCTCGTGGTTCTCGGCGCGCTTGGCGTAGAAGGCGGTCACGATCTTGCCGTCGGAGCGCTGGACGCTGCTCGGGTAACCGCAGTCCGATTCGAGGCTGTTGGCGAGACGGATCGGTTCGCTCCACGTTTTCCCTTCGTCGCCGCTCAGTTTCGCCAACACACCGAACTGGCCTTTCACGCGGTTGCCGTAGGTGAGCAGGAGACGGCCGTCTTTGAGGCGCGCGAGATGCGCGTTGATTTCATTGCGGGCGGTCACGCGCTGCGGGCCTTGCCATGTCGCGCCGTCGTCGTCGGAGCGGAACAGCTCGACGGCGTCAATGCGCGCCGCGGCCAGCCAGCGTTTGCCGCCGAAGTGCAACAGCGAGGTCTCGTTGTGCTTCTCGCCGATGACCGAAATCGGGCGCCAGGACTTGCCGTCATCGTCACTGCGGAAATGCCATGCGCGATTGGTCTTGCTCTTGACGCTCTTCGTCGGATCCGCGAACTCGCCCCCGTAGCACGACGCGTGCAGCGCGCCATCCTCGCCGACGACGATTGGGCCGAAGGGAATGAATTCGGTCCATCCCTTCTGCGCTGTGGTGAATTCCTTCCGTTGGGTCCATGTGCGGCCGCCGTCACTCGACCGGCAGACCCACGCCGAGATGATCGCGTCGCGAAAAACTGGCTGCTTGGGACGCTCGGGCTGCTTCAAATCCGTCCAGCCGGAACAAAGCACGAGCAGGTCGCCGTTCTTCGCGAGACCGGCAGCGACGTTCATGCGGACGCATGAAGGCTCGTGTGGCGCGGGCACGCCGCGCTTGGTCCAGAAGCAGCCGTCGCTGCTCGCCCAGCATTCCACATCGCCGGCCATCTGGCCGTGGCTGGGCTTGTTGAAGATGGTGGCGACGATTGTGCCATCGCGGAGCACGGTGAGGTTCGGCCACGCGCAGACGTTATCAATGGCGACGTAGCGCGAAACGATGACAGGCGCGGCCGGTTCGGCGGCGACAAATCTCCCGGCGAAGGCGCCGGCCAAAACGGTGGCAATAAACAGGGAGCGTATCATGGGGGATCTCATTTCTCCGGTGTTGTGACATCCAATTCGTCAAGAACCTCGCTCAGCGTCACCACGCGTCCGCCCTGTTCGCGGCTGCGGATGCCGGCGATGATGACGGCCATCAACTCGATGGTTTCATCAAACGGATACGGCCGCCGGCCCGTCCGCAAGAATTCGATGAACGCGACAAGCTGGCCGCGGAACGCATTGTAGGTGTCGCGCAACGTGACGGCAATCTGGCCTTTTGTGCCGTACAGATGCACGCCGCCGAAGCTGCCGTAGGCGTCGTGGATCGCCGGAAGCGTAAGCTGCACGCCGTTGCGATGCACGACATGCACGATGTCGGAGCCGTCGCGATGGTTCGTCTGGACCGACTCGAACCCCGACCCCACCAGTGGCTGGACGGCTTCGAGCGCGTGGATGCCGTAGCGTTCCCACGTCTTGCAGGTGAAGCTCGTGATCCATCGCAGGTCGCCCAACTCGTCGCGCCGCGCTGCCGCGTCGCGAATCTCCGGCGCGTAACGCATGCCGCTGTTGGAGAGAATCCGGCCAGTCTCGCGGTGCCAGCGGATGAATTGGCGGAGGTCGGGCAGGTTGATCGCCATCGGCTTGTCCACAAACACCGGCAGGCCCGCCTCAACGAATGGCCGCGCGCGGCGGACGTGGTCGTTGCCATCATCGGTCGCGATGACCACGGCGTCCACTTGGCCGATGACGTCCTCCGGTTTCGCGACGACGTGTTCGATCAACGAAGCCGCCGCGACCTTCGGCGCGTCGGCCGGGTCGTCGGTCCAGACGTGCGTGACGCGCGCGCCGGGAACGCGGACCGATTCGAGCGGTTGCTTGCCCATGTAGGCCGGAATGCCGGGGTAAGGACACTTGGCCATCTCAGCCGGGTTGTAGCCGTTGATGATGGCCGACCACGAATAAGGGTGGCCATTGCCTTCGATCATGCCGAGCATTGCCAGACGGATTTCCTTGCTCATGCGATCTCCACCGCCTTTCCGCTGCGCGACGATTCGAGTGCAGCGAGGTTGAACTTCAACGTTTGCGCCGCCTCGTCGAGCGTGGCGAGCGGCGTTGGTTTGTCGTGCAGGCCGTCGAGAAACGCGTTGGCCTGCGCGATAAACAATTCATCCCGCTCCAGCGGCGCGGCCTTGTGATGCTCCCACGCACTCGCGCCGCGCCGGAACACGCTCCAGCGCTGCTCGTGCCCCTCGATGCGCACGCTGCCACCTTCACAGTGGATCTGCATCGTCATTTCGTTCGGCGCCTGAAACTGGTTCAACGCGTAGTTCACCAGCACGCCGCCGTTGCGGGCGGTCACATTCACGGTGTCCTCGACCGTCACACCTTCGAGCGCCTGATGCGCCGCGTCGCTGAACACGCGTGTCGTCGGTCCGATGAACCACTCGACGGCGTTGGCGATGTGCGTCAGCGCGTCCTGGATCGCCCCGCCGCCGGATTCGTGCCGCGCGTAGTAAATCTCCCGATACGCCGGCCGGAACGTCGGGAAGTGTTGTCCCGTCGCGACGTTCACGTGCAGAGGCCGGCCCAGTTCGCCGCTCCGCAGGAACTCCCGCGCGCCGCGGATCCACGGCATCAGATGATAGACATACGCCACCGCCGTGTAGCGGCCCGACTTCGCCGCTGCGTCGCGCAGTTCGTCCACCTTCGCAAGGCTGGTGCTCAGCGGCTTCTCAATAAACACAGCCGCGCCATGCCGCAGCGCGGCGAGAGCGAGGTCAATGTGTGTGTGGGCTGGCGTGGCGATGACGATGCCGTCGTAGCGTCGCGCGGCGAGTGCTGCGTTGAAGTCAGTGAAGCGGGCGACGCCGTATTGCTGCGCGACGCGTTCCAGCAGCGCCGTGTTCGTATCACACGCTGCGGCCTCAGCCCGACCCGTGCGTTGGAAACACCGCAGATGTCGCTCGCCGATGCTGCCACAGCCGACGATGAGAATGGCGTCGTTCATGGATGGTTAGTTGGCATCAAAAGCGGCATGAAGTCAATCCACGAGCGTGGTCAGCATTAAGTTTGCAAGTTTTCGTATTTCTCGGTTGCGAAAACAGGCGGAATCACGGAGTATCCGTACTCGGTTTCGAGATTCGAGATTCGGATTTCGGATTTCCACGCGCAGCGTGGAGAGGTACCGAAGTGGTCAAACGGGGCAGACTGTAAATCTGCTGGCTTATGCCTTCGATGGTTCGAATCCATCCCTCTCCACCATTCCCGCCCGCTTCAAGGCGTTCCTCAGAGCGTGTTTTGAAAGCTCTCCGGAGGGCGCTGCTCCGTCAGCGCTAAGTGGGGAATCGGCGACGACGGAGCGTCGCCCTCCGGAAAATCGGATGAGAAATGGCCTTTTGAAACGCGCTCTCAGGCAACGCTGAGTTTCAACGCGTCGAGCAATACATCCAGCTTATCGGAGATGGCTTGCACTTCGGCCTGCGTCGGCGGGTCGCTGATCGTCAGGGACAACGCATAAATCGGAAGCACGTGCGCGACGGTTTTGTTGGCGGCTTGGAGAGGAACGGCGTCAATGAGGTCTTTGAGGCTGTTGAGTTGGTTGCGAACAACGTTCGCGTCGAGGTCTTGGAAGGGCTGCGGAACGTTCGGATTGAAGGGCATGGCGTGTCTCCTTTCCGGTTGGCTTGTCCGCCGTCGCTCGTTGTTGAGCGTAGGCGGATTGTCGCCCTTGTACGCCTGTCAGCGGCGGAGAGTCAAGAGCTGCTTAACGTCACTCCTGAGGCGTTCCGAGACCCGCGGCCGCGCGGGTTGAGGAATCGTCTTCGGGAGTTTGTTGACGATGTTTTGATTGGCGGTTGTTCATTCGTTTCCATCGCCATGCCGCCAGATACGCTGTTGTGCTAGGCTTTGTGATTTGCCCACATGAACAATGAACGACAAAGAGCGCAAGTGGAGTGGTACGCCCCAGGATGTCGTAAATCTTCTCCATTCGGACATCCTTTGATCCACAAGAGGTGCAAGGCACCGCTTTGAGCCGGCTGTTCCGTTCCGCTGCCTCCGCCTTCGTTCGATCGGTCTCGACTTCCCGCCAACCACCGAGTGCTCGATCATGTTGTATGCTCAGACCTTCCGGAGTCGCCTTGTCCTCCAGGACCGCTTCGAGCAGCTCGTCCGAGAACATGGAAACGGCGTCC
>Ga0163200_1000702_pt1 | contig 13529 bp, 9 predicted proteins | sample PL_2010_200m_FD_113535 | JGI IMG/M metagenome (GOLD analysis project Ga0163200, IMG submission 113535) | Freshwater microbial communities from Powell Lake, British Columbia, Canada to study Microbial Dark Matter (Phase II) - PL_2010_200m | ecosystem: Environmental > Aquatic > Freshwater > Lake ... | reverse complement strand
GACGAAGCGCTCGTGGCCGGGCACGTCGATGAAGCCGGTGAGCGCGCCTTCGCCGAGGTCGGCATAGGCGTAGCCGAGGTCGATGGTGATGCCGCGCTCGCGCTCCTCGCGGCGGCGGTCGCCCTGCTGGCCGGTCAGCGCCTTGAGCAGTGCGGTCTTGCCATGGTCGATATGGCCGGCGGTGCCGACGATCACGCCAGGGCCTCGCGCAGCAGCGGCAGCTGTTCGACGAAGCCCGGCTCGTCGTCGAGCTGGCGCAGGTCGAGCCAGAGGGCGTCGTCGTCGATCCGCCCGAGCACCGGAAGCGGCAGGCAGCGCAGGGCTTCTTCCAGCTGGCGCAGGCTGCGGCCGCGCAGGCGCCTGGACTGCTGCGGGCGGATGCACAGCGCGGCGCTGGGCAGGCGTGCCACCGGCTGCGCGCCGCTGCCGATCATGCCCAGGGCATCGGTTACTGCGACGTGCCAGCGCTCGCCGAGCACGCCGGCCAGCGCCGGGGCGAGGCGTTCGGCCTGGCTGCGGATCTCCGCCTGCGGGCGGCTGAGCAGGCGCAGGCTGGTGAGGCGTTCGGCCAGGCGGTCGGGGTCGCGATAGAGGTTGAGCACCGCTTCCAGCGCGGCGAGGGTCAGCTTGTCGACGCGCAGGGCGCGCTTGAGCGGGTTCTTCTTGATCTTCTGGATCAGTGCCTTGCTGCCGACGATCAGCCCGGCCTGCGGGCCGCCGAGCAGCTTGTCGCCGCTGAAGGTAACGATGTCGGCACCATCGCGTAGCGCTTCCTGCACGGTGGGCTCTTTCGGCAGGCCCCAGCGCGAGAGGTCGAGCAGGCTGCCGCTGCCGAGGTCTTCCAGCAGCGGCAGGTCGTGGGCATGGGCGATGCGCGCCAGTTCGGCGGTGGCGACGCTGGCGGTGAAGCCCTGCACGCTGTAGTTGCTGGTGTGCACGCGCATCAACAGGCCCGAGCGCGGATTGATCGCCGCCTCGTAGTCGCGTGCGTGGGTGCGGTTGGTGGTGCCGACTTCATGCAGCTTCACGCCGGCGCGGGCCATGATGTCGGGGATGCGGAAGGCGCCGCCGATCTCGATCAGCTCGCCGCGGGAGATGATGCCTTCCTTGCGTGCGCCGAGGCTGTTCAAGGCCAAGAGCACGGCGGCGGCGTTGTTGTTCACCACGGTGACCGCCTCGGCGCCGGTCAGCTCGCGGATCAGCCCTTCGATGAGGTCGTCGCGGTCGCCGCGCTTGCCGGTGGCGAGATCGAATTCCAGGTTGAGCGGGTAGCGCGCGGCGAGGGTGATTGCCTCGATGGCTTCATCCGGCAACAGGGCGCGACCGAGGTTGGTGTGCAGCACCGTGCCGGTGAGGTTGAACACCCGGCGCACGCGGCTCTTGTGCTGGCTGGCCAGGCGTTCGCCGGCGCGCCCGGCGAGCACCGCTTCGGACAGCTCCAGCGGCGCAAGCTGGCCGCTCAGCGCCGGCTCGCGCAGCTCGTCGAGCAAATCGCGCAGCGTGGCGAGCAGCGCCTGGCGCCCGTAGCGCTGCTGCAGCGGCTGGCAGGCCTCGGCACGCAGCAGTTTGTCTATCGAGGGCAGGCGTCCGCTGTTCACCCCTCGCCTCCCGGTGCCAGCAGCAGGTTGGGTGCCCGGCGCTGGTGGCCCTGTTCGGCGAGCAGCAGATCCAGGTCGAGGGTGGCGAGGTCGGCCGATAGCGTCTCGCCGTCGGGCGCCAGCTCCAGGTAGAGCAGCTTGAGGTAGCTGTCGCAGCCGGGGCAGACCTCGGCCTTGATGCCCTGCGGCGAGCCCTCGAAGTGCAGGTAGTCGAGCTTCTTGGTGCTCTGGCAGTGGCTGCATTTGAGCCGCACGTAATGCCACTCGCCAGCGCACAGCGAGCAGACCAGGTAGCGCAGGCCGTTCATCTGCCCCCGGTGGCGGATCACGCCGGCCATCGCCGGGGCGCCGCAGCAGGGGCAATGCGCCTGGTCCTCACGCTCGAGCAGTGTGCTGAAGTCCAGCTCCAGCGCCAGCTGCGTCCAGGCCGCCTGCAGCGCCGCGCCCAGGAAGGGCACCAGCGCTGCCGGCAGGGCGTCGTACTGGCCGCTGAGCAGGGTGGTGGCCCAGGCGATGCGTTGACCGGCGTCGGCCGTGCGCAGCTGCTCGATGGCCGCCTCGACCGCGGGGTTGGCCGGCACCTCGTAAGCCTCGAGCCAGGCGTCGAGGACAGGCAGCCAGCCCCCTTCACGCACGAGGGTGTCGGTCGCCAGCGGCGGCATGCCGTGGGCCAGGCACTCACGGGTGCGATGGGAATCCGCGGCCGGTAGCGCCGGCGGATTGTCCAGCACCTGTTGCTGCGCCCGGCAGACGCCGGCGAGCAGGCGCAGGTAGTCGCCCATCGGATGGCCATCGGCGAGGCGCTCGAGACGCTCGGCACGCAGCACGAAGAGTTCACGGGGAGGCAGGTTGAAGAATGGCGGTTTGCTGGCGGCAGCTTCGATCTGCCCCGGCTCGAGAATGGTGCCTGACACGCAGGACTCCTTGATCGGGTGAGACGGCGCCGGGCTCGGCGCCGTCGTTGAGCTTTGAGAGCGGGCCGCCACGAAGATTCCCCCTGGGGGCTCCGTGACGGCGACGGCCTTACTTGCGCTCGACCTCCTTGGCCCAGAGCGGATGATGCTTGCGTGCCCAGGCGCGGCTGACCGTACCGTAGAGCATCGCGCCCATCGAGCCCTTGATCCAGATCGCCGCGTAGATGTGCACGATGATCGAGACGATCAGCACGAAGGCGGCCAGTGCATGCAGCACGGCAGCCAGACGCAGCGTGGTGATGCCGAAGAAACTGCTGAAGTACTCGCGCCAGATGACGATGCCGCTGAACAGCAGCACCAGCATGCTCAGCACCAGCGTCCAGTACAGCAGCTTCTGTCCGGCGTTGTAGCGCCCGACCGGCGGCAGTTTTTCTTCGCGGTTGTGCACCACGTCGTTTATCTGCCTGAGCCACTGGCGGTCCCGTGCTTCGATGCGGTTGTGCCCGGCGAAGCGGATTGCCAGCACCAGAAAGAAGACGAACATCGCCACCCCGATGAACGGGTGCAGGATGCGCGTCCAGGTGCCGCCGCCAAACAGCCCGGAGAGGCCGAACAGCGCCGGGTGGAACAGCGCCAGCCCCGACAGTGCGGCGAGCACGAAGAGGATGGCGACCGCCCAGTGATTGGACCGCTGGGACGGGGTGTAGCGTTCGATGTCGTGTTTCATCGTTGGCTCCTTGAGCAGGCGATTACCCGCAACGGCGGCCCCCGCGCGGGGGCCGCTGCCGTCAGGCTCTCGGCTCCTTCGGATCGACCACGTGCACGGCCGGATCGACCTGATGCACCCCCGTTTCGCCCGAGGCGTCGGCCTCGTCTTCCTCCACGCGCACCGGACCGACCCGCGTGTAGTGGAAGAAGCCGGCCAGCACCGCGGCGCCCATGCCGAGCAGCGCGAGCGGCTTGGCCACGCCTTTCCACAGCCCCACCAGCGGGCTGATGGTCGGCTCGTTCGGCAGCTCGCTGTACAGCGTCGGCTGGTCGGCATGGTGCAGCACGTACATCACGTGGGTGCCGCCCACGCCATCGGGGTCGTACAGCCCGGCCTTGTCGAAGCCACGCTCCCTGAGGTCGGCGATACGCCCGGCGGCGTGCTCCTTCATGTCGTCCTTGCTGCCAAAGACGATAGCCCCGGTCGGACAGGTCTTCACGCACGCCGGCTCCAGGCCGACCGAAACGCGATCCGAGCACAGGGTGCACTTGTAGGCCTTCTTGTCCTTTTCCGACAGGCGCGGCACATCGAACGGGCAGCCGGTGATGCAGTAGCCGCAGCCGATGCACTTGTCCTGGTTGAAGTCGACGATGCCGTTGGCGTACTTCACGATCGCCCCCGGGCTCGGGCAGGCCTTCAGGCAGCCCGGCTCGGCACAGTGCATGCAGCCGTCCTTGCGGATCAGCCACTCGAGGTTGCCGCTCTGCGGGTTCTCGTACTCGGCGAACTTCATCACCGTCCAGGATTCGGCGGTGAGGTCGATCGGGTTGTCGTAGGTGCCATGGCTGGTGCCGACCTCGTCACGCAGGTCGTTCCATTCCGAGCACGCCACCTGGCAGGCCTTGCAGCCGATGCACTTGGACGTGTCGATCAGCTTGGCGACCTCGCCGATCTCGCGGATCGACGGCCGCTCCGTGGTCGTGGCGGAGCGGGCAATCACGTCTTGAGTAGCCATCATGCCTTCTCCACGTTGACCAGGAACGACTTGAACTCCGGCGTCTGGGTGTTCGCGTCACCGACGAAGGGCGTCAAGGTGTTGGTCAGGTAGCCGTTGCGCGCCACGCCTGAGAAGCCCCAGTGCAGCGGAATGCCGACCTGATGCACGGTCTTGCCGTCGACCGTCAGTGGCTTGATGCGCTTGGTCACCACCGCCACCGCCTTGATGTAGCCGCGGTTGGACGACACCTTGACCCGCTCGCCGGCCTTGATGCCGAGCTCGTTGGCCAGCACCTCGCCAATCTCGACGAACTGCTCGGGCTGGGTGATGGCGTTGAGCCGGCAATGCTTGGTCCAGAAGTGGAAGTGCTCGGTCAGGCGGTAGGTGGTCGCCGCATAGGGGAACTCCTCCGCCGTGCCGAACAGCTCCATGTCGTTCTTGAACACGCGCGCTGCCGGGTTGCTGACCGCCTTGGGGTTGTCCGGGTGCATCGGGTTGCGCCCGATCGGCGTCTCGAACGGCTCGTAGTGCTCGGGGAACGGCCCCTCGTTCATCTTGTCGACGGCGAACAGCCGCGCCACCCCTTCGGGGTTCATGATGAACGGGTTCATGCCCGCCTCCGGCGGCGAGTCGACCTTGAAGTCCGGCACGTCGGTACCGGTCCAGGCCTTGCCGTTCCACCAGACCAGACGCTTCTTCTCTGCGTCCCACGGCTGGCCGGAGACGTCGGCCGAAGCGCGGTTGTAGAGAATCCGCCGGTTTGCCGGCCAGGACCAGGCCCAGCCAAGGGTCTGCCCCATGCCGTAGGGGTCGGCATTGTCGCGCCGCGCCATCTGGTTGCCGGCCTGGGTCCAGGCGCCGCAGAAGATCCAGCAGCCGCTGGCCGTACTGCCGTCGGCACGCAGCTGGGCGAATCCGGCGAGCTGCTCACCAGCCTTGGCCAGCACCGCCCCGGTCGTCGGGTCGGTCACATCGGCCAGGGCCTTGCCGCTGAACTCACGCGCAATCTCCTCGGGGCTCGGCTCGTCCGGGCGCATGTACGACCAGTCGATGTTGAGCAAGGCGTCGGCGTTGGCGCCGCCCTCCTCCCGGTACAGGTTGCGCAGGCGATGGAACAACCCACCCATGATCGCCACGTCGGTGCGCGCCAGCCCCGGCGGTTCGGCGGCCTTCCAGTGCCACTGCAGCCAGCGACCGCTGTTGACCAGCGAGCCGTCTTCCTCGGCGAAGCAGGTGGTCGGCAGGCGGAACACGGTGGTCTGGATGCTTGCCGTGTCGACGTCGTTGTATTCGCCGGCGTTGCGCCAGAACTCGCTGGTCTCGGTGGCCAGCGGATCCATCACCACCAGGTATTTCAGCTTCGCCAGCGCCGCGCTGACCTTGGCCTTGTTGGGGAACGACGCGATCGGGTTGAAGCCCTGGCAGAAGTACCCGTTGACCTGGCCCTGATACATCATGTCGAAGTACTTGAGCACGTCGTAGCCGGGGATATCCAGCTTCGGCAGCCAGTGGAAGCCCCAGTCGTTCTCGGCCGTGGCGTTCTTGCCGTACCAGGCCTTCATCAGGCTGACGTGGAACTTCTCGTAGTTCTGCCAGTACGACAGCTGCCCCGGGCGGATCGGCTTGGCCGTGCGCTTGGCGATATAGGCCGCGTAGTCCTGCTCGCCTTCCATCGGTACGGTGAGGTAGCCGGGCAGCAGGTTCGAGAGCAGCCCCAGATCGGTCAGGCCCTGGATGTTGGAGTGACCGCGCAGGGCGTTCATCCCGCCGCCGGGCATGCCGATGTTGCCGAGCAGCAGCTGCACCATGGCGCCGGTACGGATCATCTGCGAGCCGACCGAGTGCTGCGTCCAGCCGAGCGCATACATGATGGTCATGGCCTTGCCTGGCGCGGAGGTCTCGGCAATGGTTTCCCAGACCTTGAGCATCGCTGCCTGCGGCGTACCGCAGATGTTGCTGACCACGTCCGGCGTGTAGCGGCTGTAGTGCTTTTTCAGCAGCTGGTAGACGCAGCGCGGGTGCTGCAGGGTCGGGTCGACCTTGGCATAGCCCTGCTCGTCGAGCTCGTAACCCCAGGTGCCTTTGTCGGTGTAGGCGCGCTTGTCGGCGTCGTAGCCATTGAACAGGCCATTTTCGAAGCCGAAGCCTTCCTTCACGATGAAGGACACGTCCGTGTAGTTGCGCACGTACTCATGCTGGATCTTGTCGTTTTCCAGCAGGTAATTGATCAGCCCGCCAAGGAAGGCGATATCGGTTCCGGTACGGATCGGCGCATACAGGTCGGCCACCGAGGCCGAACGGGTAAAGCGCGGGTCGACCACGACCAGCCGGGCCTTGTTATGGGCCTTCGCTTCGGTCACCCATTTGAAGCCGCACGGGTGGGCTTCGGCGGCGTTGCCGCCCATGATCAGTACCAGGTCCGCGTTCTTGATGTCGGACCAGTGGTTGGTCATGGCGCCGCGGCCAAACGTCGGGGCAAGACTTGCCACCGTCGGGCCGTGTCAGACGCGCGCCTGGTTGTCGAATGCCAGGATGCCGAGCGAACGCACTACCTTGTGAGTGATGTAGCCGGCCTCGTTGGAGGATGCCGAGGCGGCGAGAAATCCGGTGCTGAGCCAGCGATTGACGATCTGCCCCTGCTCGTTCTTCTCGACGAAGTTGGCGTCGCGGTCGTCCTTCATCAGCCGGGCGATGCGATCGAGGGCTTCATCCCAGTCGAGGCGCTTCCACTCGTTGCTGCCGGCTTCGCGTACCTGCGGGTACTGCAGCCGGTTCGGGCTGTGGACGAAATCCAGCAGACCGGCACCCTTCGGGCAGAGCGTGCCGCGATTGACCGGGTGATCGGCGTCGCCCTCGATGTGGATGATTTCCTGCGCGACGTTCTTGCCGCCGCTGCCCTGGCTGTACAGGATCAGCCCGCAGCCAACGGAGCAGTAGGGGCAGGTATTGCGGGTTTCGCGTGTGTTGGTCAGTTTGAAATGCCGGATCGACTCGGCGTACGCCACAGGTGGCGCCATGCCCAACGCAGCCATGCTCGACGCTCCAAGGCCCACGCCACAGACCTTGAAGAACTGTCGACGGTTCATGTCCATCGTGGTTCTCCTCAACAGGCAGAGCGCCAGTACATTGCCGGCGCCTCGTTTTTCAGCTTAGCCAAGCGCCAGATGAGCGGGGGATTAATCGCGCCTCGACCTTTGGCTAATTGCGTTTCTCGGAGCATCTCTGGGGCAGGACGTGCCAGACGCCACGCAGGGAGGAGCCGGCGTGCGAACGGCCTCGCCCGGGCGCTGCGAAAAAAATCCGACCAACGGCAGCTCCTTCCACCAGCAGCAGGCAAGCTGCGACGACGGCAGCGGCCCCTGGCTTGGCGCGCGCTCGCCCGCAATCGTTGTACGGGGCACCGTGCCTACCGGCACGAGCGTCCAGCTCCCCCGCTGGCGTTGCGCTGGTAAAAAACAGCGGCCAAAGAAAAGCCCGGGACCAGCCCGGGCTTTTCTCGACGCCTTATGCTCAGGCGTTCTGGCGAATACCGGCGACCAGCCAGGGCTGGTTCTCGCCCTGCTCGCGCTCCATGCGCCAGCTCTCGCTGAAGGCTTCGCCCTGGTCGAAGCGCGAGGTCTTGGCCACGCCGCTGAAGGTCAGGGTCGCCACCGTCTTGTCGGGCGTATCGTCGACACCGTCGAGGCCGATCTGCAGATCATCGATGTAGGTCGACTGGTAGGCGTCACCGATCTCGGCGCGCTCCTGCTTGAGAAACGCCAGCAGCTGAGGGGTGACGAACTCGGCGATCTTGTCCATCTCGTTGGCATCCCAGTGCTGCTGCAGCGCCAGGAAGTGCTCGCGCGCCGCGGCCAGGAAGCTCTGCTCGTTGAACCAGGCCGGCGCGTTGATCACCGGCGCCGCCGGGGCGGCGCTGCCGCCGAAGATCGACGGCTGCTGCGGCATCTCGCGCTGCATCGGCGCATGGCCCGGCGCGGCCATGGCCGGCTGCTGGCGGCGCCGCGCGGCGAGGAAACGGAACAGCACAAAGGCCAGCAGGCCGAAGATCAGGATGTCGAGAAATTGCAGGCCTTCGAAGCCGTCACCCATGAACATCGAGGCCAGCAGACCACCGGCGGCGATACCGGCCAGCGGGCCGAGCCAGCGCGAAGCGCCACTCGCTGCCGGCTGTTGACGACCGGCCTGCTGCTGAAGGGTTGCGTCGTTGCGCTGCTGGGGCGCTTGACGGGTCTGGTGACTCGGTGCCGCGCCAAAGCTCTTGCCACCGCCGAAGCGCTTGGCCGCGCTGGCATCGAAGGCAAAGGTGAGGCTGATACACAGCGCCATGAATACGCTAAGCACACGTTGCATTGAGTGTTCCCGCTTGTCGGTTGGATACGCGCGTCATGTTGCATCTCACCCCGGGCATCGGCCAGCTGCAGAGTGTTTCCGGCTTTTGCCCGCAGTGTTCGGATGACGTCAGCGCCAGTTGTAGAGTTCCTTTTCGGAGAGCGCGTGCATCGGCTCCACCTGCGCCTGGAAGGCCTTCATCGAGGCCCAGATACGGCCGTTGAGCTCGCTCTGCGCCGCGAGTTCGCCGAGCACCTGCTCGGACTGCTCGCGCAGCGCGGCCAGCACTTCGTCCGGGAAGCGTTTGAGCTCCACGCCCTGCTGCTTGAGCTGATCGAGGGCCAGCGCATTGTTGTAGACGTAGTCGTCGAGCATTTCGCGGCTGGCGGCACGGGTCGCCTCGGTGAGGATCGCCTGCAGGTCGGCAGGCAGGCTGTCGAAGGCCTTCTGGTTGACCAGCAGCTCGAGCACTGCCTGCGGCTCCTGCCAGCCCGGGTAGTAGTAGTACCTGGCGGCCTTGTGCAAGCCGAAAGCCAGGTCGTTGTAGGGGCTGACCCAGTCGGTAGCGTCGATGGCACCGGTCTGCAGCGCGGTGAACACTTCGCCGCCAGGCAGATTCACCGTGGTCGCCCCCAGGCGCGAGAGAACCTCGCCACCCAGGCCGGGCATGCGGATCTTCAAGCCCTTGAGGTCGTCCAGACTGTTGATTTCCTTGTTGTACCAGCCGCCCATCTGCATGCCGGTGTTGCCCACCACCATCGGCTTGACGCCGAAGGGTGCGTAGGCTTCCTCCCAGAACTGCTGGCCCTGGCCACGGCTGAGCCAGGCATTCATTTCGTTGGTCGACAGGCCGAAGGGCACCGAGGTGAAGAACTGCGCGGTGGGCACCTTGCCCTTCCAGTAATAGGCCGCACCATGGCCCAGCTCGGCAGTGCCGCGCGAGACCGAGTCGAACACTTCCAGGGCCGGGACCAGCTCACCGGCGGCATAGACCTTGATCTTCAGCCGGCCGCCACTCATGGTGTCGACCCGCTCGGCCAGGCGCTCGGCCGAAGTGCCCAGCCCCGGGTAGTTCTTCGGCCAGGCGGTGACCATCTTCCATTGATAGGTCTTGGCAGGTTCGCTGGTGGCACCGGCGCGTTCGGGCGCGGGCTGGTCGTCGTTGCAGCCGGCGAGCCCGAGCAAGGCGAACAGGGCGGTGGCAGCACCGAGCAGATAGCGGCGTTTCATGGGTCTCCGGGTCCTCGATGGGGCTCGTTGAAATGATCGATCAGAGGGCTTCGAGCTTGGCGTAGCTGAGCATCAGCCACTTGCTGCCTTCGCTCTCGAAGTTCACCTGCACCCGGGCCTGGGCGCCGGCGCCTTCGAAGTTGAGGATGGTGCCTTCGCCGAACAGCGAATGGCGCACGCGCTGGCCGAGGGCAAAAGGGGTTTCCGGCACGCCGGCGCCGGCGAACAGCGAGGCGCCGCTCATGCTGCGCCCGGCAAAGGTGCGGCTGACCGTGTTGTTCAGCCGCACTTCCTGAATCAGCGCCGGCGGGATCTCCCGCACGAAGCGCGAGACCTTGTTGTAGGTCTCGCTGCCGTGCAGACGACGGGTCTCGGCGTAGGTGATCACCAATTGCTGCATGGCGCGGGTGATGCCGACATAGGCCAGGCGACGCTCCTCTTCCAGACGGCCGGACTCCTCCAGGCTCATCTTGTGCGGGAACAGCCCCTCTTCCATGCCGACCAGGAACACCAGCGGAAACTCCAGGCCCTTGGCGCTGTGCAGCGTCATCAGCTGCACGCTGTCCTCGTGCTCGCCGGCCTGCTGCTCGCCGGCCTCCAGCGAGGCGTGGTCGAGGAAGGCCGCCAGCGGCGACTGCACGCTGTCGTCCTCCTCGTTGTAGCTGTCGAAGGCGCGCGCGGCGGACACCAGCTCCTCGAGGTTTTCCACCCGCGCCTGGGCCTTGTCGCCCTTTTCGTCGCGGTGATAGGCGAGCAGCCCGGAATCCTCGATCACCGCCTGGGCCATGCTGTGCAGGGGCAGCTTCTCGACCTTCAGCGCCAGGCTGTCGATCAGCTCGACAAAGGCGTTCAGCGCACTCGCCGCGCGCCCGGAGACCGCCTTGGTGCCGACCGCCTGATGCAGCGCCGCCCACAATGACAGGCCCTGCTCGCGCGCCAGCTGGCGCAGGCTGTCGACGGTCTTCTCGCCAATGCCGCGCGCGGGCAGGTTGATCACCCGTTCCAGCGCCGCGTCGTTGTCGCGGGTCTGGATCAGGCGCAGGTAGGCCATGGCGTTCTTGATCTCGGCGCGCTCGAAGAAGCGCTGGCCACCGTAGATGCGGTAGGGAATCTTCTCGCGCAGCAGCGCTTCCTCGAGCACCCGCGATTGCGCGTTGGAGCGGTAGAGAATGGCGATCTCGCTGCGGCTCATGCCATCGCGGATGGCCTTCTCGATGCTCTCGACGACGTAACGCGCCTCGTCATGCTCGTTGAACGCGGCGTACAGGCTGATCGGCTCGCCCTCGCAACCGGAGGTCCACAGCTCCTTGCCCATGCGCCCCTGGTTGTTGGCGATCAGCGCGTTGGCCGCCTTGAGGATGCAGGCGGTGGAGCGGTAGTTCTGCTCCAGGCGAATGATCTCGGCATCCTGGAAGTCGTCGCCGAACTGCTGCAGGTTTTCGATCCGCGCACCACGCCAGCCGTAGATCGACTGGTCGTCGTCGCCGACCACCATCAGGCTTTCGCCACCCTTGGCCAGCAGCCGCAACCAGGCGTACTGCACGGCGTTGGTATCCTGGAACTCGTCGACGAGGATGTGCCGGAAGCGCCGCTGATAGTGCTCGAGCAGGCCCGGATGATCGCGCCACAGGTCCAGCGCGCGCAGCAGCAGCTCGGAGAAATCGATCACCCCGGCACGTGCGCAGGCCTCTTCGTAGGCCTGGTAGATCTTCAGCTGGGTGGCGAGGAACAGATCGCCACCGGCCTGGATGTTCTGCGGGCGCAGGCCCTCGTCCTTCTGCGCGTTGATCCACCACTGCGCCTGGCGCGCCGGCCAGCGCTGCTCATCCAGCCCCAGCTCGCGGATCACCCGCTTGACCAGGCGCTGCTGGTCGTCGGAATCGAGGATCTGGAAGTTCTCGGCCAGTTTGGCCTCGCGCCAGTGCGCGCGCAGCAGGCGGTGGGCCAGGCCGTGGAAGGTGCCGACCCACATGCCTTGCGGGTTGACGTGCAGCAGCTGCTCGATGCGCTGGCGCATCTCGGCGGCGGCCTTGTTGGTGAACGTCACCGCCAGGATCGAGTACAGCGAGGCGCGCTCGACCTGGTTCAGCCAGGCGATGCGGTGCACCAGCACCCGGGTCTTGCCCGAGCCGGCGCCGGCAAGGACCAGTTGGCGTCCCAGGGGCGCGGCTACGGCCTGGCGCTGGGCATCGTTGAGGGAGTTGAGCAGGTGGGAGATATCGTCGTGCATCACGGCATTCTATGGGAAATGCCCGCGCCGCGCTCGCCTGCCGGCCCGCCGAGCGGCACGGCAGGCACGCCGGGACCTGCCGTCGGTCGGAGCGCGCTCCAGCGAAGGCAGGAACCGGCCGATCAAGAGGGTATGACTCTCGCTATCAACGTGCCATTATCGGCGAGCAATCGCACCTCGACCGCTTCGGACAAGTAGTACAAGAACAACCGATGACCGATTCCGCTCGCGCCGCCTACAAGGCTTCTCGACTGCCTGCCAGCCCCGAACGCACGGAGGCGGAGCCGGGCAGTCACGATGTCGAGCGCGTTCGTCTGCTCTACCGCGGCTCGCGCATTCCCAATCTGCTGCTGTTGCTGACCAGCCTGGCCTGCGTGCTGCTGCTCTGGCCGGACGCCGGCACCGGCCGGCTCGGCGTCTGGGCGCTATGGATGGTCAGCCTCGCCCTGGTCTGGCTACAGCAGGCCTCGGCCTTCGACCAGGCAGGCGCCGACCGGCAGCGCGAGCCCGGCTGGTACTGGCGCTTCTTGCTCGGCAGTGCGGTTTCGGCCGTCAGCCTGGCCTACGCCATCATCGCCCTGGTGCCCAGCGAGGCCTTTCTCCAGCAAGCCACGCTGTACGGGCTGATCGGCTCGGTGGTGGTGTCCACCAGCGTCGCCTATGGCGTCAGCCTGCCGGCCTTTCTCAGCTTCGCCGTGCCCTGCCTGCTGCCGTCCGGGCTGTTCCTGCTGTTCAGCGACGAAGTGCTGCAACGCGGCTGGGGCGTGCTGGCCATCATCGTCCTCGCCGCGCTCAGCCTGACCGCCTGGCAGATCAGCCGCCTGATCGGCGACAGCCTGCAGCAGCGCCTGCAGAAGCTGATCCTCATCGAGCGCCTGGGCAGTGCCGCGCAGCGCGCCGAACAACTCAACGCCGAGCTTGCCCGCGAAGTCGAGCAACGCCGCAACGCCGAACGCCAGCTGCGCCAGGCCTACGATGAACTCGAACAGCGTGTCGCCCAGCGCACCCGTGAACTGGCCGAGGTGGCCGACGAGCTGCGCGAGAGCGAGGCGCGCCTGAACCTGGCCCTCGACGCCAGCGAACTCGGCTTGTGGGACTGGGACCTGGCGCATGCCAAGGTGCTGCATACCCGCCTGGAAGTGGTGTTCGCCCGCGACGACCAGCGCGCCCACGACGAGCCGCTGCCGGACATCCACCCGGACGACCTGCCCCGGGTGCGTGCCACGCTCATCGCGCACCTGAAGGGCGAGACCGAGCAGTACGTGGTCGAGTACCGCGCCATCACCCATGATGGCGAATGCCTGTGGATCGAGGATCGCGGCCGGGTCATCCAGCGCGCCGACAACGGCCGCGCCCTGCGCATGATCGGCACCCGGCGGGACATCAGTGCGCTGCACCAGCAGGCCGAACAGCAGCGCCTGGCGGCCACCGTGTGGTGTGGGGGGGGGGGGGGGGGGGGGGGGGGGGGGGGGGGGGGGGGGTGGGGGGGGGGGGGGGGGGGGGGGGGGGGGGGGGGGGGGGG
>Ga0163200_1000701_pt1 | contig 13537 bp, 7 predicted proteins | sample PL_2010_200m_FD_113535 | JGI IMG/M metagenome (GOLD analysis project Ga0163200, IMG submission 113535) | Freshwater microbial communities from Powell Lake, British Columbia, Canada to study Microbial Dark Matter (Phase II) - PL_2010_200m | ecosystem: Environmental > Aquatic > Freshwater > Lake ... | reverse complement strand
GATCCCTCCGAAAGTCCTCTCACTCAGAAACCAGCTGACGTTGGTGAAGTAGCCGAGGTCAGAGCCGCCGCTGACGAAGAGCGCATCCATCTTCATTTTCGCCATCAGTTTTCGAGCTTGCTCAAGCCTGGCTTCGTAGTCTTCCGGCGTAAGCGGCTTGACGCCCGCTACCATGTTCTCGAGCTTCGCCTCTTGTGCCGCGGCAGCGTGATTGAACATCCCATTCGCAATACCGAAGGACGAAACTGTCAATCCTCCGACTTTCAGAAAGCTCCGGCGTGAGATCATGCTGTGTACTCCTTCTTGTGCTAGTGGTAGAAAATGGCCGATCGAATCTCTTTGTCTTTCTTAATTGAACGCAAGCCAATCGATTGAGAACATCTGACTTCCCTTTCCAAAAAACTGGAGCCATAACGCGTGTACGCCGGCTACACGGTCAACATCAAATGTCAGGGTTTGCCACTCCTTCTTTCCGTTTGCCCCGGGGATCGTAATATTGGCAAGCCTCTTGGACCAGGGCTGGTCGATCGCAACGACGATTCTCCCGCCGTCTTCTCCAGGCGCTATCCGAATGGTAATACTTTTCGCTCCCTCTTTGAAGTCCACATACTTGAAAACTGCCTTGTCTCCGTTCTCCATTCCAGCGAGTTCTTCATTGTCTGGAGTAAATGCCTGAATTCGGACTTTACCATACAAGAGACATGCGCGTTCTGCATCGATTGTGGATGTTGCTGCCAATGGATCACCTGCTCCCTGAGAAGTCATCCCGACCTCCGGGATTGACCCATCAGGTTCGAAATGGATTGGCTCGAGACACGCTTTTCGCATCGTATTGCAGGCGTGAGTCGATCGATGATAGAGAACGTACCATCTTCCTTTGAACTCCACGATCGAGCCGTGGTTGTTCCAGTTTCCCGGATCGCAATGGTCGTTGTCGACAATCACTCCACCGTACTTATAGGGACCGAACGGTGAGGTGCTCGTGGCATAACCGATGCATGTCGGCATGTCAGCCCGACTGAGATCGGAGAAGACCAGGTAGTAGATCCCGTTTCGCTTGGCAAGGTACGCACCTTCGTGAAAGAAATGCTCTCCTTCGGTCAGGATACTATCTCTTAGTGTAGAGAGATCCAACTCCCTCATATTCGGTTTCATTCTTGCCATTTTCAAGGTGAATTGCCCCCAGAGGTAGTAGGCCTGACCGTCATCGTCGATGAACAAGGAAGGATCAATCTGGTTGTATCCTCCGAGATCGAGGGGCTGACCGTTCGTGAAGGGACCTGTCGGGCTCAAGGACGTAGCCACTCCCTCCGGATTTTTGCGATCGGGTTGACAATAGTAGAGATAGAAAGTGTCTTTCTTGACGGCGCAATCCGGAGCAAAAAGGAGGTTGTCGTTGTACGGGACGGCATCCCCCTCACCCTTCGATGAGAAGGCATCCCGATGCAACGTCCAGGACTTCAAATCTTCCGTAACAAGGACATGATGTTTCCACGAACAATAGTACTGACTGGTTTCGTCCAGCGATCCGTAGATATACAACTTACCGTCAGGCCAGACATGTGCCGAGGGATCAGCTATGTACAGGCCCGCCGGAGTAATCGGGTTTTGTGAATACAGCCCGGCGCTCAGGACGGACACGGCGATAAGAACCTTGAGGGCGAACGGAGGTTTCATTTTCATGGTGTTGTACTCAAAGTAGAATTAACTAATTGTTCTCACTTTGCCAAGGATCTCTTTGTAGTATTGCATACCATGCAAGCTCTTTGAAATAGCCCCGCCTCCAAAGAGGTCCTCGGGCCGGAAATTCCCGGCTACGAAGTCTTCAATGAATCTGTGTTCACGGATCGCCCAGTTGTAAACGTGAAGATCGAAGAACTTGCGAACTTGCCACTTCATCTCCTCGACAGACGGAATTGGTACTCCTCTTGGAACCACTGCTCTGAGTTCATTTTTGACATCAGCTTCGGTATAGGAACCAATGGCATTGCCCCGAAAATATTGAAAATTCTTCATCCTCGACATCCCGAACAGAACAACCAGATTATGAAGTTGGTCGATATCGACTTTGGAATCACCATTCATAACCTCATCTGCCAGGAAATAGACATCGAAGAGATGCCGAATCTTCCTCTTGAACATGAGGCCGATTTTGCCGGGAAAGTCGAGCCTCTCCTTTGCATCTACCATGGCAAGAGCCTTGCTGGCGTATAGCTCTTCCTGCTTGAGTGACTGGACCTTGAAGTTTGGTATGATACCATCAAAGCTGATCGGCCAGGGAAGATTCACGGGACCAAGCACTGAATGACAGTATCTGTACGACATATCGAGTTCGACAACGCCCCTACGCGTGTAATATGATGGATAAGACATTTCGTATTGCACGAAGCGTTCATCCTTTTGTGTATTTCGTTTAAATTGGCATCCAAGCTTCTCTGCAATAGGCAGCAGGACGTACATGTCTGACTTTTGGCGCTGACTGATTTCGCCTTTCCCCTTCTTTCCTAGGTCTTTGTTCCCGATGAAATCCAAGTCGAGATCGGTGGAGAATCTATACATGCTTCTGTAGAGAAAGACGATTGCCGATCCGCCCATGAGCGCAAAGTCGGGACCAATCGGAGAAACAGAAAGAGCATGAAGTACACGTGACATCCAGAGGACTTTCTCGCCGGTCGGGTATTCAACCTTGTGCTTCTTGCTGAACGCTTCGACGAGCTTTTGACTTATCTTATTGTCTTTGTCGACTGGCTGCGTATGTTTTAGTGTGTTACTCATTCAAGAGATCTCCGGGGACATAGATATTCCACTTCTTGTTGAACGGACCTTTCAACCCCCGACCAAACTTCACGGGTTCCCGGGGTAAATAGACGGACAACGAACTAAGATCATTTGCTGGTACTTTCCATTGACGTGCGAAATGGTCCAGAATCACGCCCACCTTTGCCACCAACGATGGCGTTCCATACTTCTTGACATACTCGATAAGCCGCCGCGCATTTACTTTCTCTGCTCGGTGCAGTGCATGCACAACATTTTCCCATCCCTGAGCATACACGGGGCGATGAATGCAGTCCACGATTGTTCGCTCCAGATCAGTAGTGAACAGTGATCGAGAACCGTATTTCCTTTTCATCACGCCGGTGCTGGTGCCCAGGCGGGTCTTCACAAAACGAACAACGACTTGCCCGACGGGTCGTTGCGTCCGAGGCACATCACTGTGAAGGAAATACTCGCTTAGTCTGCCATAGCGGGAGAGACCGTGGATATAGAGCGCCGTTCCATAGCAGTAGAGCGTATCGCGACCATACAGTGTTTGTATTGCTTCAATCGGGTCTCTCACAAAGCCATCCGTTGAACTGTCGTCGAGAACGACGAAAAGACCCCTTCTCCTCCCCTGAACATGTTTCAGGACGCCTTTTTGCTGAAGCATCCAAATGACATAGTCTGCACCCGTATGGGTGTGCTTCTTCACTAGCGAAGAAATTTCTGCAAGTGAAATAGATGAACGTTGTCTGATATTCCGAAGCAGCGCTTGCCAGTCTTTCGCCGCGATCTTTGTTCTTCTGTCCATAGGCTATTAGTCCTTTTACCAGTATTTTTGCACAGCCAACTGTGCAAAAATACTCACAACGGGACTCCCCGTTTGGGTGCTCCCGCCGTCCTCGTGGTGGTTATCATCGTTATCTTCATTGTAGTCTTCGTCATCGTTGACTGGACTCTTAGTGCAGTTGTCGAGGATATTGGTGCCGATGGTGACATTGCTGTTCTTCTTCCTGCTATTCTACCTCTACACCAACATTCCCTCGTTTCCCCTCCACTCGACAAGTCGAGTCTTCGACAATCCCAATCTCCTCCTCCCTGCCCGCCGCAGCGAAGCGCAGGCGGGCGTTAGCCTCCCGTCCCGATGCACCGGGGCGGGATAAACTCCCAGTTCATACACAATCCGGTCGATGCTTGTCCGCCGTCTTTCGCGTTTATTGCGTCCCGCTGTTTTCCAAGCGGGATTGGCGGGGCTCTTCTTCGTTAGCGGAGGGATTTGCTCTGCCAGACCCTCGATTTCACTCCAACGTACCTATGTGAGTGATCATCAGTTATTCTTCTTACTCAACAGGTTTGCGACCACCCGCGTGATGACGTCTTTCTCTGCCGGACGGCTTTCAGCGATAAGAAGGGTCATGGCGACAAGAGCGTTTTCAGCAATGCGTTTGGTGCCATCGTCACGATACAGGAGTCGATTTTTTTCAAGAAACCAAAGAAACAGTGCTGCTGCGATACGTTTATTTCCATCGATGAATGAGTGGTTCTTCACAAGGAAGTACAACAAATGTGCAGCTTTCTCCTCGATACTCGGATAGAGATCTTTTCTGCCAAACGTCTGGAAAATACCATCCAATGAACCGTGCAGGCTTTTATCCTTTTCTCGTCCGAATAATTCGGAAGCGTGAAATTGCCGGCGCAATCGGTCAATAGCTCTCGTGGCTTCGTCGTACGTTACCGGTATAACGGGCTGCTCGGTAGCCGCCGTTACCGCGATCCGTTGATGGTCATAATCATCTAATAGATCCAGAGCAAACGTATAGTCTTCGACGACGTGCAACAGCGCTTTTGCTTCATCGCCGGAAAGATCCCGCCGCTCTGCGTATTCGGTGATCAGATGGACTGCTTGGTGTAGTTCCTTGAGCCGTCGGTCGTTGGCCGTAAATCCCTTCACGAGATGTTCACGCAACACACGCGTTGCCCAGAGGCGAAACTGCGTGCCGCGCTTAGATTTTACGCGGTAGCCCACCGAGATAATGACATCGAGATTGTAGTAATCAATCTGCCTCTCGACGACCCTATCCCTCTCTTTTTGAACTGTTGCAAATTTTGCAACAGTTGAGTCGCGCAATAACTCCTTCTCTTTGAAAACATTACGCACATGCCGGGAAATCACAGACTTATCTCTCAGAAAGAGAGCGGCCATCTGATTCAGACTCAACCAGACCGTCTGATCTTCTAGTGTCACTTCAAGAGCCGTCTGGCCATCCTCGGCTTTGTAGATGACAATGTCACCTCTGTTCTCTTCTCGTTTCATCGTTTCTTCCCCTCCACAATCCCAATCTCCTCCTCTGTTAGCCCATACAGGTCATACACAATCCGGTCGATCTCCTTCTCCAACGCACTCGTATCCGCCTTCGCATCCTTCCTCTTTGCCACCAGTATCTTCTCCACGCTCTGCTCGATTGCACGACGCTGACCGTCTGAAGGCGCGGCGATGGGAAGCTGGGAAATATACATTGGCTTGTATTCCAGATAGCCGCCACGACGAATAGCAGCTATTTGATGAAAGAAATAGTCTCCAAGCATTGAATTGAGCAACCCAAGCAGATACCTATCAGGCACTGAAATCATACAAGCGGGGGCACTTACATACTGCAAGTTTTGGTCAAGGGAAAAGCTGGCAGTGTCCCCCAAGTTCCCCCAGACGATTTTCGGTTTCTCAAGCTCTCTCCAATAAGATGCTGCGCAGCGCTGGAGGGCGTACCATTCATATCGCACTCCGGTCTCAGCTTCATTCCTCTGCTCAAGTTCTTTCTTGTACGCTGCAAGATGTTTGTATACAGCAGGGTACTCAACTTTGAATCTCTTCTCGGCTTCCTTTGAAACTCCCTCGATGCCTTGATTCTGATGCAAAGGAAAATGCCAGGGAATGAAGAGCAGGTGGAGGCCAGTTTCCTCAACCGCATATCTCTTAATGTCCCGTCCACGCAAGAATGGTTTGATCACCCCCGCCGACCTCTTGTCCTCTTTGACGAGCCTTTCCTTTGTCGCTGCATCGATCACAAACGCTTCGTTGTATCCGGTCTTGATACCATAGTAAATCTTCCCTTGCACATACTCGTCTAAGGTCACGCCAACTTTTTTTATCATCTCCAATAGTCCGAGCACTTGTCTGTCTTCAATCCGCCACCCTTCCACACCCAGGTCGCTCTGGCGCATGGATATGGAGCTTGTTTGCACAACTTCCTCAAACCGCACCAGTTCATCGGGTGTCTCAATTGTTCTAGCCCGTAGGAGATTGTCCTCCGGTTTGGCGCTTCGTGAGCGGGAGGCCACCAGAACACACGGGTAGGTTGTGGCTTCAAAGACGGGTCTATCTCCAAAATCGATAAGCGTCCTTAGCACGGTCTGCGTGGTGAGGAATCTTCTCAGTTTTTCACCATACCCCGCTCTGAAGAATTTGTTGGAAGAGATGTATGTGATCGTCCCATCGAATTTCAGAAGCTTGACACCCTTTTCCCAGAAGTACACATAGAGGTCACTTGTTCCGGTGTAACACTCGAACTGCGTCGCGAGAAGAGGCTTCAATTCTTTGAGTTCCTCCTGCCGGACATACGGCGGGTTGCCGAGAACAATATCAAACCCGTCGCTCATCCCGAACATCCACGCCCGGTCAAAGAACTCCGCGTGCGCGTTCTGGTCGTACGGGTCCCAGTCCGCAAGGCGGCGTGCATTTGCCTCTATGCGGTTTGTATCGCGAAGTATTGATTGCTTCTCTTCGATCTCTCGTTCCGCCCGCTCGGTGCTTTCCTCGTACTGTTTCCGTTTACCTGAAAGCAGGTTGGGATCCTTCAGTTTCTTCTCGTTTGCCTTTTTGTTCTCCGCAACCTCAGCGATTTGCTTCTCAATCACCTTCTGGGCTTCGAGGGCTTTCTGGCTTATCAGCTCTGCCAACTCGCCGCGCAACTTCTTGTCCAGTGCCTGCAGTTCCTTCTTCTCGCGATACGACCGCGCAGAGAACATTCCTTTCCGCACGGCGTTGAGCTTGCGTTCCAACGCCTGTACATCGGTGTTGACCATCGTTGCCTGTATCCGTTGCTCAATACCGATGAGCGTGTTGGCTGCCACGAATTTGGTCTCAAGGTTCGGCAATGAGAGGACGCCGCGGTTCTCTTTGGCGTCGTTGTATTTTTGGTCCACCAGAAGGGAAATGAAGAACCGGAGTTTGGAAATCTGAACGGCTATCGGTTGGATGTCCACACCGAAGATGCAGTTCTGGATGAGGAAGAGCTTTCGGGCATAATCCGGAAAGTTCGTCCGCGTGTCGAATGCTTCGTTGATTTCAAGAAGCCGGGTTTCCCGTTCCTCCTTGCTCCCGATCCTGAATGTCTCTTCCGTTTCCTGGATGGCTTTCCGTCGTTGCAGTTCCTTCCACGCTGCATTGTCCTTGTCCAATTTATGGAGGACATGTACGACTTTGAGCAGCACTCCCATTGGGAAGGCACCGGAGCCGCATGCCGGGTCGAGCACATTCATGGAGTGGATCGCTTCTATGAGTGCTTCTTTTTCACCCTGCGTGAGGCTTGTCCCTTCTTCGGAATAGGACAACAGGATGCGTAGCTGCTTCTCAAGGTCTTCCTCGTTGCCACTCCAACGGTTCGGTTCCACCTTGCGCTCGAACTTCAATTGTCCCTTGCGTGCTTCATTGCCGAACACGGAAGTCTGGTCGGTACCAAGCTCCAGTGCAGCAGGATTTTCCTGCAACATCCGGGTCTTCAAATGCGCCAACAGGCTCTCGTCCACCATGTAGTTCACGATCTCCCGCGGTGTATAGAAACTGCCGGTGGTCTTACGGGCTGTCATGCCGGTTTCGGGATTGTATGCAGCCAGCAAATTCTCGAAGACACGACCGAGAAGTTCGGGATCGAGCGCAACTTCTTCTTCGATGGGCGTGTTCTCCGCTATGGTAAACTTGTAGTCGTTGAGAATATGGATCAACCCCTTGACCGGCTCTTTGCTCCGTTTCTTGTCTTCAAATACTTTGCTCAGGTCGACGGTTCGTTCATCACCGAAAAACAGCATATTGGGAACGACGGGCTGGTATTTGTCACGCCTTGTGAAGCCATCCACGTATTTGTTCTCGTTTCCCTTGTCGAGACAGTCAAAGAGCCCGCCGTTGAGGAAGGGGATTGTCGATACCAGTTGAAGAAACTTGTCCGGGTTTTTGAACAACTCCGGGAACCGGTACTTGTTGACAATGGTGAAATCGTCGCTTTGATTCTTCGGGCCGCGCTTTTCCTTCACCCACTCACGGTTCTTTGGCTCCTTGGGTGAGTTCATTTTCTGATTGAGTGTTGCGAAGAAGAGGTTCTGCAGAACGCCACGATAGTAGTTTGATTTCTTCGCTGACCCGAGATCGGCATCTTCGAGAATGCCTTCGAGCTTCTTTTTATCGAAAAGGTCGTCCGGCACCAAACTCTTCTCGCGTAAGAACCAGACGAAGATTATGCGGGTCAGCAGCCGGATGACATTGATGGAGTCGCTTTCTTGTTGGTCATTGATTCCAGGCGCAAGTGGATACTCAACATTGGCGACAGCCCAATAGAACCAGTCGGCAATCCGGCGATAAAACCTCTTGTTCAACTCCGAGATATTGAGGGTTGCCCGCCACGCATTGTGCAGTTCAACGAAATTGGTGAACCCGTAAGCGCTGAGGAGTTTATCAAATGAAAGGTCGACTAGTATCTCTATGTGGGCTCGATGCGGGTTCTCGATGAGTATGTCTTTGATTAGCGTCACTTTCTCCAGTACATCTTTTGCCTCATCACGCTTGTGAAGCCTTCTATCAATTACTGAGAGCGTGAGTGATGGTCCGTACTTAAACAAGATCATCACGGGCATGGGAAAGAGCCGGTTCACTTCCCGTGTTATGTGGCTAAGAAAGGTTCGGCTGTATTCACGTGCTGTGAGCTCAATGGCAAAGAACAGGTACGTTTCAATGATCGTCCGGTCCACCTGTTTGGTATCGAAGAGCGAATTGTGACGTGACACCTCATCTTTAGTGAGTTGGAAAAGCAAATCAACGTACTTCCACTGCTTCGTCTGCGCTTTGTCCGCATTGAAGCGAGAATCAGCTAAGATGAACGCTTCCTTGAAACGCGCATACGTCGGCCTGGAAAGGGGTGCCTGACGATCCGTGCTATAGCCGAGTATCTGGAAGAGGTTGAGCGCGTTTTGTGTCAGCGAACCACTTGCGAACGCCCGCACCGCCGACTCGATCGGCTTTTTCATGTCTATGCTCATCGTGTCACTTCAATCCCTTTGTCTGTCTGCTTTAAACCAACGATTTCATTTGCGTAACGGCAACAGTATGGAGTTGCTTCAATCGTTCGCCTTGCGGAAGCCCCTGATGGATAAGAACAGCGTTGATGCTTTCCAGATTTGATAGAACGACAAGTTGATCGATTCCGGCGTGACTTCTAATTACGGCGAATTCGCCATAATTGAAATCGGGGTTACAGGTTTGCAATTGGTCGTTTGGGATATTATTTGATCACTAGCCAGGAAACCAACTCGAAATTGTCGACTTCATCGATCTGCTTCGATTTCGGTATGATCAGTCCCCCTCGGTCTGTCGTAAGACGCTGGGTCATTCTTTTCTTGAATACACGAACGATCTCATCCACCGCTTTGCGAAGTCGCTCAGTGTAAACGCCCATTTTCTCACCGTTACCTGTTTCATCATTGAAGCGATCGCAGAGGCTCTGAAAGGCTTCTTTTCTTCCCTGACACATCAAACGGTAGATCTCCAGAATCTGTTTTGCATTTGTGTAATTGAATCTCACCTGTCCATCATCCCAGATGTAGACGAGAAAATATGGTTGGAGCGGATTCACTTCCTCGTTACCATCTGTGTCCCCTTTCTGCTTCAGGCAGTACACCACACCGGGTTTGATAATCGCTTTTTCCGCATCGGAGAACTTACTGAGGTCGAGAATATGCGCATGCTGCCCTGATGGGGAAGACACAACAGCGTAGAGTCCAAATGGAGCCTCTTCAAGCCTCTTCCGGTTGCTTTCAATATAGTTTGTCAACTCGACGCGAAAATCGTCCAAAGTAAAATCCGTAAGGCTAACGCTCTCGTTCATGTCTTCCAGATCGAGTACTTCATCGCGCAGCCTCTTGAGCTGTTGGTTCCTGTACTTCAGGTCTTCCTCGATCAGATCTTCGATCTGTTCCGTGTTGAGAATGTTGTCCTCTCCGGTGGCAGTCACGTCAACCAACGCCATCCGCGCTTCAACGCGCTCCTTAAGGTTGATGTAGTTATCAAGGTCTTTGGTGGGCCAGAAGTTCACGAGCTGGATCTTTGCATTCTTGCTGCCCAATCGGTCAATACGTCCAAACCGCTGTATAATGCGTACAGGATTCCAGTGGATATCGTAATTGATCAAATAGTCGCAGTCCTGAAGATTCTGCCCCTCACTGATGCAGTCTGTGGCAATGAGAATGCTGATTTCCTCCCGTTGTGGCATCGAAGGCATCCGAGCACGGTTCTTCGACACAGGGGAAAAATTCGTGAGGATGCTCCCGAAGTCGTTTTTCCCAAACGAAGTTTTTGTAAAACCGCCGGCAACGAGTGCGACATGTTTTCCAAGTTCTTTTGTTGCCCAGTCCTTGATGCAATCATACAGGTATTGAGCGGTATCAGCAAACGCAGTGAAGACAATCACCTTGTCATTGGTGCCGTTCAACGGGTGTTTCATCTTCTTTGCGATTTGTTCTTTAAGCTCCTTGAGCTTTGCATCTCGGTCAGGAGTGACCGCCACCGCATTGTTATAGATGTCGGAAAGGGCGTGCTTGTCAGCAGCGAGGTCATTTAGCCAATCATCAAGTCGGAGGTCAGCCATATTGTACTTGAATTTCTTACCAACCTGCCATTGCTCCAGGTCGTCGGCATTTTCTTCCAACTCGTCTTCTTCAGGTTGTGCTTCAGCGATGTCCACTTCCTGTGAGTCGATCTTAGCCCTCTTGAATTCAGCGATTCGCTTCTCAAGGTCTTCGATCTTGCGGATTGTCCGGTCCAGGGAGATTTCAAAAGATTCAACCGAACTTTCCAACCGTTTAAGGTAGTTTACCTTCATCATTCCAATAAGGAAATGTTCACGGTCGCTCTGGGTAAACGCGAGAACTTGCCTTGCACCAAGTTCTTCATACTTCTTTTCCAGCCCTGGCTTAATGTATGCCGAGGGATTGAACACGGAAAGCTTGTATTCAAGGATTTTCTTGTTCAACGCATCGTATGTAAAGAAGCGATCTTTCAAGTCAATATTTGGATAGATCGCGTGTGGTTTCAACCGTTCGGAGAATTGTCCGATCAATTTCATATTGTAAAAGCTCTTGATGTGCTTGCGGCTTCGTGCAATCGTCATTTCATCGAGAAGCTTGAAGAATGACGAATCCAATCGCTCCAACAACTGCTTTACGGTCCGATCCGGGTTCTTCTTCGGATCAGCCCAATTGGTGAATTGCGTCTGTGCGTTCTTGAGCGAAAGCTCGATGTCCTTGATTTGTGTGGCTTCAAATAACGCATCCTTTCGGCCTTCAGTAATCAGAAGTAATTGATTTCTGAGATCGCGCAGGTTGTTATTTACAGGCGTGGCTGAAAGCAAGAGCACTTTCGTCTTGACTCCCTGCTTAATGATCTTGTCCATCAGCCACTTGGCGCGGTTCAGTCGTATCTCGCCGTCGTCGGACACTTTCTCCGTCGGATTCCCGCGGAAATTGTGGCTTTCATCGATGACAACCAGGTCGTACGCCCCCCAATTGAAGTTCTCCAGATCAACACCATTTGCATCGGATACACCGTACACTCTGCCGAGGTCCGTGTGATACAAGACCGTGTAATTGAATCTGTCTTTGCGGAAGGGATTGAGAATGTTGTTCTGGGCGGCTTGATAGACAGTCCAATTGCTAGACAGTTTTTTCGGGCACAAGACGAGAACGCGGCAATTCAAGAGCTCGAAATAGCGAATTACGGCGAGCCCTTCAAACGTCTTTCCGAGGCCAACACTGTCTGCAATAATGCATCCGTTGTGTTTCAGGATCTTGTTGATTGCCCCTTTTACACCATCCTGCTGGAAATCATATAACATATTCCAGATCTCGCTCTCGAAGAATCCGATTTGCTTGTTAAGCAACCCTCCCTTGTCCTGCTCATTGAGGAACTTCTCGAAAATATGATAGAGTGTTTTGTAATAGATAAATTCCGGTTCATTTTCCACATAGAACTGGTTAAGATATTTCAACACTTGGTCTTTGACATCTTCAACAAGTCCTGTGTCGTCCTTCCAGATACCATTGAACCATTCTTCTAGTTCGTTCGAATCCCTTCGGTCTTGAATCACCATGTTCAGTTCAATGTTATTTCTCCCACCCAATCCGAGCCCACTTACAGTGAAATTAGAACTCCCCATGATTGACTCTTTCGTTCCATTGGAGTTTTCCAAATGATAGAGCTTGCCATGAAGGAAGTTGGGCTTGACCATTGACTTGATTTCCACCTTGGTCTTGATCCACTCAGCGCAATCCTTCGCGAGGAATTTCTGGGTCATTCGATTTTCGATGGGTACAACAAGCTGATCATCTTCGATCTTGAATTCCCGGCGATTCGTTTTTGACGGATCGATCGAATTGATAAATCTGGGCTCACCAAAGAGAAACCGAAGATGGTCGATTCCGTCGAGTTGGGATTTCAATTGCTGGTAGGCATAGATGGTAAAGTACGCGGACACAAAAGAGAGCTTTGAGCCAGGCCAAATAACTTCCTTTAGGAAATCGCCGACCGTGCCCCGTGTGTAGTTATCTCGTAAAGCGCTCATAGAATTCCTAACCGTATCGCTCGATTCTCAATCATCATATGACTTTGTACAGATTTGACCGAAGGCTTCAAGTGGACAAGACAATATCGCCTTTTTCTGATAATATTGCAGGATGTGTGAGCCAACCTTATTCGCCTAAAGAGCAGGAAGCCGCCATTTCTTCCTTGTTGCCAGCACGGGAAGGGTTCTCCCATCAGTTTCCGGGAGAAGTCCTCTGAAACACAACTCGCTGCAGCGTGCCCACAGAATAGTTACGTACACTTGCGCTCTTGAGTCGAAATGAATTTCGACTTACAATCTATTTCGAAAGCACAACCTGCTGGCTGAATCGAATGGGCCTCGACGAGCTTCCAACGCTGAGCTCGAATTGTCCAGGCTTGACTCGTGCCTCCACGGGGGCGGAAGGATCTTTGTACGCAATCGTTTGTGCGCAAAGGTCGCCTCCACTCAGCAGGAGGGCCAGGACGACTAGTCCAACAATTGAACGCGTTTTCATTGCATCATTCCCGGGAATTATTTGTTTGGAAGGCTCTTAACCCATTCTCACTTCCATCGTCTTCTTTGTGTGTCGGCTCTCTTCCGCCTTGAACGCCATCAGATGGCTCTCCATCGACTCCTGAATTGTGGAGGTGAGTACCTTCGCGTCCTTCGTGCTTACGGCGCGAATGAAATCGTGCAACAGACCGTAGTCCCCGCCCCCGTGACCGGATTGAACTTTGAGCGCCGTGCTGGCATCCCACGTGGTCGCTTTGCGGGAGCTGAAATCGAAAACCGTCAGCAAGTTCTCGTCGCCGACGACATCGCCTTTGGTGCCCATCACCCGCGTTCGGCGTCCGGCGTATGACGTCAATGCCTCCATCGAGAATGCCGCGGTGATATTTCCCTGAAACTCGAAGTTC
>Ga0163200_1000698_pt1 | contig 13560 bp, 18 predicted proteins | sample PL_2010_200m_FD_113535 | JGI IMG/M metagenome (GOLD analysis project Ga0163200, IMG submission 113535) | Freshwater microbial communities from Powell Lake, British Columbia, Canada to study Microbial Dark Matter (Phase II) - PL_2010_200m | ecosystem: Environmental > Aquatic > Freshwater > Lake ... | reverse complement strand
GGATAAACGAACAGGGGGTAAATATAGAGAGTCCCCGTTTTTTTACCGCAAGGGAGAGCGTGCGTAAACCTGTGGAGGTACCCTCTTCAGCGGGCTCGATAATAAGGATCGTTCCATTTTCGCAAAGCCGCTCGGCATAACGCAGCACAAGATCCACACGCTGTTCGACAGATGAGCTGGTCAGCTCGTTAAGCACATTCGAAAAGATCATGAGATCGATCCCAGTCGGAAGCATTTTTTCCGGAAATGCGGCGATATCGGCTTTTATTGGGGAATGGATAGTGACGCGGGAAGTTTTCCCGACACCATGTTCTGCAAGGAACGTGAATGCCTCGATGTGTTCTTCCGACCGTTCAATCGAATGAATGGTTGCCGTTGCTGCATCCAGCCGTGAATAGAAATCGGCAATGGCAAGGGGCACGACACCCGGACCTGTCCCGACATCAAGAATCGTCATCTCTTTTTTCAACAACCCGTCTCGTGCGAGCAGTGCGAGCAGGTGTTCGGTCTGCATAAAATAGACCGGAAAATGGTAGGATAGATACCCAAGAACACTGTAGCCTTTCGTATACCGAAGCGCACGTTTATGCGTCGGTTTCCAGTAATCGTCTTTCTGGGCGACAATCGCCCGACGGAGTCGTTCTAATATGACCGGATCTCGCCAGTCCTTCCCTGTTTTTTTTGTGATATAGTGTTCAATGGCTCGCTCAAGGACCGGAGGAAACGTGCTCTCGTCGAAAAATGAAGTAATCCGTTTCTCTTCCTCACCGTTTAAAGGGTATGGTCGTGGGGGGAGAATGTGTGAAATCTCATAATCCCCACCCACATTTTTCGCGAGAAGACCAAGGTCTTTGAGTTTTGGCGAGAGCGTGGTATAGATCTGGTGTACCGGTACCGGTTCATCGAGATAGGGTATGATCTCTGCCAGAAAAAAGGACGGCTTCATACCGGCGACGTATTTTATTGTGGAGATGAGTTGTTTTTCGGTCATTTCCTGCCGGATACTTGGCGAGGGACGATATTACATCTTTGGATGACGGTCATCAGCCGGGTGCAGTGCCGGGACTCCTCCGTCAGGCTCATATAGCGGTAAAACGGAGATGGTGATACGGGAATGTATGTGCGGCAGGTATTCGCTTGTCTGTATCGATGACCTTGGGAACCGGTTCCGTGTGTTCAATCCGATGATCGGCGCCCGCTCCCGGTTCAATATCCCGTCCGGAAACGAGATGCCGGTGGTCGTAAGAGCACAAAAAAACGAACTCGTGATGATGCAGTGGGGTTTGGTTCCGCACTGGACAAAGGGGCAGAAACCTGTTAAACCGCTCATCAATGCTCGGGCAGAAACCCTCGCGGAGAAACCCTCATTCCGGAACCTTCTTGCGAGCAACCGGTGCCTTGTCCCTGCAACCGGTTTTTTTGAGTGGAAGACCGAAGGGCACCGGAAGACGCCGTTTTATATCTCGCTTAAGGGCAGCCCGTGTTTTACATTCGCCGGGTTGTATGACGAGTGGAAGGATCCGGCAGGGACAAAAATCGCAACGTACACGATCATCACGACAGCACCGAACGAACTGGTGGCTGCCATCCACAACCGGATGCCGGTAATCCTGAAACAGAAAAATGAGGAACGCTGGCTTTCCGGTGAATCGTTCACCGCTTCGCACCTGAACGATATCCTTGCCCCGTACCCCCCCGGTGAGATGGTGATGTTTCCGGTATCCCCGCTCGTGAATAATCCCGCCATTGATGATGAGCGGGTGATCGCACCATTGAACTCTCTGGACACGTCAACAAAGTATACGGAGTGATACGATGCTCGACCGTTGTCCCGGTGCTGCGAATATCCGGACCCCGACACTCACGATCAAAAAGTGCCCGCAATGCGGTGAAGACGTGGAACTGTTCTCAAACGACATCTTGGTGAAGTGCAGCCGGTACGGGTTTGTGGTCTACAACGACATCGCATCCTGCGTCCAGTGGTGCAAACACGCGAAAGAGTGCGTCGGTGAGGAGATGTACCGGAGACTGACAGAATAAAAGGAGGGGTAACCGGTTTATTCCTTCCCGCCCCGGTGTATCCTCTTTTTGTAAAACATAAAGACCGTTACAGCGCGAGCATGCGCTCAATCGCCCCGCGTGCCCGGTCAGCAATCTCTGCGGGAACCATGACCCGGGGCTGCATGGATACCAACGCATCACGCACTTTCACGAGATCGGTCTTCTTCATATTTGCGCACACAGCATTCGGTGAAAGAGGATAACACGTCTTTTCCGGTGATTCCTTTTTGAGCCGGTGAAGAATTCCCACTTCCGTCCCGATGATAAACTCCGTATCCGGTGACGTACTGACGTGCCTTAAGATCCCTGATGTGCTCGCGACATGATCCGCGCAATCGATTACGTCAGGGCGGCATTCGGGATGCACGAGCACGATCGCGTGAGGATGCAGACGCCGTGCCTCAGATACCTGTGCCGGGGTATACCGGTCATGGACAAGGCAGTATCCCTCCCATGGAAGGATCGTCTTCTTCGTGAACCGGGCGGCATACCCTGCAAGGTTCCGGTCCGGGACAAAAATAATCTCCTCTTCAGGCACCGCGTTGACGACTGCCACGGCATTTGCCGAGGTGCAGCAGATGTCGCTCTCTGCCTTCACTTCAGCGGTTGTGTTGACGTAGCAGACAACGGCAGCGTCCGGGTGCCGAGATTTTACGAGCCGTAACTGGTCAGCGGTGATCATATCCGCCATCGGGCAGCAGGCATCGGGTGCCGGGAGCAGGACTGTCTTTTCCGGGGACAGAACTGCTGCCGTCTCTGCCATAAAATCGACACCGCAGAAGACAATCACATCCCCATCCATCCCGACAGCGGCACGGGCGAGTTCGAGCGAATCCCCGACCACGTCCGCGATATCCTGCACGTCGCCACGCTGGTAGTTGTGCGCGAGGATAATCGCATACCTCTCCTCCTTTAACCGAAGAATTTCATTCTGGATATCCGATGCACCCTTCACTCGGCACACTCCCTGTATCCTAGTACTCGCGTTCTTTTTCATAAATATCGTTGTATCTTCCCGCACATACTGCGAGAGCAGCAGCACCGGGATGTTTATTTCTGCGCACTCCCAAAGCTTACCTGTCCTGATGAACATTATCCTTCCTGACAACAGCGGGCGCACGGTTGACCCCGCACCCCGTACTATCGAGCAGGTGCTCATGGAACTCGGGATCAACCCCATTGAGGTGATCGTGTCGGTTAATGGGAAGCTTGTGCCGGAAGATGTGATCGTGTCCGGAAACGACGAGATCCGGATCGTCAGGGTCGCCCACGGGGGATGAGGTGTGAGTGACGATCAGGCGCGATCCGGGATGAAAGGTTGCGATTGCTGCGGTGAACCGGCAATCGCCCGGGTACGGGAACCTAACCGTCACTTCTGTGCCACTCATTTTACCGGATTTTTCGAAGACCGGGTTGGCCGCACAATCCGGGATGACAATATGATAAAACCCGGGGACAGGATCGCCCTTGCCCTGAGTGGGGGCAAGGACAGCAGAGCGCTCATCCTCGTTCTCTCCCACCTGTTACCCGTATGGGAGAACGTGCACCTTGTCGCTATCACCATCGATGAAGGGATTGAGGGATACCGTGACGAAACCGTCCGGGCAGCACGTGAGCTGACCGCTATTCTGGGAATCGAACATCATACGGTCTCTTTTGAGGATTTGTTCGGCAACAACCTGGATACCCTGCTTGTCGGGCGGGAACGGGAGGCATGCACGGTCTGCGGCATCATCAGAAAAAAAGCGCTTACAGTCGCAGCGGAACAATACAGCGCGACAAAGATTGCCACCGGGCACAACCTTGACGATGAGGCACAGTCGGTCCTCATGAACACGCTCCGGGGTGACCTTCCACGATTCGTACGCGATGCCGCACAAGAGAACCCATACTTTATCCCGCGGATCAAACCGCTCTCCCTTACCCCGGAAAAAGAGATTGCAATCTATCTTATGGTCAACAATGCATGGAACGTGCTTCCCGAGTGCCCTTATACCCGGTTTGCCCTGCGGGCAGAGGTCCGGGGGATGCTTACAAAACTCGAATACCGGTATCCCGGCACGATGCTTCACTTGATTGAAACGAAAAAAAAGATCGGGCGTTACTGTGCCGGCGCACAGGTATCAGAACCGATTCGCCGCTGCCGGGAGTGCGGCGATCCGTGCAGCGCGGATCTCTGCCAGGTATGCCAGCTCCGGCATTCACTGGGTCGATGATCCGGGTCGGGCAGCCGGGTCGTCCACGATGCGTTCCGGGTGCGTGTAGATGTTCATCTTCCCGCCGCGTGCAAACGCGATCACGGTGAGCCCGGTCTCGCTTGCAATCTGCACAGCGAGTGTTGTCGTTGCGCTACGGGAAACGATGACAGGAATGTTTGCTATCAGGCACTTGCGCACCATCTCCGACGAGATCCTGCCCGACGAGATCACATATGTCCGGGAAAAGTCCAAGTGGTGGCGGAGCCCAAAGCCGATCACCCGGTCAACCGCGTTGTGGCGCCCGATATCTTCTGCCACCTTCAGCACTTTTTCCTGGTCAAGGAGCGCCACCAGGTGGATACCTCCGGTAGTTTTGTGCAGGTCCGAATCAGGGAGTGATCGCTGCGCCAGACGGATCGCATTCGTGCTTATGGTGAACGCGGACTTGATCTTCGGGAGTTTTTCGGGATCAATAAAGGAGGTGCTCCCTCCACAGCCGGAGAGAATCGTCTTTTTTGGTCCGAGAACCTTGAACAAATTCTTTGTGATCACGCTGATCCGGTTCTGCTCAACTTTAATCGACTCGATATCATCCACGCTTTTGATGATCTGTTCGGTGAAGAGGTACCCGGTAACAAAATCCTCCAGATCGACCGGGCTCATCATCGCTGTCATCGCATGCCGCCCGTTCACAAAGACCGCAATCGGGAGTTCCTCGACAACCTCGTGCGGTACCTTTTCACATAAATCCCCGTCAACTTTTAGGCAGGGAACGGCGCGGGACATCATGTCCGGTGCATGCTTACGGTCTTGTCTTTTTGTCCCGCCCTCATGGGATGCCTCATCCGTTTTCATAATATCTCATCCATGCTCCCCGACCGGTACCCCTCGATATCGAGCGTCACGTACGAAAAACCGATCGATTTCAATGCGGTTGCCACATCGTGATGCGTAGAAAGTATTCGGTGCATCTCCTCTTTAGGTAATTCGATCCGGGCAACATTCCCGTGCAGGCGGACCCTGACCTGTGAAAAACCAGCTCTGTGCAGAAACGCTTCAGCTTCCTCGACCATACGGAGATTCTCCATCGTGATCTCGTCACCATACGGGATGCGCGAGGAGAGACAGGCAGCGGATGGCTTGTCCCAGAATGCCAGACCCATTTCACGGGCGATGGACCGGATATCTTCCTTTGTGATACCTGCTTCAATGAATGGATGCCAGATCCCTTCTTCCGTTGTCGCCGCAAGACCCGGTCGGTGCTCCCCTGTGTCCGAGACATTCATGCCGTCGGCGATACAGGTAAACTCCAGTTCGCGAGCCCGGGTTTTCAGCGCCGTTGCCGAATTTTTCTTGCACCAGTAACAGCGATCCACCGGGTTTGCCCGGAACCTGTTATCACCCATGACACATAAGGGGATGATCTCGAGATCGAGATCGTGCCGGCGGGCGATCTCTTCTGCCTCTGCGATTGCCGCACGCGGCACCACCGGACTGTCAAGAAGCACACACCGGCATCCCGCCCCGAGCGTATTACGGGCGAGAACGGCAAGGAGACTGCTGTCAACACCCCCGGAGAAAGCAACGAGCATCGATTCTTTCCCGGCTATCATTTGCGTGATAAGTTCGCGTTTGGCTGAGATATCCATAACAATGCACAATGTAAAAAAATGGCAACGACGTTACACAACAACCCGGCGGTTAACTACCGCACCGCTCTGTCGATGTGCTGCCACAGCCGTCGTCACCTTCACGCAGCTGTTTGCAGATATCACAGGTGCGTTGGACGAGGTTGATCTTCTTTCCTGCCTGCAAATCCCGTGCGAGCAGTTCGATCGAGTGCTTCACATCGTTCTCGAACTCGATACGGTACCCGCGTTTGCCGGAGATGTACTGGGACACCGCGGAGGGGGCAATCTCGAGCATCCGGGACGCTTCCACCTGGGACACACCGCACCGGACAAGTTCAACGGCGATGGCTGCACGGATCGCAGGCAACACATCCCAGACTATTTTCTGACACGGGGCTTCCATAACATCACAACGTTTAAGTTATCACAATTGTGACATAATACTGTGTATTCACAATTGTGAATTAATATTGGTGTCGGAACTTTGAATGGCTGTTAATCTGTGCCAGAACTGTATCTTCCTGTAATCATATACGCGGGATCTAAGGGAAGATCTGCCGTGTGAAATGGGTCACGGTAATCAGGCACCGAAAAAAGAATAATTCAGCGTGACGCACATATTCAACTACAAGGTGCCCGCATGGGAGAAAAGCGCATCATCTACATGGACCACTCAGCCACAACCTATACCAAAAAGGAGGTCGTGGATGCAATGCTCCCGTATTTTACCAAACATTTTGGCAACCCCTCTTCCATCTATGGGATTGCCCGCGAATCAAAAAAAGCGGTAGATGCAGCACGGGCACAGGTGGCAAAAGCCCTTGGTGCTGACCCGGACGAGATTTATTTTACTTCGGGAGGCAGCGAATCGGACAACTGGGCGATAAAAGGCGTTGCGTGGGCGAACCGGAAACGGGGCAACCATATCATCACCTCACAAATCGAACACCATGCCGTACTCCATACCTGCCAGTTTCTTGAAAAGGAAGGATTTGTGGTCACGTATCTTCCGGTCGATCAATATGGGCTCGTCGATCCAGCGGAACTCGAAAAGGCAATTACCGACAAGACGATCCTCATCTCTATCATGTACGCGAACAACGAGATCGGTACGATCGAGCCCATTGCAGAACTCGGTGCCATTGCCCGGAAACACAAGGTGTATTTCCATACTGATGCGGTGCAGGCAATCGGGAATGTCCCGATTGATGTGAAGGCGCAGAACATCGACCTGCTTTCGCTCTCCGCCCATAAGTTCTATGGCCCGAAAGGTGCCGGGGCGCTCTACATCAAAAAGGGAGTACGAATCCAGAACCTGATCCATGGTGGCGGGCAGGAACGAAAGAGACGTGCAGGTACAGAAAACCTCGCCGGTATTGTCGGTATGGGAAAAGCGATCGGGCTCGCGACTGCCGATATCCCGGGACACAACCGGAAGATCCAAGCGATGCGGGACCGGCTAATAAAAACTGTTCTTGAAAAAATTCCCCACAGCCGGCTCAACGGGCACCCGGAGAAACACCTGCCGGGGAACTTCAACGTGAGCTTCGAATTTATCGAAGGGGAGTCGATGCTTCTCTGGCTGGATGACGAGGGCATCTGTGCATCCACGGGGAGCGCCTGCACATCGGGCTCACTGGAACCCTCACACGTTCTCCTCGCCACCGGGCTTCCTGTCGAAGTCTCGCATGGCTCGCTGCGCTTGACGCTCGGCGATGTGAATACCGATGAGGATGTGGATACGGTACTTGAGGTGTTACCGAAGGTGGTATCACGCCTCAGGGAGATGTCTCCCCTGTACCAGAAAGAGAGAACCGAAAAAGACGGAGGGTGTAATGTATAGCGAAACGGTGATGGACCATTTCAAGAACCCGCGGAACGTGGGCGAGATCGAGAACCCGGATGGTGTCGGCGAGGTGGGGAACCCGGTCTGCGGCGATATCATGAAGATCTTCTTAAAGATTGAGAATAACATCATCGTAGATGCAAAGTTCAAGACCTTCGGGTGCGGGGCAGCAATCGCATCGAGTTCGATGGCAACGGAACTTGTCTGGGGAAAGTCGCTGGAAGATGCATGGCTGCTCTCCAACAAGGCGGTGGCTGAGGCGCTTGACGGTCTGCCGCCGATCAAGATGCATTGCTCGGTTCTCGCGGAAGAAGGAATCCACAAAGCGATCAATGATTACCGTGTGAAACACGGACTTGAACCATGGCAGGAAACCTTCCTGCATGCCCACGAGCATGATGAGCCGGTGTGCGAACATTGACCCGGTACTCCGGTCTGGTATGATGAAGGTGCAGGATGTTATCTGAACGGGAACACGAACGATATAAACGGCAGATGTTGCTATTCGGTGACGCTGGACAGGAGCGGCTCAAGAAGGCGCACATCTTCATTGCCGGTGCCGGCGGACTGGGCTCACCCATCGCGCTCTACCTCGCCGTCGCCGGGATCGGCACCCTCACGGTCGTCGATAATGATGTGGTGGACCAGTCCAACCTGAACCGGCAGATCCTCCACTACGACCGGGATATCGGGCGGAAGAAGACCGCCTCGGCTGAAGAAAAACTGATGGCGGCAAACCCGGACATTACCGTGAAATCTATCGATGCGACCATCGATGCATCGAATGCGGGAACGCTCATCAGGAACGCGGACGGGATTGTCGATGCGATGGACAACTACCCAACCCGGTATCTCCTGAACGACGCAGCAATCGAAAAGAATATTCCCCTGTTCCACGGCGGCATACGGGGTTTTTACGGGCAGGCAACTACAATAATCCCCCATAAAACTGCATGCCTGCGATGCATCTTTCCCCACGCACCCCCGCAGGAAGTGTTCCCAGTTGTAGGGGTGACACCGGGGTTTATTGGTATGGTCCAGGCAACCGAAGTGCTGAAATACCTGCTTGGCAGTGGGGAACTTCTCACAAACCGGCTCTTTATCTGGGACGGGATGCAGGCGCATGCGGAGGAGATCGTACTGGAGAGAAACCCGCACTGTGCAGCGTGCGGTGATACGACAATTAAGAAGAGGAAGAAGAAATGACCGTCAAAGTCCGATTTTTTGCACGGTTCCGCGAGTTGTTCGGCACAGATATTGTCACGGATGCCGCCCCGGGAACCAGTTTTATTGACCTGATCAAAAAGATCGCTGAAAAGAACCGGGAAGGGCACGATGCGATCTTCGATACTAACGGAGCGTTCCGTGAGTTCGTGATCCTCATGAAGAACGGGAGACGCATCGATTGTGCGGATGCAGGAAAAACCCTGATCAACGATGGCGATGAGATTGCCGTGTTCCCACCGGTAGCGGGCGGGTAGGATCTTTTAAGGAGGAAACATGATCGCCATCCAGAAGGAAGACGTCGATATCGGGCAGTTGATCAACGCGGCGAAGCAGCGCGGTGCGGGTGCGGTTGTTGTATTTGACGGCATCGTGCGGGACGATGACATATATGAAATGGAACTTGAAGCCTACGAAGAAGTCGCAGTAAAAGAGCTCGAAAAGATCGGAGAGGAGGCACGGACTCTTCACAACCTCTGTTCCGTTGACATTATCCACCGGATCGGGCGGCTCGATGTTGGCGAAAATATTCTCATCATCGTCGTGAGTGCGGGTCATCGCAGGGAAGCGTATGCAGGCTCACGCTTCATCATCGAGGCGATAAAAGCGGGAGTACCGATCTGGAAAAAAGAGCTGACAAAGGGTGGCGGCAGGTGGGTGCCGGGCGAGCATGCGCATGGTTCCGGAAAACCCATACAGTGAATGAAGACCCAGTATTTTTGTCATTTCAATATCATCGACATTAGTCTCCCACCACCCGGTATCACCGGAATACATCTTGCCTGCACGGGTTCCTGTAACTCCCGAACTATAAAGAGCCTGATGCATCTGACCGACGGGTATTCAAAATGATGAGGGAGAAACAGAGGATTTTATCCTCTCCCATGCATATTGTCAATCGATGCAGGAGATTGTAAGGAAACTAATCCACCTGATCTTCGGGTTGGCTATCGCGGGAATGGTTATGGTTCTCGATCAGCCGACGGCGATTGCAATCCTTGCCGGTGGTCTTTTTATCGGCATTGTTCTTGTTGACATCATCCTCCGGGGTTACAAAATTCCGGTCTTCTCATCTCTCGTTGATTACGGGGACCGGTGCGATCCCCTGCCGGGAAAAGGTGCGTTCTTTTTTGCGGTGAGCGCCCTTGCATGTGTCATTCTCTTCCCTGCTCCTGTCGTTATTCCCGCGCTTGTCACCATCGCGGTACTGGACAGCGTCACGACCCTTGTCGGAATAAAGTACGGGAAAAGACGCATCTATAATAGCAAGTCATGGGAGGGGACGATTGCCGGGATTCTGGTCACTGGCCTTGTCCTTCTGCCGTTTCTTACGGTACCGGGAGCAGTCGTGGTTTCGGTCATCGCCGGGATAATTGAACTCTTCTCTCCAATCGATGACAATCTTGTTGTACCGGTCAGCGTGTGCATCCTTCTCTCTGCACTCCCCGTGCTCATCTGAAAACCGGGGGTAAACCGGGAGAGTGAAATCGGGGGTCAGACCACCGGGGGGATGTTCATGTAACGGTCAGGAATTCCTCACCGGTTCATCCAGTCTCTCCAGCCGCTCACAGGCATCGTGCAACGTCCCGTCCTTTTTCGAGAAGGTGAACCGGAGTTTTGTCTCTCCCCCGGCATCATAGAACGAACTGCCCGGGACTGCTGCCACCCCGATCTTCTCCACAAGGAAACGAGCGAACTCCGTATCGGTCATGCCAAAACCGGAAACATCCGTGAAGATATAGTATGCCCCTTCAGGGAGTTCGCAGGCAAAACCTGCCTTGCGGAGCCCGGAAAAGAGGATCCGTCTTTTCCTGTCATACTCGCTTACCAGCCCACGGTAATAGGATTCCGGCAGCATAAGAGCGGCAACGCATGCCTCTTGCAGGGGAGCCGGTGCACCGACGGTTAAAAAGTCGTGGATCTTCCGGATCCGTGCGGTCAGCGGTTCTGCGGCGAGCGCATACCCGACACGCCAGCCGGTGATGCTGTAGGTTTTCGAGAAACTCCCGATTGTAATGGTTCGGTCCTGCATGCCGTCAAGCGACCCGATGGATACGTGTTTTTTCCCGTCGTAGAGGATATGTTCGTAGATCTCGTCCGTGATCGCAATCACGTCATGATCGATGCAGAGGTCAGCAATAAACGCGAGTTCTTTTTTTGAGAAGACCTTTCCCGTCGGGTTGTTGGGGGTGTTTAAGATGATAGCCCGGCTCTTGTTCGTGAACGCGGATTTCCAGGTCTCTTCATCGATGGAAAAATCGTCGCCAAGGGAAACATACCGGGGCACCGCTCCCGAAATCTGCGCATCGGGACCGTAATTCTCGTAGAATGGTTCCGGCACGATCACTTCATCGCCGGGCTGGATGAGTGCAAGCATCGATGCCATCATCGCCTCAGTCGAACCGCATGTGACGGTGATCTCTGTTTCGGGACCAAACGACATCCCGTTGTACTCTTTTACCCGGCGGGCGAGGGCTTCGCGGAGACTCACCGCCCCCCACGTGATCGCATACTGGTTCCAGTCAGCCCGCACAGCGTCGCACGCGGCTTCTTTGAGTTCAACCGGGCAGGGAAAATCAGGGAAACCCTGTGCAAGGTTGATCGCGTTGTATTTCATGGCAAGCCGGGTCATCTCCCGGATGACTGATTCAGTGAAGTGATCCGCCCGGGAGGGGTGAGTGGAGAAAAAATCTGCCCGGGCTTTTTTCGAAGATGTGGTGGGAGTGCCAGGCTTCGCGTGTTTCATAAGCGATCCGGTTAGTGCGAACGGACTTATAATGTGCGGAGCCGGCAGCGGATGAGAATTGTCGATTAATAACGCGTAATCTCTTGCATATATCAATATCACCCAATGGCAGTTCCCGTAACGATCCAGCCACTTGTTGACAATAACACGTTCCACCGTGACGCGTACCTTCGCGGGCAGGAGAAATACAACGAGACCCAGCTCCTCCGGCAGGATTTCATCGATCCGTTCTTCACTGCGCTGGGCTGGGACGTGAACAACAACAAGGGACATTCGGAAGCGTACCGGGAGGTACTGCACGAGAAGACGCTGCTGTCACGGCAGATTGCGGTAACAAATGCGACGATTGATAAGAGAGTGTATGAGTTGTATGGGCTGACAGATGAGGAGATTACGATTGTGGAAGGAAGTGCGAAATAAAAAGGGATAAATTTCCCTAACCAGCTACCCAATCATAGATTCTTTTCTACCAATCCGAAGACGGTACGAGCCGCATTGGAGTCCGGCTCGAAGAGGGGACAGTCTGGCTATCACAGGTACTGATCGCGGAGTTGTACCGGATTACAAAACAGATGCCCGGTCACCATATCCGGAATATTTTCGATGAAATGGAACTTTCTCCGGAGGCAACGGTAAGACAATATCTTACAGTTCAAACCGAGGTATCAAGAACCGTTCAGCGCTCCATCGAATATTACATCCTCGACATGATCCTCGCCATCAGCTACCATGTCCGTTCCAACCGGGGTACGCAGTTCCGCAGGTGGGCAACCGAACGGTTGAGCGAATACCTGTTTTCAACTCAATGTTTGATATAGGAAATATTTCCGGACTGTACAACATCAGAACCTTTATCCGTTTCCCATCTAATCTACCGTGTTAGCCAGAGTTTTATGGTGCATCCCATGCTTGATGAGCCCATCCGGATTCTTATTGCCGCTGCCATCTGCTGGCTCAACTTCATGATCGTGGATCTTATTTTCAAACTACCGGAGAGCGGGGGGGTTGTCGGTGCAACGGCAATCGCAGAGCAGGTGGAGGCGGGCGGCGGGAAGCTGAACGGCGGCTTCATGATGGGAAACATCGTTTCCTCCCCGGACGCATCGGCAGGAACGCTGCTTGCAAGCTGCGGCGTGTTCTGTGCGGGGCTTCCCGGGGGACTGTTTGCCGCGGTGCTGGTGTACATCGGCAACCGGGTCTGTTATGACCCCGGCTATGCGGGTACCACAGGGTGCATCACCGCCACATTCATCGTGTACGGTGCCACGCAGATCGGTTTTGCCGCATCGGACTTTATCGCCGGCATGGTAATTGCCATTCTTACGATCCAGGGAATATCCTACGTGCATTCCAGCGCGCTGATCGCGAGGCTCTGGAAGATTCGCTGCCGGCTGCTGATAGGATGCAAATGATCGCGATTTACGTCTGCGCGGGAATCGCGGTGTATGCCGGGCTGCGGGTGGTACTCGAGAAGAATACGATGCGCAAGCTCCCGTTTTTAAATGTAGTCTCGTTTGCGGTGACCGGGATCATCGCGCTGCTCCTGCCCCACCCGCTCACCATTCTTGCCGCCGCAGCTTATTTTGTCGGTTCAACGCTGGAGTCCAACGCGATCGCAAGCACGTGGGCGGGAGGTATGCGGCGCGATGATTGAAGGGGTGATGATTGCCTGCATGGTGCTGCTCATCATCGGCATGGTGGCAACCATTGTCAACCGTGATCCTTTTGATAAACTCATCTCGCTCTCGGTTCTCATTGCCGGTATCTTCCCGTTCATCATAGACCGGGGTTTCCTCGATGTGGCGACCGCCATAGCCCTGATCGCGCCGCTCTCGACGATCTTTACCCTTATGG
>Ga0163200_1000694_pt1 | contig 13642 bp, 11 predicted proteins | sample PL_2010_200m_FD_113535 | JGI IMG/M metagenome (GOLD analysis project Ga0163200, IMG submission 113535) | Freshwater microbial communities from Powell Lake, British Columbia, Canada to study Microbial Dark Matter (Phase II) - PL_2010_200m | ecosystem: Environmental > Aquatic > Freshwater > Lake ... | reverse complement strand
ATTATTGTATTTTTGCAAAACGAGAATAACATACTATCCAAAATCAAGTTATTCAGAGGAATTGGAGACCGGATGCTTGAAATTCTCAAACTTCCACTCCACCAGCTGTTTAAACCGACAGGCTACGTGGGATGTCACCCTGTTATGAACATACTCCCAGGCTTTCCTCACCGGTCTTACCCTGGACCAGAACTGCTTTCCATAGAAATTAAAGCTGACCAGGAAAAAAAGCTGCGACATCTCCCTCTCCCCCCGTTCCGGGATGGATGACCTGACGTACAGGGAAAAGATCCCGATGGGATATCCCCCGCTGCATTCATACAAAAAGTATCGGGCATTGTCTGTGTCGTTTGCCTCCGGGATCGGATGGATCCGGAGGGCTTTCATTACGAACAGCTTGTAAAAACGGCCCAATAGTGTGATCACGATGTTCTCCAGTTTTCCTTCTTGCAGGTTGACCCGGGCTATGTGGTTAGGCCAGCAAATGGAATCGCCATTCCATTTCATCAGTTCATGAAACAGATAACTGACGGGAGCTTCAACACCGATACGGTGAATATTCATCAGTTTGTACTGATGGACATCGATGCCAATCCGCTGCAGGATGCTGCTGCAATAGACCTCCCGCTCTTCATTTGAATGTAATGTAATCCTGGTAAGGTATTCCGGCTTTCGTAGAAAATATTGATGGATATCGGAGATAATTCCGGTTGTTCTGGTAATCGGCAGCGGGATCATGAAGTGGATGAAACGGTCGTATGCAAAGATACTCTTTTCAGGGACGTTCTTGCTATCTTTGTAGCTGGTGAGCTGGTGAGTTAGTGAACTGGTGAGTTAGTGAGTTTAAAAATTGGCAATAGATGGCAATTCATGTGCAATAAATGGCAATAAATGCGCAATAGGGTTATTATAATCGGCAGCGGCCTCGGAGGACTTCTCACCGGTTATCTTCTCAGCAAGGAAGGGTTGAAGGTAACGGTACTGGAGAAGCACCGGAAATTCGGCGGATGCCTGCAAACATTTAAGCGTGACAGGTATACTTTTGATACCGGCATGCACTACATCGGCAGCATGGCGCCGGGTCAAACCCTACATAATTACTGGAAATACTTCGGATTAACCGGTAAATTGGACCTGCTACAGATGGACCCGGATGGATTCGACAGGATCTCATTCGGTTCCTCAGGAACATCAGGGATAACACAGGAATTTCCTCTGTCACAGGGATTTGACAATTTCAAAGATCAGCTTCTCTCCTATTTTCCTGATGCCGGCTCAGCGTTGAGTGCCTACATTCAGAAACTTCAGGAAATTGCTACCTCCCATCCGCTGTACAACTTGGAGTTGACGACCGGATCTTACAACGATCACTTCCAGTCAATCAATGCCAGTAATTACCTTTCAAGTCTGTCATCCGATTCCTATTTACCCCACCCCCGACCCCTCCCCAACAAGGGAGGGGGGGCTGGAGTATCCGGCATCCGGCATCCGGCATTGTCACTGCGAGCGGAGCGAAGCAGCGGCATCCGGTTATCCGATATCCTCGCCGGTAACAATTTCCTTTACGCGGGGAACCCCGCAACCACTCCCCTGTCTCAATTCGGTCTGATTAACCACTCATTTATCTCCTCTTCCTGGCGCCTGGCAGGTGGCAGCCAGCAAATTGCCGACATCCTGGCGGAAGGAATACGGGCTCACGGCGGGGAGGTGCTGGCTAAAAAGAAAGTGGTTGGAATCCAAAAGAAAGGGGTACAATTCGATGTCATGACTGCTGACGGAGACCATTTTAAGTCCGGTCAGTTGATCTCAGACATTCACCCGGCAGTGACCCTGCAACTGCTGGAAGGGATTCCCGTCCAGAAGGCTTACCGGGAACGGATCAGTTCCCTTGAAAATTCCATCTCCGTATTCTCGGTATACCTCGGACTGAAACCCGGCACTTTTCCGTTTCTCAATCACAATATATATCATCATACATCACCAAATGTCTGGACAGATACGAGATCCCAGTTTCTTTTTATGACCCCACCGGAGAAGAGCCAGGGAACATTTGCCAATACGGCTATCGTGATGGCACCCATGCAGTTCAATGAGGTCAGGAAGTGGGAAAAGAGCGACTCGGGCGTTCGGGAGAAAGCCTACTTTGTGTTCAAGGCGCGGAAAGCCAAGCAACTGCTGGAGGCTGTCTATCAGAAGTTCCCGGACCTGAAGGAAGCGATGATGACCATCGAGATTTCTACGCCTCTTACCTGGCGCGATTATACCGGGTCACCGCAGGGATCCATGTACGGTATTGTGAAAGACGCCGCGAATCCTCAGAAAACCATCATATTCCCGAAAACCAAGATCCACGGACTCTACCTCACCGGGCAGAGTATCAACCTCCATGGTGCGCTGGGTGTGACCATCGGGGCCGTGATGACCTGCGGGGAGATCCTGGGAATCCCTCGTGTGATGGAAACCATTAAACGAGCACTTTAAAGAACCCGCCCCTGCAACCAATATTAAAAACCGTTATTTTTGCTGCGCACTACCAATCGCTGTTCAATGTCTGACTACCGCCCGTTTTTCAGAAAGAAACGCTACTTCATCCCGGCAGTCTTAATTGTCATTAGCGGAATCCTGATTATCTGGTATGCAATCGCAACATCGGTTTCCCCTCCGGAGGTTGCGGACCGTTCTGCCCTTGAATGGCCGGTTTCACAGCCCGATTCGGGATTTTATCTATGCAAAAATAACTGGCTGAAACAGAGCAATTCAGGACTATGGGAACTCTACCTTCAGGGTGACCCGTTTGATCGTGGTGTGACCAATGGAAAACTTTGCCGGGAACTGATCTTCAAGCAAGAGGAGGCCTTTGTTGGACAGATCAAGCAGTTGGTGCCATCCACCTTGTATCAGCGCTTTCTGAAATATTTTATCTACTGGTTTAACAGAGATCTTGATAAATACCTGATGGAGGAGTTCAAACGGGAAATTTACGGGATTTCCTTCTCAGCAAGCGATTCCTTCAATTTTATCGGCACACCGTACCAGCGGTTACTGAACTACCATTCTGCCCACGATATCGGTCATGCCCTGCAGGACCTGATGATGGTGGGTTGTACTTCCTTCGGGGTATGGGATGAATTCAGCCGTGATTCTTCCCTGATCATCGGCCGGAATTTTGATTTCTTCGTTGGGGATGCATTTGCCGAAAATAAAATTGTATGTTTTGAAAAGCCTGACAACGGTTTCGGATTTATGATGGTTACCTGGGGTGGGATGATTGGTGCAGTTTCCGGAATGAATGAACGAGGTATCACAGTGACTATCAATGCAGCCAAATCGGAGATCCCGCTTTCAGCCCGGACCCCGATCTCAATCCTGGCTCGTGAAATACTCCAGTACGCCACCTCCATTGATGATGCCTATCAGATTTCCTGTGCACGTGAGACATTCGTATCAGAGTCGATCCTGATCGGGTCAGGAGATGAGAACCGCGCTGCCATCATTGAAAAGGCACCGTTCGGGATTGCTCTCGTGTACCCATCGAAACACTATATCATTTGTGCAAATCACTTCCAGGACACAACCTTTTCCCAGGATCCTCTCAACAGGGAGAACATCCGTGATAATGCGTCTCTTTATCGGTTCTGTCGCACGACTCAGGAGATTACCAATCTGAAGCCGATGGATATTCAGTCAGCTGCCAGACTGCTCAGAGACCCGCAAGGCATCAATGGAACGGATATAGGGATGGGAAACGAAAAGGCTATCAATCAGCTGATTGCACATCATTCTGTCATTTTCAAGCCGGCAGAAAGACTTGTCTGGGTTTCCACTAACCCCTGGCAACTAGGACCCTATGTCTGTTACAACCTGTCTGAAATTTTTTATACATTTGCACCGCTGCGACAGCGGGTTGAGATCACGGAGCAGGCCCGGACCATTCCATCCGATCCATTTCTTGGTTCAGAGGATTATCAGCGGTTTCTTCGGTTCCGCGAAATGCGGTCGAACTTGATAATGAAGCTGCATGAGAACGAGGTATCCCTCCCGCCGGATTCGATGTTCCTTGAGGCTTTTCAGGCCACCAATCCCCTCTATTATGAGGTTTGGTCCCTTTCGGGCGATTACCTGTGTAAAACCCTGAATCCGAGGGAGGCAATCGCCTGCTACAGAAAGGCCCTCTCCCTGGAGATCCCGCGCTGGGACGAAAAAGAACGGATCATTCGCAGCATTACACAGTGTAACAATCAAATAAAGTAACCACTGAATGAAATTCAAACTGATATATCCCCGCTGGGAGAAACTCGAAGGACAAACCACATTCAACCTGCCCCCGCACGGGCCTGTAGTCATGGCAGCCGACATTCCCGGTACTATCGAGATCGAGTTCACGGATGAGAACGTGGAAGACCTCGTTATAAACGATTCGCCCGATTTCGTTGGCATCTCCATGATGCTCACCACCCAGGTGAAACGGGGCTGGTCCATTGCGGATCAGTACCGGAAACTAGGAAAAAAGGTCATTTTCGGAGGGATCTCCACCATGTTGCATGCCGAAGAAACCCTGGAGCATGCCGATGCTATATTCCTCGGAGAGGTAGAAGGCAGGATGGCAGATATATTCGAAGATTTCCGCCGGAATGAGTTGAAGAAGGTTTATAACTTTATAGCCAGTCCTCCCGACATGAATCTGGTCGGTCCGGCCAACCGGGATATCCTGAAGAAGGACCATTATTACCACAAAGGATTCCGCATGGTTGACCTGTTCCATGCCTCCCGCGGCTGTATTTACGACTGCTACCCCTGTGCTGTGCGATACCTTGGAGGACGGGGATTTCGTCCGCGTCCACTGGACCGTGTAATAGAGGAACTGGAGCAGATTGACAACAACAGGCTTTTTATTGTAGATAACTCACTGGCGCTTGATACGCAATGGGAAAAGGAGCTCTTCCGGGCCATGATCCCCCTGAAAAAGAAATGGGTCAGCCACACCATAGAAGATAAAGAAGAGGTCCTGGATCTCGCAGCTCAGGCTGGGGCCTGGTATGTCTATCAGGCTGTGTTCGATACATCCGACTACATCCGGAACCGGATCAAGCAGTATCATGATTACGGTATTGCCGTGGAGGGAACGATCCTGCTGGGGTTGGATAACCAGACTGAAGATGACATCAAGCGGCTGATCGACTTCTTGCTGGAGATCGACCTTGACCTGGCGGAATTCACGGTTCTGGCACCATTTCCGCATACCAAAGCCTATGCCGACCTGATCAAGCAAAACCGGATCTTCGATTACGACTGGGATCATTACAATGCCGGAAAGGTGGTTTACCATCCGAAGCATATGCCGGCAGAGCGTTTGCAGGAGCTCTATCACTATGCCTGGGAGACCTTCTACCGGAATGAGCCGCAGACCATGAAGATGTTCAACCTGATCACCCGTGTCATCAACCGGGAGATCGAGGACGGCACTTACGCTCCCAGGAGGCGTGATCTGGTCGACGTGAGCTTTGGAAGAGAGGTAGGGGCATAGGAATGTATCTATAGGGGCGGGTTTATATGTTATATTAGGGGCGGGTTTGGAACCCGCCCCTACGGACGACAATTGATTTTATAGATTTTATTTGATAAATGGAAACCAATCCAGCATTTGACCACTACATGGATCGCTACTTCGACTTCCTGGGACAATGGGAAACGCCCTCCCGCTGCGGATTGAAAGTTGTACGAAGAAAAGACGGTAAAACCCTGGTGATTGCCACAGAGATCTACCGGCAGAATCCGGGTACGCCGGTCACGGAATGGGTAGCTCCGCTGGCTACTCAGATCATGCATCACATCGTTGAACAGCCTGAAAACTATATTTTCATCGAGCATACCCCTGATCTGCGAAGCAAACTGACTTTCTACGGAGAGACTTTTGACCTGGTGGAGTTCGACTGGGATGGAGGTAAGTTCATCAATCCAAAATGGACCCGACTTTCCAACGAAGAAGTTGATCAATTAATGGAAGAATGATCAATGAATTACTTCACTACTTTGTCCTTCGTGTCTTTGTTCCTTTGTGGTTTGTCTTTTTTCTTACTTTTTCCCAACCCCGGCTTATCTCAACCTATCCTTCGTCAGTCAATTAAAGGAATTGTTGTGGATCAGCAAACCCTCTCCCCTCTTCCCGGAGCTACCATCATCCTCCTGGGAAGCGATCCCCTGATCGGAACGGTTTCCGATTCAGAAGGACATTTCATCCTGGAGCGGATCCCCATCGGGACTCACCGGATCCGGGTGACCTATATTGGCTATGCGCCTTACGAATCCACAGATATCATTGTCAGCACCGGCAAAGAGAGTGTCATTACAGTCTGCCTGAAGGAGATGGTGCTCACGGCCCAAGAAGTGGAGATCAAGGGGGACTACCAGAACTATGAACCCATTAACCGGATGGCGACGGTAAGTGTCAGGAACTTCAGTGTGGACGAAACCTTCCGGTTTGCCGGGAGCTACAATGATCCGGGCCGCATGGTGCAGAATTTTGCCGGGGTTACTTCCGGTGTGGATAACCGGAACGATATCATTGTTCGCGGGAACAGTCCAATGGGATTGCAGTGGAGGCTGGATGATATGGAGATTCCAAATCCCAACCATTTTGCTGCGGTTGGTACTACCGGCGGCCCGGTTACCGTATTGAATAACAACTTGTTAACAAATTCCGATTTTTTTACCGGCGCCTTTCCGGCTCAGTACGGCAACACCCTGGCCGGGATCTTTGACCTGCGGATGCGAAATGGGAACAGCGACCGGAGGGAGTACTGGTTCGAGATCGGCTGGAACGGACTGGAGTTCGGAACAGAGGGACCCTTCTCAAAAAAATCCCCTGCCTCCTATCTCTTCTCCTATCGATATTCTCTTCTGGAGGTGGTCAGTTACATCGGAATTGATCTTGGGGTGATTCCCCGGTACCAGGATCTGAACCTGAAAATCACAATGCCTACCAGAAAAGCAGGGACATTTTCCCTGACGGGGATGGGAGGTCTCAGCTACATCCAGTTGTTCGACAGCCGGAAGTCGCCCGACAAATGGATGTTCCCCGATTACGGCCAAGATCTGGCAAACGGGTCCAGTCTGGGGGTGCTCGGGCTGACCCACCAGATCCTGCTGACACCGAAAACACGCTGGAAAAATATGATCTACCTGGTTGGATCTCTTGTGTATACAAAGATCGATACGTTTTCCAATGTGGTCACTACACCAGCGCCGTGGGCCGGAGAACGGTCGCAGGAGATCAAGGGCTCGGTCTCCTCTCAGATCTTTCACAAATTCTCTCCCCGGAACAGCCTGGACGCTGGAATTTTTTACGATCAGTACTGGCTTTCCTATGCAGACAGCATGATGTGGAAAGGGGCTTTCCTTGTCAATACAGGAAGCCGAGAGCAGATGGGATTCCTGCGGGGGTATGCCCAGTGGAAACACAGTTTCTCCGACCGGTTCTCCATCACGACGGGACTGTTTGGTTCCCTGTTTACCCTCAACAACAACCAGGCACTGGAACCGAGGATCGGGTTTGACTGGATCATTAACGACCGCCACAGCCTGAACTTCGGTACCGGTCTCTATTCCCAGATGCAACCAAGGGTAATCTATTTTATTTTGACCCATCATCCCGACGGGAGTATTTCACAACCTAATTTGTCGATGGACTTCACCCGCAGTTGGCAGTTGGCAGTGGGCTACAATTACTTGTTGACAGAGAATCTTCGTTTCAAGGTGGAGACATATTACCAATACCTGTATGATATTCCGGTTAAACGTTCCATTCCGCAGTATGCGTTGCTGAACCAGGGACATGAATTCTTTCTGGACAGGCAGTATTCAGACAGCCTGATCAATCTGGGCTCAGGGGAGAATTGGGGGGTGGAGTTTACCTTTGAACGGTTTTTCAGGAAAAACTACTATTTCCTTCTTACTTCCTCTCTATTCAACTCAACGTACCAGGGATACGATAAGGTTGTCAGAAACAGCGCCTTCAATGTCAACTATGTCCTGAATGCCGTGGGAGGCTATGAATTTGTAATCGGAAAACGGAAATGGGGGATCATGGCTTTCGGACTACGGGCAACCTGGGCTGGCGGAAACCCATACATCCCCTATGATGTGGATGCCACTGTTGCTGCAGGTGAACCCATTCCCGACTGGAGGTTTGCCTACGATCCCCGCTATCCGGAATACAAACGCCTCTCGTTTCGTTTCGGCGTGAAAAGGAATTTGCCGAAGTACAACATTGAGTTTCTGTTGGACCTGCAGTACCGTACTAACTACACGAACATCGCCCTGCAGCGGATTGATCCGAAAACCGGGGATATCCACTATTATTTCACTATGGGTTTCTTCCCGATGGGGACTTGGAGGATTCAGTTTTAATCATATTTCTCACAGATTTACCTTACTATGGCACTAAAAAAAGATTTGACCTGCATGAGCGGGAGAACATCCATGATCCGGAAGCTCTGGAAGCCAACGATTATACGATCCGTATCCTGTCGGACGCCTACCAGCACGTGCAGCAATTTAAACCATACGCCCATCTTCTCACGGGATTTCTTGATACCGGCCTTTTCCCAGAGTACATCTACCCTACGGTAGATATTGTGCTTCAGTTGGCACAGAAAGTTCCTCCAATGGAAAACCATCCGGTGGGGATGACATCCTGGGCAGAGGCCTGCGAAGATCCTGATTTGATTGAAAATAGTATCTTTGTCAATCAGAAAATAAAATAACAAATATATGAAATTAGATATAACAAAATACGCAATTTCGCTGGCATTTATTGTATCCCTGACAGCCTGTCAGTCCAGATCGACAAAAAAAGTGGAGAACCTCGCCCCCAATGCTCACCAGGTTGTAGCCGAAGAGGTGATCCTGACCAGCCGGTATACTTACGTCCTGGTTTCGGCCGACGAAAATGAGTACTGGGTGGCTATTCCCAAAGCCAACATCATTGAAGGGAATACCTACTTCTGGTCTGTTGGATCAGAAATAAATAATTTTACCTCCACCGAATTGAACCGCACTTTTCCGAGTATCTTTTTTGTGCAGGATTTCACCGATCAACCCATTCTGTCCGGCAACGAAAATGTTCCCTTGACCATGGGCGGCAAGCTGCCCTCTGCAGAAAAACCAGGCATCAGTGTGGAAAAGGCTGAAGGTGGCATCACCATCGCTGAATTGTTTTCCGACCCAGCTGCCTATTCCGGTAAAACCGTGAAGATCAACGGCGAAGTCGTCAAATTCCTTCCCGAAATTATAAACCGGAACTGGGTTCACCTGCAGGATGGCACCCGGGATGGCGACAATTTTGATCTGACTGTTACTACTGACGCTTTTGTAAATGTGGGGGATGTGGTGACCTTCGAAGGCATTGTAGCCATCGATAAGGACTTCGGCGCCGGCTATTTCTATCCGGTGATCGTGGAAGAGGCCGTAGTGAAGTAGTCCTCAGTTGGCAGTTGGCAGTTCACAGTCCGCATTATTCAGCATTATTTTTCTGTAAACTCTTGACTTTTTCATTTTTACATTATACCTTTGTCAATAAAATGACCGACAGTCATTTTTTATAATACATATTAATCTTTCAATATGGGCATAGCAGAACGCAAAGAACGGGAAAAGGAGCAGCGCCGGCAAGCGATCATCGATGCCGCCGAGAAGGTCTTCTTCACCAAAGGGTACGACAGCTCCACCATGGACGATATCGCCGAAGCGGCTGAACTGAGCAAAGGGACACTCTACCTCTATTTCCAGAGCAAGGATGAGCTTCATTTTGAGATCATGGACAGGGGAAATGAGATCCTGATGGGCTTTATGGAAAAGGCGATCGATCCGGAAAAAAGTGGACGGGAAAACCTCCGGTTCCTGGGTGAAGCCTTTGTGGAGTTTTCCAACCGGTATCCGGAGTATTTCCAGGCCATGATGTTCTTTCAAAGCCGGGATGTGGTGCAGCAGAAACTGAATGAACAGAAACTGAAAAAATTCATTGAGGGTAGATCATCCATCAGCTTGCTGAATGCCATGGTGACCAAAGGCATCGCTGACGGCTCGGTGCGAAATGATCTGCCTGTTTCACACCTGACCACTCTGCTCTGGTCACAGATGATGGGTATCCTTGTGATGTATTCCACCAAGAAGCCGGCATTTGAATACCAGCAGATCAGCCGGGACCAACTGGTCAGCATTCACCTCGACCTGGTCCGGGACGGTTTGAAACCCCGACATACGGAGGATTCCGGTCATGAATAGCTATTTCTTTGCGACAATCGCCCTGAGCGCTCTTTATGCCACCTCCTTCCTCCCTTGCTCGGCCCAGGAAACCATCCTGGACTCCTACATCCGGCAGGGATTTGAAAACAACCTGGCTCTGAAGCAGCACGAACTGAACTACAACAGGAGCCTGGCCCTTCTCCGTCAGTCGAAAGCGCTGTTCTATCCGAACGTCGGGTTCAACGCCCGGTTCAGTGTGGCCGACGGGGGTCGGACCATCGATTTTCCGGTTGGTGACCTGTTGAATCCTGCCTACTCCACGCTTAACCAACTCACGCAATCCCAAAAGTTCCCGCAGGTCAATAACGAGCAGATCTATTTTCTCCGTCCCACGGAACAGCAGACCATGCTGACCCTGGAACAACCTCTCTTCAACGGCGATATCTGGTTCAACTATAAAATCAGGAAGAATCTCTCGGAGGCAGCCTTCATCGGGATCGACATCTACCGCCGTGAACTGGTCCAGGAGATCAAGACGGCTTATTACGACTATTTGAAGACGGTGAAGGCCCTTGATCTCTTTGAGCAGACCCTCGATGTGGTCAGGGAGAACCTTCGGGTAAGTGAAAGCCTGTATGCCAATGACAAGGTCACCGTGGATGCCGTCTACCGCTCCCGGGCTGAACTCAGCAAAGTGGAACGGCAGATGGCGGAGGCCGAGAAATTTCACGAATCGGCCCGGGCATACTTTAATTTCCTGCTCAACAGGTCGCTTGAATCTAAAATTGAGGTAGATATTCGTAATATACTGATCGATAGTTTATTATCAAACGTCAATGAATCCATAGGTCTGGCCCTTTCCCACCGGGAAGAGCTGAAACAGACCGATGCTTATCTCAGCGCCTCCGAGAACAATGTCAGGCTCACTAAGTACAACCACACCCCCACTCTGGGTCTTGGAGTGAACTATGGCATTCAGGGGGAGACCTATGAATTTAATGATCAGTCGGATTTTGTGATCGCCTCCCTGGTAATGCAGTGGAAACTGTTTCACGGCATGGAGACGCGCTCCCGGATCCAGCAGGCCACTATTGAACAGCAGTTGCTGAAAGAACGGTATGACGAGCTTCAAAACCAGATCTCAATGCAGGTGATCGATGCCTGGTATGGTGTGCAGGCTGCAGCCAAAGCGGTCGGAGCCGCTACCGTACAGAGTCAGAGCGCCTCCAAAGCGTTTGAGATCATCCGTAAAAAATACAACCAGGGCCAGACCAGCCTGCTTGAGTTCATCAATGTACGTACAGACATGACCACTGCCGACCTGAACCTGATCCTGGCAAACTACGATTATGAGATCAGCCGGGCAGAACTGGAGCGGGCGCTGGCGACCTATCCGATTGAATAATCTAAACACTATATGAAAAGATTATCATTACTAGTTATCGTTCTGATCCTTACTGGATGTAACAGGCAGGAAGTAACGGACCGGCAGGAAAAAGTCCACCGGGTGACAGTCACGGAGGTCAAGATGCAGGAGATCAGTCAGCCGATCCGTGCTTCCGGGAAATTATCTTCGCGGGAGGAGACAAAACTGAGCTTCAAAACCGGCGGTGTGATCGAAAAGATCCGGGTGGCCGAAGGCGAAGCGGTGCGCAAAGGGACCCTTCTGGCCAGCCTGAACCTGACCGAGATCAACGCCCGGACCGAACAGGCCGACCAGGCCTTCCGAAAAGCCGAACGGGATTACAAGCGGGTCGAGAACCTGTACCACGACAGCGTAGCAACCCTGGAAAACCTCCAGGATGCCGGGACCGCCCTGGAGGTGGCGCGCACCAATGTCGATATCGCCCGGTTCAACCTGAAATACTCGACCATCGAGGCCCCTGCCAACGGGAAGATCCTCCTGAAACTGGCCGAAGAGAGCGAAATCGTCTCTGCCGGACAACCGGTATTCCTCTTCGGTTCCTCGGAGGGAGACTGGGTGGTCAGGGTAAGTCTGACAGATCGGGATATCATCCTGGTGAACCTGGGCGATCCGGCCCTGGTCTATTTCGATGCCTATCCCGGTAAGGCCATTTCGGCAACGGTTTCGGAAACCGGCAAATCGGCCGATCCCTATACCGGAACCTATGAGGTGGAACTGACGATCAAGCCGGTACTACTGGAACTGGCATCCGGATTTGTGGCGCAGGCCGAGATCCTTCCTCCCCAGTCCGACAGCTGCCTGATGGTGCCCGTCGATGCCCTGGTGGAGGCCGAAGGAAATTCCGGCTATCTCTTCGTTGCCAGGGATTCCGTGGCTGAAAAGCGCAAGGTCACGATCCGGCGGGTGGAAGGCATGGTCTGCGTCACAAGCGGACTGGATAAAGGTGAACGGGTGGTGATGGAAGGAGCGCCCTATCTGTCTGACGGAGACAAGATTCAACTTGTGAAACCGGTCAAGTAAACCCAGCGAGATGAACCTACCCAGACTTGCCATCGACAATTTTCAGTTTACCCTTCTGGTATTCATTCTACTCATAGTTGCGGGTGTCAACTCCTTCATCACCATGCCCCGCACGGAGGATCCCCCAATTAATGTTCCTGGTGCTTCGGTGATCGTGATCTATCCGGGAGCCTCCCCGGTCGACCTGGAAGAGTTGGTAGTCACACCGATTGAGGATGCCATCAACGAACTGGATGACATCAAGCGGATCCAGACCACCATCCGGGAAGGGCTTGCTTATTTCTCCGTGGAGTTCTATTTCGGTACAGATGCCAAAGAGAAGTACGACGAAGTGGTGCAGAAAGTGAACGGGATCCGGAGCAAACTCCCATCGGAGATCGCCGAACTCAATTTTTTAGAGTGGACCACATCGGATGTGGTGATCCTGCAACTTGCGCTGATCTCAGAAAAAGCCTCTTACAGGGAAATGGAACAGGAAGCCGAACGGATGAAAAAACCGCTACAGAAGGTGGAAGGGGTCAAAGAGGTGGATATCAAGGCATTCCCAAAAGAGGAGATCCGGGTCTCCCTCGATTTCCAGAAGATGGCCGCCATGAATATCTCCCTGGAACAGGTGGAACAATCCATCCGGAGCAACAACGCTAACATTCCCGGCGGGTCCATGAAACTCTCCGGGAAGACCTTTAGCATACAGACCAGTGGCTCCTACAAAAACCTGGACGAACTTGGCAACACTGTGGTGCACTCCTACAATGGACGGTTGGTACGGTTGCGGGACATCGCCGGGATCCGGTTCGGTTACGAGGACCAGCCTTACCTGGCCAGAGTCAGCCATCAGCGGTGCATCTTTCTGGCCGTCAAGCAAAAACCCGATTTCAATATTTTCAGTATCCGGAAAGGCCTGGAACCGGAACTGGAAACCTTCCGTATGAACATCCCTTCGGATATGAAGTT
>Ga0163200_1000693_pt1 | contig 13654 bp, 20 predicted proteins | sample PL_2010_200m_FD_113535 | JGI IMG/M metagenome (GOLD analysis project Ga0163200, IMG submission 113535) | Freshwater microbial communities from Powell Lake, British Columbia, Canada to study Microbial Dark Matter (Phase II) - PL_2010_200m | ecosystem: Environmental > Aquatic > Freshwater > Lake ... | reverse complement strand
GGGTCGCTCGCTACGCACTTTGCGCGAACTGGCGCGCCGCGCAAGGCGCGGTGCGCGTGCTGGCTGTGTCTTCGTTAGAGCGGGGGTGGTGCTCGGCATCGCTAGACCTTGTCCTTCTTCTGCAGCGCCTCTTTCATCAGATGAAATACCAATCGTGCACAAGCTGCTTTTGCGCCAATGAGTTGGCGGAGTTCTTTCTCGTCCCTGCGATTCATTGTGTGCCCAACGAGCCACAACATCCAGTCGCCGCGCTCGCAAGCATTCCACGCGTCCTGTAGGGTGCTGAAGCCCCGCGCGTATGCAACCGCCTCAGAGCAGGCGTTCAATTTTTCCAAGTCCGCAATGTGAGTACTGGTCTGTGTATTTTCCATCGTCACGCTCCTGCCGCGGTGCGGCTCTCTGCCGCCTTGCGCTGATCCAGCCACTCGCGGATGATCACCGCGATCTGTCGGTTGACCGAACGATTCTCGCGCTCGGCAATCTCTTTCACTTCATTCATCAACGCGCCGATCGCGATATTCACACTGCCGCGCGGGTTTGGGTTCTTCGGATGTTTGATGTTGGACATGGGCGTACCTCCCAACTCTGTAACAGAGTTACTTAATTTATACCACAGATTACAGGGTTTGTCAAGACCCAATTTACAAACACGGAAAAGGGTGGTATAATACGACTCAGATTGATGCTAAACGAAGAAACAGCCAAGAAACTAGCCAAGATCGCCGGTGAGTTGCAGGCGTCGGAAAACAAGTACCAGATCGGCGTTGGGACCGTTGCGGCGCGCTTGGTTGAGTCGCTGGTGTCCCATCCTGAAATAATGGAGACACTGCTGAGCGAGCGCGCTCCACAGATCGCCGCAGAATCGCGCGCGGAGTACGAGACTGCCCCAAAAGCCCGCACCGGGCAGCGGGGGAAAAAGCAGGCTGCAAAGTAATCGCGTTCCCCATCTACCGTGTTCCAGGAACGGACGTGCGTTCGCTGCGCGCGCGGCACCACCGCGTCTGGATCGTGGATCGCTGATCGGCTTGCTTTGACCCAGTAACTCAACGCGGAGGTATCGCTATGGGGACAAACTCACACCCGCCAGATTTCGAATACGCGATCATCAGCACGCTGGGCGATCTGGGGGATGAGAAGTCGTTCGCAAGTTTCTCCCCGGACCAGCGCGACGACGCATTGGAAACGGCGTTCAGTCCGCCCACGAAAGCCATCGCGCACCTCGCGGCAAACCTGAATGGTGGAGGATGGGAAGTGCTTTCGCATTCCGTTTTCGCTTTCGGGGGACAGGCCATAGTAACCTTCCTGATCCGAAGGAAGTGGTCACAATAAAGACCGTGAACTTGCCGCCCCGGCGGAGATCTTCCTTGTCCATCTACCTACCCTGCTTTCTGTTGTGATGTCGCGGTGTCGCGCTCTCGCCCCGGAATCTCAGTGAGGAGGAAGCACTATGGCACCCAAGTTTAGAAAAGTGAGAAAGCCACGCAATTCCAAGACCGGTCAGTGGGACACAATGGAACACGCCAAAAAGCGCCCCGCCACCACGGAGGTTGAGACTGTGTGGATGCCCGTGAAAAAGAGACGAAGAAGAAAGTAGGCTGCCACTTTTTACCGGCAATCTCATCACGCATTCAAAAGCCTCGCGCGCCGATGCAGGTTTGCGCGATAGTACTTTAGCCAGAACTGACGGACCAATTCACCTTGCACGCGACACACCCGTTCGTCCGAATGCCGCTTTCGGCGCCAGAATAGCGCGGCGTGCGTCATCTCGTGGGACACGACACCCGAACCAATGAAGCCCAGGTGAAAAATAACACAGCCAATATCGCGCTTGTGCATCCGCTTGTCTTCGAGGCTTTTCCATTTCCAACTCACACATTCCGCCTCAAAGCGATAAGATTTTTTCACTCCCCAAGCCTCGTGCCACTCGTCCCGAAAAACATACATCGCGTGTTTGTCTGCGAACACAAAGACGGTGTAATACTTTGACCCGCGCCCGTCTGTGTAGATTCGGAATTTCTCGAACGCAAAGCGGCGTCCAACCCGAAAGGTTGCCACGTCCCTATCTCCTCCTGTGGATTGAACCCTGAAAACCATCGCCCGCATCTACGCGCGCTTGTCCTCCCGCACCGACGAGGACATTAGTACTACCCGCCAAGTCGATCTGTGCCGCGCCGTCGCCAAAGCGCGCGGCTGGCAGGTCGTCGTCTATGAAGAACCGGTCGGCAGCCGCAGCGGACGCAGCGAGCGTCATCGCCCCGAATGGAAACGCCTGCGTGATGATATTGCCGCTAGCGACGAGACCGCTGCCGTCCTCTGCGCCGACGTCGCCCGCATCTCCCGTTCCGTCGTAGACTTCTTTCGCATCCTCGACGATCTCCGCGCGCGCGGCGTCGAACTGATCTCTCTCAAAGAACAATTCGACACCACCAGCGCCAGCGGTCGCATGATGCTGGGAATGATCGCGGTTATCAACGCGTGGTACGCCCAGGACATCAGCGAACGCACCCTCGTCTACTATAACCACCTGCGCTCCGCAAGTCATTCCGATTCCAGTAAAGAGCACACCGACCTTTCGGAGTTACGGGGGCACTTCGATGATCGTCATGGTCGACGCGGCAACCCCGCCGAAAAGGCGCGAGCCCGCTGAGCCATTCAGTGTCAGGGTGCCCGCGCGGTCTAGTCCGGCGCGGACCTTTAACGTCATGGGAGCTGTTGTACCCGCCACCATCCTGTGAAGGAGTACGCAAAAGTTATACTGCCCGACCGCCCCATTGTCGCTCGCGATCGCGGCGAGCGCGTCGTTCATTGCGTCTTGGAACAGAGCCACACACAGGTTAGATGGGACACTGCCCGATAGCATAAGAGTGACGGTGACAACCAGTACATTTGTCGCATTGTTCGGTATGATAGTCGCTGTTAAATATTCGTCGCCTTCCGTCTTTTGTGGAATCGTATTGTCGAGCGGAAGGATAGTTGTGCCCGTTGCCACCGCGCCACTCTCAGTTGTGACAACTGACCTGGCCAGCGCGGAGTCAATTTGTGCGTGCGTGTTCGTGCCAATATTGGTCAACAGCGTATGGTCGGAAATCCCTGCCATGCTCCGCGTCAACATCACCACGCTCACCGTCCCTGCCGCGCCGCCCGCGTAACCCGTCGTCGCAATCGCGAAGCTGCCCTTCGTCGGCGTTGCGCCGGCATCCTCCGCCCGCCCCGCGGTCGCGCTGGTCCGCAGATAGTGCCCGCGCGTGACATTCCCCTGCACATTCACCGTCGTGATGTAACTCGCGAACTGCACATAGCCGCTGGCGGCGTTGGCGATTGTCTGTGTGCCCGCGGTGCCGCTGACGTTGTCGATCTGTGGGATGACGCCGAGCACGCTCTGGTCGTCCTGCGTGGTAGTCGTTTTGAACGCGTTGTCGCTGGCAGCGTCCGCCACGACGACCGCGCCGCTCGCCAACGATCCGCCCGAGGTGTTGGCGAGGTAGAGCATGTTCTTTTCATTCCACATATAGCCGTGATGGGTCTCGCCATCGACGACCGCGGCTACGTTTCCCTGGATGCTCATGTGATACCCAATCTCCCGGCGGCATCGAGCACCGCCTGTTCAAAGTCCGGATGTTCGGGGTCGCCCTTGCGCACAGTCTGCACGGTCCAGCCCTCCTGTCGCCGCCGATCCCACTTCCGTTCGTCTTTCAGCCGCTGCCCCGGCGTGTCGTGGAACACACTCAAAACCTCGATGATCGTTCTGCGATCCCACAGCACGAAATCCGCGCGCTGCCCGCCTTCGATGCTCGATCCCCCGTCGAAATTCACCTGAATCTGGAAGGGGATGCCGTTCCGCGTCAGGGTCATGAATACTTCCGCTTCATCCGCGCTGCCCACCCCCAACGCGTACGGATCGATCTGGGTCGTGGTCGTCTTGCCGGTGCGAAATCGCCCGTGATAGATGCGCGGCGTCCGGTAGAGCTGGGGCCGTGGCTTGCGCCCGGCACGCCGCGAACCGCCCAGCGGCTTGATCACGACGACTTGCCGCGCCATGAGGGCACCTCCTTAACTCGCCGCAAAGCGGCGATGGATGGGCGTGCCATCCCCTATCCTCGCGCCAGAGACAGAGCGTATTCCACGATCAGCTCTTGGGTCGCCGCCTTCGTCTGCGCCGGCGCGACCGCGCTGCGGTCGAGCAGGTGTCCTGCCGCCGCCGCATCCAGAATCCCAGTCTCTGCCAGAGCGCCATTCGCCTGCGCGGTGTTGAAAAATGACTTGAGTGTCATGGTGCTGCCGCTCACCGTTTTGGTGGACAGTGCCACACGCACGAGCTCAGTCTGCAGCGCCGTGTCGGCGGCGGCTTCGGCGTTCGTGCCCGTTCCCACCCCAACGTATAGAGTGCCGTTCGTGCTCAGCCCGCACATTCGGTTCAGCCACTCGGTCAGTCCCGCATCGGGTACGCTCATGATGGCACCTCACTGACTCAACGCAAAGCGGCGACTGATGGACGTGCCATCAAACCCCAATTTGCGCGAATCCAATCTTCCCGCTCCCAATCGTGTCCGTGACGTGCGTCTGAAGCGTGATCGTCTTCGTCACGGTGATTTTCAGCGCGGGCGGTTCGTACAGATAAATGCCGCCCCAGGCGTCCACCATCGCCAACACGTAACTCCATTCCATCGAGGCAGTGTCTTTGCGTGAGCGCGCAGAGCGTTTTTCCAGTTGCATCAGGAAAACGCGCTTTTTGCCCCATTTGTCCGAGACGTACTCCTGCGGCGTGACATTGTTGAGCATGTTGAGCAGGAATTGCTCTTGCGCCCGCGCGCCCGTGGCGCCGCTCTCCAGCGTCTCCGGCTGCGCCTCGATCATCAGCAGCGTGATGACCGTTTCATCCTTGCCCTTTGAGTTTTTGACCTGCATCTCGTTCCCGCTGGCAATGTTGACCAGGTGCGTCCGGTTGAATCGATCGGTGTAGGTGATCGGTTGGACGCTGTTCACGCACTGATCCAGGAACTCGCGCTGCTCGGCGGCTGTGATCGTCATCTCAAAATAACCTCGGTCATGCCACCAGCGTCCTTTGCCGTCCGCTCAGCCGCACTTCGACGTTATAGGCGTGCACCGCGGTCGGGCGGTTCATGTAGCGCAGCGTGAGGTTCGTCACTGTCGGTCGCTTGGTCACGTCCGCCGCATCGCGCGCCAAAACCGCTTTCAGCTGAATCTTGTAAAATTCGATCGCGCCGGCGGTCGCATCCAGCGAGATCTCCGCGGGCGCCGTGGACGAGACCACGGTGCTGCCGAGCGCGGTCCACCCCGTTTCGTTGTCCTTGCGGTAGGAGATCGCCACCGTCTCGGTTGCCGTGCAGTCGCGCGATTCGATGACGACGCTGCGCGCGCCCTTCTTGAACCAGGGATAACCGCCATCGAACCAGGGCAACACCACCGTCGCGCTCGCGACGTAATCCGCCGTGCAGGTGTCCGCCTGCGCGATCTGCGCCTGGTAGCGCGTCGCGCCGTCGTTGACGATCAGCCAGTCTTTCGCGCGCGAGTAGCCGCACGCGTTCATCGTGGCGACGGTCGGGCCGTACAGCTGGTGCCAGCCCTGTCCGTTATACGCCATCAGGTTGGCGTACTGGTTCTCGCCGCCGGCGAACGCGACCGCCAGCACGTTCGGCAGGTCGAGGAACATGATCGGCATTCCAAAGCCGTACAATTCCTTATTCGCGTCGCCGGTGATCTCCGGTGTCCGGTCGTTCCACGTCGTCGTGCTGTACTGTATGACACGGCGCAGGATCGAGAACCAGAGATAGCCGCCCCATTCGACCGGGTGCTTGCCGTTCCCAGCGTACGCCTGGTGCGAGAAATCGAGTTTCAGCAGCGTATTCGCCGCAGTGCCGTCGGTCTCCCACAGCCCGTCATCCTTGATGCAGTAGAGCTTGCCGGCGTACGGACGCATCCCGTTGATGTTCGTCGCGCTCGAGCCGATCGCCACCGCCGCGCTCCATGTCGCGCCGGCGTCAGCGCTGGAATAGATATTGTTGGCGAGCGCACGCCACAGTTTTCCGCTCCACGACGCAAAACAGGTGGCTTTGAAGCCCGTCAGCACGGTGAGCGATGAGCCGTCCCACTTCTGCGCGTCCACGCTCGAGCCCAGCGCGATGAACAGCAGCGAGCCGTCGACCAGCAGGTGCGAGATGTTCGCGCCGAACGCGGAGGCGTTGACGTTCGACCACGTGCTGGTCCCGACGCTGTATTTGCGGAGGTACGTGCCGCATGGCACATAGAGGTTGCCGGCATAGTCCACGATATTGGCAGTCGCGACCTGCGCGGCGTCGCTCGAAATCCATCGCCCGCCGAGGGTGAGCCGGCCCTTCAGCCGCGTCTCTGCATCCTGCGCGGTGTAGATTTTGTTCTGGGCGGCATTGTCGTAGCGCTCCTGTCCGACGCCGCCGCGAAAATCGGTCCAACTGACCGGACGCCACGTGCCTTCGGCGAACTGATCGTCACCGCTCGAATAGTTCGGCGACCAATCACCCAGGCGCCGGCGCGTGTCGCTGCCCTTGCGGATCATGAATCCGTAGGTCACGCCACCCGAGGTCAACGCGATGTGGTATTTCTTTCCGCCCACGATAACTGACATGGAATCTCACTAACCGCTCGTGAGGGAACGGCGGGTTTGTCCCTCTGTCCGTACGCCGATCCAGCTCAGCATGTAGACCACATTGTTGTGTAATTCCTGCGCTGCTATGTCCTTGTACTCTTTCCACAGCGGCAGATAGAGGTCGGTATTGTAGTCGCTGCCGCCCTGCAAAAAGCGCGAAATGAGATCGTACGCGGCTTTGTAGACCACGTGATTCACAAAGCGGGTGTCCAGCACGTCCGCCGCGACGCCCGTGAAGAGCAGCTCAGCCACGCGCTGCACAAAGTGCACCCTCAGCAATCGTCCCGCATTACCGTCAGCGATGTTCTCGGGCACGTGCAGCCGCCAGTTCGCGCCGTTGTAGTCCTGTGTCACGCGGCGCAGCGGCACCCAATCCAGGCTGGTCACCAACGGTTGGAGATACACCTGGCTCACCGCATAGCCGCCCAGGTCTTCCATCAGCGTAAAGCCCGTCGTCAGGGTGTAGGCGTACGTGCTCGACGCGAGAGTGACGTTCGTCGCGTCGAAGGTGGGCACTTTGAAATGCGGATAGGAGCCGCGGATCGCGCGGTTGAGCGCGCGCCGCTTGACGGTCAGATCCCAAGGCGCCGCGTCGACCGTGTCCTCGTACAGCAGGTCGTCCAACTCCTGTTTGATCTGCGCGCTGGTTTTGGTTGCCATCGCACCGCCTTATTTCAAAAGGACTTTCAAAACCCGTTCCGCGCCCTGTGCCACCGGAGTAGCCGAAGTCCCCGAACGAATCTTGATAAAGCGCAAGCCCGCGAGTTCCTTCAACGCCGTTACAATGACGATGACCTGGCTGATCGTCGCGGTAACGACGATTTCAGTTCCGGCGTCGTTGACCACATCGGCAAAGGTGCCGCCGCTCTCATCGCTGGCTTGGAATGTCAGGTTGGCGGCAGTCCATGCCGCCGGCATTTGAATCGCAATTCGAGACGCGCCGCCCAAATCAACCTCGCCCGACAATGAGGCGGCATTCGCGATGGTTGCGACAACCGCGCTATAAAGCTGTTCGGTCTTCATGATTTATTTCCCCTTCGCGCGCTTGCGCCCCGCGGCCGACCATGCGGACATCTGCTTTTTGCCGTACTTCTTGCGTCCGGCAGACGCCATGATCACGGCGGCTTTCTTCTTGCTCATGCCTTGCTTCGCCGTCATGGCGTCCACGCCCTTCTTGAACTTGCCGCCGCCGCCGGGCTTCATGCTTTTGCCTTTGTACGTCTTGGGCTGCTTCTTGCCCTTGCCTTTCTGTTTCTGCTCCATCATGGCGTTCATCTCGGCGTCGGACATCATTTCCATGCCCTTTTTGCCACGCAGGGCATTCGCTTTGCTCTTGAGTCCCGCGTACGCTTTCTTGACCTTGAACCGCTTCGATTTCATGCCGCCACCTCCGATTACACGCTTGAGCGTGATCTTCTTTTCGTTTGTCGTCGTCACATTTTCACTAGCCCGATGTGCGCGCAGTGGAGCGACCAGTCCACGTGCACCGGGACGCTATCGCGGAGTTTGGCAACTTGCCGACAGAAGTACATATCTTCCGTCCCGCCTTCTTCCACGCTAAACCAGCGTCCGGGCTTGACGACCTTCTCGCTCACCAGCCGCTCGAACACGCTGCGCTGGATCAGCATACAGCCCGTCGCGATCGCGTCGTGCCGCTCGACCTTCTGCGCGTGGCGGTGTCCGCATCCCATCGCGCACTCCGGCGCACGCGGATCGTCCGGCGCGTACTGGACTGACTGGTAAAAGTGCATCGCCTGCGCTTCGTCGTACTTCTGATAGTCGTACACGGTGATCCGCTGCGCTTGCCCGTCCTTTTTTTTCGTTCGATACCATCCGCCCACGATTTCTTTGCGGTGCGCCAGCAGACGATCGACCGCGTCCGGCGGTGGGCAGGTGTCCGAGTCGAAGAAGAACAGATAGTCGGCGGCCGTTTCGAGGAAACGTTCGACCAGCTTGTTGCGCGCCGCATCGATGAATGCGCCTTCGGTCGGGATCTGAAAGTCGCCGGCGTTGACCTCCATCTGCAAAAAGTTCATGAACCAGGTCGCGTAGATGGATTCTTCCAGTGGAATACACCACGCGACGACGGGGCGCCGTTGCGGCACGAGGAATCCGCCAGAACGCAAACGGTCAGGCCCCGCGCGCGCCAGGGCAATCTGCGCTACCTGATCCGTGTCCTGCAGGTCCTTGCAGTCAAGCCCCGCGCGCGCCAGGGCAATCTGGTTGAGTTTCATTCCCAATCGCGCCTGATCGCGCCACAGTGAGTGCAGGTATACCCCGTGTCTGGGTTACGCTCTTGGCAGGCACCGCACTTCCAGCCTACATCAATGTATACGGCTGGGTGGAACCTCACCAACCGCCCCAATCCAACATTTGTTCCAACATTTGTGGATGCCACCAAATCTCGCTCTGGCGGCATTTCTATGGGGCGCATAGTCCCCAATAGGGGTTTGCCAAAGATCGGCGTGTGGTAATAATCCCATGACATTGTCTCCTCCTTTTTGGGGTTGGGGTGGAGTTTCCCCCACCCCATTGTCTAGTCGATCTCCGGCCCAACAAGCACGACCGTCAGCTGCAAGCCCTCGCCTGCCGTGGCTTGGGTCGCGCCGCACGCTACTACCGCGTTCAGCACGTCGCCCTCGTCCATCAGCAAGTTCGCCAGCGTCGCGCTGAGCGTTAGCTGCAAGCCCTGCTTCAGCGTCGTCGCCGCACCATCGATGTCTTGATTCGTCGTCGAAAGCGCGTTGCGTGCCGCGACCGCACTCTTGTCGTAGTTATCGAGCGCGAGGGTTGTGGTCGCATAGTCCGGCGCCACCACGTCGCTGAACCAAGCATCTTTGATGTACCACCCATCGCTCGGCGCCGTGAACACGCCGACTTTATAGGTGGTCGACGCGGCAGTCAGAGTCACCAGCGGCACGCTGACGATCTTCTGCACGCCGGCAATCGGCAACCCGCCCGGTTTCTCACGGAAGCCCGGCAGCACACTCGTCAACGGCTGGATCGGATCCGCATTAGAACCTTGTCCCATGTTGTATCTCCTTCGGGTAGGAGATCGGGCAGGATGACCTCACCGCCCGATCCCACTATTTACTGGTCGAAAAACCCTTGACGATCGCGTGCGCCTTCTCGTTCTTGAGCACGAACGAGTATTCACCCACGACTTGCGCCTTGTCCGCGTCACCCGTTTTGGCGAGATCTTCGGTCACGAACTCGTCGATCGGCACGAATCCCGCCCTGGACGAATCCAGGATGTAGAGTTCGGTCGTCGGGCAACTGCGGTCCATCAGCACTTCCAGCTCGCCGCTGACGGTGAGAATCTTGTCGATCAAGATGCCGCCGCGCCGTTCGGCGGGAGTGGAGCGCACCGTCGGCGAGTAGAAATCGCGGATCTTGCGCATCGCCCACGCGCCGCAGACGAGCAAATCAGGCGATCCACCCGCCGCCCACGCGGTCTGCACCGCATCCTCGATGTTTTTCTGCGTCAGCGCCGGCGAACTCGACAGCGATGTGAGATTGGTCGTGATGAACACGTCCAATCCGCCGAAGCTGCGTGCCGCCGTCGCGCTGCCGGCGTTGCGGACGCCGTAGTACGCGCCGTTGTTCAGGAAGGTCGTCAGCTCCTTCATCGCCTTTTCGACCTCGCGGTCGAACTCGTCGGAGATGCCGTACTGCGTCACCCGCCGGCGCGTGCGCGAGAGCTCGATCTTCTTCTGGAAGATCTGGCTCACGTTCGTCGCGCTCGTCGGCGTGGTGGTCGGCGAATCGTCGGCGTCCACCCCCTCCAAACGCGCGACACTGATGATGGTGATCGCGGACGTGCTGGCGTGCGTCGCCTGCGTGCCGCCGAAGTTGCGCGTCACGGTCAGGGTGTCCGTGCTGATGCTCGAAATCCATACGTATTCCGAGTCGATCAGGAGGACGTTCCCCTTCTGGCAACGCGCGCCGTTCCCGCTGGCGAGCGCAATCGTGGTCGTGGTCGAGTCGTTGGTGATGTTCGTCGCTGCCGCCGTCGCGGTCCGCAGCGCGTAGGTGTCCTCCAACCACTCAATTGTGGTGCCCGGAAAGTTCACGAACTGGAACTTCTTGACGTTCTTCTGGCTGTATCCCAGGGCGTTCAGTAATGGAACGTCCATAGGATCTATGATGGAAATCAGATCCGTCACGACCCGCTTCTGCGTGATCGTGTTGGAGTAACTCGTTTTTTGCCCGGTAGGCATGGTTCAATCCTCCACCGGACAGGTTACTTTTGCATCTTGGCTTCGTACTCGCGGATCAGCCGGTTTGCTTCGGCAACCTGTCCCGTTCCTCGTAATTCTTTGAGTTTGTCTTGCAACTCGCGCTGAAGCGCCGAGCTGCCCTTGCTCGCGCTGCCGCTCATCCCACCCAGCGGCTCAAAGTCCTTTGCCAGCGCCTTGCGGCGCGCTTGCTCTTCGTCCTCTGGGAGTGGGGTTTCCGCGGGTTTCTTCGTCGCTTTCATGGCATCCTCACGCACCGCTTTGATGAGACTTACGTCGAACGCCTGCTTGTTGGCAAGGTTCAGGTGTGGATCGTTCAGGGCAATGCCGGCATTCTGGCACTGCTCCGCGATGTAGCGCTGCACCTCGGACTGCGCCATCGCCTGCGCGTCGTACGCGCCGGCGCGGGCAGCTTGTTCCCGCAGGTCGTCCATCTCATCGTCACGGGTTGCGTTTTCGCGCACCGCTTGGAGTTGAGTCGGGTCAACGCCCGCTTGCTGGAACAATTGCAAGTTGGCGTCGCGCTCTTTCGCCAAGCGAGTTTTCATCTCCTTCCGCGTCTCTGCGATCTCGCGGTCTTTGGCAGCCTGCACCGCTCGCGCGTGCTCTTCCGCCCGCGCCGCGCGCTGTTCTGCCGCCTCGATCCGCTTCGTCAGTTCCGCGGCGTCCAAAGTGGGTTTCTGTCCACTCACGTCGGCGGGCGCAGAAGGCGTCTGCAGTGTCTCCGGAGGTTGTGAAGACAGTGTGGAGGGATTCTGGTCGTCGTTCGGTAAGTTGTCGTTGCCCATCTCGTCGATTCCTTTCTCGAAGATCCCGCGCCTTTCGCGGTCGAAGATCCCGCGCCTTTCGCGGTCGAAGATCCCGCGCCTTTCGCGGTCGAAGATCCCGCGCCTTTCGCGGGAGAAAAATAAAATGCCGCCCCACTCGGAACGGCAGATGTCGCTCTTCCCGTGGGACGGCGTCAGGTTGATTACTGCGTCGTCAAAATATTCGATTGTTTCCTACGACCGCCGCCTCTGCCACGCCTTCTTTTTGGGCTCACACCTTGTCGGGGCTCGTCGCGGTCACCGCTATTATATCACGTCTCGCGCCCAGAATCAAGCAACTCTTTATCAAAGTTAGCCAGACGTCCTACCTCGATCCCGTGCTGCTTGCGGCAACAGAGGCAAGTCGTGCTCCAAAATGAGGTCAGGGTATGCACGCTGCCTGTACACGACTGGTAGCGCCAGCTCAGGATAGCGCTTCTCGATCGCCCGCACCGCCATCAGCGCGCCACACCGCACCTCGCGCGCCAAGTCCACGCCCGTCAGCCCCCTGCCCCACGCGCGCACGATCGCGATCAGCCCCGCGACCACTTCACCGCGAAATTCAAGGTCGGTCATCGCCGCGCTCCTCGCGGCTGAGACAACCCCAGCGTCGATTCACGGCGAGACAGACAGACCACCAGAAATACCACCGCGGCGACGATAAGACCGAACACATCACACCAAGTCATCCTTCCGCCTTCATCCTTCATCCTTCATCCTTCATCCTTTACCCAAAGCTCCGCGCGCGATACACCACGTTGGTTTTCGGACGCGCAGCGGTCGCGTACGTCTTCGCCGGCGTGCCGAACAGTTGCCGCCACAGCGCATCGAGTTGCGCCAACCGCGTCGGGTCCTGCTTCGCCATCCAGAACGCCAACGCGGTGTTGCGCCGCGCAAAATCCAGCCGCGAATTGAACGGTTGCATGTAGTACGACAGGATCGCTTCACGCAGTCCTGGATCCGTCACGTCACTGATCGACGCATAGAAGGTCGCTTGGGCTTGCTCGGGCGTCAGTGTCGGCATGGTCGCTGGATATTTGGACACAAAGGGCGTGCTCGCGCGCGCGGAAGAACCGCCGCCGCTTGAGTACGATCGGGCACCCCCACCGCCACCGCCCCCACCGCGCGGTGCAGCGAGCCACGCCGTCGTTGGGGCTGCGGTCGTCTTAGCCGTCACGAGCGGACCGCCTTGCCAGTTCGCCGTCGGCGGAGTGTCGCCGTACTGCTTTTTGTACACGTCGGGATAGTAGAACCACATCGCCGCCTTGTTGGCGGGGTCTTTCTGCCACGCGCTCTTGGCGTCCCAGTACTGTTTGAGTTCGGGATGTTGGGAGAGGTACGCGCGCTTGTTTACGCCTGGGTCAAAATAGCCGCTCTCGACGTCCTTGATGTTCGCGGGCTGGCTCTGGTAGAAGGCGTCCATGCCCTTTTCCGCGGACACCCACGTCTGGAGCGCGTCCACGGTTGGCTCCGCCAGTCCAAACTTCTTGGTCACTGCCGCCATCGCCTCGACGACGGGGCGCAAGGTCTTCATCGTCGTCGGATCGAACGTGTACCAGAAGTTGGAATCGCTATACATCTTGGAATCGCCATACCACTTCTCGCCGCTGGCCAGCGCCTGTTTCTTCAGGGCTTTGTTCACTTCCGCCCCGAGGGCGTCCCAAAACTCCGGAGACGCACCCGGTGGGATCTTGGCAAGCTCTTGGTAGCCCTGATCCACCAGCTGCGCGCCCTCATTCTGGTAGTAACCCGCGTACTGCGTCGTGCCGTACTTCTGCTCGATCTGCTTGATTGCCAGCGCCGCTTCTTTGCCGCTCAGCGAGACGCCGAGGTCGGGCTTGCCACCGGCTTGCATGGCGGCGGCTGTGGAGTAGCCCTTCTGCCTCGCGCGCACCTCGTCGATCTCTGCTGTCATCGCGGTGTTGGTTTTTTCGGCGTTTGCTTCTTGCTGCAACTGGTCCCGTGTC
>Ga0163200_1000692_pt1 | contig 13655 bp, 12 predicted proteins | sample PL_2010_200m_FD_113535 | JGI IMG/M metagenome (GOLD analysis project Ga0163200, IMG submission 113535) | Freshwater microbial communities from Powell Lake, British Columbia, Canada to study Microbial Dark Matter (Phase II) - PL_2010_200m | ecosystem: Environmental > Aquatic > Freshwater > Lake ... | reverse complement strand
GCTTCTTCGCTGAACTTGTACTTCTGCGTGAGCCTCTCCACTTCCTTGAACATGGCTATCATTCCGCTGTTTATCTGGTTTATCGTCTGCTCGTCATCCTTCGAGGCAAGCTTCTCTATCAGGCCGCTCAGCTTCTCTGCCCTCTTCTGGTACATCGCAAGCACCTCCTTCTCTGTCTCGTTCGTGACCATTGCGCTCACGACCGCATCCTTGGTCGTTGCCTGGACCTGCTGCTCTGCCTGCTTCTCCTGGGCCTGCTTCATCCCCAGCTCAAGCTCCTTCGAAAGTCCTATCTTCGCTACATCCTCTTCCGTAAGCTTCTCTAAATATGCCCTTCCGTTGCTTGCAGCGCTAATCTTAATCTTTCCTATCTCCTTTGCCTTGTTTATCTCGGTTGCTGTGGCGTCAAGGATTGCTGCCTTTGCATACTCGCGCTCAGTCGTCTTTACCTCCTCAGCCAGCTTCTCCAGATCAAGTGACTTCAGCATCCTTTTTACTTTACCGAGCTGTTCGTCTATGCTCTTCATTCCGAGTTCCTGCCCTATGCCATAGGCGAGGTCGTTTCCTACAGTGGACGTCTTGCGCCTGGTCTTGCTTCCGTATTGTTTGATCTCGTAGGCCAGCTCCTTCAGCTTGTTTGCCTCGCTGCCCCCTGATCCCCTTATCCTGTCCGCCACGCTGCCTGCCGATCCGAACTCCTTGGCAGCATCCCTGCTCTTGTCCCTCTGTTCATATACTGAATCTATGAATTTCTCGGGAGACCAGACAGTATACTTGCCCATGAGCTCCTTCAGTTGCGTGTAGGCTTCGGCATCTCCTTCCTTGAGTGCCTCGGTGAACGTGGTGGTTGAAAGCTTCGAGGATAGGTCAAGTATTTCCTGCATTTCTTGGACTGCATAGGAGCTCGTTGCCATAATCTTGGAAGCGTTTTCGCATTCCTTCTTTGCGGTTTCCAATGGCTTTTCTATTTCTTTTATCTCGCTCTTCACCGCGACTAGCTTCTGTGCGTCGGCATACTGGACTGAAACCTTATGGAGTTCATTTTCGCGATCGTCACGAGAAGCCCACATCTTGCTCCTTTCTTCTGCGGTGTCATCTTTTTCTTTTTTCGCCTTTTTAGACGCCTCTTCTGCCTTCTCAATATCTTTCGCCAACAGGTCTGAGTTCCATTTCCTGGACTTCTCCTTTTCTTCGTCTCCAGCAGGCTGATTCTTGAGCTCTTCGAGGGAATTTTTCATTTTATTGAGTTTTTGCTCTTCGGCATCGAGCTTGCGCTCTGCTGCCTCCGCCTTATCTATAACATCAATACTAGCTTTCCTTGCTTTATCCTCTCCCTTCTCCAGAGCTTCCTTTTTCAGCTTCAAAACCTGTGGAGATTCAAGATTCTTCGCTTCTAGCACCTTCAGTTCTGCTTGCTTGTTCTGGTAATCAGCATTTGCAGCCAGCTTCGCCTGCTCTCCTTCCCTCTTTGTACTGCTTTCCATGTACGTGCCGCTGGCCTTTTGGTTCTCCTTGTTGAAAAATTCGATATCCGCCTTCATGTCAACAGCAAGCATGGACAGCGTCTCTGATATCACTTGAACAGCAGTGCCGACCTCCTTTGACTTGTCAGCCACTGAAGCCTTGATCTTTATGTTCTCCATTCTTCTCCCTGGATATATTGTGAACGGCTCGGTTTATAAGCGTTGACATTAAATTCCTCGATTTTGTATACGGGTGGCACCTGCGCTGAATCTGTGCCTGATCCGGGGAACGTCTTATATTGTTTGCCTGCCGAATATTTGAGTGAATTTATGTTTCCAAACATGGACCCGCGGGCCTTGAAGGGCATGCTCGACAAGCTTGGTATAAAGAGCAACGGCATAGAGAGCGACAAGGTAGTCATATACTGCAAGGACAAGGACATAGTGATAGACAATCCCGAAATAACGCTGGTTGAAGGACAAGGTATGCGCAGCTTCCAGATAAGCGGCGATATTAGCGAAATAGACAAGACAAAGGTAGAGATAAGCGAAGATGACGTCAAGCTCGTCAAAGAACAGACAGGGATTGATGATGCTGAACTTGTGAAAAAAATGCTCGAGAATACGAAGGGGGACATCGCAGATGCGATAGTCAGGCTTAAGTTGGACAAGCAGCAGTAGCGAGTTTAGGTTTAGACTGAATCCAGCCTGTACACCTGCACGAATGGCACTTTGCAGGCCTTCTTTACTTCGTCCTTGCCGACTATCCCCTTCTTCATCATTATCGAAACGGACCTCTCGCCCACTATGTTCGCGGAATAAAGTTCGTTTATCTCAATCGCCATGGCATCAGCTTCGCTCATTAGATCGCCTTTGTAGAAGGAGGCGTATTTTTCAAGGTCTATCTCGATCTTGCCTTCCTTTAGAACCCTTCCGATTAGCTCCTCGTCGCACATCGCAAGCATGACTCCGTGATCAGTACAGTACTTTTTGACAAAGATCATGGGACTTACCTAGCCATACTTGTAGTAGAAGACGAACGCAGAGCAGTAAAGTATGCCGTACCAAAGCAGCCAGAGCGCGCCCGATATGTTGTAAACGAGCGCAGCCACGAAACTTGTGGAGAAGAGCACTATCGAGAAGGTGAGCTCGATCCCTGAGTTGCGCGCAGCCGCGAACAGCCTCTTTTCCTTGCCCACGTTGCCCGTTATCCAGACCGGCTTTTTCGAGAGAAGGGCCGCAGCAGCACCCTTCAGTCTCGCGAACGCGAGCGCGAAGTTGAGTATGAATATCATGAGCCCCTTGCGGGCGGAGTTGAAGTATGCCTTTGAGAGCGCGACAGGCACAAGCACAGTCAGCAGGAATGCGCTTATGCCGAGAAGCTCCAGGTTCAGCGCCGTGTAAGGAGGCGTAAACGCCTGCTTTATCGACAGGTAGGCAAAAGGCGCTACAGAGAGCACTATCAGCATCGAGACGAGAGTGAAGAGTATGAGTATCGAAGATATGTAATTGAGCCCGAAGCCGTGCGCCATGTAGTCTATCTTTGAGAGCGCTGAGCGCGTTGCCTGCACTCGATTCTTGTCGAGCTTCCTCTGCCTCAGGAAGTAGAGCAGGAACTGGGTATCGCCGTAGTTGTATCTCCACTGCTGGCTCATGAGCTTGGAGAAGCTCAGTATGGGTTTGCCAAGGGCGTATATCTTCGGCACAAATATGCTCTTGAAGTTGTGCATGTCTGACTCGAAGCTGAAGAAAGTATCTTCTGTTATGAACTCAGGGAATCCGCCTACGGCGTCAAGCGCAGAACGCCTTATGACTCCGCAGGATCCCGCAAATATTGCAGTGCCGTTGAGAGCTCGCGCAGGCTGTATGAACCTGAAGAATATGCCGTCAAATACGTCGACGCTTTCTGAGAAGAGCGTTCCTTTTCTGGCTCTTTTCTCAGTCTGAACGAAAGACACGTTTTTATCCTGGAAGTATGGAAGCAGGTCTAGCAGGAATCTTTTGTTGGTGAGGTGCTCGTCCGCATCAAAGATCGCTACGAACTCTTCTTTCGAGTGCTTGAGCGCGTTGTTGAAAGCGCCCGCCTTGAAGTTGCTGCGCAACTCCCTGTTTATGCATGTCAGGCCGTTCTTTTTGCACATTTTCTGGTTCGCGTATTTTATCGCAGGGTCTGAGGAGTCATCAATAAGATAGAATTTTATCCTGTCCTTCGCATATTCGAGTCCCTTTACGCTTTCGACGCAGCGTGCCACCATCTCAGGGCTTTCGTTGTAAGTTGGTATCATCACCGCCACAGTCGGATACCTGGTCAGCGGCTTCAGAGTCTTGTTTAGCTTCTCAAGGTACTCCGCGTAGAAGTAGGAGCGATAGTAGGAATAGGATGACAATATGTTGAATATTCCGGAGAACAGCGAGAGCGCCGTGAATGAAAAAGCAAGGAAGTTCATGTATATGCCGTCGGCGCTGATTATCAGGTATACTGAAAAGATCAGGCTTACGGCAGTCAGCGCAATAAACAGAACGACAATGAGGAGCCTCTTAGCTATGCCTCCTAATGTGATAATCATGTGGTCACGTGAATTTAAACTCTAGTAAGATAAATGCGATAGAAATATTAATTAACGTTTAAAAAGGACTATCGTGCCGGGATGGCAGAACCAGGCAACGCGCCAGTAACTTGGCGAAACTCGAGATCTGGTTGCCCTTACGGGCAGTTAGGGTTCAAATCCCTATCCCGGCGATGTACTTAAGGTTGGAATTCTCTGTCCTAGCAAAAATAACAACCTCGCTTACAAAGATTGCAGATATTACCAATATTTATATTGCCAGAAAAGCACAAGCATAGTGTGAGAAAATGGCAGGAAAAGAAGTATTGAAGTATACGGTTGGCCAAGTATATCAGTTCGATGAAAGGTGCGTGGGAGTTGATGCCACATTAAAACCAGAACAGGCAGGCATATTTGTAGCTGCGTTTGACTCCGCACTCAAGAAGGACTCTTTTAAGGGAGACATGCTGCCAAAAATCTCCATAGAAAAGGACTTATATCAGGCAAAGCAGCAAGAATGGGAAGTGCACATCAGAATATCCACCAGAGAAGACGTAGACAAAACGATGCAATGCGCTACGAAACTGATGGAAGACACGAAGAAGGGGATGGAAGATATTCTTAAGGCTCAGCAGAGAAAGTAAGTCTCGCTTCAGCCCAAACTAGCAGGGGCAGGGCAATTTCTTTGCCCTTTGCAAAGGGCGGGAGCCTAACCTTCTGATGTGAAACCTATCCCTGCGATGCTCTGATGTATGACCCCCTCTAAAGGTTCATTTGGTCATAACAAAAATCATAGCAGTATTGATATTTGCTTGGCATAGTAATCCGAAAGGAGTTTTTCAATGGTGCTCTTCGCGGCATCTCTTGCTTTCCTGATTTCGCCGGCACTTCTTTCCAGCGTTTCAATATCCCTGATGCGTCTCTCGGAAGAGGCTCTTTCCTCTCTGATTGAGCTAAGAACAGTTTCTAGACTTCTGATCTCGCTAGCCACCTCCAACCTTCTCTGCTGGATTGACCTGAATGAATTTATCATGGAATGGATGTCCGAGCTTAGGAGTTCGGACACGCCCCTGCTCACTGCAGCCCTGTTTTTCACATCCACCGCTCCCGTATTCACGGCCTCGTTCAGTTTCTGCACAAGGGCTCTGAATTCATTGTACTCTGCCTCGCTGCCTATGCTGCTTATCGGATCCTCTATAAACGCGTGAAGTTGCTTCTTACCTGCAGAGAGGTGGTCTTGTTTTTTTGCAACTCTCTCCAGTGGAGCCGTCAGCATATTTATTTTGTTATACAGGCGGGAGCTCTCATCGTTCGCTTTGGCCAGTTCTGTTTTTTTGTTCGCGAGCCCCTCTGACGCATCAAGCTCGCCTTTGTTTGAAGCGCCGAAGGCATTCTGTTTCGAATCCTCCTTCAGCGCGTCGATGTTCTTGTTTATGGCCTTCAGTTCTTCGAATTGGAGGTTCAATCTAGATACTTGTTCTCTTACGGCCTTGTACTCGGAGAACTCTCCTGCGCTCTTATCGAGCTCGCCCCTGAGCAGCTTCGCAAGCCTTTCGATTGCAGAAAAGGATTTTTTGAAATCTCCAAGGTAGTTCGAATAGCACTGCACAACCTGTTTGAAGTTCGCATTGGTCTTCAATACCTCTTTTGTTACGCTCTCCACATTTGAAACGATGGACACATATTCATCATATGCGTTCGGGGCATTCTCTGATTTTAAGGTCAGATCGTTAAGCAATCTTTTTTGCGCCATAGCGTACAGATGTTTTTGGCTTTTTATAAAACTTATATTGAATGCATAAAGGTCTTCTGTGTAAGGTTCCTCGTTCAATATATCGAACCCTTCGCATGCGCTGATGAACTGCAGCTTTGCTTTTTGCAATTCGCCCAATATGCCAAGGTTCCTTGTTTTGAACGACTCGAGTTTCTTGTCAAACAAGGAATTTAGAAGAGGGTATAACTCATCGGGATTTGCGCTTTCAGCCTTTCCTTTTCCTCCAAAAAACATCAGATTACCGGTGGAACTATACTAATATGGGAGTCATTATCCTTAATTTAATATCCTTTAAATGTAGGTGACAGTTCAATTACCTCTGGGACTATACAACATTTCTTAAGCCATATGTGAGGGCAGCTTAACCTCTCAGTGCTTCGTGTTTAAGGTTAAGGCTCACTTAGAGTTAGCTTTATTATTCCCTTAATAGAGGCAGAACGGTGCATCTGAATGAGCCACCTGATCGTATGACCGCATCATAGGGCAACTCATGAACCTTAAACCCTCTATCTCTTAGAAGGGAATTGACTCTAATGTTCTGATTATCACTCACAATGACGCCTTTGTCTAGAACGAGGAGGTTTGTAGCAAGCCTCACTGCTTCGTGACTAGTAACAGAAATTAGCTCAAAATCAGATTCCAACTGCATTAATCCTTTTTCAATGGCCCACGGATGAACGATTGCGAGTTTGTCAGATAACATGTTGAATGCGCAATCAAGATGTAGCACGGATTTTTTTAAAAGTATGAGAATTACTTCAAAGCCTTCGCCCTCGGCAATTATTTTGAATGATTGCAAACCTTTCTCGTTTGTTTTCTTGCTTAATCCTACATATACATCAGACCCATTTATCAGCACGTCTCCGCCTTCGATTACACCCTTATTTATGATGAAAGCTTTCTGAATATGGGGCAAGATTTTTATAAGCCCTGATAGCTCCGTTTGTCTTATCTCGCTTTTCCTACTTGCGATACAAAAAGCCCTGCCAACAACAAAACCCACATCCCTTGTAAAGAATTGCCCAAAGGCATCTTTCACATCTTCAGCAAATATTAGATTTACGCCGTTATCTCTTAAGAGATCTATGAAAGTTCCTACCTGTTTGATGATCCTTAGATTATCTTGCTTTATAAATTCTTTTTGTTCGTCGTTCAACACTTTCTTTTCTCCTAACACATCCATAGTAATAGTTTCACTAAAAATTCGCCTTGTCTGATCATTTACGGATGACCCCCTATTTACTATTGCAGATTTCAACCTGCCAAACTCATTTTGTATGTTTGTTTCTAATATTGGCTCTAGCTTAGGAGCAATGACTGAAAGGACTTCACTCTTCCTTTCCATTTTTGTAAGAGAGGTCATTTTGTCAGAATACGTATTAAAAATCTGGCTATTTTAGCATATGCATTGATTCTGTTTTGCCTTGGAAGGAAAACCTTGAAGGTACCTATTATTATGTTTGTCTTCTAATTTATTTTCGAGTTGGATGTTCGGCAGTGCCAGGAAAAGAACAAAGCTTCAGTCCGCGATGGAATACCTGATGACCTACGGGTGGGCAATACTCATCATAGCGGTCGTACTTGGTGCCTTGTTCCAACTAGGTGTTTTCAATTCTTCATCTTTTTCGCCACGTGCGCCGCCAGGCGCGTGTCAAGTCTTCAGACCAAGCGGACCGGGTACAACAACGAACATCAACCTAATGGGTGTCTGCACGGGACAGCTACCGCAGTACGTTGCAGTATTTGGGACCACTGCAACATCGACTACGGCAAGTACGTCTTCTATGATGAACGCGCTCGCGGCAGGCGCGACATTTAGTGCGTGGATCAATTACAGAGGTACAATTTACGGATGCAATGGCATAAGTGGAATAACGAACAACTCTAATAGCCAATGGCGTATGGGTCTCATAGGGGGCTGCAACAGTAGAGCGCCTTATTTCATAACGGAGCACAACATATGGCCGAATGAGGTAGCTGCAAGTACTTCTAATCTCCAAACCAACAGGTGGTATCACGTAGTCGGGACGTGGAACGGCACATCTCTTAGGGTTTCATTTTTTGTTAACGGAGCGCTAAACAACTCCGCTATTGCTTCAAATGGAATTGGAGGATATACTAGCTGGTATATAACTCTGGGTGGATACTGCAGTGGTTGCGGAGCATTCAACGGCTCGGTGGCAAACATACAGATTTACGACACCTCCTTTTCAGCTAATGACATACAAGCATTATACGCCAAAGGCATCGGTGGTGCACCTGCAAAGTTACAGAACTTAGTGGGCTGGTGGCCTCTGAACGGCAACTCCAACGACTACAGCGGAAATAATAACAATGGCGTGCCGACAGCAGTAACGTTCACCTCGCAGTACGGAAAATAGCGCCTTGCGGCAGTCGCCTTGGAATTACTGTTGTGGACCGTATCGAGGAATGTCTTGGAAGAATATCTCTTCTTTCGTGCCCACGATTTTGCCCTCGTTTCCATACTTGGTTGTGTCAAGGAAGGTCGTGCATGCCTCCGAGAAAGGACAGGCCCTTTCGCCGTTCACCTGGATGTCATAACAGCCTACTTTCGCACATACGTTGGATCCCAGCTCCCATTGCGCTCTGTGGGCATCTATGGGGTTTATGTTGAATTTCTGGAAGGTTACCGAATACAATGTCTGCGCATGCCTTGCGAAAACGCTGTAGTGAAGCGAAAGTTCTTGAGGCGCTTCGATTATCTTTCTTCCGATTCCCAGATTGATTTGGTGCGTATCGAACGGGCTGGGTATGTCGTACACGCTAAGCTTATTTGCGAAGCCGTTCTTTGTAAAACGCATAAGCAGCAGCGGTGCCGTCTTGTTCTTTCCGAATCCCTTGAATCTGAATGGGCCCATTTCGTTTATTGCTTTTTTTGCAGGCACAGATCCTTTGCCCACGTCCAGCTTCCTGAAAGCGACTTCTATGTCAGTGACTCCGTTGAGAATCTTTCGCGGGTCGTCTTCGTACACGACATGGAGCTTCCTTCCGCTGCTGTGCAGCTCACCTGAGATTTGTTTCCAATAACCTACCTCAAGCTCTTTTTGCAGTACGTTGCCTATACCTGGCGCCACCAGAATCTGGCTGCCGTCCTTCTTCGTGGAAAAGGTAAGCTGCTTCCTGTCCAGCTCGTATAGGTATCCTGCGTTTATGATCTTCAGGTCCTTTTCGACCAACCTGCGGAATTTCCTGTAGAAGACCTCGGACACTATGCGCTTGTCGATTATTGTTGAAAAGAAATCGTAAGACGCGTGCTCTGCGGATCCAGGCTTGATGTTGCTCGGCAGTCTTTCATGGCAAGCGATGGGTTCGACATTGGAGAATACGTGCGTTCTGTCTCTCATCGCATCAAGAAGCGTCTGGGTAGTTTTAACAAGGCGTTCCTCATTAAAATGCAGCACTCTTGCAGCCTTTTCCACTTCGTTTTGAGTCACATTAAGCAAGATACCGCCCCCGCAGTACAGTTTCTGTTCCCAATGACAATCCAATGTATTTAAGCTTTGACTTGAAAAAAGAGTAAATTCTGTGCAGCGAGTACCTAGCTGCCCAACATAAACTCGTCGAGAAGCACTGTTGCGTAAGAACCCTTTGGAAGGGAAAAAGACAGTCTTGCTGTGCTGTCTTCGATCCTGTAGCCGAAGTCCCTTACGGGCGCGAGCAACGGCCTGTATGATCCCTTCATGTTTAGCTCCTTCAGCCCGTTGGAACGGAATGCTTCCTTGCTCAGTTGCATTCTTTCCATCGTCTCCCTGGCGCAACTGCTTATCTCCTCTTCCTTAGTTTCATATCCGATCAGTGCTGCGACTGGAAATGCACCTTCCGCGCCTACTTTCTCCAGGTCTGGGAATCCGTAGAAGTCGCTTGGCGCAAAGAGGCTTGATTTGAAATCGTCGTTTTTTATCCTTGCGTCGAGTTCCTCGTTGAATATCTGCGACTGCAATGCGTGTATGAACATCAGCGCCAGGCCTCTCGGAAGCTTCCTTAGCGCGTTGGCGTAGTTGTTCGGGTAGTCCGCAAGGTGCGCTATCACAGTGCGCTCGCCCCTCAGAAACTTGGGAAAATAGGAAAGCGCTTCCTTGAAGTCCCTGTTTTCCTTGAGCCTTTGCCTCGCTTCGATGACGCCCGCGTTCCTTTCATTTTCAGTAGCAGTCAGGTATTCCATTACCGCCCCCTCGAAGTCTCCCTGCAGTATTTTCGCACCTACCTTCGGGTTGTTCTGCCTTTCCCCGAAGCGCTGCGGCCCGAAGTAGTTGGGCATTCCTCTTTTCAGCCCCTCCGCCATCGGAGCCATTTCTTCAGTGTTCGAAACATCCCTTATGCACACCTCGAACGCATTTCCAAGATCGCTTCCGAGCTCGACTCCGTCGCTTCTCCAGAATCCGTTTATCTTTATGTCCTTCAGCGCTATGCTGTTCATTTCGAACTGCTCGGGATGGTACACGCTTGCTAACTGAACGGTCACTGCCTTCTTGTCCTTCGTTCCAGCATAAGATATCGACTTCCTTCCTCTGCTCATCCTCTTTGCTATTGCAAGCAGTGCGTCCACTGTGTTCCAGTCGCACTTCTGCATAACGAAAGAGATGTGCTTTCCCCCAGCAACCTCTTCCATTCCAAGCGACTTCGCATCGTACTGCCTCTCAGGCTCCAAGACAATGCCCTTGCTTGTTATTTCCCTGACGACAAAGTCCTGCGGTGTTTGCTTTATAACGCCGCCGATTCCTCTGTGTTTCGTTAGTGACATCATAGCATCATTAAAAAGATATTGATACAATAGATTATCAAGTATTTAAGTGGTCTCTTTGCCAGAACACGCGATAGCCGAAAGGCTTCTCTACCGCCTCATAAAGAAGAACATAGCAGGCACCACGATGAGCTCCGCGATAGAGAAGGCGAAGGAACTCAACGACAAGAGGATTGCGGCTTCAATCTCTTTTCTGAGCAACAGCGCGGCAGACAGCACAAAGGCGAGGTATGCCACGACCACGTACCTGGAGTTGATAAGAAGGATAGCTAGGCTCGGGCTCAAGGCAAGCGTGCAGGTCCCGCTCAGCCAGGTAGGCTCGAGCATTTCAGGAAGCATAGTCGCGAAGAACGTCAAGGACATAGTAGGCACTGCCAACAACTATGGCGTTTTCGTGTGGCTTGAAACGAACGGCGGAGCGCGCTACGCGCCAAGCTTCCTCAAAAACGCAAAGGGGATAGGCTACGCGGTCAGCATACGCGAATCAGAGAAGTACCTCAATGGCAAGGGCTACCGCACAAATGCGCTTAAAATACTCTGCAGCGAGAGGTCGGACGAGGATGAGGGCAAGCATGCGGACATTTTTGAGAAGCTCAAGAAGGTGGCGGACAACATGGGAAACACTGTGCTCCAGTCAGTTCCTGAAAGCACGCTAAGAAAACTTTTAAATGGTAGTAAGTTGAAGAAATCATTGGTATTTGAATTCCAGCTGGGTTACAGCAATAAAAAGATAAATGAAGTTGTGAAGAAGGGCGCGAGGACAAGCGTGTATGTGCCGTTTGGCAAGGACTGGGAACGCTACGCCGTGAACAGGGCACCTGGAAGATATGCCCACTTCTTGGCAACTAAGATTCTAAAAGAGGGCTAGGTAAAAGTGCCTGCAAAGAAAAAGGAACTTTTGACTGTTTTCGTTACTGGTGCCACTGGACGTTTAGGCAGATATCTGATCAAGGCACTTACTGAAAACGGAGACACAGTAAGGGCGCTCTCAATCAACAAGGAGGAGGTACGCAAGCTTTTTCCTGGCGCAATACCGTTTGTAGGCAATTTGACTGACATTCATGTGCTTGATGATGCGTGCAACGGCGCGGACGTTGTGATTCATCTCGCAGCAGTCGTAGGCGAGGCTGGGGCCAGAACAGAGGATTTGATAAGATCGAATGTGGAGGGAACCAAAAACATTCTGGAAGCCTGCAAGAAAAACAACATCAAGCACCTTATATTCACAAGCGCGGTGGAAGTGTATGGAAGGAAGAGAAACGTCCCGCTCGATGAGAAGTCCACCTTGCTGCCGTCTGACAGGTACGGCTACAGCAAGATGCTTGCCGAGCAAGAGGTAATCAACAGCCACGTGCCCTACACTATACTCCGCATAGCAAAGATATATGGAATCGGTTTCGGACATGCGTTCTTCAAAATATTCAGGGCGCTCAAGGAAGGCAGGATGGCGATAGTAGGCAATGGCAACAACCATCTCGCGCTCATTCACATAAACGATGTAATCAACGCGATGATGCTTGTTATTAACAACCCGGACGTTTGCAAAAACGAGATATACAATCTGACTGACGGCGAAAACTATACGCAGGAGCACCTGATGGAAATTGGAGCTGAACTCCTTGGCGTTTCAAAACCAAGAGTGCATATGCGCGAATTTGTACTGAGGATGCTCGCGAGGCAGAGGAACCTTGACAGCGATGAGCTTCGTTTTCTTACTTCAGACAGGATAATCAAAATAGACAAGATAAAGAAAGAACTTAAGTTCAGGCCTTCTATTGATCTGCACACGGGAGGCAAGGAACTCATTAATGCGTTCCTAAGCGGAGCCAAGGAAAACTAGTGGTTTATATGATAATAAAAATAGGAAAGACTGAGAAGTACATAAATGACGTTATTGAAAAGAATGGGGCTGCGCTGCACATGTACATAGACCCGTGTGACTACAAAACAGAAGAGGAAGCGATAAATGTAGGGTTTGAGAGCGCGGAAGGAGGCGCGGATATTTTGCTGATTGGAGGGAGTACTGGTGCGCAGGGAGAACTGCTTGACAACGTCACGAAAGGCATAAAGGAAAAAGTCAATGTGCCTGTAGTTCTCTTCCCTGGAAACATAGCCACCATAACCAAGTATGCCGACGCTGTCGAGTTCATGTCTCTGCTCAATTCAAGAAACCCTTACTGGATCATGCAGGCGCAGATGCTTTCAGCACCCATAGTGAAGAAAATGAAACTGGAGCCTTTGCCAGTGGGATACATTGTGGTTGAACCTGGCGGCACAGTGGGATGGGTGGGCGACGCAAACATGGTGCCTAGAGTAAAGCCAAAGATAGCTGCCGCTCTGGCAAACGCCGGAGAGTTCATAGGAAACAGGTTCATAGTGACGGACGCCGGAGCAAACCCGGCGCTGCAGAGCTCGGGGCCGATACCCGCCGAGATGATACGCGCAGTCAAGGATGCTATAACTGTCCCGTACATAGTTGGCGGAGGGATAAGGAATACGGAACAGCTTGCCACCGCATACAGGGCAGGAGCGGACATAGTGCAGATAGGCACAGCTATGGAGGAGGAAGTGGACAAAGTAAGGAAAAATGTAGCAAAGTTCGCCAAAGTTACAAAGGAGGAAGGCGCCAAGAAGGTTTGAACGCTGAGTTTGATGCGCGACATTGCTGCGATAGAAGTAAGCGTTTTAGTAGACGAGCTCAGGGACACTTTTGCAACTGCTTACTACAAGAACTTCTACGAACTTGAGGAAAACAGGTTTCTGCTCACCATCTCCAAGGAAAGGAAAGAGCACGCGATCAACATCAGGCTGCTTAAAACAATTAACGAGACCGAGTACAAGGAGACGGCGGAAAGAGCTAGCGAGTTTGCGCTTACAGTAAGAAAGAAATTGGATGGCTGCAGAGTCGAGAGCATAGAGCAGCACGCCGCAGACAGAATAGTGATCATAAGTTTCTCGGGAAAGAATGAACTTAGGCTCATCCTGGAAATGCTGGACAAAGGAAACCTGCTGTTGGTGAACAAGGAGGGCGTGATCGAGGTTGTTTACACTAGCAGAAGCTACAGAGACAGGAACATCAGGAGGGGGGCGGTGTATGTTTTCCCTAAGAG
>Ga0163200_1000690_pt1 | contig 13683 bp, 16 predicted proteins | sample PL_2010_200m_FD_113535 | JGI IMG/M metagenome (GOLD analysis project Ga0163200, IMG submission 113535) | Freshwater microbial communities from Powell Lake, British Columbia, Canada to study Microbial Dark Matter (Phase II) - PL_2010_200m | ecosystem: Environmental > Aquatic > Freshwater > Lake ... | reverse complement strand
GTGGGCCTTGGGCTTCCGCTGTGCCTGCCCGTTGCCACCAACCCCCTAACCAACCGCTCTTGCTCTTCGCTCTTGCCGTTGCGGTGCCTGTCCGTGCTGTGGGCCTTGGGCTTCCGCTGTGCCTGCCCGTTGCCACCAACCCCCTAACCAACCGCTCTTGCTCTTCGCTCTTGCCGTTGCGGTGCCTGTCCGTGCTGTGGGGGCCTTGGGCTTCCGTGTGGCTTGCCTCATCAATTCTCCTGGCCGGGGGCTTTTGCTCTTTCACAACACAGGCTTTTTCACAAAAAGTGGGGCCTGATTGGGAGCTTTGAAAGTTATCCACAGGGTGTTATGTGATGTGCTTTTACTGTTCCAGTGTGTTCTTGTGTTCCGCGCGCGCGATCCTTAGATCTATGGGGGCCTCGAAAACCGACAAATTCAATCCCAAAACCGACAAATTCAATCCCAAAACCGACAAATTCAATGGAAAAACGACAAAAAAAATCTTGACAATGCGGCGTTAAAAGCGAGAAATTAAACCGTAAACCGACATAAAAAAACCTCTCTTGTCGGCATTGAAACCGACGAATTAAACGAACGCGGACAGACACCATGCCCAAGACACCCAAGACCAAGCTCAAGCAACCCGCGCTTCCCGTCCATGTTCAGGCCACGGGCAACCCGTGGGAGACTTCCGGCACATTTCCGGCCACGGTTCCGCTCCCCAATGACGTGATTATCACCAAGATCGAAGGGCCGTATACGGAACGCGACCGGAAATTGTGGGCTTTCCTAGTGGCGGCGGTTTGGGACGATCTGGGCATTCCAAAAATCCATGAAATACGGATTGCGAAAATCAACGCCGTTTTTGAGGAGTTGGGCGGCGACACGTCATCAGGCTGGATTTGGGACAGTGCGCGGCGGCTCTCGCGGACTATCGTGGAATGGACGGAAGGCGCGGACGGATCAAGAATCAAAGGATTTGGCGTTTCCAGTATGTTGAGCGCTTGGGTTAGCCCGGAAGCTCGGGCGACGGGCTGGCTGCGTTTTGAAATTTCAGCCCTGCTTGGCGAGGTCATCAAAAATCCTTGCCGGTTTTCACGGCTGCGGATTCATTTCATGATCGGACTGTCGGGCAAATATGCTGTCACGCTTTACATGCTGCTGGAATCAGTGGCGAATAGGGACACGCCGGTTTTTGATATTGCATTGCCGCAACTCCGGCAATGGTTAAAAGTCCCAGATGGGAAGCTAAACGAATGGTTTGACTTAAAGCGTCGTGCTGTTGAGCCAGCCCTAAAACAAATCAACGACAACCCTGAAGCGGCCGGTTTTACCGTCACCATGGAAGAAATAAAAGAAGGCCGCGCCGTAGACCGTGTGCGGTTTATTGTTGCCAAAAGCGAAGCGCGACTAACCGAAGAAAGTAACTACCAAAAGGAGCCTGAAAAACCCGCAGTTACCTCTACTCCTGTATTATCCAATCCCGCGCTACATCTGCCGACATCGGCTTATGAGCAGGCCAAGAAAGCCGCGCCTGGCTTAGATATTTACGAACTTGAACGGCAGTGGCGCGAATGGATGAAGGATAAACCGGTTCCAGATAATCCGTCTGGAGCATTTGTAAATTTCTGCAAGTCGAAAGCCAAGAAATCGACAGCACCGGCAACAGACGCCGAAAAGCGGGCTGAAGACGAAAAACGCGAACGCGCCAGGAAGCGGGCAGAGCAGGAAAAGCACGAGCGCGACCGGGCCGAACTAGAGTTATCAACAAAATGGTTTGAGGGTTTGCCGGATAATGTAAAAAAGGCCATTGTATACGAGTATTTCGAGCAGGCAAACACGGTTGACGCGGGTTTTTTCAAGAAAAAAGGATACGCCTACACCCCTTTTCTCGTGTTTGTGAAGATAAACAAATGGCGCGGCCACTCCGGCACTTGACCCGCGCCTAGCCTCTGCCGGTAGCGCCTGCCGCAGAGACCTGCTATAGTGTTGCGCATCGCCGCAGCCTTGCCCTGCTGTGCCGGAACAATAAAACCGGCACAGCAGGGCAAGGCTATACAAGGCTTTGACGCCTTATGCGCAACGCCTTTTTGGGCCGCTAAAAGCGCAAATTCTTGCGGCCCCCGAACGAGAGCCCTCGCACACGGCCCCAAGTGTGCGCACACCCCGGACAGGTGGCGGCAGGCAAAACCTGCCGCGATGTCCGAGAAAACAGGAACCCCCATCCGATTTGAACATGGGAGGCACCTACGTGCTACAGGCTTGTCCGGCCTGGCTTCGGCGAAAAAGACGGTGTGAACAGTCCCCGCCACAGGGGGGCGAGCCGGGAGCCGCGAAGGTGGCCCCGCAGGGTTCGGGAAACCGAATCCCCCAGTCTCGAACTGGAAAGATTTAACGGAAACCTATTTGTTTTTTATTTAAACCGGCAGGCGTGGATATGGCTATTGCTTATGATGCTGACTTTATAGCTTGGCTTGATCATCAAGCCAAGCTATTGCGTACTCACAACCACGATGAATTAGACTATGACAATCTCGCCGAAGAAGTAGAAGCTATGAGCAGAAGTCAACGCCGGGAACTTAAGAACAGGTATACCGTGCTGTTGATGCATCTTCTGAAATGGCAGTACCAGCCTGATTATCGCTGCACCAGTTGGCGCTCGACTATTTTCCAGCAGCGTTTAAAAATAAAACGCCTTATCCGGGATATGCCCAGCATCAAAAACGAGTTCAACGATTCGGAATGGCAGATTGACGCATGGGATGACGCGGTGATGGAAGCCAGCGCAGAAACCTCCATTTTCAAAGAAAACTTCCCGAAAACGTGTATTTGGACAGTCGATCAGGTTATCTCAGACTGGCTTCCAAATTAAAAGCAATGCTCGATTTAAAACCAAACGCGGGTTCCAAGACATGAGCGCCAATTTGCACGACCGAGACTTTTACGCCTGGACGCAACAACAGTTGACTTTGTTGCGGACGGGCGACTTATCGAAAATCGATATTAAGAATCTTATTGACGAGGTTGAAAGCATGGGCGCGAGCGAACGCAAGGAATTGATAAGCCGCCTTGAAGTCTTGCTTGCGCATTTACTGAAGTGCCAATTTCAACCCAAACGGCGCGGACGGAGTTGGGAACTGACGATCCAAGAGCAGCGATCCCGGCTTTTGGATCTCCTAGAGGAAAACCCAAGCCTTGGAAACTCGGAAAACCTCCAAGCCAGCCTTGCCAAGGCGTACAAGTACGGCGTAATTACCGCGCAGAAGGAAACCAGGCTGTCCAGAGGCGTTTTTCCACGCGAATGTCCCTACACGCTGGAAAACGTGTTGGACGATGAATTTATACCGGTGGCGAACAACCCCGTCCAGTGAACGCACAACCGCCCGAATTCAACGCGGCGGCGGTTTTAGATACCGTCCGCCAACAGCGCGAAGAGCGCCGCCACCGGCGCACCTGGGGCAAGTCCAAGCTCGTCCGCCACCGCGCCGAACTGGTCAAGCTGCGGCAGACCGGGGCCAGCCTGGCCGACTTGGTACACTGGCTCAAAACCGAAAAGCGCACCCAGGCCAGCAAAAGCACCGTCAGTCGCTACCTCGCCACACTTCCCGAAATGCAGCCAGAAAGCCCTGAGAAGCCGCCAGAGAGCCAATCCCCCCTGCCAGGGGGCAAGGATGCCTAGTTTCCGTTCCGCCGCCTCACAGGCCGCCTACGCCGTCCGTGCCCTGGCCGCCCACGGACAGCCGCGCCACGGCAACGCGGGAGACGGAAAGATCCACAGCCTGGGCACCGAGCGCAACTACGAGCAGGCCCTCAAAGGCGCCGCCGAATTCATCCAAGCCCGCAAGCTCGGCGACCTGCGCGGCCTCACCCGCGAGACCGCCATCGCCTACCTGGAGGCCCGCAGCCAGGAAGTCGGCCAGAAAACCCTCGACCTCGACCGGCAGGCCATGCAAGCCGTCCTCGGCGGCGGCAAGCTCCCCGTCGTCAAGTCCGAACTCGACCAAGAGCTTGCCAGCCGCGCCTACACCCCCGCGCAAACCCGCATCGTCGCCGACGCCCAAAGCCCCCGGCACCGCCTCGCCACCCAGATCGCCGCCAACGCAGGCCTCCGCGCCCACGAACTCATCACCCTCCGGCCCGTCGCCGACCGCCCCGCCGACACCCACCGGACATTCCGCGCAGACCGCTTCGCCGGCCGGGGCGACGTGGCCGTCTACACCGTCAAGGGCAAGGGCGGGCTGTGCCGCGAAGTCGCCCTCGACCGCGCCCTGGCCGACCGCCTCGAAACCGTCCGCCTGCCCGAACCCCGCACCGTCTACGACCGGGGCATCCGCCACCAGCAACACTACGACATCGGCGGCGGCAAGCAATGGACCGACAGCTTCAGCAAGGCCGCGCAGCGCGAACTCGGCTGGAGCGAAGGCGCGCACGGCCTGCGCCACAGCTACGCCCAGACCCGCATGGACACCCTCCAAGGCTCAGGCCGCAACTACGAAGACGCCCTAGCCATCGTCAGCCAGGAAATGGGCCACTTCCGCGCCGACATCACCGAAGTTTACCTGCGATGAGCAAGACCGACGCGGCACTGTGTGCCACATTCCTTGCCCTAGTCGGCGGCTGGTGGCTCATGGACGGCTGGATCGCAGCCCAAGGCTGGGTGGCATGGACAGGCAACAAATGGGCGATCACCGCCACCGGCTGGCGATTGTTCGGCCAAGCGTGGCCGGTGGCCCTGACCGGGGCCGTCTTGGGCCTGGCAACCCTCTGGCCCGTCCTGGCCTGGGCCACCCACCGCCGGGCCGAGGCCGACTTGGCCCGGCGGCGTGGCGACATCGAGCGCCAGCGCCAAGCGCTCCACAGGAAACAGCAAGCCATCGAGCAGGACAAGCGCGAATCCCAGGCCCGCCTAGACGCCTCGCGGCTGGACCTAAACGACATACACACACGCCGCCTAGCCGAGATCGAAGCCGGGGCCGCGAAGGCGCGGATAACCCAGGAAAACGCCCTGGCCAAAGCGACGGAAAAAGTCCGGCTGGCCGAAGCGCGGGCGGACATGGCAGAAAAACAGCTAGAGAAAGCCGAGAGGGGGCGCAAGAACGCAGCGTGGGTTGCGGCAAGGCTGAAGAACAAAATCGCCCAGAGCGACCCAGAACAGCCTACCGGCCCTAGTCCAAGGGGGTAGCCTTCGGGTTTGCGGAAGCGTGCTTAAAAAACTGAGGGTTTTTTAGATAGAAAAACGTAGAGGTTGGGTCTGATAGCCCAACAAAAAAACGCCATAAATGGCGCTTTTTTAATTACTCGGCGGAATGTCGCACATTAGACATGTCGCATAGAAATATCTAGCTGTCTGGTGGTAATTAACTTTATAATGAATTTCTATTTACTTAGATCAGCGCATTTACATTCTAACTCACAAGGGGCCTTTGGTGGCACAAAATCAGGCCCTTCCATCCTGCCGGTTTCATAGCTACAATCTGTCTCATTTCCTTTGTGAACACCATCTATATACTTAGCTGAAATACACTTTCCACCTTTCTTTGATCCATCTACTGCTTCCCCTTTTGTTGCACTATCACAAAAAGTATCACAAGATACTGTGCAATTATTGCCGCGCTTCACAAAAGTTTTAACACTATCTCCGATAGCTTGTCTCAGATCAGAAACGCATGAGTTGTAATTTTCTGTTTTTATTCTGCCTGCACTTATGTTTGCACCAAGCTTGTTAAATATTATAATTCCAGCAGATACTTTCCAGTCATCACCACTAGAGTTATTGTGATTTCTGCAATAATCTTCAATGCTTGAAGCAAAGCTAATTGAAGAAAAAACGATACAAGTAAGAATCGACACTATCCTAAAGAATAACAACATAACTTTAGCCTCGATAGGTAGATGAGAAAATATACAAAACGGGCAGTTTTGTCCCATGCACACGTTGATTTTCAAGGCTTCCCGCTGTTTTTGTCAAGTCGAACATTTTATCAAGCTAACAGTGGTAACCAAAAACATCTTATGCCGTCTCTATCCAACAATCGTGGGTTTTTCAGACAAACCGCAAAGCCAATAAAAACAATAGCTTGGAAGTCTAGCAATTTTGTCTAAAAACTGGTGCCGGGGTTTCCCGTTTGCCCTCCCTTCCAACAACGCCGGAAACGTGGCGCTGTAGCCGCCCCAAACGGCAACGCTAGGCCGCTTAAGAGCGCCGTGGCGGCGTTTTCTGGACTTAGGCGCAGTCGTGGCGGCAAGGATGTCCTGCGGCGCTCTACGGCGCTCCTGAGCGGTCTGCCCTGTGACATCGCGTCTTGCTTTCCCCGGCAGGCCGCTTTTGCTCTTCCGGCTCTTGCCGTTGCGGTGCCTGTCCGTGCTGCGGGCCTTGGGCTTGCGCTGTGCCTGCCCGTTGCCACCAACCCCCTAACCAACCGCTCTTGCTCTTCGCTCTTTGCGGTGCTTGGGGTTAGATGGGGATATGGGTTCTGAGGCGGAGTTGGCTTACCTGATCCCCTGGTCAGGGTTTTTTGCTCTTCGGGCTGCGGGTCCAGGGGTGCAAGCCCCTGGTGGGGGTTTGGGGGCAACGCCCCCAATTCAAAGCTCTTGGGTCGTGCCGATAGGCACTCATTTCACGCCTGCGCGATTTTTTTTTCGCGCACGCGTGGATTAGGAAAGGATTAAGAAAGGATTAGGGCGATTTTTCGAAATCGCCGGAAGCCGCGTCTAGCTTGGGCTGCTGAATGGTTTACTTTTGTAATTCCATGTGCGCTATGCCCCATTTTCATGTGTGCTATGCCCCATTTTCATGTGCGCTATGCCCCATTTTCATGTGCGCTATGCCCCACCCTGTGGATAACTTTTGCCTTTGATAGGCATCATTTTTGCTTTGGCTTCAAAATATCGCCCACAGAGGCCATGCCGTTCCGCCGCTCGGGCTTTTTGGCTTTGCCCGCAAGGTGCTTCCGCTGGCTCTTGGAGGGTTGCCGCTCGACATGCACCAAGTCTTCCCTAATCTCGCTCTTGAACTCTATCCCGTGCTTTTCCGACGCAACGGCCACAAGCTCCAGCGCCGCTTTAACATCGCGCTTAAAGCCGTACAAATCTTGGTTTTCGCTCCCGCACCACTCGTGCAGTTTGCTGATCGACACGGGGAACGGCTTAGCGTGGCTGGCGTAGAAGCCGTGCAGCCACTGCGCCAAGGGCTGGCCAATCAACTCCTGGCGGATGTCCCAGTCAACCAGCGTGAACGTGTCCATGCCGAAGATGACGACCATCTTGGGGTTGAGGATCAAGACATAGCGGCCCGTGTCGTCATCCCGGCAAAAATCTTGAAGAAGCGACCCGCCATAGGTGAAGCGCTGGTGCGTGACTTCCAAGGTGTTGGCGCTCAGACGTGCAGCGCAGTTTTTGAGCCATTCGCGGCCACTTTTGCCGTAACTTCGCCCCAGCGCTTTTAGCAAGGCCCGCTCCGTGATCTCGACACGGTTGCCCATGGGATGCTGCCTAGCTAGGTGCAGACCGGTCTCCCACACATCGAGATCCGCCTGATCCAGCCGGAAGCCGGTGTACCGAATCTCGAAATCAGATGTGCACGGGATAACTTCGCGCATCATCGCCCGCCGAGGCCCGCGCCGGATTACCCCGAACAGGGCAGACCTCAAGGCGAGGTTGGGAACACCCCGCACGGCGTCAGGCCAGACAGGTAGGTAGACTACCTTGTCCGGCACTGCCGGGGCGGGCCTCGCCGCCGCCGGGCGCGACAGGTCGGGCAGTGGCGGCGCGTCATCGAGGACGCCGCAGTCGTCCTCGTAAAGCCCCAACTGCACCATCGCCCGAACTTGGCCGGGGCCTGCCCCTTGCCTTATCAAGTCACTTGCTTTCTTTTTTGCCATCAGTCCTCCTAGGCAAGTTCTAACCAAAAGAGATGGAAATCTTCTTTCCGACCGCATTAGCGGCCTTCACCAGTGTGGCCAAGGTCACGGAAGGATTGTCCGGGTTGAGCAGGCGGTCTAGCTGCACCCGGCTTGTCCCCATGCGCCGGGCCATTTCAACCTTAGTGATCTGCGCCTCGTCCATTCCTTGCTTGACCAAACAGGCGACGACCTTCTTGATGGCGGCGGCCTCCACCTCTTGGAGGATACCCTCCTCGCTGAGGAAGTCATCAAAATCAGAGCCGATATATTCATTCATGGGTGTCTTAATAGTTTTAGGCGGTCTAGTGCGGTTTGCTTGTCAGCCTTCGGGGTTTTCTGGTCTTTCTTGATAAAGCCATGCAAGAGAACCATCGTGTCCGATTCCAAGGCGAACAAGACGCGGGCAATACGGTTTGGAAGTCGCGTCCTAACCTCCCATATACCTCCCTCAATATGGTCAACCAGCGGCAACCCTAGGGGCCAGCCGTATTGCACGGCTTTGATGTCTTCTCCTATGGCCTTTCTTTCGTTCTCCGGCAATTGGCGCAACCAATCACGGACGGGTTCAGACCCGGATGCGGACTGGCGAAAAAATTTGACGCTCAGCTTTGGATGGTTCTTGAGTATCTTTTCGATTTCTGCCGGAAGCGCTGCTTTTTTCATTGGATTCCCTGAATTTGCCTAGCATTGTAACTTTTTTGGTGCGCACATCAAAGGCGAGGCACTCGCGCCTTGCCCATGGCGTCGAAGGCCAATCTCACCGGCCGCCGTTGCCGCTTCCAGCCGCCGCAGAGACCTGCTATAGTGTTGCGCATCGCCGCAGCCTTGCCCTGCTGTGCCGGAACAACAAAACCGGCACAGCAGGGCAAGACAGCGCAAGGCTTAGACGCCTTACGCGCAACGCCTTTTTGGGCCGCCAAAAGCGCAAAGGCTAGCGGCCCCCGAAACGAGCGCCCTCGCATACGGCCACAAGTATGCGCACCCCCCGGACAGGTGGCGGCAGGCAACCCCTGCCGCGATGTCCGAGACAACAGGAACCCCCATCCGATTTGAACATGGGAGGCACCTACGTGCTACAGGCTTGTCTGGCCTGGCTTCGGCAAAAAAGACGGCGTGAACAGTCCCCGCCATAGGGGGGCGAGCCGGGAGCCGCGAAGGTGGCCCCGCAGGGTTCGGGAATACCGAATCCCCCAGTCTCGAACTGGAAAGATTTAACGGAAACCAAGCTGTTTTTTATTTGAACTGGCAGGCGTGGGCAGCCCAGGAAAAGGGGTCTGAAGTCCAACGGTACAGAAACGTACGCTAAGGGCATAAGTGTCTGAAATGTTATAAGTTTGTGGGCATGGGAATTCGACTCAGAAATCATGTCTCCTAAGTCGATTTTTGGCGCATTGGCAGACAAATCGTCTATTTATCGACTTAGGAGACAGTTCCGTGCGATGTTTTTGGCTTAGCGTACGTTTCTGTACCGTTGGACTTCAGACCCCGAAAACGCCCTGGCCAGGGCGGACATGCTCCAAAAAAGGAGGTTTGATTTTGCGCCTTATATGTAGTCAAATATGACTACATTAGCATAGGGGATCAAGCCATGAAAGAAACCACACGACCAATTTCATGGGTCAAGCTCGCACGGAAGGCGTTTGACGAGTTCCCCGTGCCAGTACAGACGGAAGCTTTACGAGCCTTGACCATCGCCGCCGATAACCGCAAGGCCGAACATGTGAAGCCGTTAAAAGGCTTCGATAGTGGCGTTATGGAAATCCTCCTGCGTCACCGTGGGGATGCTTTCCGCGTCGTGTATGCCGTGCAGATAGGGTATGCAATATGGGTTGTCCATGCCTTTCAGAAGAAATCAACTCAAGGCATCAAAACCCCCAAGCATGAAATAGACCTCGTGCATGAACGCTTGAAACGCTTAAAGGAGGCATTGCGATGACTGACGAACCTTTTGAACTTATCCACGGTAGCGGTAACGTATTCGCTGACTTTGGCTATCCCAATGCCGCCGCCGAACAACTTAAGGCTTTGCTAGCCTCTAAAATTATCGGCGTCCTCGATGATCGCGCACTGACTGTGCGCAAGGCCGAAGAAATAACCGGCATTGCCGCCGCCGACTTTTCGCGCATTCGCAAAGCCAAGCTCGACCGCTTCACCATTGATCGGCTGATGACGATTCTCAATCGTCTCGATCAGGATGTGGCTGTGCATGTCACCGTCCATCCTCACCGCGCAACGCCGAACGAAACACACCTTGCGATCTAATCGCGTCACACCTGTGATTATGGTTTCAGGCTCTTGGCCTATCTAAAAAACGAAGGTTTTTTAGACACCGCGCAAGGGCATATTTTCTAGCTGTGGATCGAAAAAAACCGCCAAAAATGGCGGTTTTCTATGTCTTGTTTAGTATTGATATTTTCCCTGTGAGCGAGTCTTCGCGTTTTAATTGGGAAACTCTATTCTTCTGGGTTAGTGCCAAACGTAACAGAATCATCCTCTTGTTTTAAGACCGCACAAATTTGGAATATAATAAGTTTACCATTATCATCATTAAAACTTACATTCCCGCCTAAACGAATATTATTTGTGTCTATCCCGTGAATTTCTAGCGTACCCTGATTTAATGATGGCACAATACTTGTTATGGTTCTCAGTACATTAGGAGAGCTAGGCGTATGAACTATGTTCGCACAAAGAATGCCTCTTTGATTACCTATATTGATTAACCTTGATGACCACTTCTTCATAATTCTTTCCTCACCAATAAACTTAACAATCATATACCTTTTGGTATATAAACATATACCGTATCATATCAAAACAGCCTAGAACATGAAACAAAAACAACGGCAAGCCGCAAAGTCCAACAATCGTGGGTTTTTCAGACATTTTTAAAAGACATATTTTTCAATTGGTTGCGAGTCTAATATTTTTGTCTAATTATGCGCCACCCAGGGCGGTTTTTTTGTTGCCTTCAGCGCACAGCTATTTGAGGGCTGAAACGATCTAAGCCCGATCAAGAATGCAGCGATTTTATCGCCACGTCCGGCGCCGCCGACACGATCTTGAGCAGCGCGGCGGCGGGGCCGCTCGGATTGCGGCGGCGCTGCTCCCAGTTTTGCAACGTCTTGACGCTGACGCGCATAAGCCGGGCGAATTCGCCTTGCGTCAACCCGATTTTCTCCCGCACGGCTTTCACATCGGGCGGTGCGACCTCAAACCGGCGGGAAGCCTCCGCCTCCCCGTTGGCAATCGCCTTGGCCTCTTTCAAACTTTGCACCAAATCGTCGAAAAGCGTACTTTCCATACCTATAGCCCCTTCACATAGTCCCGCAAAATAGCGGTTTCTTTGTCAGACAAATTGTCTTTTTTGGCTTTTGGATAAACCACCAGCATGAAGATTTGGTGATTGTCCTTGACCCAATAATAAATCACCCGCACCCCGCCGCTCTTGCCGCGCCCCTGCACCGCATGGCGCAGCTTGCGAATGCCTCCGCCGCCCTTGATGAGATCGCCGCGGCCAGGGTCTTCCACCAGGGCATTTTGCAGATCCAGATACTCGTCGTCGGAGAGCATATCCGTGACCATGCGGGTGAATGTCGGCGTTTCGATGAATTCCATGGCCGCTATTTTGTCCGCCATTGGCGGATAAATCAACGCCCGCTATGGCGACACCCGAGCCTTGGCCCGTGGCGGACTGGGGGTCTAGGGCGCAATGCTGGAACCGTGCCGCCGTAGAACCGCCAAACATCGCCGCTAGGCCGCTTAAAACCGCCGTGGCTGCGTTTTCCTGACTTCGGTGCATTGTGTAGCGGCCAGGATGTCCTTGGGCGCTCTACGGCCTTCCTGAGTTGAGTCGCCGCCTGTTGAACAACCCTGAAAACGTCGTGTTTCCAGGCAGTTGTTCAACATGAGATTCAACCAGCCCGCCCGAAAGGGCAGACGATATAAAGTGAAGCGAAAGCGAGATACCCAAGAATGCTTCTTCAGTTCTTGGCTCTATCGTCGAAATGTATGAAGGGCGAGGTGGTAAAAGCCCCAAGCATGAGACTGAACGACCTTTATATTCCGGGCGAGAAGACCTTTACGCCGCAAGGCAGAACGCCGGGTAACCGGAATGAATTTTGGAAAAGAGCATGAACCGAGTTTTTGTGTTGGGCCAAGCCCTTAAGCCGCTGATGCCATGCCATCCGGCGCGGGCGCGGGAACTGTTGAAAAAAGGCAAGGCCGCCGTTTACAGGATGCAGCCGTTCACGATCATCCTGAAAGACCGTGAAGACGGCGACACGCAACCCGTCGAATTCAAGGCCGACCCCGGCAGCAAGGCCACAGGGATCGCCCTGGTGGCGTTGTTTGACAGGGGCCGGATGCTGCTGTGGGCTGCGAACCTGTCCCACCGGGGCGCGGCCGTCCGGGCCAACCTAGACAGCCGCCGATCCCTGCGCCGGGGCAGGCGCGGGCGGAAGGCCCGCTACCGGGAGGCCCGCTTCGACAACCGGACGCGGCGGGCCAACTGCGGCGGGAAGTGGCTGGCCCCCAGCATCAAGAGCCGGGTGGACAACGTGGCCGTCTGGTTCGGCAGGCTCAACCGGCTGGCCCCGGTCGGCGAAGCGCACATCGAGACCGTCCGCTTCGACATGCAGAAAATGGCAAACCCGGAAATAGCGGGGGTCGAATATCAGCAGGGGACGCTGGCCGGGTACGAGGCGCGCGAGTATTTGCTGGAAAAGTGGGGGCGCAAGTGCGCCTACTGCGGCAAAGAGGGCGTCCCACTGCAAGTCGAGCACATCCAGCCGAAAGCATTGGGCGGCAGCGACCGGGTGTCCAACCTTGCCATTGCTTGCCGACCCTGCAACGAGAAGAAGGCCGCGCAGCCGGTGGAGAAGTTCTTGGCTGGCAAGCCCGATCTGCTGAAAAGGCTCAAGGCCCAGGCCAAGGCTCCGCTGCGTGACGCGGCGGCGGTCAACTCGGCCCGCTACGCGCTGGGCAACGAGATCAAAGCCTGGGGTTTGCGAACTTCGTTCTGGTCTGGCGGGCGCACAAAGTTCAACCGCACGGCGCAAGGCTACGCAAAAGACCATTGGATCGACGCGGCCTGCGTGGGCGAGACGGGCGCGGCGGTCTTCATCCCGGCAGGCTTCACGCCGTTGTCGGTCAAGGCCACCGGGCGCGGGTCGCACCAGACGGTGCGGACGGACAAGTACGGCTTCCCGCGCAACGGCGCTGGCCGGTGCAAGCGGGTGTTCGGATTCCAGACCGGCGACCTGGTGAGGCTGGCCCAACCGTCTGGCAAATATGCCGGTGAGCATGTCGGGCGCTTGGCCGGGATACGCGCCGACGGGCGGTTCGATATTAAAGCCGGCAATCAGAAAGTCACGGCAAGCTATAAAAATTTCAAACTCATGCAGAGAAGTGACGGCTATGAATATAAAACCGAGCGGCCAGGTTGAACCTCAACGGCGGCGACAATCACAAAAGCGGCCCGCGCCGCCCCGTCTAGCGCCGATGGCTTACTCGCGGGGGTCGTCATACTTCCTGTATTCCTTCGCGGTCTACCCCATGGCCGCATGTCTCGTTTCCCCAGCAGGCCGCTCTTGCTCTTCGCTCTTGCCGTTGCGGTGCCTGTCCGTGCTGCGGGCCTTGGGCTTGCGCTGGCCCTGCCCGTTGCCACCCCCTAACCAACGCTCTTGCTCTTCGCTCTTGCCGTTGCGGTGCCTGTCCGTGCTGTGGGCCTTGGGCTTCCGCTGTGCCTGCCCGTTGCCACCAACCCCCTAACCAACCGCTCTTGCTCTTCGCTCTTGCC
>Ga0163200_1000685_pt1 | contig 13754 bp, 12 predicted proteins | sample PL_2010_200m_FD_113535 | JGI IMG/M metagenome (GOLD analysis project Ga0163200, IMG submission 113535) | Freshwater microbial communities from Powell Lake, British Columbia, Canada to study Microbial Dark Matter (Phase II) - PL_2010_200m | ecosystem: Environmental > Aquatic > Freshwater > Lake ... | reverse complement strand
CTTATAACCAATACGTTTCCTCGGTTCTGCTTCTTTTTGAATTAATTGCCTCAGGGCTTCAAAAACTAATTTGAATTGGTCATCATATTTTCTTTCAAATTGATTTAATTTTTCAAGAAGATCTTTATGAGAAGCAATCAATTTCCTAAGTTGAACAAAGGTTCTCATTATTGCAATATTTACCTGCACAGCTTTATCGCTATTCAGAATCCCTGACAGCATAGCTACACCTTGTTCCGTAAAAGCAAATGGAGCGGCGCCACCGAGATATCTCCTAGAAGGTATCACATTTTGTGATACCACAAAATCAATTTCATTTTCAGATAGTTCGAACATGAAATCGTCAGGAAAGCGTTGAATATTGCGTCTGACGGCTTGTTTTAATGCACGCGTTTCAACACCATATAATGAAGCAAGATCAAAATCAAGGATGACATTATGACCCCTTAGAAAAATAATATGATTAGCAATGTTTTCTTCTTTCAAAACTTGTAGTTGGTTCATGTTAATTTAGTTGAGGTGTCACAATTTGTGATACCTCAAATTTACCTAAAAATCATCTCATACAATCATTTTGGTTGTCATTTGCTTATCAACAGGTTGTTCAAATGTATCTTTATCATCAAAGTGCGTCGTATCTTTTAAATTAAGAACGTGGCCGCCGGAGGCGGATGAAAGTGGGGGTGGGTGAGTGGCGCCGGAGGCGCCACGAAGCGGCCCCAGTGGTAGATGGGGTTTTTCGTAGAGGCTGGCAAGCCAACCGGTGCTGCAAGCACGGGTTGGCGGTGGAGGATGATGGTGGAATCGGTTGAGGTTTTGGAATAGGATGGCCGGCTTGTGGATTGGGTGGAGGTTGGTGTTTTGGGGAGGGCCGCCGGAGGCTTGGGGATCTTGATTACATCATCACGCATGAACTGGTACACCTCACCTATCCGAACCACTCCCCGGAATTCTGGAATGAACTGGACAAAAAGATGCCGGATTACCGGAAACATGAAGAGTGGTTGAAGCGGAATGGGGTGAAGATGGGGTTGTAAAGGGAGAACTTTATTTCACTGGTTACAAATTATCTGATTTTTTTCTGTTACAGGTTTCGCAAAGTAATTGAATATTTCTATAAGTATTTGAGTCACCTTTTGCAATCGGGATAATATGATCAAATTCAAGATTTTCATTACTACCGCAAATCACACATCTTCCACCATCTCTATTCCACACCAAATTTTTTACTTCCTGCGATATTGTATTTCTTTGCCCTGATTCTTCATCAGAGAAATTTGACTCAAATATTACAGTATCTAGATCCTTTATATCAGCACCCTTTTCTCGGGCTATCTTATCACTATTCAAGGAATTTTTCCAACGCCCGGATCTTGAGGAGAGGGATTTTGAAGGAATATTCTTTTTCGTCTTTTTTCAGGAAAGCGAGTCGTTTTGTCCGGGTAACTTTTTTTAGGTAAGCAACGTTTATGATGACTGATCGGCTTATTCTAAAAAAGTCTTGAGGGGGAAGCAATTTTTCCAACGCTCCAATATTCATCGTGATAAGTTCTAATTTTTCTGCCTCGTAGTAGATCTCCGAATAATTCCAATCAGCTTGAATATAAAGAATCTCGGCAGGGTTGATCAAGGTAAAACCTCCCGTAGTGCTGAATTTAAGTTTTCCTTTATTGACGGCCCGTTCCAGGAGACGTTTTATCTGTTGATCCCGATCTTGTTGCAACTGCTTTTCGAACAACCTGTCTATAGCTGATGCGAGTTCATGTTTTTTCACAGGCTTCAGCAGATAATCAAAGGCTGCATGACGAATCGCTTCAATGGCATATTTATCAAAAGCAGTCACAAAGATAATTTCGGGTTTGCAGCCCTCACGGCACAATTCATCGATAACCTCGAAACCCGATTTGCCTGGCATATGGATATCGAGAAAGACCAGGCCGGGCTTATAGTTTTCAATGACTTCAATTGCCTTGTTCGCATTGGTTTCACGTGCTACCACTTTGATTATGGAGTGGTTCTTCAACAGGGATTCGAGGTTGATGATAGCTTTCTCTTCATCATCAATGATAACGGTGCGGAGGATATTGTCCATTGCTGGTACAAACAATTAAGGGTGCAAATTAGTGAAAAAAGTGCTAGATATTAGCGATTGCAAATTGCATAAAAAACTTATTGACAATGCGGAATATATCAATCTATGATGTCGAAAAGACTCTTTTCCTACACATAGACATCCAATTGCTATAATGAAATGATCATTAAGTAACTTTTTGATTGTTATAAGTAATCTTTGCACATTCCACTTTTTAATCCATCCTGTATGTTTAACTAGAAAATGAAAGAAATGAAAAAAATGATTTTTTTCGCTGCGATTCTTATCGTAAGTGGTTCTTGTAAAAAAGCAGATGATACAAACCCATCCGGACTATTAATGACTGTTTCGATGGTTGGGAATGCACTTAATGGTGATATCGGCCAAATTGGTTCAGAGATCACTTTATCCCCAGACATTTATGACTTTGAAATTGAATCTTCAACTGCAAAATTTGGAAGCAACCAAACATCATGGACTGGAGTTTTTATATACACTCATGAAATTATTGGCAATCTACAACCTGCTCCAAATTTTATGACCTCTTTAAATGGAATAGGTGTTATTAAGGCAATAGATCTATCAAATCAAACTTCACCTATTAAAATTCAAGGTTTCATGATTCCTAATGTCCCAACAAACGATGACTCAGGTGATGTAAAAGTGAAGATTACTCGTAAAAGTGATAACCAAGTTTTTACATTGACGGTCTCAATGGTTCAAAATGCTTTAAATGGAGATCTGGGGCAAATAGGAGCACAAATTTCTCTTTCTCCTGGAAAGTATCAAATTTTTATTGAAAGTTCAACCGCTAAATTTGGCACAAATCAGACTGCTTGGGAAGGAGTCTTTTTATATACTCATGAGATGATAGTTGATCTTCAACCTGCTCCTAACTTTATGACTACACTAAATGGGATTGGAGTACCGAAAACAATTGATCTTTCAAACAATTCGTCTAATATAATCATGCAAGGATTTATGGTGCCAAATGTACCAACAAGCGATGATTCTGGAGAAGTTAAAGTAAAATTTATCAAATTGTAATTAAAGCTGAGAACACTGCAACGAAAATAATTGTACAATCTGCGTAGTGGTTGATACCAATGGAATGAGATGATGTAAAGCTGCACAATACCTGGAGGGCAGGTAATGTATCCATTAAGGATGTAGTGTTCGCTGCATTAAGAATTGAGTTCGCTTTGATGAGTTTCTGCTATAAATCATTGATGTTCATTCTTAAACAGACTTTTGTGCCAATAGGTAATCCATCTAATGATATCAGGTCCTGTATGTCGGTTTCAACTTTTATTCCGGTCGTTTTCTGATAAAGTCTGAGAAATTCCTGCATCACCAGCATCCCTTTTCCAGTAGAATTTGTTAAAAATTCAGCTGCTTTCTTTCTTCCAATTCCGTTATCTTCGATCTCGAGGATGAGATAATGGACATTCAGAAGGACTCTGATAATCAGATTACCCTTCCCATGCAAGTTTAATAATCCATGTTTGACCGCATTTTCTACTGGAGATTGTATCACCATTTTAGGAACAGCCCAATTCAGGTTTACTTCCGGCGAAATGCTGATATCGAAACTGAACTTATTCCTGAACCGGAATTGTTCCATCGCAAGGTAATTCCGGGTAAAATCGAGTTCTTCTCCCAGGGAACAGGTGATTTTATCTGCTGTGAGTACCAGGTGACGATACATATCTGAGAATTGGACAAGATGTTGAGTGGCCTGTTTCTTTTCGTTTTCATTAATAGAGGCGATTATAGAGTTCACGGCATTCATAGTAAAATGCGGATCCATTTGGTTTCGGACAATCTTCATCTGGAGTTCAGTGATCTTTTTTTCAATCTTCTGTCTTCTTTCGATTTGAGCTCTTTGAATCCGGTTGACAAGGAGAATAAATAGATAAACCGCTAGAAAGATCCCTAGAAAGATCCCCCAACGAGTATAAAACATTTTGTTGACTTTATAACGATAGTGGAACTCATTCCCCCGGCTATACATTACAAGAAGAGGCATTTTCTCAGACGAAGTTTTCAGTGAGAAATATGCATCACCACAATCCTGGTTAGGCAATTGAATATAAGCTGGTTGAGATAAATCTGCCCTAAAAATAATCAACTCCTGTTTTACAGAACTTAATGAAATAATTTCTTTCTTATAATCTCCATCAATATCCAGGGTGTCAAAAGGGGAAAAAACTAATCCGGGATCCAAATGGATCTTTGTTTCTTTAAAATTGGTATCGAATGTCAAAATTCCACCTGAAAGGTAAGGAATAATCAGGTTAGGAACTCCTCTATAATTTATACTGTATACATTTCTAGCCTGATTAAATTTGATACCTGGAATTGAACGAGAACTCAGAATTTCGCCCGTATTTTTAAAATGATACAAACAAATACTCTTCCCACTGGCTTGCGGGGGTAAATAAGAAGAATATATGTCAAAATAACCATGATTATTGGGGATGCATGTATGTGACAATCCACTATATCCATAGTTGGAGAATTTCACGGGTGGGAACAAGTAATTAAGTTGATGATCGAGAACAATCAACCAGCAACACATATCATGAATTAGGTATTTGTTTGTATCCTGAACATTTTGTGAAGCATATCCATTTAGAACAATCTCATTATATCCGTCGCCTGTGATATCACGGATAAGCACCTGATAGATAGGGTAACCATTGATAGGGGAGATGCGCAGGGAATCGTTAAGAATATCATAAATATACACATTTCTTGGGGAAATTGGTAACCCGGAGTTTATCGCGAATACAAGATCTTTGAACCCATCCAGGTTCATATCTATTAATTCATTAATATAAATTTGAAGATTAGGTTGTCCTCCAATTGTATTAATTGAACTGATAAATCGGGTTTTGTGAAGGGGTGTTTTATTGAGAAGATTGGAAACGATATGCAGAAAAACCGAATCATGAGATATAGTGAAGAGATAGAACTCCTTCAGTTGATTACCATCGTAATCGCCTGTCATGACAAACCTATTATTTGTGAAAGAAAAATTCCCTTGAAAATCCCACTCCTGCAAAAACAGGGCAGGATAGAATTGAATAAGCACAGAAGAAATCCCATTCTTTTTGGCATAATGTGATGCAAGAATTCTGTCAGCGTAGCCATTTCCATCCAAATCATCATAAAACACCAAATCAGAATCTGGTGTTAGAGATTGATAAACTTGGTTGATGATATATTTTGGTGCCTTAGGAAAAAATAACAGAATGATTGCAAGGGAAACAATGAATGAAATAAAAAGGGGATGAAACAGGAACTGAATAACTCTTCTGTTAACTTTCATGATTTCCCCTTCTTGAAGAAGGATCAAAGATAAAGGTTTTAGTAGAACTGGGTTTTGCAGCAGCATATGGTTGTGCTTTTTCTGAATGCGGAAAATATACGTGGTTTGCTTCAACAAGTTCAAAGGGAATGGCTTGTGGAGTATGGTTAAGCAATAAGGAAAGTGCTAAAGTTATGTGTGGATTTGGCAAGAACGAGGGGTTCTATGTTAGATGTGTCAAAGATTAGAGGTGTGTGTTTAGATTAGTTAAACACCTCCATCGCCTTATCCAACTCTTCATTTATAATCTTCGCATAGATTTGCGTTTCCTCGATTAAAGAATTGTCAAGGGTTGATACATCTCGATCCGGATCCCTTTCCAAAACCAAAGGGGCTTTTTCTGGCATTAGGCGACTTTTTTCCCCCAAAGACAGAGTGAAACATGAATACGGTCACCAAGAAGATCATTCATTAACACCTCCATTACTATAGCCTGCCTATTAAAGTGCAGCCCCATACTTCCCATAAATCTTCTGCATATCTCGGTGGATCAGGTCATCCACTACCCGGGCGTACTTCTTGGTCATGTTGATACTGGAATGGCCCAGCATTTTAGAAACAACCTCAATGGAGATATGGTTGGCCAGCGTCACTGTGGTTGCGAAGGTATGCCTTGCCGTATGGGTGCTGAGGTTTTTATCAATACCCGTCAGATCGGCGATCTCCTTCAGATACTCGTTCATCTTCTGGTTGCTGGGGACAGGCAGCACACAACCGGTTCGTTGGCAATAGGGATGGTTTTTGTATTTATTCATAATCTGAACTGCAGGAGGAAGCAATGGAACATGGCACCAGTTTTTGGTTTTCTGCCGGCGTTTTTTAATCCAAAAAGTATCCCCCTTTGTTTCAATATCGGAGGAGACCAGGCTTTTCACATCGATGAACGCCAGACCAGTAAAGCAGCAAAAGAGATAGGTGTCTTTCACTTGCTGGATCCGTCCATTTGCCAGGGCAATACGGATAATCTTCTGGAAGTTTTTGATATACTTCACCGTTGTATTGTGACAGCATTTCCGTGTGGTTTTCAGGTAGAATTCGAAATCGCTTATAAACATAGGGGTGATTTCATACAAAGCCATGTCATCCCGTTTGTATCGTTGTTTGATAAAACGTTCAACATGGTTATAAGGAGGATTTGTATCGTTCAACCGTACCTGGAGCGAAATCGAGATATGAGTTTATCTCCCTGGCGCTTTTTGATGTTCCGATGGCATACCCTTTTTCGGAATGCCATAGGCTCTCTTCAATGCTTTTTTGCAGGCTGAATTCCACGCGTTGCTTGTTCACAGTGATTCTTACATAGATGGGCGTGGTCCCATCTATCAGTTCTTTTGTCCGTTTAATGAAGAAAAGGATTAGTCCACCTCGAAAGTGCCTTTTTTTGCCTTTTTATGCTTTCGAACCTGCGGAGAGAATGGGATTCGAACCCATGAACCACTTTTGGCGGTTACACACTTTCCAGGCGTGCGCCTTCGACCACTCGGCCATCTCTCCAGTTGGCAGTTCGCAGTTGGCAGTTCGCAGAATGAGTAAAGCGAATAGCGAAATGCTAACAGCGAATAGCAAAAAGGGCTGCAAAGATAAAAACTTTTGCATGATTTCTCAAACCGTCATCTCGCCGCGCAACAGGGTTTGCAGCAGTTTTTCAACCTCTTCCTGTGAGAAGCAGGCTCCCAGCAGGTACATCAGCTTGGCTACGGCCGACTCGGTGGTGATGTCGGATCCGCCCTCGTCCCTCGTCCTTCGACCCTGATTCCAAACATCTCCAGCGCCCCTGCGGTCGTCACTTCCGCCACCTCCTCCACGGTGACGTTTTTTAACTCCGCCACTTTCTCCGCAATATACGGGATGTAAGCCGGTTCATTCCGCTGGCCGCGGAACGGGACAGGCGCCAGGAACGGGGCATCGGTTTCCACCAGCAGGTGCTCCAGTTCCACCGCCTGCACAACCTGCTGAAGGCCTGAATTCCTGAAGGTAACCACACCACCGATGCCGAGTTTGAAACCGAGTTCAATCGCCCGGTCAGCCTGCCGAAGGCTTCCGCTGAAACAATGAAACACCCCCCTTCGTCCTTTGCCTTTTGCCTTTTGCCCTTTGTCTTCTTCCCTCTTCCCTCTTCCCTCTTCCCTTAACCCTTCACATATCTCCAGCGCCACATCCATGGAATTCCTCGTATGTATCACCACCGGACGATTCAGTTCTTGTGCCAGTTCCAGTTGCCTGACAAACACATCCTCCTGCTCCCGGGCAAAGGTCTTGTCCCAGTAAAGGTCAATCCCGATCTCCCCCACCGCACAGTACGCATCCCGATTCTTCCGCAGTTCCATCTCAATCACCCCCATTTGCTCCCGGTAATCCTCTTTGACGGATGTCGGGTGAAGGCCCATCATGGGGAAGCAAACATCCGGATAAGATTCAGCCACAGATACCTGATGCCGGATGCCGGGTGCATCTATGTTAGGAATGACCAGTTTGAAAACCCCTGCTGCAACGGACCGCGAAATCACTTCATCCCGGTCCTTCTCAAAGGCATCCAGATCAATATGACAATGGGTATCAACGAAGAATTTCATTTACGGTCACTCTCCAATATCTTAAATCTTATATCCTGCACCTTCAATCCGGCATCAGGCATCCGGTATCCGGCATCAGGTATCTGTTTATAGCGTCCACGATCTTCTGCATCTCGATTCTCTCCATGCAATCAAAGTGCCCCTTCGGACAGGTGTCGTAGCCCAGCTTGCTGCAGGGGCGGCAGGAAAGTACGGGTACCTCTATGAGGGTGGAGAGATGTCGAAATTCCTCCGGCAGATAAGGATACATCCCGAAGGCCGGGATGGTGTTTCCCCAGATACTGATAACCGGTTTCTTCAATGCTGCGGCGATATGCATCAGGCCGGTATCGTTGCTGACCACCAGTGTAGCCTGGTTGATCACGGAAGCTGAGGCGTTCAGGGGAAGCGCCCCGCAGCCATTCACCACCCTCCCTGTGCTTTGGTTCCGGATCTCTTCCCCGCGGGCCATGTCCTCCTTCCCTCCCAGAAGGATAACAGGAAGTGCGAGCTCATTGCAGAGGGCGGCCACCTTGTGTACCGGAAAGATCTTGGTTTGGTGCTTCGCCCCGATGGCGATGGCCACATACTCAGGGGCAAGTTCGGGAAAGCGCCCGGCAATGTTGACTTGCTCCGGGTCCAGGAGGAAATAGTCAAGCCCCTTTCCGTCGTTCTGAATCCCAAGTTTTTGGACCGCCCTGAAGTACCGGTCGACAATGTGGACCGGGGGGAGACGGTCGAAGTGGAATTTCGTGATCAGCCACTTCTGCAGATTGAGTTTCGGGAATGAAGTTGCCGGTCTGCTCAGCCGGAACCGGACATAATGGGAACGAAAATTCTTGTGCAGATCGACGATGTGGTCGAACCGTTCCGCCTTCAGCTTTGGGATCAACTCCTGGAAATTATCCTTGAAGAGATGGATCTTTGCAATGAATGGATTCGACTGCAGAACCGGGATGTACTGCTTTTTGGTGAGGTAGTGGATCTCCGCCTCAGGCAGTTGCTGCTTCAGGCAACGCACTACCGGGGTCGTCAGCACAATGTCGCCGATGGAACTGAGCCGTATGATGAGAATTTTTTTCATCTGATAAACGGATTATTCCGTTTTTCGTACCCGATCTCTGTCTCGGGACCGTGCCCGGAGTATACGATCGTATTGTCGGGCAGGGTGAAGAGCCTCTCCCGGATGCTCTCCATCAGCAGGTCGAAATCCCCGGTCGGAAAATCAGTACGACCTATGGAATCCCGGAATAGTACATCGCCTGACAGCACAAAACCTTGCTTCTGACTATACAGGCAGCAGCTCCCATCGGCATGCCCCGGGGTGTACAGAACGTTCAATTCAGATTGTCCCCAGGTAATCTTCTCCCCATCATTGATGAATGATCCGGCTTCCGGGATCCGGTCTATCCGGAATCCATAAGCATCCCCGATTTCTTTGGCTCTGAGGAGAAAGGATTCACTTGCCGGATGGTACTCAGGCCGTAATCCGTAATGATCTTCAATGAATGCATTCCCCAGGATGTGGTCGATGTGGCAGTGGGTATTAATGTTGCGGACCAGCTTCAGGGAGTTGGCTTCCAGGAAATCCACCAGCTGGCGCTCTTCTCTGGTGTCGGCACAGGCAGCATCCACGATAATGGCTTCCCGGGTTTCATCAAAAAGGATGTAGGTATTCACCAGGAAGCCGTTGAAGACGAATTTCTTGATCGTGATCATACAAGGAATTTAAAGCGCAAAGGTAGTGATTCGTATGAATATGATGTCTGATACCCGGATACCGGATTCCAGATGCCGGATTTCCTGACCTCATCACTTTTTTAGTACTTTTACATCTCGTTTTACTCGAATTTTCTTGCCTGAAAATGTCCGTAAAATTCAGTCACCGGCCCTCGTCCCTCGTCCTTCGTCCCTCGTCCTTCGTCCTTCGTCCTTCGTCCCTCGTCCTTCTCTCCTTCATCCTTCTCTCCTTCATTCCTTCTACTCTTAACGCCCAGTTCTACAACGGGTCCCAGCTGACGTTCGGGAAGAACCGGGTGCAGTACAACGACTTCTTCTGGACCTATTTCCGGTTCGAGAAATTCGATACCTATTTCTACCTCAATGGCCGGGAACTGGCCGAATACACTGCTGAGTATGCCGATCAGAATATCCGGAAAATTGAACTGATGTTGCAGTCGGGCCTGGAAGACAAGATCCAGTTCATCATTTTCAACAACCTCTCCGACCTCAAGCAGAGCAATATCGGATTATACGGCGACTGGGATACCTATAATACAGGAGGGGTCACACGGATCATCGGGGGGCGGGTACTCCTTTATTTCGACGGTAACTACGACCATTTCGAGCAACAGATCCGGGGTGGGATTGCGACGGTGATCCTGAATCAGATGATGTACGGAACGGGCATCGGTGCACAGATCAAGAACAATGCCCTGTTTACCATGCCGGAGTGGTACATGGGGGGACTGACCTCCTTCATTGCTTCGGGTTGGGATACCGAGGTGGATAACATCGTCAGGGATGCTGTGTTGAACGGCCGGTATAAAAAGTTCAACCGCCTCACCGGGAAAGAGGCGGTTTGGGCCGGGCACTCTCTCTGGCACTACATCTCGGTGCGGTATGGGGAATCAGCTATTCCCAACATTGTTTACATGGCCCGGATAAGCCGCAATATCGAAAAGGGATTTCTGTATGTGCTGGGCCTCCCGTATAAGACACTCCTTACCGACTGGCTCAATTATTATACAACCCTCTACGCTGGCCAGGATGCCGGCCGGACCGACCCCGATGGACAGCAGCTGAACCGGAAAAACCGTCCCGAACGTGTTTACCGGCAGTTGAAAATGAGTCCGGATGGCCGCTTCTTCGCTTATGTCACCCACGAGCTGGGAATCTATAAAGTGTTTCTGACGGATACGGAAACAGGAAAGAAAAGACGGATCTTCCGGGGCGGGTACCGGCTGGCGGATCATTCCGACTACAGCTTCCCTGTCCTGTCGTGGCATCCGACCAGCCGGATCCTGGCGATCCTGACCGAACGGAAAGGGGAGGACTGGCTCTATTTCTATGACGTGGAGGAGAGGCGCAAAGAGTACCAGGTGCTGTACAATTTCCAGAAGATCCTTGATATCAGCTATTCGGACGACGGACGGCTGCTGGCTCTATCGGCCGTTCAGAAGGGACAATCGGATATTTTTGTGTATGATATCGCTGCAGGTTCCCACGAGCAACTGACCAATGACATTTTCGACGACTTTTCTCCACGGTTTCTGCCCGGTTCTGAAGAGATCATCTTCTCCTCCAACCGGATCAGTGATACCATCCGCTTTTACGAGCAGGTGGATATCAATAAGCTGACCTTCAACAACGATATTTTTATCTACCGGTTCCGGTCACACAGCCCTGTGTTGAAACGCATCACCCATACCCCGCTTGCCGACGAGATCCAACCTTTTCCTTACGCAGACCGGTACCTCTGTTACCTGAGCGATGCCAACGGGATATACAACCGGTATGTGGCACGGTTTGATTCGGTGATCTCCTTCATCGATACCACCACCCATTACCGCTATTTTACCCAGGCTTTTCCGGTGACCAACTACAAACGCAGCATTGTGGAGCACGATGTCTCGGTTCCGGCTGCCCGGATCGGGGAGGTGTTGCAGGGAGCTCAAAACTCACGGATGTACCTGATGGACCTGGTACGGCCACAATACCTCCGTGAGGTTTCCCTTGAACCGACCAGTTTCATGGCCCGGAAACTCCGGGAAGCGGAGATCGAAGAGGCTGTGAGTCAGGGAGATACAGTTCCGGAGTCTCCTCAGCCAAAACAGGAGGTGCAGAAAAGCCATTTCCGCACAGTCAGGTTAAGCGATGTAGTCGGCCAGGGAGAGGGTTTACCGGAAGAAGATAGCATCTACATTGAACGTTTCCGCGAGCGGCATGGCCTGATCATCACCATCCCTGACACTACGGGAACTGAACCCCGGCTCGTCCCCTTGACCCGGGATACCCTGAACAAGTACAAACTCGCAAAGGCGCTCAATTACAACGTAGAATATGCCATTGATGAGATGGTCACCCAGATCGATTTCACCTACCTGAACACCTCCTACCAGCCCTTCAGTTCCGGGACTCAGCCGGTATTCATCAATCCCGGGCTCAATGTCCTCTTCATGATGGGAGTGACCGACCTGATGGAGGACTACCGGATCTCAGGCGGGGTACGTCTCAACTTTGACCTGGTGAATAACGAGTATATTTTCAGCTACACGAATTACAAACGGCGGCTCGACCACCAGATCCTCTTCCACCGGGTAGGGGTGGACGATTACGGATATTATTCGTATATCCGGCACAAGGTGAATGAGCTCTACTACATAACCACCTATCCTTTTACGCCCGTATTCTGTATCAGGGGAACCGCTTCCATCCGGTACGACCGGGCTATCTACCTCTCCACCGACCAGTACAACCTGCAGGTGCCCGACGATCACAGGGTATGGGGCAGTATCAAAGGGGAGCTCATCTATGACAATACCCGCAGCATTGGGGTGAATCTGTACCACGGAACCCGGTACAAGATCTTCGGTGAGTATTACCAGATGGTGAACCGCAGCGGGACCAATGTGATTGTCCTTGGTATCGATTTTCGTCACTACCTGAAATTGCACCGTTCCATGATCTGGGCCAACCGGATCGCTGCCAGCACCTCCTTCGGGAGCAACAAGCTGGTCTATTACATGGGGGGGGTCGACAACTGGCTGTGGCCCCGGTTCGATATAAACACCCCGGTGGCGTTTGATCAGAACTATGTTTTTCAGACCCTGGCCACCAACATGAGGGGATTCAACCAGAATATAAGGAACGGGAACAGTTTCTTTGTAATCAACAGTGAGATCAGGATGCCGCTATTCCGGTACTTTTTCAACCGCCCCATCCGGTCCGATTTCCTCAACAACTTTCAGATCGTGGCTTTTGGTGATCTGGGAACCGCCTGGACCGGATCCAGCCCCTGGTCGAAAGACAATCAGCTATTCCGGCAGTACATTTACCGCAATCCTCTTTTTATCCAGGTGGAGATGATCAAGGATCCTCTGGTAGGCGGCTTCGGAGGCGGTCTCAGGACCCGTCTTCTGGGGTACTTTATCCGGGCAGACCTTGCCTGGGGTGTGGAAGACGGCCGGATCCGGAAACCGATCTTTTATTTTTCACTGAGCCTGGACTTCTGATATGAAACCTGTCGATCAGCGAATCCTGGCATTTATCAAACAACACCATGTGCTCAGTCTGGCTGTTTGCCGCGACACTATCCCCTGGTGCTGCTCCTGCTTTTACTGCTACCTGCCCGAACGAAACCTCCTGGTCTTTACCTCCGATGCGGATACCCGCCATGTTCAGGATTTTCTTGCCGGGGGAAAGGGGCCGGTGGCAGGAACCATCGCCCTGGAGACAAAGGTTACCGGTAAGATCCGGGGGATCCAGTTTGCCGGACTGATGCGGCAGCTGAGAGGAGAGGAGTTGAAAGCAGCCCGGCGCGAATACCTCAGCCACTTTCCCATTGCCCGGCTGACAAAACTCCATCTCTGGGGGGTGGAACCCGACCTGATCAAACTGACGGACAACCGGCTGGGCTTCGGAACAAAGCTAATATGGCAGGATTCAGAGTAACTACAAGAAAATGAGTTTATTAAGAACAGCTGAGGATAAAAAAAGACTTATTAAGGTCTAATAT
>Ga0163200_1000684_pt1 | contig 13772 bp, 11 predicted proteins | sample PL_2010_200m_FD_113535 | JGI IMG/M metagenome (GOLD analysis project Ga0163200, IMG submission 113535) | Freshwater microbial communities from Powell Lake, British Columbia, Canada to study Microbial Dark Matter (Phase II) - PL_2010_200m | ecosystem: Environmental > Aquatic > Freshwater > Lake ... | reverse complement strand
GTAAAAGTCCCGATCTCCAGAATTCGTCGAGGTTGGATCATCTGGCTGATCATCTGCAGGAGCATCCCCTGCAGGGGATCTGCCATCATCTGGGGATGGGTCTGGGTCAGGTAGGTTTCGCGGTGCAACCTGTGCAGAAGCTCCGGTTCCGGTGCAGTGAATCGTTCAGCATAGTTGTATATATTTTTCTTCATGCAGCGATTTTTCCGAAAAGTACCCTATTTCCTACTTTCCATCAGGATCTCCAGTATCCTGATTCCTGCTTCCGGGATAATGGTGCCGGGACCGAAAATGGCGGCTGCGCCGGCGTTATAAAGGAAATCGTAGTCCTGGGGAGGGATGACCCCGCCCACAATGACCAGAATATCTTCCCTTCCCAGCTTCCTTAGTTCATCGATCACCTGGGGTACCAGCGTTTTGTGTCCGGCAGCCAGGCTGGAAACACCCAGGATGTGGACGTCGTTCTCCACAGCCTGTTTGGCTGCTTCGGCCGGGGTTTGAAAGAGGGGGCCGATGTCGACATCAAACCCGATGTCGGCATACCCGGTGGCTACCACCTTGGCGCCCCGGTCGTGGCCATCCTGACCCATCTTGGCGATCATGATGCGCGGACGGCGTCCCTCCAGTTCGGCAAACTGGTCGGCCAGCTCCCGTGCCCGGGCAAAGGCATCGCTGTCGTGCGATTCAGAGGAGTAAACTCCCGATATGGTCCGTATCACTGCTTTGTACCTCCCGTAAACTTTTTCCAATGCGTATGAAATCTCCCCCAGCGTGGCCCGCTTCCGGGCTGCGTCTACCGACAATGCCAGCAGGTTCCCTTCCCCGGTTTCCGCAGCCCGGGTGAGGGCATCCAGGGCCTCTGCCACCTCTTTTGAATTTCGCTCTGTCTTTAGCTTTTTTAAATGTCCTATCTGTGCTTCGCGCACAGCTGTATTATCCACTTCTAGTATCTCGATTGGATCTTCCTTATCGAGGCGGCAGGTGTTCACCCCGATGATCTTGTCTTTTCCGGTATCGATGCGGGCCTGCCGGCGTGCGGCTGCCTCTTCGATCCGCATCTTGGGAATACCTGTCTCAATGGCTTTGGCCATGCCCCCCAGTTCCTCGATCTCCAGAATATGTTTCCAGGCCTGGTGGGCAATCTGGCCGGTCAGGGCCTCCACAAAATAAGAACCTGCCCACGGATCCAGGGATTTACATATATTGGTCTCCTCCTGGAGATAGAGCTGGGTGTTGCGGGAAATCCGCGCGGAGAAGTCGGTTGGCAGGGCAATGGCCTCGTCAAGCGAATTTGTGTGCAGCGACTGGGTATGTCCGAGCGCTGCCCCAAGGGCCTCCACACAGGTCCGGGTGATATTGTTGAAAGGATCCTGCTCCGTGAGGCTCCACCCTGAGGTCTGGGTATGGGCACGAAGGGCCATCGATTTTGGATTCTTCGGCTGGAACTGCTTCACCAGTTTCGCCCACAGCATCCTTCCGGCCCGCAACTTGGCGATCTCCATGAAGAAGTTCATCCCCGAACACCAGAAGAAGGAGATCCGGGGAGCAAAGGCGTCAATATCCATACCGGCATTCACCCCGGTGCGAAGGTATTCCAGTCCGTCGGCCAGCGTGTAGGCCAGTTCGATGTCGCAGGTGGCCCCCGCTTCCTGCATGTGGTACCCGCTGATGCTGATGGAGTTGAACTTAGGCATGTTCCTGGCCGTAAACTCAAAGATATCTGCTATGATCCGCATGGAAGGGGTCGGGGGATAGATGTAGGTGTTACGGACCATGAATTCCTTAAGAATGTCGTTCTGGATCGTCCCGGTCAACGCCTCCATCGGGACCCCCTGTTCCTCCGCCGCCACGATGAAAAAGGCAAGCACTGGCAATACCGCCCCATTCATGGTCATCGAAACCGACATCCGGTTGAGCGGGATCTGGTCGAAGAGTACCTTCATGTCCTCCACGGTGTCGATCGCCACCCCAGCCTTCCCCACATCTCCAACCACCCGCTCATGATCCGAATCATATCCCCGGTGAGTCGCCAGATCGAATGCTACAGAAAGTCCTTTCTGCCCGGCTGCCAGATTCCGGCGGTAAAATGCATTGGATTCTTCCGCTGTTGAGAACCCGGCATACTGCCGGATGGTCCAAGGACTCATTGCATACATGGCGGAATAGGGCCCGCGCAGGAAAGGAGGAATCCCGGCTGCATAGTGCAGATGCTCCAGCTTTTGCAGATCAGCCTCCCCATATACAGGTTTTACCGGGATCTGCTCTGCAGTCATCCAGTCGGCGTGGATGCCATGCTCTTTCTCCCATTCGGTATAGGAGGTTCTGTTTGGTTGACGGTTCCTGTAATTGCTATCGGTAAATCGGGGTCTCATGGTTTTTCGCTAGGGAGCAACAGATTCCGGTCATAAGGAGAGTGTGAACACCAGAAAAGCTTTCTTCGACAGGGGATTGAATACCAGGCTGGATTGGACCGGGATGGAAAATTTTTTCGACACCGGGATCTCTTTTCGCACAGTGATCCCCAGGTTGTTAATCCCTGCGCTGGAGCCATACCATGAACTTCCGAACGGGATACCTCCGATGAACGGACGGATGCCGAATCCTCTGACAGTAAACAGGTACGAAAGTTCAAAATAGGTAGAGTAGTTATTCTGGGTCCCGGCTCCGTAGGCGCCGGTTGAGTCCTTGCCCTTATCGGCGCCATAAACCAGTGTAGCAGCAAGAAACTGAATAGGAAACCTGTCGGGACCGTTCAGGATCAGAGATACCTCGAGGGTATGCCATGTCGACCGGTTATTCCAGTTGAAGTAGTTGATTCCGGGAAGGGTATCCACCGGAATCGGGGCATAGTAATCGACCAGCATCAGGGTGAAGTACTTATAGGTATAGGAGAGGAACAGGTCGATCTCGGTGTAGCTATAGTCCACGGATGCGGTGTCGTTCAGCCACAGCGTATGCCTGGAAAACGCGTATGATCCCCAGGCTCCCAGGCTGAAGCCAAAGGCATCCACCGACAGGGTTGGCTGGATGGCCGCCGAATTTCCGAAATCAATTCCGCGCCAGATGTAGCGGCTTACCAGGTCGGCCCCTACATTCAGGGTAACCTTGCCGGGGCTGGCTTTCTCTTCATCCTGCAGGATCTGCTCCTCCTGGGAAAATCCGGGAATGGCAGGCCAGAGGATTGTCAGGGCTAAATAATAAAACAACTTTCTCTTTTTCATAATTTTTTTTGCTGAATCCCGGTCAGCTGAAAAGCAACCGTTGCAGTTCTTCAATATCGATCGGTTTGTTCATCATGGCGTCTATGCCTGCTTCCAGAAAACGGTCGCGGTCATCCTCAAAGGCGTTAGCCGTTACGGCAATGATCTTGATCCGGTCCGATTCCGGGATGTTCCGCTCTGCCTCAAGTTTCCGTATTAATTTACAGGCAGTTTCGCCATCCATATTGGGCATCATGATGTCCATCAGGATTACATCGTATGTGTTCTCCCTGTATTTCTCTACAGCAATCTCTCCGTCAGCTGCACTGTCGACTTTATGGCCAACCCTGGCCAGGGCTGCCATGATCAGACGCTGATTGATCAGGTTGTCCTCCGCCACCAGGATGGAAAGCGATCTTGTTTTACCGGAAGTGGGTTGATTTTCCATGTTCATGGTTCGTTTCATTGAACACCCAGGCGGTGTTGATAGGTGATTAATTCTTCCAGAACATTGCTTTTCAGATGGATAAATCCATCTACGCCAGCCTGTTGAAGCTCTTCCAGGATCGCTTCAGGATATCCCGCCACCACAACCAGCAAAGAGGGACGTTGTACTTTGAGTTTCCGGGCTATTTCCGGAGCGATTTGCTTATATTCATTGTCTGAACTGCAGATGACCACTATTTCAGCTTTTGAAACCAGGGCCTTTTTCACACCCTGGTCGATGGTTTCGAATCCCGGGTTATCAATGATACGGTAACCGGCACATCCGAAAAAGTTTGTCGCGAAGCCGGCCCGTGCACGGAGCATGACCGGATCCCCTATCGTAAAGAGAAAGACGGCGGGTTTTGGGTGACCGGAGGCTGCATACCGTTCCGTTGCCAATCGTAATTTTTCAAAGGGTCCGGCCACCCGAAAAGCAGGCATTTTTTTATAGAGCGAAGGCTTCTCATCCTGATCAGTTCCCTCCTCCCTACTCTTATCCAGCATCTTTTCCAACTGGTTGGGATACTGATTCGTTCCCAGAAGCAGGAGTTTCCGCTGTGCGAGGTCAGTCTCCTTTTGCCTTCGGGATTCGGTGACGATATCCTGAACAAAACCCTGTTTGACTGCTTCCACCATACCTCCACATTCCTCTACCTGCAGGAAGAGATCCCAGGCATGAGCAGCCATGGAGTCTGTCAGTGTTTCAATGAAATAGCTTCCGGCAGCAGGATCTGCTACGTTGCCGATATAGGACTCCTCCTTCAGGATGAGCTGCTGGTTACGGGCAATCCGTTCGGCAAAAGGTCCGGGTGTTTCAAAGGGAATATCAAAAGGCAGCATGGAAAGGGAGTTGGTATTCCCGAGGGCTCCCGACATCCCCTCCGTGGTGGTACGTAACAGGTTGACATAAGGATCAGACAGTGTTTTGTTCCACCGGGCAGTCATGCAATGGATCTGCATCCTGCAGGACTCCCTGTTTTCTGGTCTGTATTGATCTACAATGGTCGACCAGAGTAACCGGGCCGCCCGTAACTTGGCTATCTCCAGGAAATAGGAGGGCCCCAGTGCGAAGGTAAAAGAGATCCGGGAGGCCAAGGCATCAACCGGAAACCCTTTTTCGGTTAATCCGGACAGGTATTCGTTACCTGCTGCCAGCGCAAAGGCCAGCTCCTGGACCAGGGTAGAGCCTGCATCCTGAAACCGGTATCCGTTCACAGTGATCACCTTGTAATGTGGCAGCTTTTTCTGGAGTCTTGCAATAAGGTAATCCGCCTCTTCCAGGTCATTGGCAAAGGAAATGTAGAAATCCCCATGCATCAGCAGGTAACTGATCGGGTCAAAATTGATCGACCCGGTCACGCAAGCCGGATCTGTCCCCTGGCGACTGATCTCATAGAGCAGGATCTCCGTGGTTAGCGGATAGGATCGCGACCGGAAAAAGTGGATCGCTGTCTTTGACAGGTCAATCCCATCCAGTAGCCTTTGCATCTGCTGGTGTGTGGTTAGCTCCCTGGCATTGAATCCAATGGCTCGGGCACCCCGACTGATGGCATCCAGGGCGATGTCATGGGCTTCTTCAACACTGGGGGACGGGATATCCTGCCGGATGATCCAGTCGTTGCCCCCATTCCGGAATCCGCGAATGAACGGAAACTCTCCGGGAAGCGTCTTCAGGTACCCGAGATCCTTCAGATCTTCCTCACGGTAGTAAGGTTTTACAGGGAATCCCTCGGGCGTATTCCAGATCAGTTTACGGGTATAGTCGACCCCCTTCAGGTCCTGCCTGATTTTCTCTTCCCACTCCGCCGTAGTCACAGGCAAAAATTCGTTGAACAGGATATCAGAATCAGTAAACTCCATCCGTTTCCAGGTTAAACATAACAAGTTACGAAACGATGAACAAAAATAATCATTATCAATCGAATCCATTTATCTTTACTGAAAAAACTTGTTCTATGAAAATTGCACTGTTTGGTGCTTCAGGTTTCATAGGGACCTACCTTAAAAGAACCTTGCGAGCCCGGGATCATGAACTTACGGTTTCTTTGCGGGAAGGGTTTCAAAAAAATGATGCTGATTTCTGTGCCGATTACATCGACGGGCAGGATGTGGTGATCAATCTGGCAGGATCCCCGATATCGGGGAGATGGAGCGAATCATATAAAAAGGAGTTGTACGACAGCCGCATCTTTTCCAGCCGGAAAATCGCCGGGGCGATTCTGAATGCCCAGGCTCCTCCGGCATGTTTTATCAATGCATCTGCAGTGGGCATTTATAACGACGGGCAACGACAACTGGAAGAAAGCACTGATCTGGCGGATCATTTCCTGGCCAGACTGATCCGGGATTGGGAAGCTGAAGCCCTGAAAGCAGCGGGAAAATGCCGGGTGGTGATTCTCAGGCAGGGGGTGGTCCTGGCCAAAGACGAAGGAGTTCTGGAGAAGATGGCTCCCCCCTTCCGGATGGGGATCGGAGCCAAAGTGGGCAATGGCCGCCAGGGTGTATCCTGGATCCACATCAATGACCTGCTGGAGATCTTTCTCTTTGTGATTGACCATTCCGAGATCACAGCCATTGTCAACGCTGTGGGAGAATATCCGACCGACAACTACCACTTTTCGGAAATGCTGGGCCGGATGTTCGGTCAGCCGGTGTACTTTACCATTCCAAAATTTGCACTGAAACTGATTTATGGAGAAGGCTCCATCGTGTTAACGGAAGGACAAAAGGTGATCCCCGGGAAGCTGCTGAAGAGCGGGTTTCAGTTTCAATATCCTTCTATTGATAAAGCGCTGGTTGGGATTTACAGGGAGCAGCCTGCTATCTGATATCCATCTCCCTCAGCAGCCACGAGGCTCCGGCATATTTATCCATAATGAAGAGCAGGTAGCGGATATCCAGAACGATATTCCGGCACTGACCGGGATCGTATAACAGGTCGCTCATCGTCCCTTCCCAGTTTCTGTCAAAATTGATCCCGATCAGTTCTCCGTTTCCATTCAGCACAGGCGCGCCGGAATTTCCTCCCGTGGAATGGATGGTGGAGATAAAGGCCACATGCAGGGTGCCATCAGGATCGGCATACCGGCCATAATCGGCTGCAGAGATCAGCCTGTTCAGCCGCTGGTCCACAGCATAGTCATAAATGGTTGAATCCTCCTTCTCCAGGATCCCCCGCACTGTGGTAAACGGGTAATAATCCACCCCGTTGGCCGGTTCAAATCCCCTGATCTCTCCGAAACAGACCCGCAGGGTGGAGTTGGCATCCGGGTAGAACTGACGGTCCGGCTGCATCTCCATCAGTGCTTTCATATAAATCCGCTGCAAACTGTCTATGGAGGTGGTGATTGATTTCCCGGCAGGAAGGATATCCTGCTGGTAGCGCTTGCTGATGCTCTTTGCCATCATATAAGCAGGGTCAGCAGTGAGCTTCCGGGCCGACTTCCTGTCGTAGGATCCCAGAAATGCATACAACCGGGCAGAATCGGCAAACAGGGAAGAGGCAAATAACTCATCCACATAAGCTTTCACATTTCCATCATACTTCTTTGTGATCCATTCAAATCTCCCGGGCAGGGAAGCAGGCTCCATATGGTGTTGCATCTCACCCAGCATCTCCGAAGTTATCTCCTGATCGATCAGGGGCTGGTAATCCTTGTAGAATCCGCTGGCCCTTTGCTGTAATTCTTTAACCTCTTCGTCAACCGTCTCGTCCGATACCGATTTATCCTGCGATTTGTCAATCAGCGTCCCGAACGACAGGGCAAAACCAAAGATTTCAGGCGCCATTCCTGCTTCCCCGAGATAGATCTCGGCCAGTGCGATCGGTTGAAGGGTTTTATACAACTCTGCGAACCCGGGAAGAATCAGTTCATAACGGGTCTCTCCGTTCCGTTGAGCGGCAGCCCAGGATTGGAATTTCTCTTCAAACCGTTGCTTCTCTGCCACTCCATCAGCCCGGCGGATGCCCCGTGTCTCGCCAATCATTTTTTTCCAGTAATTGGCAATCCTGACACGTTTCGAAGCGTATTGGATCCGGACCAGGCGGCTGGTATCCATGGCATACCCGATGATATCGAGCCGTTTCTGACGTAATCCGATCTTTACCGGATTCTCTTTGAAAGCGATCTGCTCCACCGCCACGGCAGGTAGGTACTCCCGGGTGGTTCCCGGATTGCCGAACAACAGGGCGAAGTCGCCCTCCTCATACCCTCCGAGTGAAACGGGCAGGTAGCGTTTCGGTTTATAGGGAACATTCGCTGAGGAATAGTCTGCAGGCTGATTGTTTGTATCAGCATAGATACGGAACACTGAGAAATCGCCTGTGTGACGAGGCCACATCCAGTTATCGGTATCTCCGCCAAAATTCCCGATGCCGGAAGGAGGTGCCCCCACAAACCGGATATCCCTGAATTCCTCTGTGACGTAAAGCAGGAATTGGTTATCATGAAAAAAGGGTATTACCTGGGCTTCGTAATGCGTCTCCCCGGTGGCTTCTTTCGTAATCTGCCGGCTATTCTTTCGGATCAGAGAATCCCGCTGCTGCTCCGGGAGGGAGTCGGTCACCCCTTCGAGCACCCTGGCAGTCACATCCTCCATCCGCACCAGAAAGGTAATGGTAAGTCCGGGATTCGGCAGCTCTTCTTCCATGGAGGCAGCCCAGTACCCGTTGGTGAGGTAGTCGTGTTCCAGGTTACTGTGGCGCTGGATCGCACCGAAACCGCAATGGTGGTTGGTGAGCAGCAGTCCGTTCGGGGAGACTACCTCTCCCGTGCATCCCCGCCCAAACCTGACAATGGCATCCTTCAGACTGGATTGGTTGATGCTGTAAATATCTTCGGCCGACAGCCTGCACCCCATCTGCTGCATCCGCCCGATGTTTTTATTCAGCAGCAGCGGGACCCACATGCCCTCATCTGCAAGCAGTGATTGGTGACTGGTGACCAGTGAAAAAATGACAATGACCTTAAAAACTTTCAACATCCTGATTTCGTTTTTCATTTCTCGTTGCTTCGCTTCGCAATGATTGTATTTCCGTATTTCCGTATTTCCGTATTTCGCACCTCATAACCTGAACCGTAGATAACTGATCTTTTTTCCTGCCTCCAGCCATACCGACTCATAATAGGTCTGGATCCGGGCGGCCGGCTCCTCTTGATACTCATGGTAGAGATCCTCTGTAGCCAGGAGAATCTCCGCCTTCCGCTTTTGCAGCACCTCCAGGGTGTAAGCAAAGAGATCCCGGTCGTCGGTTTTCAGGTGAATCAGCCCGCGGGAACTAAGAATTCTCCGGTACCGCTCCAGGAAGAGGGGTGATGTGAGCCGTTTTCGTTCTTTCCCGGGCTGGGGGTCGGGAAAGGTGATCCAGATCTCTGAAACTTCGCCCGGTTGAAAAATCCGTTCAATGTGATCGGCCCGGGTCCGGATGAAGGCTACATGATGCAGGTGTTCTTCCTCTGCCGTCTTGCATCCCCGCCATAACCGGGCTCCCTTGATATCGATTCCGATGAAATTGCGTTCAGGATACTCCCGGGCCAGTCCAATGGTGTATTCGCCCTTTCCGCAACCAAGTTCCAGGGTGATGGGGTGATGGTTCCGGAAAAAATCTGCTCTCCATCTTCCCTTCATCCGGAAATCGGGGTGAAGATCAGGATAATGAGGTTGAAAAAGATGGGGGAAGTAACGGTTTTCGGTAAAGCGGACAAGCTTCTTCTTCGCCACCTCTTCTGCTATTTTTCCAGGATCCACGCTCCCGGAAATCCGTTGGCCTTCAGGGTGTTCATAGTGCGGATCGCCTCAGATTGGGAAGTGAACACGCCGGCAGCCACGCGGGATAGTCCGCCGGAAGAACGATCGAATACCAGGGCTTTTATCCCCTGCTTTTTCAGCTTGCTGACCAGCTTGTGCGCGTTGTTTTCCACCCCGAAAGCTCCGACGATGACAGCGAAGGATCCCGAGGGAGGAGCGGAAGTTTGCGGTGGGGTGCGTTCGGGTTCAGTCTTGTATGCCTGCACGCCAGCAGGTTCACTTTTGTCCCTTACAGGGCCGAACGATTGTTCCATGTCAGAGACCGGTTCGCTGGTGTTGACGGGTTCCTCGTATAGATGCGAAGGGGTCTTTTCAGGGGGGGCCTGTTTCGTTTCCGCGTTGCTGAATGGGGAAAGGGAGGAGAAGATGTCGGCCGCGCTCCAGGAGCCCGATTTGATGGAGTCGTATCCGGCCAGGCTCAGGATGATGGCCGCTGCGATCGGGATGGCCAGAATGGCCGCCCATTTCAGGGGCTTGGGTATGGCGCGTTTCACCAGTTCCCGCGTATCGATGCGCGTCTGCAACCGTTTTTCGACCTTGTCCTGATAGGGATCTCGTTTTATGGGAGCTGAAAAGAAGGGTTGCAGTCCAAAGGACTCAGGGAGCAGGTTGGAACGGAGGTCCTGGTCAAACTGGATGTTGCCTTCTTTCCCCATATAAAATTTCCCGATTCCCTGAAAGATCAGGTATTTTCTTGACTTCAGCACTTTTATTGTTTCTTCGGAAAACTTCCGGATGTGCTCATTCGCTTCAGTAAAGCTGATCTTTTCCGCCTGGGCGATATGGTTGGCCAGGAGGCCGTCGTTCTGCCGGAGGTTGATGTTGAAGAGAATCTTTTTGGAAGGAGGTTGAAAGGTATGGTACACCGGATGAATCTGGGCCGGAAGATGGTTCCCCACAAATCCTCCCATTCCCGGAATGATCACGCAATCATGCTCTGATAACAAATCCGCGATGTAGTGTTGAATTTCCATAACCTGGGGTATTTGACCTGCTAAGATACCAATAAATAGCGAGGATCAGTGCATTATGTCGGGAATTTTTAGCAAATCCGAAGGGGTGTCGATGGAGATGCTCTTGTATTCTGTTTCCCGGACGAATATCCTGAATCCATGTTGCAGCCACCGGAGTTGTTCAAGCGATTCGGTCCGTTCCAGGGAACTCTCGGGCAACTGAACCAGTTGGGGAAGAACGGCCTGACGGAATCCATAAATGCCTACATGCTCATAAAAAATAGCACCTGGTACTCCGGCGGAAGCACGATCCCCTGTGGAAGCATGCGTCTCATTTGCCTTGCCGTTCTTGACGTATGGAATGGCCGACCGGCTGAAATAGAGGACCCGGTGATCCTGATCAAAGACCAGCTTTACTACATTGGGATCGGTGATGTCGTGCGGACTGACAATTTTCCGGGCCAGTGTAGCAATGCTCACACCGGGATCCGTAAAACAACTTAGTACCTCTGAGATCTGTTCCGGAAAGATAAAGGGCTCATCGCCCTGGATGTTCACCACTATATCTGCCTCCAGCTGCTCACTGGCAGAGAGAATCTTCAGCGCTTCCGCACACCGGTCGGTACCGGATTGGTGACTGGCGGCTGTCATCACGGCCTCTCCGCCAAAATCACGAACATGGTTCAGGATACCCTCGTGATCGGTAGCTACCACAACCCGGTTGAGACCGGGACACCTGGAGGCCTGTTCATAGACCCGCCGGATCATTGATTTGCCGTCAATGACAACCAGTGCTTTCCCGGGAAACCGGGTAGAATCGTAGCGTGCCGGAATGATCCCAAGACTCTTCATCAGGCTCACTAAAATAATCCGTGAAGTTCTGCATTGATCCGGTCAATGACCACCCCGAGGTCCTCCGGTTTGTCAGGGAAATTCACAGTGTCTACATCCACAATCAGGAACTTTCCATGCTTGTACCCTGCAATCCATTCTTCGTAGCGCTCGTTGAGGTTTTTCAGGTAATCGAGACGAATGGCGCTTTCGTATTCACGGCCCCGTTTCTGGATCTGCTTCACCAGGGTCGGGACAGTGGCTCGCAGGTAGATCAGCAAATCGGGGGGCTGAATCAGGGAGCTGATGAGTTCAAACAGGGAGAGGTAGTTATCGAAATCCCGTGTGCTCATCAGGTTCATGGTGTGGAGGTTGGGGGCGAAGATATAGGCGTCTTCGTATATAGTACGATCCTGGATCACCGTTTTCCCGGATTTCCTGATGCTCACGATCTGTTTGAAACGGTTGTTCAGAAAGTAGATCTGCAGGTTGAAGGACCACCGTTGCATATCTTCGTAAAAACTGTGCAGGTAGGGATTGCTATCGATCCTTTCGTAGTGTGGCTCCCAGTTGAAATGCTTGGCCAGGAGCTCTGTAAGGGTTGTTTTTCCCGATCCGATGTTTCCGGCAATGGCAATATGCATAAGTCCGATTTTATTTCAAAGATAAAAAAACAACCGGAGCTACGAAATCATTTGGAGGATTTCGTCAACATATTTCCGGTCGTTGAACAGCCGGGGCACCTTATGCTGTCCGCCCAGCTTTCCTTTCGATTTTAACCATTTGTAAAAGGTATGCCGGGGCATCACCCGGATGATGGGTGCAGCGAGCATCAGGTTGTGGTATCGCTTGGCTTCGTAATCGGAGTTCAGCGATTTCAGGGCATTATCAAGAATCTCCGTAAAATAAGCCATCTCCTGCGGTGGTTCCTCAAACTCAATCAGCCATTCATGAGCACCTCTGCTGCTTCCTTCCATGTAGACCGGTGCGGCAGTATAGTCGATAACCTGACAGTTACACCGCTCACAGGCAATGGAAAGGGCCTGGTCGGCGTTGTCGACAATGATCTCCTCCCCGAAAGCGTTGATGAAGCTGCGGGTCCTTCCGGTAATGCGGATCCTGTATGGATTAATGGATGTGAACTGCACGGTATCGCCTACCAGGTATCTCCATAAACCGGCATTGGTACTGATAACCATGGCGTAATTGACCTCGGGCTTGACCTCTTCAAGTGCAATGGCTTTCGGGGATTCAGAGCCCAGATCGTCCACCGGAATAAACTCATAGTAGATGCCATAATCGAGCATCAGGAGCATGTCGCTAACGGAGTCCCTGTCCTGGATGGCAAAAAAACCTTCTGATGCGTTGTATGTTTCCAGGTAATGCATCCCGCGCGACGGGAGTATCCTCCGGAATTGCTCACGGTATGGCTTGAAGCTGACACCCCCATGGATAAAAAGCTCAAAATTGGGCCAGACTTCGAGCAGGTGCTCTTTCCCTGTGATATCCAAAATCCGCCGGAACAGCAGCAACGTCCACGACGGGACCCCGGAAATGTTGGTTACATCATGCTGGATAGTTGCCGCAGCCATTTTATCGATTTTCGATTCCCATTCGTCCATCAATGCAATCGAAAGGTTCGGGGTGCGGAGAAATTCAACCCAGAAGGGCAGGTTCTGCATGAGGATCGCCGAGAGGTCTCCCTGGTAATACATAGATTCATTTGAACCCTCCACAATCTGATGCGTTCCCCCCATCCCGATCGATTTACCGGCAAACAGATTCGTTTCGGGGTGGTTGTTGCAATAGATGCTCAGCAGGTCTTTCCCCCCTTTGAAGTGACACTCTTCCAGCGCCTCCTCGCTCACCGGGATAAACTTGCTTTTATCGGCTGTAGTCCCCGACGACTTGGCGAACCACTTGATATCCGTAGGCCAGAGGATATTTTGCTCTCCCCGCTTCAGTCGGTCGATCGAGGGTTTAAAATCGTCATATTCCCTGACCGGGATCCGTTCCCTGAAAATCTCAGGGGAGTGAATCGATTTAAATTCATAGGCCTGACCCCACTCTGTATCGCGGGCTGTCTGCAGCAGTTTTTTAAACCATTCGTGCTGCACCTCATGCGGGTACTTCAGGAAAAGCTCGATCTGGTGGATCCGCTTTTTCATGAGCCAGGAGATGACTGTATTTAAAAGTTCCATTTGCCAGAGGGATCGGTTCAGCTAACCAAAAATACAATTATTCCCGACACATGAGACACCGGGGACCCCACACCGGTATTATCCCGTTCCATAATTTATCCCCAATCACCGGCTCTTCACAATGCTCCCGGTAACCATAACAATCAAGCTGAAGCTGCATGGACTTTTCTTTTTTTCAGCAATCGTCAAAGATTTGATAAAATCTGAAGTTTATTTTAGTTTCTTGGCAGAAAATGAGGGTAAAGTAATTAAATTTGCATACCTAACAATGAATCATTCATGTAGTATATTTT